>ERZ808240.4063-NODE-4063-length-13431-cov-6.199312_pt1 | contig 13431 bp, 12 predicted proteins | sample MGYA00521084_ERZ808240 | MGnify/ENA primary metagenome ERZ808240 (study PRJEB31516, sample SAMN03275571) | gut metagenome | biome: mammalia-associated habitat; material: feces | host: Papio cynocephalus | place: Kenya | collected 2012-08-06 ... | reverse complement strand
TCCGCACTTTTCTTTACAAATAAATTCATCTTACAAAATTCAGTTTGTTACTAATTAATGTGCAAAGATAACAATTTGTATTGAATTACACCTTTTAAGCATTTTTGTATAACTATCACACCCCTATTTTGCATACATAAAGGAAACATATCTAAACGCTGCCTACCTATAAGTAGTAGAACCATATTGATACAAAAAGTGAGACACTAAGCATACGCCTAATGCCTCACTTAAATTACTAACTAGAATATTCTTTTAAACGGGGATACTTGTTTTAAAGAAGCCTTATCCTAAATACTTCATTAGGATGTTGATGTTGTCAGCCTCGCGCAATCGACGCAAAGCACGCTCTTTTATTTGGCGCACACGTTCGCGCGTTAGGTTCAGTGTGTTTGCTACTTCCTCTGCCGTCATCTCGTTGCGTCCGATGCCAAAAAGCATTTTAAGCACTTGGCGCTCACGATCCGAAAGTGTTTTAAGAGCAGAGTCAAGGTCGGAAGAAAGCGATTCTTTCTCCATTTGATTGTCTGTGCCAGGTGCCGAATCATCGGTCATAATGTCAATCAGACAGTTTGAATCGTCTTCGGCAAAAGGAGCATCTACGCTCACCTTTTTGCCATTAGTACCAAGAGCTTCTTGCACTTTGCTAACGTCTGTATCGAGCAATTCAGCCAACTCGCCCACTGATGGACGACGCTCAAATTCTTGTTCAAAGTTTACGATAGCCTTAGTCAGTTTGCTCTGAAAACCTACTTGGTTAAGTGGCATGCGCACGATGCGGCTCTGCTCTGAAATAGCTTGCAAGATGCTTTGGCGTATCCACCAAACGGCATAAGAGATAAACTTAAAACCACGTGTTTCATCAAACTTTTGTGCTGCTTTGATAAGTCCGAGGTTACCTTCATCTATCAAGTCGTTTAGTGCTAAACCTTGATTTTGATATTGTTTGGCCACACTGACAACGAAACGAAGATTGGCACGTGTCAAACGATCAAGAGCGGCTTGACCATCAGGTCCACCCTTATGGATACGTTGTGCAAGCTCTACTTCTTCGTCGGTTGAAATGAGTTCTTCACGTCCAATTTCTACTAAATACTTGTCCAACGCTGCGCTTGAGCGGTTGGTAATACTCTTATTAATTTTTAGTTGTCGCATAGTTCTTTTTGTTCACGTTTGGGCTTTTGGCATCTTCTTACCATATAGCCATAAGAAATGCCTGCAAAGGTTATGCCGATGCAGGCTACTTGGCAATATTGTATTTGTTTATATACCCAAAAACGTTCATTTAATACAGACTCTTCGTATAATCGTTGCAAAATTACGAAGAAAACAAATGCTATGCCACTTTTTTAGCATTTATTAAGTACTAAATCATAAAATCTTTAGTTTTTCTGCTTAAAAAGCTGTTCAAAGAGGTTCAAACTATCGGGATGTTCTTTTACAAAAGTGTCAATATGTCGCATGCGCTTTTGCTCAAGTATTTCGTCTACGGCAATGAATATACCAGTTTCTTCTACCTCGCCAAACTCATGATTGATGGCGGTTCCAAACACGCGCATCGTAGGACTAAGCCCCATATATGCATTTACGAGAGGTGGGATATTAAAGCCTCGTTTTCTCACTTCGGTGTTGAGTATGCGATAGTCCGACTTGAAGTCATCGCATGTGAAGAGCGCTTGCAGTTGCTCTTGGGGGGTGTCGATATACAAAGGGTCGATAGGAGTGATAAGATGTTCTTTATCGCCAAAATGCTTGTTTAAAAAGAAGAGTATCATGTCGCGAGCTTCGCGGTTGAACGAAGGGTACATGGTCATCTTACCAAAGAAATATTTCAAGTTTGGAATAACAACGGTGAGTGCTCCAAGTCCGTCCCAAAGGTTGTCGAGTGCAAAGATGCCCTTGCTCATAGCCCGTGTGCTCTGATACTCTAACGTTACAAAAGAGCGACCAAGTTCTACGGTATCTGCCATGTAAGTGTGCAGAAACTCATCGGAGAAATGGAACATGTGGCTTGTAGCGAGGCGGGGTTGTCCGTCGGGAGCATAACTTATCTCCTTGCCGGGTAGAAAGCGATAACCACCTAATATCAGTTCTTCTTCGGGGTCCCATACAATAAGTTGATAGTAAGGGTGCTCGCATGTATCAAATTCGTCCCAATCTACCTCCATACCAGTTCCGCCTCCCGAAGCACGAAAGGCTATCTCACGCAATCTACCAATTTCGCGCATCACATTGGGTGCTTGTTGATAGGTAATGATATAAATTTCGTTTCCTGCTTTATTAGTTGTACGCAGTCTACGGTCGGGAGTAAGTTCTTTTTTTAGTAGTTCTTTGTCTACAGGAGGTATAATAGGTTGCATAACTTATAAGAGAATATAAAGTTAAGATCGTTCTATTTTTATTTTTTTGCAGTAGCAGAGTTTAAGAGTTTATGGTGTAAAAGTTAGAGTTCGTAAACCTTTTTTTCTACCCATAAAGCCCAATCAGCAGGCTTTTGCTGATTATTAAATGTTTGCCATGGTATAGGTTTTCCAATCTTTACCTTAAAGGTTTTATGCCTATTTTTAAACACTTCGTCTGCAAGAAATAGCATTGCAATGTTGAATTTCAGCCCTAAGCACTTACCGATTGTTGCCAAACGATAAAAGCGGTCGGAGTTCCGGCCACTAAAGAATATAGGCACCACATCGCGTTGTGTTTCAATGCTTTTTGTAATAAAAGTTTTGTTCCACGGCAAATCGTGAATAATGCCTTTGATGCGACGAGAGCACAAACCTGCCGGAAACATGATAACATGATTGTTGCTACAGAACGCAGCTTCAATCATGCGCGGAAGGTCGCGACTCTGGCGCCCGGTTTTATTAATAGGTACACACAATGGAGCTAAACCATGAAGGTTCATCAATAAGTCATTAACCAAATAGCGTATGCGCCCATCATAATGGTGTCCAAGAATTTGCCCAATGGCTATGCCATCGGCACCACCAAGCGGATGATTGCTTACAAAGGTGTAGCGTTTGCCATCGTCGTCGTTTGGAAGGTTTTCAATGCCTTCTACCTCTATTTTATTATCTAAAAACTGGAGTACGGCATCCAACCAAGGCACACCTTGCAGGTCGCCTACCTCAGACAAGAAAGCATTGATTTCGTCTTGATGAACAATGTGCTTAAGCCATTTTACCACAAATGTGGGCACATACTTGGCTTTATTGCCAGCTTTTGTGCGTAACACATTGTCTATATCTATTTTAAATATCTTGCTATCTTTCTGAGTCATCTGCTTGTTAGATTTGTTTAAACAATCCCTAAAGCGTAGGTTGATATTGCAAAGGTATGTTTTATTTTTATGTTTTGGGATATAAAGTTACAATTTTCTTTGCTAAGATTTGCTTACATTTCGTTACGAATTTTCAAAATATCTATTCATCAAAGCATGCGAGCAAGCATTTAATAACAAAAAATTACTACTTTTGTACTACAAACATACATTGTGGTGTATCGGGCTAACAGGAGGCTTGCATCCCCCTAATAATAAAAAGGAACTATGCCTTATAAGCCTGAAACCACGCAGAAAATATATTTTTATAAAATACGCAACGACAGATACAATGCCTTTAATTTCTCCCTCTTTATTGTCAGCAGACTTTGGTAATCTTCAGCACGACTTAGAGATGCTCAATCAAAGCGAATGCGATTGGTACCACCTTGATGTAATGGACGGTGTGTTTGTTCCTAACATTTCATTTGGCTTTCCAGTAATGCAGGCAATGGCTAAGCATGCCACAAAGCCGCTTGACGTTCACCTTATGATTGAGCACCCCGAAAAGTTTTTAAAGGAGGTTAAAGCCCTCGGTGCCAAGGTGATGAACGTACATTATGAAGCATGTACCCACCTACACCGTGTGGTTCAACAAATCAAAGCTGAAGGCATGATGGCTGGTGTTACGCTCAACCCCCACACCCCAGTCAGTGCACTTGAAGAAATTATTTGCGACCTCGATTTGGTTATGCTCATGTCGGTAAATCCCGGTTTTGGCGGACAAAAATTTATTGAACATACCATAGACAAAACCATTCGGCTACGCCAATTGATAGAGCGCAGCGGTTCGAAAGCCCTTATCGAAATAGACGGAGGAGTAAATCGTGAAACGGGTAAACGCCTTGTTGAAGCTGGTGCCGACGTGCTTGTAGCAGGCTCAGCAGTATTTAAAGCTGCCGACCCTGTAGAGGAAGTACACATACTTAAACATTTGTAAACATCTATCACCTCACACCCACTATGTTCTCTCCTATATTACCCGATAAAGAACTTTTTGCTTTAGCACAAACCATTCGTCAGAGCCGCCGTATCGTGGTGTGTGCACATCGTGGTCCAGATGGCGATGCAGTAGGTGCTTCGTTAGGTTGGGCTGAATATTTACAACAGTTGGGCAAGCAAGTTACAATCATACTCCCCAATCCCTTTCCCGACTTCTTACGCTGGTTGCCCAATTCGCATCTCATACAGTTTTATGCCAAGCACGAGCCCGAAGCTACTGGCATCATACAAAAGGCGGACCTTATATTTTGCCTTGATTTTAATGCACTTTCGCGTTTACAAGATATGCAAGGAGCCATCGAACGGAGCAAAGCAGACAAGGTGATTATAGATCACCACCTCGACCCCGACACCACACACACCAAGCAAGTAATATCGCGCCCAAGCATGTGTTCGACAAGCGACATTGTGTTCCGCTTGATACACCAATTAGGCGGATACGACAACATGACTCGCCAAACCGCCACTTGCCTTTACACAGGCATGATGACAGACACAGGGGGCTTTACCTACAACTCTAATGACCCTGAGATATACCAAGTTATCTCGCTACTGCTTGCTAAAGGCATTGACAAAGACAAAATATACCGCAACGTTTTCAACGTATATTCGGTAGATCGCATGCGCCTAACGGGATACATTCTCTACGAGAAGCTGCATTTTTATGCCAACAACCGCGCCTCTGTTTTTACCATCACACGCGATGAGATGAAGCGTTTTCACTTTATTCGTGGCGATGCAGAAGGGTTGGTTAATATGCCACTACAAGTAAAGGGCATGCGCCTTAGCATATCCTTGCGCGAAGACACCGAACGCGATGTGGTAAGAGTATCGCTCCGCTCTGTAGACGATTTTCCCTGCAACAAAATGGCAGAAGAGTTCTTTAATGGCGGTGGACATCTCAACGCATCGGGTGGCGAACTGCCCTTTCCACTCGACGAAGCCGTGCATACTGCCGAACGAGCTATCAAGGCATACGAGCATCTGCTCTAAGCCCATACATCAACATCAAGATATTAGATTTTTTTAGTTTCATACCTAAGCCCCAGTGCTCATTGCTACGGCAATTGCATTGGGGCTTTTTACGTAAGATTGACAGGGCATTGCACTAAGATATAGGCGCAAAACACCCTTTATTGTGTCATTAGAAAAGCATGCACGTTGTGCCACAAAGCCCTAATAGTTATATTACAAAGCCTATATAGTTGGCTCATCACGACCGAAATGAATGTTCATTACGACCGAAACGAATGCTCATTACGACCGAGATGAATGCTCATTACGACCGAAACGAGCAAACTACAAATGGGTTATAACATAACTTGCATACGTTTTTTTTATTAAGTATAATGCGTTTCTGCTCAAAATATAATAGACTTTATATAAGTTTTCAACACATAAGTAGGTATTCAAAAAATATTGGTATGTATTATGAATACTCACTTATAAACCGCTTTGTGCAGAACAATCATAGACATACATATTTTACACGTTTAAGAGAAAACAAAAGCGAGAGCAAAATGAGTTATGAAAAACATGCATTGCAACATATTTATTTGTAACTTTGCCTATAGGTAGACATCATTTCATCCTACTTAACTTAAAAGGCTTTTGCTACTCAGCAACGAGCCTTACGGATAATACATTTTATAAAACTCGTATCCGCTATGATTACAGAAAAAGACAAAGCTTTGCTTGCTCAAAAAGGCATAAGCGAAGAAAAGCTCAACCAACAGTTAGCTTGTTTTGTAAAAGGATTTCCATATTTAAAACTCTTTGCTGCCGCAAGCACTGAGAAGGGCATCTTAACTCCTACAAGCGAAGAAACTGAAAAGTATCTTGAAATTTGGCACAATTATACAGACGAAAAAGGACATAAGGTAGTAAAATTTGTGCCTGCATCTGGGGCTGCAAGCCGCATGTTTAAAAACATGTTTGCTTTTGCCGATGCTACATACGATGAACCACAAACTGATTTTGAGAAAACATTTTTCAGCAACATACACAAGGCTGCATTCTTCGACGACCTTAATGCTGCATGCCTACGTCTGCACAAAAGCAATATTGACACGCTGATAGCTAACGGCAAATACAAAGACGTGGTGCGCACCATGTTGCAACCCGAAGGCTTAAACTATGGTGCACTTCCCAAAGGCTTGCTAAAGTTCCATAGATATGCCGAAGGAGCACGTACCCCACTCGAAGAACACTTGGTTGAAGGCGCATTGTATGCACGCCAAAGCGATGGCACCGTAAACGTTCACTTCACCGTATCGCCCGAGCATCGCCAGCTATTTGAAAGTCTTGTGGCAGAAGTTACACCTGCCTATGAGAAGCAATTCGATGTGAAATATAACGTAAGTTTTTCGGAACAGAAACCAAGTACAGACACCATTGCTGCCAACCCCGACAACACTCCATTCCGCACAAACGATGGCAACCTATTGTTCCGTCCAGGCGGTCATGGTGCACTCATTGAAAACCTCAACGACATTGATGCCGACATCGTATTTATCAAAAACATAGACAACGTTGTGCCCGACAAACTGAAGGATGACACGGTTCGCTACAAAAAACTTCTTGCTGGTATTCTTGTGTCGTTGCAGAAGCAAGCACACACTTATCTGCAAAAACTTGACAGTGGTAAATACACAATGGATGAACTGCGCGAGATGCTTCAGTTTGTGCAGAAAAAGCTCTTCACCAAAAATCCAGAGACCAAAATGCTTGAAGATACCGAGCTTGCTATTTACTTGCGCAAAAAACTTAACCGCCCAATGCGTGTTTGCGGCATGGTGCGCAATGTAGGTGAACCTGGAGGTGGCCCATTCTTGGCCTACAACCCCGATGGCACTATCTCACTACAAATTCTTGAAAGTTCGCAAATCGACATGAACGACCCCGAGAAAAAAGCTATGTTTGAAAAAGGCACTCACTTTAACCCCGTAGACCTTGTGTGCGCTATTAAAGACTATAAGGGACAACCATTCAACCTGCCCAATTACGTAGACCCTCAAACAGGCTTTATATCTCACAAAAGCAAGGATGGAAAAGAGCTTAAAGCACTTGAATTGCCAGGCCTATGGAATGGTGCTATGAGCGATTGGAGCACAGTGTTTGTTGAAGTGCCTTTGGCTACTTTCAACCCCGTAAAAACTGTAAACGACCTCTATCGCGAACAGCATCAATAAGATAGTTGCTTGCGAAAAAAATAAACAAAAGTTTAAAGTGTAAGTTGCATTTCAACCACAGAATACAACTTACACTTTTAAAGCATTACATACATTATATATTAAGCATTTCAGCAATGACGTTAATCGAACTATTCATCACATTCTTGCAAGCTGGCGGTATGAGCGTAGGCGATGGCTATGCATGCGTAGCGCCTTTACGGAGAGCCTTAGTTGGTAAAAAGAAATGGATTAGCGCAGAGGACTTTTCACGTCACGTAGCTATAGTGCAAACAATGCCTGGCATATTTAATGTAAACCTTGCTACCTACCTTGGCAAACAACTATGTGGATGGAAGGGCAGTGCAACATGCTTGCTTGCCATGCTATTGCCACCTTTTGTAGTATTCTTCTTATTCGCCTATTTCTACAACGATGTGTTTCAGAGCCATTTTTGGAGAGGATTTTTGCGAGGAGCACGCCCTGCAATAGTGGCAATAATAGCCCTACCAGCCATACAAATGTGGCGATCGTCAAAGATAACACTTAGCACCATTTGGATACCCATAGGTGCAGCCATTGCTGTCGGACTTTTAGGCGTATCACCAAGCTATATCATACTTGCACTCACTATTATGGCAGGACTTTATGCCTTGTTTGTACACAACAGCAACGACTAAAAAGAACCACTTTTTCTTCGCCCACAAAGTTTTTTCCACATACCCATTGTTAATATGTTAGTATACTTCTATTTGTTTTTAAGTTTCTTACAAGTAAGCATGTTAGGCATTGGAGGTAACACCAGTTCGCAAGCCTTGCTCGAACACGAAGTTATCACCTTACATCATTGGCTCACCCCCGAACAAATGGCAAATTTTATGTTTGTGTGCCGCCTATTTCCAGGAAATACAGGCTATAACACCGCCATTTTTTCAAGTTGTGTAGCAACCTCAGCATTGAGCTTTTGGGGTTGTTTGTTAGCTTGCATTACATCAACCATAGCCATTGTTGCCCCTTCATGCATTTGGACATCGCTCTATGCAAAATTGCAAGAAAAACACCAATACAAATCGTTCTACGACTGCGCCATGGTGGTACTGCGTCCGCTCATTCCAGGCCTCATTGCAGCAGCAGCCATCATCATGATGCGTGCCGACAACTTTGGGTCAATCAACACCACACCTTGGGACTTTGGAGTAAGTATTTTCCTATTCCTCTCTACCCTACTCGGAGTACTTTACTTTAAAATTAACTCCATGTTTATGATAGAACTTTGCGGAGTGGCAGGGTGGATATTGCTGTAACGTAACATCCGTTAAAAATATTTTTCAACGAAAAAAATATAACTCAACGAAGCAACTACTTTAATACAGAAGCGTGTTAAAACATCAAAGAAGAACAAAACAAAAAAACTTTTTTTCATAAAGTAGCCATTTTACAGAACACACTGATTATCAGCTATAACACACACTATTAATAGGAAATAAAGCACTTAATAAACTCGTTAGTCGCAAAAAAAACTTTCAAAAAATTTGGTAGTAAATAAATAATTCGTACCTTTGCACTCGCAAACGAGAAACAACAACACTCGCAAGCTACGACGGCGCGATAGCTCAGCTGGTTAGAGCGCATGATTCATAATCATGAGGTCGACAGTTCAAGCCTGTCTCGCGCTACTAAAGAAGAAACATCCTTTTTGATGTTTCTTCTTTTTTTGTTTTAAGCTACACCATTCTACATTAAAACCGAGTTTTATCTGTAAATCCATACGTTTAAACGTCTGTCTGTATATCACACGGAAAAAAAATTGTATTTTTGCATATAAGAAGATAACGAACACCGGCCAACATTGCAACACACGCAAAAAACAGTTACCAACATCACGCTATGACTATCATTAAGAAATTAGACCTATATGTATTAAAGAAGTTCTTGCTTATATTTGCAGGAGCCTTCTTTGTCGTTCTGTTCGTATTCATGATGCAATTTACATGGCGTTATGTAGACGACCTTATCGGCAAGGGACTTTCATGGGATATATTAGCAAAATTCTATTGGTATATGGCCATCACATTGGTGCGCGACTCCTTGCCCTTAGCCATTCTGCTTTCGTCGTTAATCAGTTTTGGCAACATGGGCGAATCGTTTGAACTCTTGGCAATGAAAGCTGCTGGCATACCATTGATTAGGATTATGCGTCCATTGGCCATCTTTGCCGTGTTTATGACTGGTACTTCGTTTTATTTTCAAAACGTTGCCTCGCCCGATGCACAAATTGGGCTGCGCACACTGCTATTCAGCATGAAAGAGCAATCGCCCGCTGTTGAAATTCCTGAGGGTGTTTTCTATAATGGCGTGCCCAACATCAACATCTACGTTCAGCGGAAGAACACGCTAACAGGCATGCTGTATCAAACCATCATCTACAAAACAGACCAAGGTTTTGACCACGCTCAAATTGTATTGGCAGACTCTGCCCGATTAGAAGTTACGCGCGACAAAATGCACTTGCGGTTAGAGCTATGGAACGGCGAACAGTTTGAAAGTCTTGAGTCGGCCAATGCTATGAACGGAGCAATGAATGGAGCTAACAAGCCTTTTGACCGCGAAACATTTTTGTTTAAGACACTCCTCATAGACTTCGATAGCAATTTTAACCTCATGGATAAGAATGCTTTGGCTGGAATGCCTACTGCTAAGAACATGAAGCAAATCAGTCAAAGTGTTGATTCGATGAACCACGAACTCGACTCTGTGGGCAAACAATATTATCAAGATGCATGCCGCATTTACTATCGTACGCCACAAATAAGCAATAGTGACTCTATCAAACTGCTCAAGTTGCTACAAGCACATAGTAAACAAACGTCGTTTGATAGCATCGTTGCTCATACTGATGCCGTAAAACTACAGAACGCTAAACAAGAGGCTCTATCGAATATTAAATCGGCTAGTGCCGACCTTGAATGGAAAGGCATGAACAACGAACAAGAGGAGCACAACATACGCCAACACGAAGTGGAGTGGCACAACAAAATAACTTATTCGCTTGCCTGCTTGCTCTTCTTCTTTGTAGGTGCACCCTTAGGGGCTATTATTCGTAAAGGCGGCTTGGGCATGCCAACAGTTATATCTGTGGCTATCTTTATCGTGTGGTATATTATTTATACATCGGGTATGAAAATGGCACGCGATGGTAGCATCAATATGGTGCTTGGCATGTGGATAAGCACGTTTGTCATTGCTCCCTTTGGCATTTTCTTCACCTATAAAGCTAACAAAGACTCGGTGGTGTTTAACATGGATGCTTACAAAGCTTTCTTTAACCGATTGTTTGGTTTGCGTTCGCGCCGACATATATTCAGAAAAGAGGTCATTATCAATGATCCAAGAGAAAATGTTATGGCTGAAGAGCTCAACAAGTTGCGTGCTGAGTGCGTAAATTACAACAATAAGAAACATTTACTACGCGCCCCAAGCTACAAAGACATCTTCTTTGAATATACCCCCGACACCGAAGTTGAGAGCATTAACGAGCGCATGGAAAGTATTGTTGAAGAGCTTTCAAATAGCAAAAACCGCTTGATATTGGCAGAGCTTAACAAACTTCCAATTATTTTTACAACCGCACACACATCGCCTTTTGCCTCTAAATGGATGAATGTTCTGGCAGGAATTATATTCCCTATCGGGCTTTTGCTATGGTTCAGAATATGGAGGTTTAGGCTACGTCTCTACCGCGATATGAAAACCATTGTACAGGTGAGCGACATGCTTGTAAAACTTATTCACGGAGAAAAAATAACAGAAATAAACAGCTCAGCCGAACAAGCAGAGGATAAAAAAAGATGGAAGTTGCTCAACATGCTACATAGAACAAGCTCTAACAACGCATCAAGCAGTCAAGAAGAAACACTCACCGGTTGGGCAAAACATAAAAAAGAATTTATAGCACTCCTTGCATGCATACTGCTCATAGCTGCAGGCTATGGTGGATGGCGAATGGTTAAGTACTACCAATTCAAACATTACATGCAAGAGCATGGTGAATTAACGCCTAATACTCCACAAGGAGGAGTTAATACAGAAAATATGCAACTGCCAGATGTGAAAGATAACATGAAGAAGTTGCAATTGCCTGAAAAAGCTCCACAATAACTAATTTATTAGACAATGTTGTGCAGAACAACCTGCAAGAAAGTGTCTCTTAGCCAGGTTTTCAGCAAAACCCATTTAACAAAAACATACCTATGGACTCATTTAAACTTGCTTCGGTTGAAGAAGCTATAGCAGACTTTAAGAAAGGACAGTTCGTAATCGTTGTAGACGATGAAGATCGCGAAAACGAAGGCGACTTAATCATGGCAGCCGAGCTTGTTACACCCGAACACGTCAATTTTATGCTTCGCAATGGTCGCGGTGTATTGTGTGCTCCTATTACTATTGAACGTTGCAACCAATTGGGACTCAACCACCAAGTACAAACCAACACAAGCATGTTGGGAACTCCTTTTACAGTTACTGTTGACCTTTTAGAGGGGTGTACAACTGGGGTAAGTTGCCACGATCGTGCAGCAACTATTCGTGCATTGGCAAACCCCAATAGCCGTCCTGAAAGCTTTGGTCGTCCAGGACACATCAACCCTCTTTATGCACAAGATCGCGGTGTATTAGCAAGAGCTGGACACACCGAAGCAGCTGTAGACTTGGCACGATTAGCTGGTATGCAACCAGCCGCTTGCCTCATTGAGATATTGAACGAAGACGGCACCATGGCTCGTATGCCCCAGCTACAAGCTTTTGCTCAAAAAGAAGGATTGCACATCATCACAATAAAAGACCTCATTGCCTATCGTTTAAAAAACGAGTGTTTGGTTGAACAAGGCGAGAAGGTGGATATGCCTACTGAATACGGTCATTTCCAGCTTATTCCTTTCCGCCAAAAGAGCAATGGTTTAGAGCATGTTGCTCTCATTAAGGGCGAGTGGAAAGAGGATGAGCCTATACTCGTTCGTGTACACTCATCGTGTATGACCGGCGATATTTTTGGTTCTGAACGTTGCGACTGCGGCGAACAATTGCACAAAGCTATGCGCATGATTGATAAAGAAGGCAAGGGCGTTGTGCTCTACCTTAGCCAAGAAGGTCGTGGCATTGGACTTATGGCTAAAATAGCTGCCTACAAACTTCAAGAAGAAGGTTATGACACGGTTGATGCCAATGTACACCTCGGCTACGACCCCGACGAACGTGACTATGGTGTGGGAGCACAAATCTTACAGAAACTCGGTGTGCATAAAATGCGCCTACTCACTAACAACCCTGTAAAGCGCGTTGGACTTGAGGCTTACGGACTTGAAATTACAGAAAACGTGCCTATCGAAATCACACCCAACAAGTATAACAAGCGCTACCTTGAAACTAAAAAGGTGCGTATGGGACATACATTACATTTATAAACCGATATTCCCCTATTATTATGGAAAAGAATATTTATGGCTATAACCCTGAAGAAGTTATAGAGCAAGGGCAAACTAACGTTTCAACCTTTGCATCACTCGTCAGCAAAGTGTACCTATGGATGACTATGGCACTTGCAATAACTGGCTTAACAGCTTTATATGTGGCACAAAGCGGACTTGTATTTACTATAGCAAACAACACTGCCTATTTTTGGGGACTACTGATTGCCGAACTCGCAGTTGTTTGGATATTGTCTGCCAACATAATGCGCCTGTCGTTTCCGGTTGCAGGCATTATGTTTGCCATATACTCTATACTTAATGGAGCTACTTGCTCATTCATCGTATTAGCTTATACGGCCGAAAGTTTAGCTACCACATTCTTTGTCACAGCTGGCACTTTCGGTGCAATGAGCCTTATAGGTGCTTTTATCAAAAAAGATCTTTCAAGTTTTGGACGTATACTTATGATGACCCTCAT
>ERZ808240.4062-NODE-4062-length-13434-cov-11.328425_pt1 | contig 13434 bp, 9 predicted proteins | sample MGYA00521084_ERZ808240 | MGnify/ENA primary metagenome ERZ808240 (study PRJEB31516, sample SAMN03275571) | gut metagenome | biome: mammalia-associated habitat; material: feces | host: Papio cynocephalus | place: Kenya | collected 2012-08-06 ... | reverse complement strand
GACCTGATACAGTACCATATCGTCCGGGTGCGCTTCCTTGACGGCGTTATAGCTGTTGTAGGCAGTATTTCGCGCTGTATTCTGTGCCAGTGTTTTGTCATAAAGGACCTGTTCATCTGGCGTAAAATAGCGGTTCAGCCGAATCAGCTCAGAAATGCGGGAAGCGACCTTATTCCAATTCATCTGAACATCCGCACAGCCGTTCTTTTTCAGTACGATGCCCTTGCTGCCGTGACCTTCATAGCTGTCGCTTTCTCTGGACACAGCATGGGTGTGTCCACCGATGCCATACTCTTTTTTCAGAAAATCGGCTCTCTCTTTGGGCGTGTGTGGTGTCTGGAAAAACTCATAGATGCGGTTCTTTCCACCTTCAAAGCCACCTCCATTTGCAAGGGAAGCCGCAATTTCATCTTCGGTGATAAACCTGCCGGTCTCCGGAATGGCCGTCATATCGGAGTGATATTCTTTACGCGGCAATGACAGATCTTCCATGCGTGTAAGAAACGCCTGCGGACGATGGAAATGAAACCGCAGCAGCTCTCGATTTTCACGGTAGGCATCAAGGAATACCTTATATTCTGCCAGAAGCCTTTCCCGAAACTCCGAGTTCAGCAGATCGTCCGTCAGGCGTTCCGTTTCCTCCGGGTAATTGGTGCTGCGGATATTACTCAGGCAGGACAGATGCCCCAACGATTTTGCTTCATCCGAAAGGTCGTGATAAAGGTCCCAAATTCCGGCCGCAATACGCTGGCGCTCATTTCGGAGGGCTTCCGTAACCTCCAGCTTGGTGGCGAATGTGCCGCCGTCCAACAGCTCTTCCGTGCGCTCTGCCACGTCCATCCAGCTTATGACTTGGGCAGAGTGAAGGTAGCGCGCAGTATCGCCGCTTGCGATGTGGATGCCGTCGTCGCCGTACCATGCGGAAACCTTGCCATTTTCCGTAATCAGGCCGTTTCCGCCGTGGTAGAGCGCTTTCAGGAATGCCGCGCGATCTTCCACTGGCTTTTGCTTGGAGAACTCAGAGACGATTCTCATTCGTGCGTCATCTTCGTTTCCGCCTGTGCGCAGAATATGGTCAATGTCATCCTGGGAAATGAACATAGAAAAAGCGGAGGGTGCCGTCTGGACACGCTCCGCTTCTATAATAGATTCAATTTGCTGGGCTTCCGTTGGGAAGAATGAAAACTGCTCGACCGGAGAGTCTTCCGTCAGGCGTAAATCAGTTCCGTCAGGATCACTTCCTCGGCCTGCGCTTTCAGGTTGTTCATCAGCCTCACCCACTTCATCGGGTCGCTGGCTTTCAGCGCTTCCGTCACGCCCGCCGACTTCATCAGCTCCGGCATCATCTGTTCCAGCCGGTTGCTCGCTGCCTCGTCGATCTCCCGCAGATGGGGATACAGCTGCTCCGACAGGATCAGGCGGTTCCACAGCACCGGGCGCTGCTCCTGCAGATACTTCTTCCGCATTCTCCCGTACTTGCCCAGAGGCTTGCCCTCCTGCTGGGACAGGCTCAGATCGGGAATCCAGTAATCCCCGCTGCGGATGTAGGTCAGTTCGTTCATGATTCCGGCTCCTTTCAGAAAGCTTTTCACGTTCGTATTTCTTAATAGTGACTTCGATATTACGGAGGATTTCTTCGCTGATGCCGCTGATGGCACTTCCCAGAGCGTTTACCGTCTGGGGCGTATTGAAGTCGAACACCGGCATGAAATCTTCCGGGCCAAAGTGGGCATTTTCTGCCAGACCGCACCGGGACAGCAGCATATAGGTCGTGCTGACGGCAGCGGCGTTGAGGAATGCCACGCCTTTGTCATAGTCATGATACCCTTCCAGATACGATCCGTCAACGATGTCAAGAATGTCCTGCTGATGGGCAAAGAAGTATTCCGTGACTTTTACAGAAGAAATCTGCTCCAGCTGGTCGGTAAAGTCGCCGGTGTACTGGATGTTGTACTGCTGCTCCAGAGCATGGGAAACGACCTGCTCATGCTCCGGGCGGTATTCCCAGAGGTAGGGGCTGCGGGAGCGCTCTGTGCCGCCAGTGTCCGCGACATCGAACACATACCGAAGTCTGGTGGAATCCCCAGAGTGGTCAATGAGGGCGATTCCCTTTGCGCCCTGCCGAATGTAGCGTCCCATGCGTTTGTTCCACAGGTCGTATTCCGCACAGGCGGTGGCGTCTGGCCGCTGGGCATAGATCATGAGCTGTTCGTGGTATGGGTACTTGTACAGGCGGGCGGCGGTGGTGAGAAAGTCTGTCCAGCTCTGGAAGCTGGCGGTTATCTGGGTTGCCATATAGTTCGCCAACTGGTGGTAGTGCTGTAATGCGGATGCCATTGTGCATCTCCTTTCCGAGAAAATAAAAAAGGCGACCCACAGGCCGCCTAAAAATGGGAAGTATTGAGAAATACGCCCTGAGCGCTGGAACAACCCAGGGCGTATTCACCGGGTTATTTCCTGACTAAAAAACTGCGGACGTGTGGTGTGTGAGGCTGCCACAATACGCAATATTAGAACTGCAAAAACTTTCGACAATACGCAGGTTTATCGCGTTCAGAACTCCGGAATCAAATGGTGGTCAGGTGATTTCGGTAATGGTCAGATCCAAAAAGTTTCTGAATGCCTTTTCCGATCCCGGCAGTTATTTTGAAACAAAATCCCCACACCGGGTAACGTCTGGTCACGCCGGTGTGGGGATTCCCGCATTTAGAAAGCCTTATTTTGACTTCCCGGTATCATTTGTCACCCCGCCTCAATCAGCAGCTCGAAAGCTGGTGGTATCCGCTGCCTTTTTGCCCCTTAAATGCGGGACTGTAGGTAGCGGTTATGGAGCCGGACAGCCTCCTTTTCCTGCCTGCGTTTGACCGCGCACTTGGGGCAGTATTTGGCACGGTTGGAGCCAGGGACAAAGGCAGCCCCACATACTGCACAGCAGCGTGTGGGGCGAATGCCGCTCAGAAGCGCCGTTTCCAGCACTGGGTCATTGGGCAGCACCGCATACCGAAACCACTTGCAGAGCAAAGCGCCGGAATGCCATTGTGGGCAGACGCTGCAGAGAGGGTCATCAAAGAGAAGGCAGGCCCCGCCGTCAAAGTTGCAGCACCGCTTTCGGATCAGGGACCGCACCTGACGCAGCTGGGGCCCGGTGAACCGCGGCAGCTTATCCATTGCCAAACACCAGCCTGAAGCTGGGCCTTATGCCGTCATCCTCCAAAAGCACGGTGGCATCGTAGACCTGCCCGGTGCGGGGAGAAACACAGCCTTTCAGCGGGGCTTTGCCCTTTTCCAGAAGCTTGGCCGCCATTTTCCGGTCTAGTGTTTTCTGTTTCAGCGTGAAGAAACGGCTGTCCCTCCACAGGACGAATGTGCAGTCCCGGCTGGTACAAAAATAGCCCTTGCTGCGCTCCACGATTTTGGAGCCGCAGCGAGGGCATTTTCCAATGACTTTTTCATCCGAGGGAAAGAGAATATCTGCACCGGCCACGGGGCGGTAGGACTGTACCAGCTCCGTCAGCATGGCGCAAATGCCGTCCAGAAAATCATCCGGGAGGCACACGCCTTTCTGAATCCCGGAAAGCTGCTGCTCCCATTCGGCGGTTAAAAGCGGAGATTGCAGCTGCTCCGGCAGGACGGTAATCAGGGAGCTGCCCATGGCGGTGGGGATGAGGACGGTTTTCTTCTCTTTCCTGACCCGCTCTACAAGCCCGGTGGATACCAGCTTTTCCAGAATCCCGGCACGGGTGGCCGGAGTACCCAGCCCTTTGCGCTCCGCATCCTCCGGCATATCCTCGACGCCCGCCCGCTCCATAGAGGACAGCAGCGTGTCCTCCGTAAAGGGCTTGGGCGGCTGGGTCTTGCCGTCCTTAATGGTAATGGTATCCGGGGTAAGGGCCTGTCCGGTGGCCAGTCCGGGAAACCATTTGCCGCCGCCTTTCTTTTCGGCGGTATACCGTTTCCAACCGTAATCCTGGGGCATTTTCAGATGGAGCTTGAAGTCGGCCCCGCCGCAGGAGATCATCGCGTCTGCCTCTTTGCAGCAATAGGGGCCGGAGGCGGCGATCATCACCTGACGGGAAATGAGCTTGAGGATATTCTGTTCTCCAATGGGCAGCGCCCCCACATCCTGCCAGCTGGCCGCCTTGGTGGGGATGATGGCATGGTGGTCTGTGACCTTTTTGGAATTACAGAGCTGTTCCCCATAGACTTCATCCGTAATGGGCAGGCCGCAGATGCCGGAAGCCCACAGAAGAATCTCTTTCACACGGGGCAGCATATCGTCCGTCAGATACCGGCTGTCCGTTCTGGGGTAGGTACACAGCTTCTTTTCATAGAGGGATTGCAGATAATCAAGTACCTGCTGGGCCGTATACCCCAGCAAACGGTTGGCATCCCGCTGCAGGCTGGTCAGATCATACAGCGCCGGGGCGGATTCTTTCTTTTCCTGCTGACGAATCTCTTTGACAACGGCAGCGTTTGCTGCCTTGCAGGCTTCCGCAAGGGCTTCCGCCTCCGCTTTTGTGGAAAATCGCTCACTGGCCGCGTGAAATTCTCCGATGCCCAGATCAACGGTGTAATAGCTTTCCGGGGTAAAGGCGGAAATGGCGCTTTGCCGCTGCACCAACAGAGCTAATGTGGGAGACATGACCCTGCCGACATTCAGCTTGGTTTTGTAGGTCAGACTGAAAAACCGGCTGGCATTGATGCCCACCAGCCAGTCCGCCTTGGCACGGCAAAGGGCGCTCTGGTACAGGGCGTCGTAGTCCTCGCCGGGGGACAAGTGCGCGAACCCTTCTTCAATGGCACTGTCCTCCATGGAGGAAATCCATAGCCGTGTCATAGGCTTCTTGCAGTCGACCAGATGGTATACCGTGCGGAAGATCAGCTCACCCTCCCGTCCGGCATCGCAAGCGTTAATAACCTCCGTCACATCTTCCCGGCTCATAAGGGTACGCAGAATCTCAAATTGTTCCTGTTTGTCCGGGGCAATGAGGAAGCGGAAGGGACTGGGCAGGATGGGCAGGTCCTCCAACTTCCATTTGGCGTAGCGTTCGTCATAGGTTCCCGCATCTGCCAGACCGGCCAGATGGCCGTAGCACCAGGAAACCAGATACTTCTTGCCCTCACAGTATCCGTCTTTGCGCTGGGAAGCCCCCAGCACCCGTGACAAATCCTGAGCAACTGAGGGCTTTTCGGCAATCACCAGCTTCATACCGTCACCGCCTTTTCCCGAACCTCCCGATAACAGGGATGGACGCAGCCAGTACCATAACTCTCGCGGTAGCGTCCGCAGCCGTAACAGAGATGCCCCGGAGCCAGTTGGGGGAGGTTAACCATCGGTTTGGGTCGGGGAAGCGGGGTCATGATGCGCTCATATTTACTGGTTGTTAGATAGCTCAATGCTGTTCCTCCTGTTCATCTTCCGTGTCGTAGTCCATGTCCTCGTCGATGCCGTAGTCGTAGTCATCCAGATCGGTATCGCCCATGGTCTGCCGGTCGGGCAACTTGTTCTTGAAGAGGTGCCACGCCACAGCGCCGCCTATGCCCAGAATCAGAAGCACCAGCAAAAGTCCCGCCGGACTGGATTTCTTTTCCGGTTCCTTGACCGGCTCCGTGGGGGCTGTGGTGGGTGCTTCCGTGGGTTCCGGCTCCTTGCCTACACACTCCGTCATATTCTTGGCGCAGATGGGACAGGTGGTATTCACATGACCGGCATAGCAGCGGTCAATACAGCCGCAGACCTCCACCGTATTCCCATCGTCCAGCAGGGCACTCAGGTCAGCGTTGTCCACCTTGTTCAGAAAAAAGGCAGAGAACTGTTCCAGGTTCTCATTCACGGGAGCGTCGTAGTCAATGATGATGTAAAACACCTCGCCGCTGCGGGTTTCAATGGTCAAAAACTGCTTGTTGGTGTCCTTGTGATATTGCAGACTGCTGGCAATGGCGTTGCCCTGTTCAAAGGGTTCCGAAATGGTGGGTGTGGTTGGTGCGGTAGTCGGTGCGGTGGTCGGAGCAGTCGTAGGTGCGGGAGCTTCCGTGGACTTTGTGGCTGCCGTGGTCGGCTTTGTGGATGGAGCCGTCGTAGGAGGCGGTTCGGTAGGGTCAGAGGTGTAGATGATCACATCATCGGCGGGCGGCTTGGCTTCCGCGGCGGCGGGGAGCGCCAGTGCGGAAATGCTCAACAGCAGAGTGAGCAGCAGCGAGAAAATCTTGCGTTTAGATTTCAACGGAAAGCACCTCCTTCCTGTCAGCGGTGGGCAGCTGCAATTTTTCCAGCAGAGCGGAGAGCTGTTCCGGGGTCATGCCGCATTCCCGGACCATGCTGACAATATCCAGATTTTCCAGCTCCTGAATCTGTTGTTTCAGTTCGCCGTTCCGGGCTTGCAGTCTGGCGATCCGTTCCGTATTCTTTTCCAGCTCGGCACGGAGCTTTGCGATTTTCGGATTCATAGTTCCTCCTGTTATCTCGGCAGACGGCCAAAGGCATAGAAATGGCTCTGCCAGTATTGGGTGTTGATAATGGTGTACGAAATTGGGTTTCCGCAGTGGATCATTCGATTGTTGCCCACATAGATACCCACATGGGACACGCCGGGGGTGTCGTAGGTTCCCTGAAAGAAAATAAGGTCTCCGGGGCGGGCGTTGCTGCGGGAGATGGGTATGCAAGCGTTGAACAGCCCTTGCGCGGATGTCCTGCCCAGATTCCAGCCGGAATGATTTACCACCCAGCAGACAAAGCCGGAGCAGTCAAAGGATGTGCTGGGACTGCTGCCGCCCCAGACATAGGGATAGCCCAGATACTTCTCCGCTTCGGCGATCATGGCGGCAAAGTGGGCATCGCTCAGGGCCTCGCTCGGAATGTCGTAATCCTCGTAGCCGTTTTTCAGCCGGTCAACGGATTCGGAATCCGGGAACAGGTCCGGGCGGTTGCCCAGAGTAGCCATATACAGGGCATAGCGGCTCAGGGTTTTCTCGTCCATAACATAGACCGGCACATGGCTGAGGTCGAAGTTTTCCAGCGTCACATTGCAAATGGTGTAGGGATAGCTTTCTACACCACCATTGCCGTCGTCCCGGTAACGAAGCTCCGTTTCCACATCCACCGTGAGAATGTACTGCTTTTCAAAGAGGGTATTCAGCGTGGGCATGATCTGGGCCAGCGTCCACCCCTCCGGGTAAATGGCCGAGAGAATGGAGATCAGCACATAGGGATCGTGGCCGATTTCATCCAGATCAAAATAATACTCGTCGTAATCATGCTCCTGTTGAAACCGGTCCAGCTTTTGCTGCAAAGCGGCCTCCATCTGGCTGTAGGTTTCCTCCGCACCCAGCATGGCATCGTCATGGGATGCGTAACTGCTGGATGCCAGACCGGCACCCAGGCCTTCGACCATCATGGAACAGGAGGACACCACATTCAATAGGAAAGCAGCAACCAGAGCAATGGCAATAATGACCAGAAAGCCATTTCGATGCCGAACAATGAAATCACCGGCCTTTTTGCTGTCAGATGCAGTCTTGGATGCTGCCTTTGCCGCTCCGGTGGTGGTATAGCCTGCCGCAGAGCGTCCAGATTTGGAGGCCATGTACTGCCGCTTGATCTGCTGCTTCTGCCGCCATCTGGAAATGGGATTGCTGGTGGGATTCTGAGCCTCCGCTTTAGCTTGCAGGGCGCGGAGATTGGCAGAGCGAAGCTGGCGCTCCGCTCTGTCTGCCGCCCGGTAGGGCTGTAACTCTGCATGGTGGTGGATATCCTGAAGTATATCCCCGGTACACTCTGCCGCAGAGGAAAGGGTATCTGCAGCCTCTACACCCACATTATCCTCCTTGGATTCCTGCAGCTGCCTGCGAATTTGACCCCGCACCAGCTTGGTGGGGGCCTTGGTTATTTGCAGTTTGGAGGGTGGCTTTTTCCGGGCTTCTTCAAAGTTTAGCCGGACTTTGATTTTTCCGGTACTGTTGTCAGCCATCAGCTTCGGCCTTTTGTGGGTGGGGATTTCGCCTTGTGCCTTGTCCGCTTTGGCGGCGGCCTTTTCCGCACGGCGTACCTTTTTGCCGATCTCCGGGTCATTCCGTTCGGCATCTGTGAATTGCAGCCGGGATTCACGCACGGCAAACACCTGAACCTATCATCATTTTGCATCCTCCTTCAAGTCAGCAGGTTTGGTGGTCATAAGCCGGTACAGCTCCGTATCCTGCGGAAAGCGGTCTACGAATGGCACGATGGTGTCCCCATAGAACAGCAGCCCCTCGCCGGAATTGGAATGCGTAACGTAGGATAACTGATGGGGCGAAATACCCAAATGCTGTGCCAGAATCTTCCGGTCTCCCGCCGCCTGATTCAGCATACAGATATAGTCGGAATTTGCAAAAATGGTTTCCACCTCTTTGGACGCCAGCAAATCGACCACATTCTGCGTTATGCCGGTCGGGCAGCCCTGCATTTTCCGGAAGCGCTTCCAGATTTCCACGGAGTAGGCCGCCGTCTGTTCCTCTTTCAGCAGCAGATGGAATTCGTCAATGTAGTACCGGGTGGCTTTCCGGGCTTCCCGGTTCCGTGTGACACGGTTCCACACCTGATCCTGAACGATCAGCATTCCGATTTTCTTCAGCTGCTTGCCCAGTTCCTTAATGTCGTAGCAGACCACCCGGTTGCTGACATCCACATCCGTGCGGTGATTGAACACATTCAGAGAACCATCTACGTAGATTTCCAGCGCCGTGGCCACAAACTGGGCTTCCTTTTCCTCCTGCTTTCGCAGGCAGTTGTACAGGTCGCCGAGAATGGGCATGTTTTCCGGCTTTGGGTCGCTGAGATACTTCTGATAGATCATCCGCACACAGCGGTCAATGACGGTTTTCTCCACAGGCTTCAAGCCCTCCTTGCCGCCTACGATCAGCTCACACAGGGACAGGATAAAATCGGATTTCAGGGAGAGCGGATTATCCTCGTCGCTGTAATTCAGGTTGATGTCCATGGGGTTGATGTGGTGGTGAGAAGTTGGCGAAATTCTGATGACCTGCCCGTCCAGCCGGTGTACCAGCGGATAATACTCTCCTTCCGGGTCACAGATCATAATATCATCATTCGTCGCCAGAAACACATTGACGATTTCCCGTTTGGCGGCAAAGGATTTGCCGGAACCGGGGGTGCCGAGAATCAGGCCGTTGGGGTTTTTCAGCCATTTCCGATCCACCATGATGATGTTGTTACTTAGTGCGTTGATGCCGCAGTACAGAGCCTCCGGGCTGTTCTGGAAAAGCTCCTGAGTGGTAAAGGGTACAAAGATAGCGACGCCGGAGGAAGTAAGCCCTCGCTGAATCTCAATCTGATTCAACCCCAGTGGCAGGCTGCTGACCATACCCTCCTCCTGCTGGAAATCCAGCTGCACCAGCTGGCAGTTGTACTTCTGGGCAATGGAATTGGTCTGGAAAAAGTTGTTGTCCAGCTGCCGCTTGGTGTCGGCGGTGTTGAGGATCAGGAAGGTAATCAGAAACATCCGCTGGTTCCGGCTTTGCAGATCGGACAGCAGCTTCTTGGCTTCTTCGCCGTAAGTCGCCAAATCCGAGGGAAGAATGTCCATGTCATATCCGGCACGGACGGCTTTCTTCTGTTCCTCGATCTTTGTTTTATCCAAATCGGTGATCGTGCGCTTGATCGTCTTAATGGCAGAAACCTGATCCACCGACTGGACGTGGATGTTCACAATGACATTGCTTTCAATGTCCAGAAAATCCTTCAGCACACGGTCGCTGAGTTCCGGAGCGAGAATCTGCAAAAAGCTGACCGTTGCAAACTTTTTACCCATGCGGAAATCTCTGGCTCTGCCGAAATAGAAGGAGCTGGGGGCAATGTAGTCTTTGGTGGACAGGCCGGAACGGGGCAAATCCTCCCAGCGGAACAAAAACGGCTTCGGGGTGTCCATGCGCAAAATATCATGGCAAACCTTGAGCCGTTCCTGCCCGTTCAGCACCTGAGCGCTGACGCCGAGCTTTTTGAAATTGTTGAGAATGTCTGTTTCGATCCGTTCCAGCCGGGGCTTGGCAGAGCGAACACTGTCCGCGTCAATGCCAAAGGTCAGATACTTGGTCTTGACAATGCCGTTGTTGCCCTTTTCCTGCTGATTCCGGATCACCTCAGACAGTTCCCGCTGGATGCTCTCGAACTGGTCTGCGCGTACCGGGATCGTCCGCAGGGCAGCGCCCCGCAGGCCGGTCAGGTTGATAAAGGACAGCTGGAAGGAAACGGAGCTGTCGAAATAATTGAGGAAATCGCACCAGCCGTCGAAGATGGCCTGTTTATCCTCGTTGTCCGAGAGCTGGTAGTTGATGTCCCGGAACTGGATGGTTTTGGTGTAGTGATTCTGTGTCACCTGACAAATCCCATCCGGGCGCATGAGCAGATACGGGATACTGTCCTGAGCGGACTTCTCCTTTTTATCTGTTCGCTTTGCTTTTGAGATAGCGGCCTGCACCGCTTTTTTCTGTTCTCGCTTTTGGCGATGGATGAACAATCCGGTATACCTCCTTGTCTAATTTGTCCTGCCGCGCAAGGACAGCATAGAAATTGTTGATTCGGTAAGGGCGTTCCTTTGGCCGGAGGAACAGCACCCGAACCATATTGCGGATAATGACTTCCAGATGCTGCCCGTTCTTCTCATACAGCGCCAGCATGAATGCCGGAAGCATGGTGAGGATCATAAGCAGGGCGGCGGTAGAGTTTCCCAGCGGTTTCTTTGTGAGAAAGAACAGGGGGACACCCACAAGCAGCCCTGCACTGAAGCACACCAGCTGCCGTTTTGTCAGGTTGAACAGCACCTTGGACTTGATTTTTGTCAGGTCTTTGGGAATGGTTACATAGGGCATAGACACACCTCCTTAATGGGCATTGAATACGGATTTGGCAAGACTGCTGACTTTGAACAGGCAGAAGCAGAGCAGCACTGTGTATCCCATGCAGGTCCAGATGGCGGCACCAATGTCGTCAGATACGGAGATGTTCTGTACCAGCACGGAGTAAATCGCCACGCAGACCACAATGAGAAACGCCTGAAACCCCAGAGAAAGAAGGGTTCGCAGATAGTTCTGCCCCATTTGTCCCCATTCCCGGTTGACCATGGTCGCCATAGGGATAGGGGCTACAGAGGTGACGAGGAACACTTCAATCATTCTGCCATAGGTAATGATGAAGATGCAGATGGTGATAGCCCATGTGCAAAGCCCTACGAACAGGGAATGAAACCAAAGCCCCACCAGCGGCCCCAAATCCATTTCTGACAGCCTGCTTTCCAGCCCGCCGACCACAGAGGATATGTCGATGCTGGTCTGCCCGACGATCACCCCGGCGGCGCTGTTGACAACACTTTGGGAAGCCTCAAAAATGCCCATGACAATATCCCATGTGTGGGTGACGATAACCACGGCACAAGCAGACCGGAATGCCCATTTGAAGAACATCCATGTATCCACGTCGTTCAGGTTATTGCGGTCTGTGACCAGCTGGATCAGCTCCAGTGTCATAACGATAGCCAGAATTGCTCCGGCGATAGGAAGAATTACGGTGTTGGATAAATTCTGGATCATGGTGAAGATACCGCTGTTCCAGCTTTGGGGTGTCTTGCCCACCTGACCAATGATGTTGCCTACCTGTTCGTTGGTGGAATCGAACAGGCCGGACAGGTTGTTGACAATGCCGCTGATAAGGATTTCTTTCAGCCAATCCGTAATGCTTTCCCAGATAAAATCCATAGAGTTACCTCCAATCGATTAAGATGTGGGAAACGTGGTCAGTTCGGAGCGCTCACAGTAGACCACGTATCGCTGCCGCCCCCCGGAGGCGTAGGGGTGACAGGTGAGCAGCGTCAGAAGTTCCCGCCCGGGCTGAATCAGAATCTCCTCCACGTCGCTGGGGTCGATGATCCGAATTTCACAGACCCGGTAGGTCAGCGTTTCCCAGAGATTGGTCACGGAAACCGTATCCCCAACGTGGAGCTTGTCCAGATAGCGGAAGTAACTGGCTCCGCTGTAGCCACGGTGGCCCGCAATGACACAGTTGGTATCCATGCCGCCAATGGGCAGGCTCGTCTGGCTCAAATGGGCGGCTCCATTTGCCATATGCTGTTCCGTGGCTCCCAGATAGATGGGCATTTCCAGATCGATGGCCGGGATGCTCAGGACACCGAAAATTTCATCCGGGAGGCCGTAGTCCGCAAGACGGAAGCTGGCTTTCTGGTAGTCATAGGCGCAGGATAATCCAGACTGTCCCTGGGCCGCAATGCTCTGGTTGTACCGCGCCATGTCTTCCCAAAGCTCCGGGTAAGGCTTGACTTTCTCCGGCTCTATGGAATCAATGATGACGGTGGTAGCGGGCAGTTCCGGTTCCTCCCGTTCAAGGAAGTCTTTTGCGGTATTGGCAATAGAGCTGTCTACAGCGGCACCCCAGATGTAGGGATACAGGATGGAGGCCAACCCCGTAAGGAACACCAACAGCATAACCGTAATGAGCAGCCCCCGCAGTTTACCGTTTTGCATAGCGGCCTCCTTTGCGGTATCGAGGATGCTTCTTCCAAATTCGTGTGGCAGCAAGCATAAGTAACCCTGCAATTCCAGCGGCACCACACCCAATCAACAACCCTTGCAGATACTTGGCTTCCCATGTGGATGCAGCCGGTTCGGCAGCAGCGCTTTCTTCTTTCAGTACCGCCGCTTCCTCATAGGGAATCCGCGAGCCGCACACCAGCAGCCGGTGGGTATTGACACCATAGGGGGTGCAGGTGACGAGGGTACACAGGTCCTTGCCCGGAACAATACCCAGAAGGTCTGTTTCATAGGGCAGAACGGTGTTTATTTCCGTTACCTGATATGCCATCGTTTCACCCAGAACATTCAAATAGAAAACATCTCCCGGAACCAGCTGTTCCAGATCGGTGAACATCTTCTGGCTTGCCATGCCGCTGTGGCCGGAGAGAATGGTGTGGGTGTTCTCGCCGCCTACCGGTAGGGAGCTGCCCAGCAGATGCCCCACGCCACGATCCAGTACCTCCGCGTCTGTGCCGTGGTAGATGGGCAAATTTACCTGGATTTTGGGAATTTCCACATAGCCCATGATTCCGTTCCCGGTAATGTCCAGCTGGTCATCGTAATCCTCGGCGGCGGATAACAGGGATTCTTCACTGTAAGCATCCGCCGCGCCGGGCGTGATTGCCAGATTGTAGGCGACAGCCTGTTGCTTTGCCTCCTGCAGAACGGAATCATCTGTCTGCTGGATAAGTTCCTGGTAGGCTGTCTGAATTTCAGAGGCATACTTTTGGTTGACATAACTTGAAATAAGTGGGTACAGTGTAAGCCCCAATGCCAATAGAAACAGGACAAGGGCGATAATAGTGATAATGCGTTTGTTTTTCGTTTGTGAATCCTCCTTAGAAAATGATTGACACA
>ERZ808240.4061-NODE-4061-length-13436-cov-9.647859_pt1 | contig 13436 bp, 13 predicted proteins | sample MGYA00521084_ERZ808240 | MGnify/ENA primary metagenome ERZ808240 (study PRJEB31516, sample SAMN03275571) | gut metagenome | biome: mammalia-associated habitat; material: feces | host: Papio cynocephalus | place: Kenya | collected 2012-08-06 ... | reverse complement strand
TGCGCACCGCACAGGACGTCTACGACATCCGCAACCTGCTGAACGAGTACGACTCTCATATCCGCATCATCGCCAAGATCGAGAACCGCGAGGGCGTGGACAACATCGATGCCATCCTGTCCGCTGCCGATGCCGTCATGGTCGCCCGCGGCGACCTGGGTGTTGAGATCGACTTCACCGAGCTGCCCGGCATCCAGAAGAGCGTCATCGACCGCTCCTTCTCCTTCGGCAAGCCCATCGTCACCGCTACCCAGATGCTGGACAGCATGATGGTCAACCCCCGCCCCACCCGCGCTGAGATCTCCGACGTGGCAAACGCCATCTACGACGGCACTTCTGCCATCATGCTCTCCGGCGAGACCGCCGCAGGCGCTTACCCTGTTGAGGCCCTGAAGACCATGTCCGCTATCGCAGAGCGCACCGAGAACGAGGTGCACTACCGTGACAGCCGTCTGGCTGACACCACCGGCCAGATCAGCGTCAGCGATGCTACCGCACACGCTGCCTGCCTGACCGCAAAGGACGTCAACGCCTCTGCCATCGTCACCGTGTCCGAGTCCGGCAACACCGCCCGCCTGCTGAGCAAGTACCGCCCGGCACAGCCCATCATCGCCTGCGTCATGGACGAGCAGGTGCAGCGTCAGCTCTCCATCTCCTGGGGCATCACCCCGCTGATGATGGACCTGGCCACCAGCACCGATGAGCTGATCGAGAAGTCCACCAATCTGGCCAAGGAGAACGGCTACCTGCACGACGGCGAGCTGGCTGTTGTGACCGCAGGCGTCCCCGTGGGCGTCTCCGGCACCACCAACATGATCAAGATCCACATGATCGGCAACTGCCTGTCCACCGGTGTGGGCATCGGCCCCGAGGGTGCTGCCCTGGCCAACGCCACCGGCAAGGCCTGTGTCTGCCACACTCTGGAAGAAGTCCGTGCAAAGTTCAAGCCCGGCATGGTGCTGGTCGTTCCCTCCACCTCCAATGAGATGCTGAGCTACGTCCGTGACGCCGCCGCTCTGGTGGTCGAGGAAGCCGGCCTGAACAGCCACGCCGCTATCGCCGGTAAGGCTCTGCTCAAGCCCACCATCGTGGGTGCAGTGGGTGCCACCTCTCACATCCGCGACGGCCTGATGGTCGCTGTGGACTGCGCACACGGCAGCGTGCAGCGCCTGCAGGCCTGAGCCTCGGGAGGAACTGAGATGGAACGCATTGCAAGTTTCTGCGTAGACCATACCAAACTCGACCGCGGCATGTACCTGAGCCGTCAGGACGGCGATGTGCTGACCTGGGACATCCGGATGAAGAAGCCCAATCAGGGCGATTATCTCTCCACCGGTTCTGCCCACACGCTGGAACACCTGTTCGCCACCTATGCCCGCAACAGCAAGTATCAGGACGGCGTTATCTATGTTGGCCCCATGGGCTGCCGCACCGGCTTCTACCTGCTGACCCGTGGACTGACCTCGGCGCAGGCGCTGGAACTGACGGTGGACTCCTTCCGCTTCATGGCTGCTTTTGAGGGTGCTGTGCCCGGTGCCAGCGAAGTGGAGTGCGGCAACTACCGTGACATGGACCTTCCTGCCGCCAAGGCCGAAGCCGCCGCCATGCTGCCTGTGCTGGAAGCACTGACCGCTGATGACCTGCACTATTAAGCAATAATTCACAATGCCCCTTCTGCCCGGAGAGCTTCTTCCGGATGCAGAAGGGGCATTTTTCCGTCTGTGCTCTGTTTTCCGGTCACACTTCCCCGATGACCGGCAGCAGGTCGCTGAGCTTATCGAAATAGTTCACGATAGTGACCACATTGTTGACGATGGAGCTTCCCGCCGAGAAGATACGGGCCACATAATTCAGCACCCGGCCGATATCCTGAAACGCCTGCCATGCGGTGGTCTCGCCGCCGCAGAGATAGACCATCTCTTCTTCCCCGATCGTATTATACTGTGCGGGCATCTGCATCTGATAATTGCTCATAGTTTCTTTCCTTTCCGCTGACGCTGTGCTGATTTTTCAATCTCTCTGTACGGAGCAGTGCCCTCGGGCCTGTCCTCGGCTTTATCCTACCAGAGTTAGCTGGAAAAATCTGTCAGAACCTGCGAAGTGGGAAATTTTTTGATATAAAAAAGAGGCGCTGCTCTTCACAGCGCCTCTTGGGGCCTTATCGGGATGTTATCGCTTATTCGTACAGGGGGAAAGCCTTGGTCAGGGCCAGCACACGGGCAGAGATGTCGTCCTTCTTCTCGTCATAGTGCCAGATGCAGTCAGCGATGCAGTCAGCAATGACCTTCATCTCAGCAGGGCCCATGCCGCGGGTGGTGACAGCGGGGGTGCCCAGACGGACGCCGGAGGTCACGAAGGGGCTGCGGGTCTCGCCAGGGACGGTGTTCTTGTTGGCGGTGATATGCACGCTGTCGAGGCGGGCTTCCAGCTCCTTGCCGGTGCATTCCTCGTCCCGCAGGTCGATGAGCATCAGGTGGTTATCGGTGCCGCCGGACACCAGCTTGACGCCCCGGGCCTGCAGCTCTGCGGCCATGGCCTGTGCATTCTCCACGATCTTCCGGGCATACTCCTTGAACTCCGGCTTGAGGGCCTCACCGAAGCAGACAGCCTTGGCGGCAATGACATGCTCCAGCGGGCCGCCCTGAGTGCCGGGGAAGACAGCGGAGTTGATTCGCTTTGCAAGCACCGCGTTGTTGGTCAAAATCAGACCGCCGCGGGGGCCGCGCAGAGTCTTGTGGGTGGTGGTGGTCACGACATCGGCATAGGGCACGGGGCTCTGGTGCATCCCGCCAGCCACCAGACCGGCGATATGGGCCATATCCACCATCAGGAAAGCGCCATAGCCGTGGGCTATCTCGGCCAGCTTCTCAAAATCGATGGCGCGGGGATAAGCCGAAGCACCTGCCACGATCATCTTAGGACGCACCTTCTTGACCTGCTTTTCCAGTGCCGCGTAATCGATACGGCCATCCTCGCCCACGCCATAGGAGACGAAGTGGTAGTTCTTGCCGGACATATTCACGGGAGAGCCGTGGGTCAGATGACCGCCCTGAGACAGATCCATGCCCATGACGGTATCGCCCAGATCCAGCAGAGCGAAGTAAACCGCCAGATTGGCCTGTGCGCCGGAGTGGGGCTGGACGTTGGCATACTTTGCGCCGAACAGCTTGCAGGCGCGCCGGATGGCGATGTTCTCCACTTCATCCACGTAGGCACAGCCGCCATAGTAGCGCTTGCCGGGCAGGCCCTCGGCGTATTTGTTGGTGAGGATGCTGCCCATTGCGGCCATAACGGCAGGCGAGACGATATTCTCGCTGGCGATGAGCTCGATATTTTCCCGCTGACGGTTCAGCTCGCGGTTCATGGCTGCGCCCAACTCCGGGTCAGCCTTTTCCACCATGCCGATAGTATCCATCATATCTTCGTACATATTACTTACCCCTCTCTGATGCAGAAATCAGTTCATGCGATCCACTGTTTCTCTCAGTTTCCGCATGTCCCCATGATACCAGATGACGCGGGATTCTTCAACAGCATTTCGCACAAACCGATACCCTTCTGCCGATTTCTTTTCAGATGGGTGAAGAAATTTCACCATCTCCCCAAAAAACTTGCTTTTTCTACGGCCAGCGCTTATTATATCTCTGTAACATGACAAAATTCCGTTCTGTTTTTTGTGCATCTTTTTTGGGGGAGGGATATCCCATGACCATTGCCGAGCAGAAAGCCGCCCAGCGCCGGGCAGGCATCGCAGCCCGCCGGGCCCTGCCGCCGGAAGAGCGCGCCCGGGCCAATGCGGCCCTCTGCGCCCGCATCGCGGAGACGAACTGCTTCCGGAAAGCAGAGCGCATCCTGCTCTATGCGGCCTTTGGGGGCGAAGCCGACCTGACGGCACTGGCTGAGACTGCCGCCGCATTGGGCAAAACACTGGCCTATCCGGTCTGCGGCGAGGGCTTCTCGCTGACCGCCGCCGTGCCCGGCCCGGAGGGCTGGGAAATCGGTGCTTACGGCATCCGCACCCCCATCCTGAGCCGGTCGGCCTGCCTGCGCCCTGAAGAGCTTGATCTGGTGCTGGTGCCCTGCACCGCCTTTGATGCTTCCTGCCGCCGGGTGGGGATGGGCAAAGGCTATTATGACCGCTATCTTCCCCGCTGCACCCGGGCTGTGAAGCTGGGCATCGCCTTTGAGGCCCAGCGGGTGGAGCAGGCGGCAGTAGATGCCCACGACCAGAGACTGGACGGATTTGCAACAGAGGGAGGACTCTATTTTGGAACTGACACAACTGAGCTGTGAGGAATTTCTGAGCCAGCTTGCCAGCAAGGCTCCCGCCCCGGGTGGCGGCGGCGCTGCGGCCCTTGTTGGCGCGGCAGGCACAGCACTGGGCAATATGGTGGGATGTCTGACCACCGGAAAGAAGAAATATGCCGCTGTGGAAGCGGACATTCAGGCGCTGAACGCCCGGGCTGAGGCCCTGCGCAAACGGCTGGAAGCCCTTGTGCAGGCTGATGCAGACGCTTTTACCCCGCTGGCGGCGGCCTACGGCCTGCCCAAGGAGACACCGGAGCAGCGGGCTCACAAGGCCGCTGTGCTGGAACAGGCGCTGGACGGTGCCTGTTCCGTACCGCTGGACATCATGGAAACCTGCTGTGAGGGCATCGACCTTGCCGCCGACTATGCTGCCAAAGGCAGTGCGCTGGCCGTCTCGGATGCAGGCTGTGCCGCCCTCTTCTGCAAGGCGGCCCTGCAGGCTGCCGGGCTGAACGTTTCCATCAACACCCGGCTCATGACCGACCGCGTCCATGCCGCCGCACTGGACTCGCGGGCCGACCAGATGCTGGTGGAATATGTGCCGCTGGCTGATGAGGTCTACGAGACCGTAGCGAATCAGCTGCAGAAATAAGAAGCTGTTTTCATAAGCATTGCACACCGCCTGAACGGCCTGTTTGCTCGCATTCTGCGTTGCTTTCCCTTGCAATCCGTCAGGATTGCAAGGGAAAGCGCCTTGACTGCAAGCAAACATTCACATCATTCGGTGCACCCTGCTTTATGAAAACAACTTCTAAGAAATGCTTCGGGCGGGCTCTCCGCCCTCTGGAAAGGAAAACGCTATGTCTGTGATTTTAAAGGGTGCCCCCGTTGTGGCCGCCATGAATGAGGCCAATGCCGCCCGCTGTGCTGCGCTGAAAGAAAAGGGCATCGTCCCCACTCTGGCCGTTGTCCGGGTGGGCGAGCGTCCCGACGACCTCTCCTACGAGAAGGGCGTCATGACTCGCTGTGCCAAGGTGGGCGTGGAGGTAAAGCAGTTCCTGCTGCCCGCCGATGCCTCTCAGGACGGGCTGCTGGGTGTCATCAGGAAGGTCAATGCAGACCCCGCCATCCACGGCTGTCTGCTCTTCCGCCCCCTGCCCAAACAGTTCGATGACCGCGCCATCCGCGCAGCTCTCGCCCCGGAAAAGGACATCGACGGCATCACCGACGGCTCTCTGGCCGGTATCTTCACCAACACGGCCATCGGCTATCCCCCCTGCACGGCTCAGGCCTGCCTTGAGATCTTAAACTATTACAACATTCCCCTCTCCGGTAAGCGTGCCGTAGTGGTGGGCCGGAGTCTTGTGGTGGGCAAGCCTGCCGCCATGATGCTGGACAAGGCAAATGCCACCGTGACCATCTGCAATTCCCGCACCCGGAACCTGCCCGAGGTCTGCCGGGAAGCTGATATCGTAGTGGTTGCCATGGGCAAGATGGGTGCCATCGGAGCCGAGCACCTGCGTGCCGGTCAGGTGGTGGTGGATGTGGGCATCCACGTCAATGAGGAGGGAAAGCTCTGCGGTGATGTCCGCTTTGCCGAAGCAGAGCCTTTAGTGGACGCCATTACCCCCGTGCCCGGCGGCGTGGGCACCGTGACCACCTCCGTGCTGGTGAGCCATGTGGTGGATGCCGCTGAGAAGGCCGCACAGTGATCCTTGTTTCGGTCGATGCTGTTCGTCATGGCATCGGCCTTTTTCATTTTTCCGTAAACAAAATACGCCTGAGCGGACAGCCGCTCAGGCGTATTTTGCATTGACAGAACAATGACAGGAGAATAAATGGGAATTGGGAAATTGGGGAGAGTCTCAAGTTATGCGGCCTTTGCCGGAGCAAAGACCAGTGCCTTTTTACGGCGGTTCTGCATTGCGCGAACAATGCAGCTGAGGGTAAAGTTGATGATGAAGTAGATGATGCAGGCGGTGCCGAACAGCACCATGACATCCGAGACGTTCACGGTGCCAAGGCCGTTGTAGGTGCCTGCGGCGCTCAGCAGCTGGCGGATGCGGGCCATCAGCTCGATGGTGGCCACGTTGGCCAGATAGGAAGAATCCTTGATGGTGGTGATGACCTGACTCAGCAGGGTGGGCACGATGTTGCGGTAAGCCTGAGGCAGGATGATATAGAACAGCACCTCAGCGGTGTTGAATCCCTGTGCATAACCGGCCTCAAACTGGCCTTTTGCCACGCCGTTCAGACCGCCGCGAACGATCTCCGCGATGACGGAAGAGTTGAAGAGGATAAGGGCCAGAGCGGCCTTGAAGAGCAGTTTCATCTCTACGCTGGTCAGACCGAACATCTTACGGGCGAAGAACGCCGGGCAGGGGCAGAACACCACGCAGATGAAGATCCAGAGCAGATAGGGCGTATTGCGGAACAGCTCGATATAGGCGGTGGCGAACCAGCCCAGAATGCGGGCCGGGCCTTTTTTGCAATAGGTGCGGGCCAGAGCCAGCAGAGAACCGACGATAAGACCCATAATGACGCCCAGCACCGAGATGATGCAGGTGAACGCCACGCCGCGCAACAGGTAGAGCATGACGCCCTGTTTGGTCAGGATGGAAAGGCTCGAAGCAAGCGTTTTCATATCAGGCAGCCTCCTTCAGCACCGCTTTCTTGTTGGCGGTCTTGAAGTCTGCGGCCACACGGCCCTTGCGTTCCTTGAGGGAAGCCTCCCAGCGTGCTGCCAGAGTGGACAGCGGGAAACAGACCACGAAGAAGATGACACCGCAGACGATATAGGCGGGAGCGTAGGCACCACCAGTGGATGCACCGGTAACAAAGCTGTAAGTCACGCTGATGAGATCCGCGCCGCCCACGATGTAGAGGCAGGAAGTGTTCTTGAACAGGTTGACCACCTGATTGACCATCGGGGGAAGCATCACCGGGATGCTCTGGGGCAGGATGATGTAGACCATCCGCTGCAGATAGTTGAAGCCCTGCGCCTGTGCTGCCTCGAACTGGCCTTTCGGCACAGACTCGATGGCGGCACGGACGACCTCGCCCATATAAGCGCCGGTGTAAACGCCCAGTGCGATGATGCCGGTGCGGATGACACCCATGCTCACCCCTGCAAAAGCCAGTGCATAATACAGGAAGCAGAGCTGCAGCAGCAGCGGAGTATTCTGCACAAATTCCACATAGATGCGGGAGATGACCCGCAGCAGCTTACTGCCGCTGGTGGACATCAGGCCCAGCACCGTACCAATGATGAAGGCCAGCACCAGTGCGCAGACAGCCGTCTGCAACGTATTGCCCAGACCCAGCAGGAAGCTGTCCCGATGCATCCAGACGGTAGACCAGGAATCCAATGAAAACAAGCCAGACATGGCAAACGCTCCTTTCCCCTACTCTCGTTCTGTAAAGTCTGGTTTAGAAGCTGTTTTTGTAAGCAGGGTGCACTGGACGACGAGAATTTTTGCCCACAGACAAGGCGATTTTCCGCAGCAATCCTGACGGATTGCAAGGGAAAGCAACGCAGGATGGGAGCAAAAAGGCCGTCCGGACGGTGTGCAATGCTTATGAAAACGGCTTCTTAATTCAGACCGTTGTCTTTGATGAGCTTATCGATGGTGCCATCGGCCAGCCAGCCCTTCACCAGATCGTCGCAGACGGTGGAGAAGTCGCTGCCCTTCTTGGTAGCGATGCCGTATTCCTGCGGGCTGAACTCTGCATCGACATAGCTGCGGCCATCGGTCTTGTAGATGGCCAGGATGGACTTATCCACGCAGAAGCCCTGCACCTCGCCTGCGCTCAGTGCGGTGCTGATGGCGGGATAATCATCGTACTGACGGAAGGAGATGCCCTCTTTCCAGGTATCGGCGTTGAAGGTGTCGGCGTCGAAGTTTGCGCCGTCCAGCACGCCTGCGTCGATCATGGCCTTGACCAGAGCACGGGCGGAGGTGGAGCCGGAGGAGACGCCCACCACCTTGTCCTTCAGGTCAGCCAGTTCCTTGATGCCGGTGGAATCTTCCACCAGAACGGAAACGTAATCGGTATAGTACGGGGTGGAGAAGTCCCAGGTCTTCTTCCGCTCATCAGTGATGGTGAAGGTAGCCAGAACGGCGTCGATATCGCCGGAATCCAGCAGCTCACCGCGGGTGGCGGCGGTGACGGTGGTGAACTCCACGTCCACACCCAGATAATCGGCGATCATCTCAGCCAGCGAATCTTCCAGACCGGTATACTCGCCGGTGAGGGTATCCTGAAAGCTGAAGCCCTTGACGGCGTTCTTGACGCCGACCTTCAGGACGCCGCGGTCTACGATGGCCTGCGTATCTGCACCAAAGGATGCAGCAGAGGCAGCGGTGCTGCCTGCGGCAGAAGATGCCGTGGATGCTGCAGTGGAGCTTGCGGAGCCGCCGCAGGCGGTCAGGACGCCGGCAGCGCCCACAACAGCAGAAGCTTTCAGGAAATCACGACGCGAGATCTTTTTCATAATAAACCACTCCTCTTTGTTCTTGTTCAGCCCAGGCGGCTTTCCCTTTCCGCCCCGAAATGGCTGGATATCAACAACGGCATCCCACCACAACTTGTGGGCCCCTGCCGTGTCAACCTTGGTAGATTCCGCTCTCAGCGGACGATCTTGCTCAGGAACTGCCGGACACGCTCGTTCTTGGGGTTGGTGAAGAAGTGCTCCGGCGTGCCCTCTTCCACGATCTGGCCGTCTGCCATGAATACGATGCGGTCAGCCACCTTCCGGGCGAAACCCATCTCGTGGGTCACGACCACCATGGTGATGTTCTTCTCGTGTGCCAGCTTTACCATGACATCCAGCACTTCCTGAATGGTCTCCGGGTCGAGGGCCGAGGTCGGCTCATCGAAGAGGATGATCTTGGTCTGTGCACAGAGGGCACGGGCGATGGCGATGCGCTGCTGCTGGCCGCCGGAAAGCTGCGTGGGGTAGACATCCGCCTTATCCCGCAGGCCCACCACTTCAAGATAGTGGTACGCCAGCTCTTCGGCCTCCGCCTTGGTCTTGTGGTGGAGCTTCATGGGGGCCAGCGTCAGGTTCTTGAGCACCGTCATGTGGGGATAGAGATTGAACTGCTGGAACACCATGCTCATGTTGTCGCGGACGATCTTGGTCTTGTTCTTGTTGGTCAGCTCCTGACCATCGATGTAAACATGGCCGCTGGTCGGCTCTTCCAGAAAGTTCATGCAGCGGACGGTAGTGGATTTGCCGCTGCCGGAGGGGCCAATGATGACCAGCTTTTCGCCCTCGGCCACTTCGAGGTTCACGTCCTTCAGAACGTGCAGGTCACCGAAGTATTTGTCTACGTGTTCGAGTTTGATCACTTTGATTCCGCCTTTCCCATCCTATTCTCTCGTCCGTGCTCTCGCGCCGCGGACAGCGCACTCCGTGCAGCTTTCCCGAACCGCACAGAAAGCGAAAAACAAAAAAGGCGCAAAGTGATTATAAATCACCAAGCGCCTTTGCTTTCGTTGGATAAAGTATAGTCTTTTTCCGTATGACTTTCAATCCATAAAGTGCAACAAAAATCAGAACGGTATTATCTGCATTTTGGAAAGCTGCACAAACGTCATACTTAAAATCCGTAAATCAGCCCGCCGTCAGCAGAAGCAGTGCAGATGCGACACACTGCATGATGAGCCAGCGCACCACCACCTGCTCATCGCTCCAGCCGCGCTGCTTGCGCACGTGGTCGTGCATGGGGGTGAGGGTGTGCTTGAGGATGCTGATGTGGAGGAACCGCTTGAGACTGATCTTCAGGATGCCCAGGCTGCCGTCCACGATGAACACCAGCGCAGCCAGCAGGAACGCGAAGGGATGGCCGCTCTTGAGGGCCAGGATTGCAAGGAAGAAGCCCATGGCGCGGCTGCCGGCATCACCCATCAGCACGGTGGAGGGCTTTGCGTTGGACCACAGATAGGCCAGCAGAGCGCCGATGAAGACTACGCCTGCCGTAGCGTAATCGCCCAGCTCTTCCCAGTAGCACACCAGGAAGGTACCGATGCTCACCATCGCAAGGCTGGCAGAAAGGCCGTCCACACCGTCGGTGCAGTTGACCACATTGATGCTGGCCCAGATGAGGATGACGATGAGGAGCAGGTAGAGCGGATAGGCAATGGTGAAGGTAGTGCTCAGGAAATGGACGGTGGTGCCGTTGAAGTTGAGGTAGGTCACGCCTGCCACCACTGCGATGACAAAATCGATGAAGCCCTTCTTATACTCGTTCCAGGGGGTCTCTGCCGCGTCGTCAAAGTAGCCCGAGAGCATGGAGGCGATGAGCAGGATGGTATAGATGAGATACTCCACCTTGAAGGGCACCACGGCCAGCGTCACCAGCGCGATGCAGAGCACGAAGATGATGCCGGAGCCGCGGGCCTTGCCCTTGGAGAGCTGACCATCCACGGCGAAGGCACGGCCATGGTCCTGAGGGAGCTTGTTGCGGAAGACTGAGTCCATCAGGGCGGTCAGGACAAATGCCAGCAGGAACGCCAGCACATTCACGGTACCCTGGCTGTTGGCTGAAATGAGTTGCAGCATATTTTGAACCTCTTTCAATGATATTTTTCTTACTCCGAGAGTGTATCACGCCGGAGCCAAAAAATCAATCGCCGGAAGGCAAAAGCTGTCGGTTTGACAATTTTCCGGGCTGTACCTATAATAATAGCTGGAACATCCATATACAGAAAACAGGAGACGATATGACACTTTCTTTGGAGCAGCTTTCCGCCCGGATGCGGCAGGGCGAAGATATCCCTCTGGGCGACACGGCCCGGGTCGTGCTGACCCTGAGCATCCCCTCCATTTTGCAGCAGATGGTCGTCACGGCCATGGAATACATCGACGCGGCCATGGTAGGCCACATCGGAGCCGAGGCCACTGCCGCCATCGGCATCGTCAGTTCCAGCACCTGGCTGCTGCACGGCGTGCTGGTGGGGCTGTACACCGCGTTTTCCATCCAGATTGCCCAATATCTCGGTGCAGACCGGCAGGATGACGCCCGGGGCGTGCTGCGGCAGTCCATGCTGTTCAACCTTATCCTCGGCCTTGCGGCGGCGGGTTTCGGTGTCGGCATCAGCCGCTTTCTGCCCGGGTGGCTGGGAGCAGACGTTTCTTTGCAGGCCAACGCCAGCGCCTATTTTGCCATCTGGTCAGCGGCTCTCCCCTTCACCATGGCCATGGGTATGTACTCCGCCATGCTCCGGGCCACCGGCGACGCCCTGACCCCCGGGCTCATCAGCGTGCTGGTCTGCGGGCTGGATGTCTTTTTCAACTTCTTCCTCATCAATCCCGTCCGGGAGCTCTCGCTGTTCGGGCAAACCGTAACCGTCTGGGGCGCAGGTCTCGGGGTGCCCGGCGCGGCGCTGGGCACTGCCCTCTCAGATGTCATTGGCGGTTCGCTGGCACTGGCTATCCTGCTGCTGCGGAACGGTCCCCTCTGCATCCGGCACCCCGGCTCCTGGAAGATCACCCACTCCTGCCTGATCAACCTCTGGCGGGTGGGCGCACCGCTGGCAGCGGAGCGGGCGGCCCTCTCTTCCGCGCAGGTTCTTCTGGTGCGCATCGTCTCGGGCCTCGGCACCGTGGCTATCGCCGCCAATAGTCTGGGCGTCAGCGCCGAGGGGCTCTGCTATATGGCAGGCTACGGTATTCAGGATGCTGCCATCGCCCTCATCGGTCAGGCCGTGGGTGCCCACCGCCGGGATATGGCAAAGCGCTTTGCCTGGCTCTGCACCCTGATGGGCATCGCCATCATGGCTCTTTCCGGCGTGGGGCTCTGGGTCTTCGCGCCGACTCTCATGAGCATCTTCACGGCAGATGCCGCCGTCATTGCGCTGGGTGCCCGGGTGCTCCGCATCGAAGCTTTTGCCGAACCCATGTTCGGTGCCAGCATCGTGGCCAGCGGTGCCATGCAGGGGGCCGGCGACAGCACTGCCTGCTTTGTGCTCAACCTCTTCAGCATGTGGGGCGTCCGTCTCACCCTCGCCTTCCTGCTGGCTCCCCGGCTGGGCCTTGTGGGCGTGTGGGGTGCCATGTGCTTTGAGCTCTGCATCCGGGGCCTGCTCTTCCTCATCCGACTGGCAAGGGGCAAGTGGCTGGAAAAGGGTGCCTTACAGTAAACCAAAAGCTCCTCCGGCTTTCGTCGGAGGAGCTTTTCATATCATGGTGTCCGCTCACTTCCGGCCATGAAGGATGGGGGACAGCGGCTTATAGATGAGCATGCAGAGCAGTGCATCCAGCAGGCCCTTGGCCAGCGTGAAGGGCATATTGAAGATGACCAGGCACTTGATGAGGCTGTTGGCCGAAGGCAGAATGGCCTGATACATCCCGAGGATGGCTTCCAGCGGCATATGGTAGAACTTCACATAGGCCGGGTAGGTGATGAAGTAGTTGGAAGGCACGCTGAACACTGCCATTGCCACCGCACCGGCCAGTGCGCCGAGGATGGCATTTTTCCGGCTCTTGTGGTGCTTGTAGATGCCGCCCGCCACAACCGAGAAGATGGCACCCAGCATGAAGTTGCACAGCTCACCCACGCAGGCGGTGGAGGTGCCCTTGATGATGATGTGGAGCAGGTTCTTCATAAAGCTGATGACCACACCATACACCGGGCCCAGCGCGAACGCACCCAGCAGGGCGGGCAGGTCAGAAAAGTCCATCTTGACGAAGGCAGGAATGAGCATCGGGATGGGGAACTCGATGAACATCAGGATGAATGCCACTGCGCTGAGCATGGCGGCAACGGTCAGGTTGCGGGTCGTATCTTTTCTCATAATTTTCCTCCCGGGGCAGACAACCCCATTTTAAGAAAGACTGGAAAGCCCTTTTCTCGCTGGAGCTGGAACCGGGAAGACAAAAGTGCGCCCTGCTGTAAAAACACTACAACAGGGCGCACACAAACAAATCCTTTTGTCTGCCGTTTCTTGCATCCGGACTATACCGTTGGCCCCGGAGTCTCACCGGGTCAGCACTCTTTGGGAGTGGTCGCGGGCTGTACCGCCAGTGGGGAATCTCACCCCGCCCTGAAACGAACTTTCTGCGCAGAGTATAACGCGCAGTGGCCTGCTTGTCAAGCACTATTTTCTCCGGGCTGAATCAGAGCATTTTTTGTTTGCAGCAGGGACAGGGATGTGATATACTAAAAAATATTGTAATTTAT
>ERZ808240.4058-NODE-4058-length-13440-cov-94.900934_pt1 | contig 13440 bp, 11 predicted proteins | sample MGYA00521084_ERZ808240 | MGnify/ENA primary metagenome ERZ808240 (study PRJEB31516, sample SAMN03275571) | gut metagenome | biome: mammalia-associated habitat; material: feces | host: Papio cynocephalus | place: Kenya | collected 2012-08-06 ... | reverse complement strand
ACGAACTAAAACGAACAAGGAGGAAACATAATGGATACGGGAAAGAAAGACAACAACGGCGCGGTCCGGATGGGCGACGCGATCGGGACGACGGACGCGATTGCGCAGCTGAACGCGCTAGCGGACGCAAGTGCGCCGGCGGACGAGCCGCGGTACGACCTGGAGAAAGTGACGCGGTCGATGGCGCGGCGGGCCGCAGGGGACTGCGGCCCCTACCATGGGGTTGGGGGCGTCGCGTGCGAAGCAAGCGGCGAAGCGTTAGCGTAGCCTTTGTCGTCCGTCGGAGTTTGTTGACCGTGTAGAAAATGTAGAGAATGTAGAATGGGGGGCCGTGAGGCGTCCAATGGTAGGGGCGGCAGTCCCTGCCGCCCGCACGGGAATAACCGTGTAGAGTTGTAGAGAGAGAGAGATGGGAGTAAACGGGACGACCGAGACTGTCGTGGATGTCGCGTCCGTCGCGGTCGTCTCGTGTGGTGTCGCCGGCCCCGGGCGTCAAGCACGAACCGCGCACGGGCCGCCGCGACGGCTACGAGGAAGTCCCCCTCTGTCCGTACTTCTGAGGGGTCTAGCCCTCGAGCGCGCAGGCGACGCAGTCCGCGAGGGAATTGAAGGCGGGGGCGACCGCGGCGAGGCGGGCGAGGCTGTGCGAACCGCCGCCGAAGAGGACGCAGCGCGCGCCCAGGGCGTCCGCGACTTCCTTGTCGTGCAGGGAGTCGCCGATGACGACGAGCGGCTCGCGTCCGCGCTCCTTCTCCAGGAGGGCCTTCAGCTCGAGGGCGCGCGCGACCTTGGTTCCGCCGTCCAGGTTGTCCACGCCGTAGACGTGGTCGAAGAAGTCCGTCAGGCCGAACGCGGCGGTGTCGCGCGAAAGCAGGTCCTGGCGCAAGGCCGAAATGACGGACTGGCCGATCTTATCCGCGTGCAGGCGTCCGAGGACGTCGCGCGCCTCGGCGTTGAGGCGGGGCGTCCGGCTGTGGTAGCGGTCGTGGAACTCCTGCGCGAGGGCCTGCCATTCGGGTCCCGTCGCGCGAATGCCGAGCTCCTCGTAGAAACGCCGCGCGGGGAAGGCGAAATGGTCCTTGAAATAGTCCAGGCCGATTGTGGGCAGGCGCCGTGCGGCGAGCATGTCGTTCAGGGCGGCGAGGCAGGTCTCGGTGTCGTCCAGCAGCGTGCCGTTCCAGTCCCAGAGGATGTACATGCGCGTCTCCTAGGCCTTGCGTTCCTCGAGGGCCGCCCAGCGCTCGACGGCGGCCTCGAGCTCGGCTTCCGCGGCCGGCAGGCGCGCCGCGTCCGCCGCGGCCCGTGCGGGGTCCGTGCGGTAGAGCGCGCCGTCCGCGAGGCGTTCGCGCAGGGCGGCGGTCTCCTTCTCGAGCGCGTCGATCCGGTCCGGCAAGGCCGCGAGTTCGCGCTGTTCGTTGTAGGAAAGCTTGCGGGCGGCCGGGCGCGGCGGCGGGGGCGCGGCCTCCGCCGGGGCGGACTTCTTTTCGGCGGCGGCGGGCGGCTGGCGCTGGCGCAGATAGTCCTCGTACCCGCCCGGATACGCCCGCACGAGGCCGTCGCCCTCCAGGACGAGCGTGGAGGTGACCACGTGGTCCAGGAACTCGCGGTCGTGCGAAACGAGCAGGAGCGTGCCTTTGTAGGCGAGGAGCTGTTCCTCGAGAAGCTCCATCGTCTCCACGTCCAGATCGTTCGTGGGCTCGTCCATGACGAGCAGGTTGGCGGGCTTGAGGAAGAGTTTGGCGAGCATGAGGCGCGCGCGCTCGCCGCCGGAAAGCGCCCGCACGGGCGTGCGGCACCGGTCGGACGAAAAGAGGAAGTCCGCCAGATAGGAGAAGACGTGCTTCTTCACGCCGCCGACGACGACTTCGTCGCGGTCGCTGGCGATGTTCTCGGCCACGGTCAGGTCGCCCTTCATTTCCGTGCGCAGCTGGTCGAAGAACGCCATCTCGACGCGCGTGCCGATCTGGATCGTGCCCGAGGTGGGCGCGAGGCGTCCGGTGAGGAGGTTGAGGAGCGTCGTCTTGCCCGCGCCGTTCCGTCCGAGCAGGCCGATGCGTTCGCCGCGCAGGATGGTCGTCGTGAAATCGCGGATGAGCGGCTTTTCGGCGCCGGGCCAGGAGAAGGAGACGTCCTGCGCCTTGATGACGGAGACGCCGCCCGCGGCGGCCGTGTCGAGTTTCATCGCGGCGGCGCCGGGGGCGGTGCGCCGCGCGGCGAATTCCTCGCGCAGCTTCAGGAGCGCCGCCACGCGCCCTTCGTTGCGGGTCGTGCGGGCCTTCACGCCGCGGCGGATCCAGGCTTCCTCCTCCTTGAGCTTCTTCGCCTTGCGCTCCCAGAAGACGGCTTCGTCGGCGAGCAGTTCGGCCTTGCGCTTCACGAACGTCGTGTAGTCGCATTCCCAGCCGGAGATTTCGCCGCGGTCGAGGTCGTAGATGCGGGTGGCCACGCGGCGCAGGAAGCGGCGGTCGTGCGTGACGACGAGGACGGCCATTTCGCGCGCCCGGCGCAGCATGCCCTCGAGCCAGTCGATGGTCTCGATGTCGAGATGGTTCGTCGGCTCGTCCAGCAAGAGCAGGTCGGGCTTCGCCAGCAGCGCGTCCTCCAGTATGCGCCGGCGGCGTCCGCCGCCCGAAAGCGCGTTGAACGCCGGGTCGTCCGGACGCTCGTGAGGGACGTCCTGCGAGACGTAGACGGTGCGCAGGCCGGGCGCGCGGACGATCTCGCCCGAATCGGGCTCCAGGATGCCCGCGACGACCTTCAGGAGCGTGGACTTGCCCGAGCCGTTGCGGCCCGTCAGCGCCGCGCGCAGGCCCTTGGAGACGGAAAGCGAGACGTGTTCCAGGACGGGCGGGCCGCCGAAAGCCAGCGAGACGTCCTTGAGGGAAAGCAGAAAATCGCTCATGGCGCGAACTCCTCCGCGACGGCCGCGGCGAACGCGGCGAGGTCGGTGTACGCGGCGACGGCGTACGCGTCCAGCGGCGTCGGCTGGGCGTTGACGATAAAGAGCTTCGCCCCGCCCTGCAGGGCGAGACGCGGCAGACCCGCCGCCGGGAAGACCGTGAGCGACGTGCCCAGGACGAGATAGACGTCGCTCCCCATCGCGTCCGCCTGCGCCGCGCGGAACGCCTCCTCCGGCAGGGCTTCGCCGAAGAACGTGATGTCCGGCTTGTAGACGCCCCCGCAGGCGCAGCGCGGCACGTAGGGATTGCCCAGCGCGGCGCGTCCGCCGTGCGCGGCGATCAGGGCGCAGATCTCGTCGAAGGTCTTCGCGTCGCCGCAGCGCCGGCAATGGTGGAACGCCGGCGAGCCGTGCACTTCGCGGACGCGCCGCGAACCGGCTTTCTGGTGCAGCATGTCGATGTTCTGCGTGGCGACGCCCGCCACCCGGCCCAGCCGTTCGAGACGGGCGAGCGCGTAGTGGACGGCGTTGGGCTTGTAGGCCCCCAGCCCGTACACGAGCTCGGCGCATCCGCGATAGTAGATCGTCGGGTCGCGGTCGAACCAGTCGATGTCGAAAATGCGCTCGGCGTCCGGATTCCGGTAAAGTCCCTGCGGACCCCGGAAGTCGGGGATACCGCTCAGGGTGGAGACCCCCGCGCCGGTCAATACGCCCGCGCGTTTCGCCTGCCGCAAAGCCTCGATGAGTCGTTTCACGCGCCCCCTACCATTTGCAGGTTGCGGCCAGATAGCCCGTCACGCCCTGCGTCTTCTGCCCCGGGACAACCTCGAAGGCCTGATCGAAAAGGTCCGCCAGACCCAGCGAAACCGAGAAATCGCGGCAAAACGGCATTTTGACCGTCGTTTCCAGGCGCGACACGTTCCGCACCGAGGATCCGTTGCGCACGGGGTTGGACTTCCACGCTTCCACGCCCTGGCGGTACGAAACGGACCAGAAATCGGTCAGGTCCCAGCGGGCTTCGAGCGCAAACGCGGCGAGGGGGTAGTCCATCACGTAGCGCGACGAATAATAGTCCGTATCCGTCTCCTTGAGCGTGAGGGCGCCGTCCGCCATGAGTTTGAGGGAGTCGGTCAGCCTGAAAACGGCATCGCCCGAAAGACCGAAGAACGTGACCGGACGAAGCGCCGTCGCCGTCCAGCGTCCGCCCGGCGCCGTCTTGAGCCAGTCCGTCAGGCGGTGGCTGCGCGAGAGGAAGAATCCGGCGCGCACGCCTTCGACCGTTCCGCTTCCGTCGGGGCTGTAGGAGTAGTCGAGCGCCACCGTGCGGGTGTGGGAAAGCGGCAGATTGTAGGTTCCGACGGTCGTCGGTCCCTCGTAGGTCAGTTCGGTGAAACTGGGCATGCGCGTCGCCTCGCGGTAGGAAAGCGCGATTTTGCCGCGCTCGGCGTCGTCCGTGAAGTACGTGACGCCGGCGGCCGGATTGCACTGCGCGTCGAACGCGCTGTAGAATTCCGCCGCCGCGCCCGCGGCGATTTCCCAGCGGCCGGCCTTGACGCCCGGCAGGACGGCGTACGAACCGTGCACGCGCGTGCGGCGGAAGTTGTGCGCATAGGGGTTCGCGCCGGTGTAATCGTGCTTGCGCGCGGTGTCGTAGACTTCGAAAGCCGTGTCGCCGCGCAGATCCACGAAGAGCCAATCCGCGAAATGGCGGCGGGTGGCGGCGTGGACGACGATTTCGTCCGCCAGATGCTTGTTCTCGTAGTATTCGGGGACGACGCGGTCGAGCCGGTAGGCGTCGTCCGCGCGCGACCAGAGGACGGAGATCTCGCTCGCCTGGTCGTCGCCCGCGTCATAGCGCCAATTCGCGGAAACCAGGCCTTGCTTGTTCGCTTCCCAGGCGGGCCGGGCATCGTAGCCGTACGCGCCGCGGACGCCGAAATCGCGCCAGCGGAAGGCCACCAGGGCGTCGAACATCCAGTTCTCGGCGGCCAGGCCGAAACGCCCGCCCACCGACAGGCGGTCCAGATCGTTCTCCTTGTAGCCGTCGATGCGGTCCGCGTGCGCCGCCTCGATGAACGCGCCCGCCCAGCCGCGGACGCCCGGGGCGACGTCGAAGACTTCCAGCGCGTTGAGGCGCGTAAAGTAGAGCCCGCCCAGGCCGACGCCGAGTGTGGCGCGGCCGGAACGCACCGTCGGCGCGACCGTATGCGCCTCGAGCGAACCGGCCGGATGGCCCGTATTGGCGCGGAAGAGATCCAGCCCCGTCAAGACGCGCGGCGTCTCCAGCCAATCGGACGGGCACGAGAAATCGGCGTTGAAATGCTCGGTTTGGGCGTTCTTGAGCGCCGCGCCGTTGAAGATGATGCCCGACTCCGAGAACGCCGCGCCGTTGACGCTCAAATCCACGAGCCCGCCCGCTTCGCCCTGGGAACGGACCGTCAAAGCCGGCGGCGCGCCGCGCCAGAGGGAATCGTCCGGCTGGGCCTCGCCCATGCGCAGGCGCTCGCCCCAGACCGTGACGGGCGCAAGCTGCGCGACCGCATTCGTTTCCGCCGCGGCCGGCAGGGAGACTGCCGTCGCAAGAGCCAGGATCGACACGAAAAGGCCCGCGCGGTTTGCCCAAAACCCTTTCCTTCCCGGGACATTAGCCGTCATTTTGCCGTTCATCCTATCCAAGAACCTCATTCGCGCGTCACGTCGCAGTCGTCGCCCTTGCCGCCGTAGGGCGGGGGCGAGACGCGCGCCCGGTAGGATTCCGTGTAGCGCCAGGCGGACTCGAACCGCGCGAGCTGGTATTCGCGCCAGCCTTCCCGCCAGATCATCCAGGCGATGAGCACGCGCACGAAGGCCCACGGTCCGCCCGTGAACATCGCGTGCAGGCCCGAGACGGCGAGCAGGATGGCGAAGGCGCGCCCGACCCACATGGCCACGAACGTCGCCCGCTCGCGCGAGAAGAACGCCATCAGCACGCTGCGGAAGATGCGCCCGCCGTCCATCGGGAAGCCCGGGAGCAGGTTGAACGCCCCCAGCATGACGTTGAGCCAGCAGCAATAGGAGAGCATGTGCGCGAGCCATTGGTTCTCTATCGGCAGGAACAGGAGCGCGAGGAAGGCGAAGAGCGCCAGGAGGAAGCTGACCACAGGCCCCGCCAGCGCCGTCAGGAATTCCTGCCAGGCCTTGCGCGGCAGGGCGATCAGCGAGGCGCATCCGCCCAGAAGCGAGATGGTGATGTCCTGCGTCGCATAGCCGAAGGCCCGCGCCGTCAGGGCGTGCCCGAGTTCGTGGGCGACGACGCTCAGCGCGAGGATCAGGGCGCAGGGGACGCCCAGGGCGATGCCGCCCCCGTCCATGACGAAGAAGAGAAGCAGGATGGCGAAGGAGACATCCACGTAGATCGGGATGCCCGCCACGTCGCAGAGACGGAAACGCGACAAATTGAAGAACGTCATAAAAACTCCTTGTGAATGGATTTCAACACCGCATAGCCGCGCCGGTGGACGATTTCGACGGACGGGAAATAGCGCTTCTGCACCGGTTCCAGCCCCGCGGCGTTCTTGCAGACCGTGTAGCACGCGCCGCCCCACTTGAGCGCCTTGCGCGCCGTGTCCAGGAACAGGTCGGCGATGCGGTAGTCCGAATAGTAGGGCGGATTGCCGACGAAAATGTCGAAGCGGTGCTTGGCGTTCTTGAGCGTCGCGATGCCGTCGTCCGCGAGCACGACTTCCGCCGGATAGCCGAACGAGGCGACGTTCTCCCGCGCGGCTTCCACGGCGCGGGCGTGGGAGTCGATCAGCGTCAGGGAGAGATTGGGCACGACGGACGCGACCAGGCACGAGACGAGCCCGCACCCGCAGCCCATGTCGAGCAGGCGCCGCGGTTCGCCTTCCGCCGTCTTCCCCGCCCAGTCGCGGGCCACGACTTCGGCGAGCGCGAGCCCCCCTTCGTCCAGCCGCCGGTGGCAGAAACAGCCGGGATAGCTCTTGAACGCCAGCCGGGGGCCGCCCGGCACGCTCGCCGTCCACGTCGCCCCGAAGTCGCGCACGCGATCCGGATCCTTGCGGATCTTGTCGAGGAATTCGTTCTTGTCGCGCTCGCGCCCTTCCCAGTCGAGCGTGAAACGCCGCGGCTTGAGGAGGTGGATTTCCTGCAGGAGGCTCAGGGCAAGTTCGCCGGCCATGCGCTTCGGGCCCGTCTTGAGGCGGATTTCGTCCCACTCGCCCGGCGGAACGTGCGCCGCGCAGACGACATGCGCGCCCGGCAACACATGTTCCAGCGCATGCTTCTGGTAGACGTCGAACACGAAGAAGACGGCGTCCGGCGGCAGCGCCGCGCGCGCGGCTTCGCCCCGGCGCCCCGCGAAATCGCTCGCGCTATAGCCGGCCCAAAGCGTACTCACAGCGCGTATTTCTCCGCGGCGTTCCGCAGACGCGCGACCGTCCGTTCGCGTCCGAGCAGCTCCAGCATCTCGAAGAGGCCCGGACCGTCCATGCGGCCCGAGACGGCGACGCGAATGGGGTGCACCCACGGGCCCATGCCCTGGCCCTGGGAAAGTTCCTTGACCATCGCCTCGCCCGCCGCGGCCGTCCACTCCGGGAGCGCCGCGAAACGATCCGCCAAATCGAGCAGAATCGCCTTGACGCCCGGCTTTTTCAGGCGTTTCTCGACGCTCTTCTCGTCGAACGGATAATCGTCCGTGAAGAAGTAGGCGCAGTTGCCCGGCATGTCGTTCAGGAACTTCGTGCGCACCTGGAGCTGGTCGGCGAGCAAGTCGAGGTCGAACGTCGGCGGGATCGCGAGCCCCGCCCGGGCGACCCGGGCGCGCAGCTCGTCCAGGAACGCCGCGCGCGGCATGCGCTTGATGTATTCGCCGTTCATCCACTGCAGCTTCTTCAGGTCGAATTTCGCCGCGGTGACGTGCACCTTCGCCAGGTCGAAGAGACGGATCATCTCCTCCTTCGTCAGGACTTCCCGCTCGTCACCGGGATTCCACCCCAGGAGAAGCAGATAGTTGAAGAGCGCCTCGGGCAGGTAGCCCTGCTCCTTGAATTCGCCCACGAACGCCGCGCCGTCGCGCTTCGAATACGGCTTGCCCTGCGCGTTGACGATCATGGAAAGATGCCCGTACTGCGGCACGGGCGCCCCCAGCGCCTTGAAGATGCAGATGTGCTTGAACGTGTTCTCCACATGGTCGTCGCCGCGGATGATGTGCGTGATGTTCTGGTCGATGTCGTCCACCACGTTGGCGATGTGGAAGATGGGCGAGCCGTCCGAGCGCACGATGGCGAAGTCCTGGATGTCTTCCGCCTTCTTGGCCATGGGGCCCTTGACGATGTCGTTGAATTCGATGACGCCTTCCTTGGGCATCCGGAACATGGTGACGACGCCGGTCTTGCCCTCGCGCGAGGTGCGCTCGACCTTGTAGGCGTGGCCGCTGGCGAGCAGCTTCTCGACGCATTCCAGGTGGCGCGCGACGTTCTTCGTCTGGTAGAAGACCGGCTCGTCGTAGTCGAGCCCGAGCCACTTCATCGCGTCCATCACCGCGGCGATCGCCTCCGGCGTCGAGCGCTCGAGGTCGGTGTCCTCGATGCGCAAAAGGAACTTGCCGCCCGTATGCCGCGCATACAGCCAGTTGTAGATGGCCGCGCGGATGTTCCCGATATGGACCTTGCCCGTCGGCGAGGGGGCGAAACGCACACGTACTTCAGACATTACTTATTCTCCTTCTTTTCCGCCGCCCGGCACGGACATTCCCCGCACCCGGCGCCTTCCGACACGTCCCGGCCCGTCCAGCAGTAGGTGCAGACGCGGTCCTTGGGCAGGCCGATCGCCGCGACGAGGTCGTCCACCGTCTGGAACGCGAGCGAGGTCAGGTTGAGCGTGGAGCGGATGTACTCCACCATGTTCTTGTACGGCTCGCCCGCCGGGTCGGCGTACTTGTCGACGGACGCGCCCTCGCCTTCCGTATCGCGAATATAGCGCCGCGTGATCAGGTCGTATTCGCTCTTGGAACGCGAAAAATTGATGAACTTGCACGGATAGAGGAGCGGCGGGCAGGCGATGCGCACGTGCATTTCGCGGCATCCCTCCTTGTACAGGCGGTCGGCCTGCTTGCCGAGCTGCGTGCCGCGGACGATCGAGTCGTCGCAGAAGACGAGCCGCCGGTCCTTGATGAGCCCCGGGATGGGGATGAGCTTCATGGACGCGACCTTCTCGCGCTGACGCTGGTCCTGCGGCATGAAGCTGCGCGCCCAGGTCGGCGTGTACTTCACGAACGGCCGCGCGTACTTGATCCCCGCCTCGTGGGCGTAGCCGAGCGCGTGGGACGTGCCCGAATCGGGTATCCCGCACGCGGCGTCCGCCGGCACCGGATTGCGCCGCGCCAGCGCCCCGCCGCACCGGTAGCGCGCCATCTCGACGTTCCGCCCCTCGTAGGACGAAGCCGGGAAGCCGTAGTAGACCCACAGGAACGAGCAGATCGCCATCTTCTCCCCGGGCGGGACGAGCGTCTCGACGCCATCCGGACGCAGCGCGGCGATTTCGCCCGGCCCGAGGTCGCGTTCGTGCTCGTAGCCCAGGTTCAGGAGCGCGCAACTCTCCTGCAGGGCGATGCGCGCCGTCTCCTTGCGTCCGACGACGATCGGCGTGCGGCCGTAGCGGTCGCGCGCGGCGTAGAGCGTGCCGTCTTCGGCGATCAGCAGAATGGAACAGCTGCCGCGGACCTTTTCCTGCACGTAGCGCAGGCCCTCCACGAGCGAATCCCGCGTGGCGATCATCGCCGAAACGACTTCCGTCGGGCCCACCATGCCGCTCGTCGTCGAATACTGCAGCTGGGAGCCGTGCGCGTCGAAAAGCTCCTTCTTGAGTTCCTCGATGTTCGCGATCAGACCCACCGTCACGATGGCGAACATCCCGAGCTTCGAGCAGATCACGAGCGGCTGCGGGTCGGTGTCCGAAATGACGCCGATGCCCGTGTGGCCGGCGAACCGCGCGGCGTCTTCCTCCAGCTTCGTGCGGAACGGCGCGTTCTGGATGTTGTGGATGGCGCGCTGGAAGCCCGCCGGGCCCAGCACCGCCAGACCGCCCCGGTGCGTGCCGAGGTGCGAATGGTAGTCCGTGCCGAAGAAAAGATCGCCCACGCAATCGCCCTTCGAGACGACACCGCAAAATCCGCCCATGTTTTCCTCCTGCCTTCGGGTTGGCTCAGAATTCGAGCGCGTCGGTCATCTGCGCCAGGAATTCGGCGTACGTCATGCGCTTTTGCGCCATGGAATCGCGTTCGCGCACGGTGAACGTGCCGTCCTGCGCGGTCTGGCCGTCGACGGTGATGCACCACGGGGTGCCCGCCTCGTCCTGCCGGCGGTAGCGGCGGCCGATCGCGCCCGACACGTCCCACTGGCAATTGACCTTCTTCTGCAGCTTCTCGAAGATTTCGCGCGCCAGACGGTACTGCGCCTCGTCCTTCTTGATGAGCGGGAAGACCGCCACCTTGACCGGCGCCACCTTCGGATGCAGGTGCAGGACCGTGCGGACGTCTTCCTTGCCCTTCTCGTCCGTCAGCTTCTGCTCTTCGTACGCCTCGCAGAGAAGCGCGAGCATCAACCGGTCCACGCCCGCCGACGGCTCGATCACGTGCGGCACGTACTTGCCCTCGAAAAGCGCCTGGCAGAACGCCTCGGCCGCGCGCGCATCCTTCCCGCGCGCCACCCAGTCCGCCTGGACCTTGTCCACGAACGCCGCCTTCGCCGCCTCGTCCATCTTCTTGGCCGCCTGCTTGAGCGGATCGTCGAAGACCATCTGGCTTTCGCCCGAGAACTTCTGGTGCTGCGTGAGGTCGAAGTCGCTGCGCGCGGCGATGCCCTCCAGCTCCTGGCGCCCGAAGGGGAAATCGTACTCGATGTCCACGCAGGCCCGGGCGTAGTGCGCCAGCTCGTCCGGCTTCTGCCAGTATTCGACGAAATGCGCCGTCGGCAGGCCCACCGCGTTCAGGAAGCGCTTGCGGCGCTCGACCCAGTACTTGTGCCAGACTTCCCAGCCCCAGTCGTCCTGCACGGGGCCGTCGAGGTCGGGACCGTCCGCCAGCGTCACGACGTGGCCGTGCAGAATCTCGGTCGCCTCGTCCGGACGGATGAAGAACTCGAGTTCCATCTGCTCGAATTCGCGGCTGCGGAACGTGTAGTTGCGCGGCGTGACCTCGTTGCGGAAGCTCTTGCCCATCTGCGCGATGCCGTAGGGCACGGTCATGCGCGAGGTGGCCGTCACGTTCTGGAACTGCGCGAAGATGGCCTGCGCCGTCTCCGGCCGCAGATACGCCACGTTGGCGGGGTCGTCGATCGGCCCGACAACCGTCTTGAACATCAGGTTGAACGGCTTGGGCTCCGTCAGCTCGCCCCCGCAGTACGGACAGAAGAACGTGCTGCCCGGAATCTTCGGCTGGGGCTTCTTCTTCTGGTCGGCGTAGATGTCCGCCACCTGGTCGGAGCGCATCAGCTTCTTGCAGTCCTTGCACATCGTCATCGGGTCGGAGAACGTGTCCAGATGGCCCGACGCCTTCCAGATGCGCGGATGCATGATGATCGTCGCGTCCAGCCCGACGACGTCCTCGCGCCCGCGCACCGTGAACTGCCACCACGCCTGCTTGACGTTCATCTTCAACTCGCAGCCCAAGGGACCGTAGTCCCAGAACCCGGGCATGCCCCCGTAGATTTCGGAGGAGTGGTATATGAAGCCGCGGCGCTTGCACAGCGCGCTCAGCGCATCCAAAGACGATTTATTTTCTTCTGCCATAGTGACGCATATTATACCATATTTCGGACGTCCAAGACTAGTGGCGGGAATCGGGCGACCGGCCTACGGATTGTCGTCCTTCACGCCGGCGCGCGCCAGACGGTAGCTCATCATCCGCGGCGAAATGCCCAACTCGCGTCCCGCGGCGCTGCGGTTGCCGCCATGGCGCTTGAGGGCGCTCTCCAGGATGCGCTTTTCGGCGATCGCCAGCTGTTCGTCCAGGGAAAGCGTGCGGTCGGGGCGGAACGGGTCCTCGGCGAATTCCGGCATCTGCAGCGCCGGGGGCAGGTTGTAGCTGTGGATGCAGTCGCCTTTCGCCGTCAAAACCGCCCGTTCCATGCAGTTTTCGAGTTCGCGCACGTTCCCCGGCCACTGGTAGGCCTGCAGCATGTTGACCGCCGGCGGCGAAATATGCGTCACCTGCTTGCCGTATTTCACGTTCATCTTCGAGAGGAAGTGCTGCGCGAGCAGGACGATGTCCCCCGTGCGCGAGGCCAGGCTGGGCATGGAAATCGGGAACACCGAAAGCCGGTAGTAGAGGTCCTCGCGGAAGAGCTTCTTCGCCATCAGCTCCTCCAGATTGCGGCTTGTCGCGGCGATGAACCGCACGTCGCTGTGCAGCTCCTCGTTCGACCCGACGCGCGAAAAGGTGCGCTCCTGCAGGAATCGCAGAAGTTTGACCTGCACGGCGATCGACAAATCGCCGATTTCGTCCAAAAACAGCGTGCCCCCGTTCGCCGCCTCCGCCCGCCCGATGCGCCGTTCGCGCGCGTCGGTGAACGCCCCCTTCTCGTGGCCGAAAAGCTCGCTTTCGACGAGCGCCTCGGGCAGCGCGGCGCAGTTCAGCACCACGAAAGGCTTGTCCTTGCGCAGCGAAAGGGACTGTATCGCGCGCGCCACCAGCTCCTTGCCCGTGCCGCTCTCGCCCCGTATGAGAACCGTCGCGTCGCTCGGCGCCACCTGGCGGATCTGCTCGTAGACGACCCGCATCTCGCGGCAGTCCCCGATCAAGTGCCCCGGATTGCCCTCCGAAATCATCCCCCGCAGCTTGCGGTTCTCCTCTATGAGCGCGTCATGTTCCGCACATTCTTCCCGGAAGACGCTCGCCGCTTCCGCCGTGATGTTCGCGATTATGCCCAAAAGCGTCACGTCCCGCGCCAACGCCCCGTCTTCCGCACGGATCTTCCGGTCGACGGAAAGCGTCCCCACCACCTGCCCCAGATGGATGAGCGGCACGCAAATGAACGAAACCGCCTCGTCCGCCCCGCGGACCTTCGTCCGGTTCAGGAAGCGGTTGTCCTTGCGCACGTCCGGCACGACTTCGGGCTTGCCGGTTTTCGCCACGAGGCCCGTGATGCCCTCCCCGACGCGATAGCGCCCGAGCGAACGCTCCTCGTTGTTCAGGTCGCTGGTCGACGACTCGATGCGCAACTCGTCGCCCTCGAGAAGCGCGATTGTCCCGCGGATCATGCCCATGTCGCGCTCGAGAATCCCGAGAACCTGGTCGAAGAGCTTGCGGACATTGCGTTCCCGCACGACGGCGGTCGTGATTTCCTGCAAAACGGCTATTTCAGATGGCAACTTCTCACTCATGACCTACATTATAGCAGGAACGAGACGCGCCGACAAGAGAAAACTCAACCCGTTCCCCGCCCCCGCCCCCACGCTGCGTTCTCCGCGTATCTCTGCGTGCGAAAATCCCGCGCGTCTACACGACGGTGGGGCCAACCCACCCCATGGTAGGGGCCGCAGTCCCC
>ERZ808240.4057-NODE-4057-length-13444-cov-4.669654_pt1 | contig 13444 bp, 12 predicted proteins | sample MGYA00521084_ERZ808240 | MGnify/ENA primary metagenome ERZ808240 (study PRJEB31516, sample SAMN03275571) | gut metagenome | biome: mammalia-associated habitat; material: feces | host: Papio cynocephalus | place: Kenya | collected 2012-08-06 ... | reverse complement strand
TTTTCTCATATATGATGTCGTCCGTATGTTAACCGAATGTGTGTTAAACAGTAATATAATCACGCTGAAGCCCTATTAAAGTAATCTTTAAGCTGAATGACAGGTTGTGGCTTGGCATATTTGTAACCCTGTATATAATCAAATCCTTTGTCAATGCTGTAGTCTGCCTGTTCATCATTCTCAACGCCCTCTATCAGCAGTATAAATCCCTGTTCTTTAAAGACACTTGTAAGGTGCGAAACAATATCAGATACGGCTGAGTTATCAAGCGATTTATACAGCAGACTTTTATCAAACTTAATTGTATAGAAAGGACATCCTATAATGCGTTCAAGATTAGAATATCCTGTTCCAAAGTCATCAAGATAGAACTTGATGCCAGATTGATTGAGTTTTTCCATGTTACGAAGCACCATATTAAAATCATCAAATATAGCACTTTCTGTAAGTTCAAGCCTTATATGCTGTGGATTGATTTCATTGCTGCTTATTATATTCATAAGTTCATCAAAAAGGTCACGGTTTGATAATTCTGATGAAGAACAGTTGACAGTAATGGCATCAAAGTCATATTTTGCCTCAAAATCTTTTATTATCTGACAGACCTTATTAATCATAATCATAGTAAGAGTGTGTATACAATGATTCTTTTCAGCTAAAGGAATGAATCTGTCAGGATAGATGATAGTCCCATCAAGTGATAAGCGCATAAGTGCTTCGGCGGTTCTGAAGCTGTTTTCACTGACACTGAATATTGGCTGTGCATAACATAAAACACGTTCATCATTAAGATTATTCTGGTTTCTTATGTCTAAAAGAAGCTGTTCTATCTTATAATTCTCATGGAATTCCCTGTAGTCCTTATCGGTTGCAAGATAACACTGGTTTCCAGTTTCGTTATATATTTTGTTGAAAAGGTAATCAGACATAGAATTAAGCTTGTGTACATTAGTTATGACAGGATTGTTCTGTATGGCAACTATTTTATAGTTAACGTTGTAGGTTGAATAATGCATATGTTCTATAAGACATTGTTCAACATTATTGAGAAATTGTCTTATTTTTGCTTCATTTTTGATATAAAGAATCATAGCAAAATCAACATTATTAAATCTGTAAATGTGTACCATATGGTGCTGCTGTTCTATCTTACGACAGACTTTAGCGGCAATAACTTCAATCTTACTGTTGTGTATAGCATAATTAACATTTTTTAATTGTGGAAAACTAAGATATACAACAAGGAAGTTTCTCTTCATTTTCACACTGTCAGAAAATCTTGCGTTGAAAGAATTCTGATTCTGGCATCCAATAAATTCATCATATGGATTACTATGAAACAATGTGTAATAAATCATAAAAGGTAATACATATGTGAGACTTGTAAATATAGCATTTTTAGTAAGATACTGGACTGTAAGCATAAGAAAGTCAGCAGGTATGAAAACCATCGCATATTTGTTAACTACAGTAGGAATTGTATTTCTGTTAATAAGCACGGTTAAAAGGCATAAAAAACATGTCAATATGCCAAATCCAAGGTAGAAGTTAATAAATGCCTCTACAGATATCGCATTATCAGCAGTAAGGTAATTCGATTCCTGTGAATAAAACCATATAACTGCTGCAGAGTAAACAATTGTAAATATTGTAAGTACATAGTGAAGACCAGTTCTGTTATTATATATCTTAGAAGAAAGAAAACTAATATAGATATATAATGATGTAATTATGATAAAATATAATGCAAGGTACAGAACTGAAACAGCTATACAGAATTGCATACTGTAATTCTCACTGTGGGTTGCACAATATATAAGACCAAGATGTGAAATAATGGCAGTTAAAGATATAAGAACACCACAATATATTATTTTATATGATTTGGTTTTTCTCGGGTTAGAATAGACCATAAGAAAAATAAGATATAAACATGTGATAAGACTGAATATTTCTGCTGTTACGTTGTATCCTCCAATTAACATAAGTGCCTCCAAAAGATGTATAACTATAAGTATATATTATACATATAAGACAGTATTTCCACAATGGTGAAAAAGATACATATTTAGGCACATTATAAGCGATTTTGAGTGATTAAGAATGTGTTTGGCTGTCAAAGACATAATATCAGAATATAATAGAAAATATATATAGAAACTATAAGAGATATAGAATAGTTGATTTTTTTAAATGTATTATATATAATCTCATAGGGAATTAACTACTATAATGGTAGGTAAAGGAGATATATATAATGCTGACACAATTTTCCAGAACAGAGTTATTATTTGGTAAAGAAGCAATGGATAAGCTTGCACACTCAAGGGTAGCAGTATTCGGAGTAGGCGGAGTGGGCGGTTTCGCCTGTGAAGCACTGGTAAGAAGTGGAATAGGTGCGTTTGATCTTATAGATGATGACAAAGTATGTCTTACGAATCTTAACAGACAGATTATAGCGACAAGAAAGACAGTCGGTAAGTACAAGGTTGATGTCATGAAAGAAAGAATGGAAGAGATTAATCCGGACGTTGATGTACGTGTACACAAGTGTTTCTTTCTTCCTGAAAATGCCGATGATTTTCCATTTGAGGAGTATGACTATATTATAGATGCAGTAGATACAGTAACTGCAAAGATAGCTATTGTAATGAAGGCACAGGAACTCGGTATTCCAGTTATAAGCAGTATGGGTGCAGGAAACAAGCTTGACCCTACAGCTTTCAGGGTAGCTGATATCTATAATACAAAGGTATGTCCTCTTGCTAAGGTTATGAGGCGTGAGCTTAAGAAGAGAGGCGTTAAGAAGCTTAAGGTCGTATATTCTGAGGAGCAGCCAACAAGACCAATAGAGGATATGGCTATAAGCTGCCGTACTAACTGTATATGCCCTCCGGGTGCAGCCCACAAGTGTACTGAAAGAAGAGATATTCCGGGAAGTACAGCATTTGTTCCATCGGTTGTGGGGCTTATCATAGCTGGGGAGGTTATTAAGGATATCGCGGGGAAGAATTAGTAGCAGAAGTTAATGATACCAGGGGCAAAAGGTTTAAACCCGCATGAGCTTGCTCATAGGTGGGGGCTTTTACCCCCAACATCATTTAATAAATAGACAAAAGGCTGTTGTATGAAACAGTATAATATGCAGGCAGGAAATATGGTATAGTATCTGCATATTGTACAGATGGGGTTTCGTGCAGCAGCCTTTTTGTGTGGCTTTGTCAAGAGGAGGGGAAGACTATAGGAAATGATATATGCATTTTAGGGAAATTGAGTTATAATTTCCTAAAAATGGAAGAAAAATTTCCTGAAAGTGCTTGATGTTTTTTAATAAAGTCATAGCATTGTATTATAGAAATAAAAGTTGAAAAAGAAATGTAATATTTTACTATTATTGCATATTTTTATTGATTAATTGATTAAAAATTTATAAAATACAATTATAAATTCGTAAGTATATTCTATGCTTATTAAGCGTATTAAAAAGCTTTTATAAGTAGTTAAGATATGCTATCTATTTTGCATAGAAGGTATGGAAAGAGGAGCAATGGCAGATAAGGGTAAGTCAGAAAACATAATTGAACTAAAAGACATATGCAAGGTGTATGATGATAACGGCTTTAAGGCTGTTGATAACTTTAACCTGCAGGTTAGACGCGGTGAATTCGTAACATTTCTTGGTCCATCAGGATGTGGAAAGACAACAACATTAAGAATGATAGCGGGATTTGAGATGCCGACAAGTGGGCAGATACTCCTTAATGGAGAGGATATATCACAGCTTCCAGCCAATAAAAGACCTATTAATACGGTATTCCAGCGATATGCCCTTTTTCCACATATGAATATATATGACAACATAGCATTTGGACTTAAGCTTAAGAAGCTGCCAAAGGATGTTATAAGAAAAAAGGTTAAGAGAGTTCTTTCAATAGTCGACCTTGAAGGCTTTGAGGACAGAAAGATATCTACTCTTTCAGGCGGACAGCAACAGCGAATAGCGATAGCAAGGGCGCTTGTCAACGAGCCTGAGATACTTATGCTTGATGAGCCGTTAGGTGCGCTGGATTTAAAAATGCGTCAGGAAATGCAGCTTGAGCTTAAGCATATGCATGATGAACTTGGAATTACATTTATATATGTAACGCATGACCAGGAGGAGGCGCTTACTATGTCGGGTAAGATAGTAGTGCTTTCAGAAGGAAAGATACAGCAGATAGGTACGCCTGAGGATATATACAATGAGCCACAGAATGCTTTCGTAGCCGACTTTATCGGTGAGAGTAATATCTTTAAGGGAATTATGACCGGTAATATGAAGGTCAGATTTTGCGGCGGTGAATTTCTTGGTATGGATGATATACAAGATGGAACACTTGTCGATGTTGTTGTAAGACCTGAGGATGTAATTATAACTAAGCCTGAGGATGGAACAGTAACAGGTGAGGTTACATCAGTTATATTCAAAGGTATGCACTATGAGGTTACAGTTGAGTCAGGCAAGTATGAGATGGTTATAAGAACTACCAAATGTTATGCTGTCGGAGATAAAGTTGGTATGCAGCTTGAGCCGGATGGTATACACGTTATGGTTGCAGAAGACCACACAACAAGCTTCATTACAAGTATTAATGCTGATTATACACTTGATTTTAACGGAAAGGTTATTAACTGCGATTTAACAAAGGTTATACCTAAGTCATGTATGAGCGGCGGCACTCTTGTTGATGAGAATAAGGAAAGCATAGATATCAGCAAGCTTAAGATAGTTGTATCTATACAGCCTTACGATATAAAAATGAGTGATGATGTTGAGGAAGGTCTTGTATCAGGACGAATAATCAACCTTATATATAAAGGCGACCACTACAGTTATGTCATAAGAACTGAATACGGACATGACCTGATAGTTGATGATGAGTATCTGTGGAATATGGATGATACAGTCAGTCTTGTCATGCCGGAGGACAAGATGCAATTCCAGCTTAAGAAGTAACTGAAAAAAGCATTATGGATATTAGCAATAAAAGATAATAAATGTCATATCAGTACTAATGAAATATTTTGAACAAGATATTTAATATATATTATTGACATTTATAGTTTTATATAAAAATTTACTTAAAAATTATAAAAAGGATTAATAATATGGGTGGAGTTTTTTCAAGAAAACAGCTTGGTATTCCGTATGGAATATTTCTTATATTGTTTGTTGCTGCGCCACTTCTTGTATTGTTTTACTATGCATTTACAAATGGCTCAGGACAGTTTACATTTAGCAATCTTAGTGGTTTTTTTACAGACCCTAACACACTTGGAACACTTGTATACAGCTTTGTGTTAGCAGGCGTTGTAACTATAGTATGTCTTCTGGTGGCTTACCCTGTGGCATACATACTTGCACAGAGTAACCTTAAAAGAAAGTCAGTTATACTTATGCTTTTTATTCTTCCAATGTGGATTAACTTTACATTAAGGATTACAGCACTTAAAGAAGTACTTTCACTTATAGAAGGCAATCTTGCATTTTATCCATTCATCAATACAGTGATAGGTATGACATATGATTTTCTTCCATTTATGATACTGCCATTGTATACAGTGCTTGATAAGATGGATAAAAGTGTCATAGAAGCGGCGGCTGATCTTGGAGCGAATAATTTCCAGACATTTGTCAAGGTTATACTTCCTCTGTCGGTTCCGGGAATTGTGAGCGGAGTATCAATGGTATTTCTTCCAGCGATGACTAACTATGTCGTGCTTGATATGCTTTATAACAGTACATATATTATGGGTAGCCTTATCGGAAGTTACTTCAGTGCATATGACTGGCACAATGGTTCTATGATAGCGCTCATACTTCTTGTAATCATATGCGTTGTGAGTCTTGTATCAGCAGAGGATTCAGACAGCGCAGGACGTAAGTTATAAAGTTTATAGTGTATACACAGAATGGAGAAGTTATGTTGAAAAAATGTATCAAGTATGCAGTTATCTGCCTTGTTCTTATATTTATGTATGTTCCAATTCTTATACTTGCGGTGTATAGTTTTACGGATGCACCCAATATCGGACCTATACATGGATTTTCGTTACAGAATTATATAACACTTTTTACAACAGAAGAGCTGCGGGATATGATAACGGGCTCTATTATGCTTGCACTTGGAAGTGCAGTGCTTGCAACGATATTAGGAACTACAGGTGCTATAGGCGCATTTTATTCTGGAAAACGTGTAAAGAGTACTATTTCAGTGCTTAATCAGGTTCCAGTTGTAAATGCAGATGTAGTTACAGGTTTTTCGCTCTGTATATTACTTGTAGTTGTATTTGGAATAAGTAAGGATACATATCTTCCTTTAGTTGCAGGACATGTAGTGCTTAGTGCGCCGTTTGTATATCTTGCAGTTATGCCTAAGCTAAAGCAGATGGATCCAAGCCTTTATGAGGCAGCTCTTGACCTTGGGGCAACACCTTTCTATGCGCTTATACATGTGATTATTCCACAGGTGGCATCAGGTATATTATCGGGCTTTGTTATGGCAGTAACTTTGTCGCTTGATGATTACTTTGTCGCGACTTATACTAAGCCGGCTACATTTGATACGATAAGTACCTATGTTGTAAATGCAACAAAAGGTTCTCAGACACAGATAAAGACGGCACTCTGGGCTCTTTCAACAATTATATTCCTGTTTGTAGTGATTGTTGAGGTTGTTATGAATTTCGCACCTGCTGGGGGTAAGAAGGAGGCAGATGATGAGTAGAAAAATGAATAGAAAGTTACATATATTGCATAGGATAACTAGTGCATGTGTATCAGTTACATTTGCCGGTATATTCACTATGAGTTCAGTATTTCAGGGAATACATGTGACAGGCAGTGACAATAATATATTTTCTCCGGTTAATGTCAGTGCAGCTGATAACAGCGAGATAACTCTTAAAATATGTAACTGGGAAGAGTATATAGACGAAGGTGGCTGGGATGATTCTGAAACGATAGATCTTGAGAGTGGTAATATAAAGGGTGAGAATTCCATGGTGCAGGATTTCGAGGAATGGTACTATAAAACCTACGGCAAGAAGGTAAAAGTTGAGTACAGCTGTCTTGGAACCAATGAGGAACTTTATAATATGCTCACTCTTGGAGATGAATATGACCTTATATGTCCATCGGAATATATGTTTATGAAACTTATGACAGAGGGATGGCTTGAGCCTTATTCAGAGCAGTTTTATGATAAGAGTATTAAGGAAAACTATTATGCCAGGGGTGTTTCCCCATTTATAAAGAAAGTATTTGATGAAAATAAGATAAATGGAGAGTCGTGGAGCAAGTATGCGGCAGGTTATATGTGGGGCGTTACGGGGATTGTATACAATCCTGAAGAGGTAACCAGGGAAGAAGCTTCAACATGGACTATTATCAATAATGATAAGTTTAGAAGAAGGATAACTATCAAAGATAATGTAAGGGATACAATGTTTGCAGCAATTGGTGCAGTTAAGTCAGATAAGCTTACAGATCCTTCGTTTATTAACCAGCCCGATTATAAGGAAAAGCTGGCTGCGGAAATGAATGACACATCGGATGGAGCTATTGAGAGTGTGCAGGAATATTTACAGCAGGCAAAGGACAATGTATATTCATTTGAGACTGACAGTGCTAAGGTTGATATAGTGAATGGAAGGGTAAGTGCAAGTTACCAGTGGTCAGGTGATGCTGTGTATACAATAGGACAGGGAGCCGATTCTGATATGCAGTTAAGTTTTGCTGTACCAGAGGAAAGCACTAACATTTACTTTGATGGTTGGGCTATGTTAAAGTCGGGAATTAATGGCGACGAGGAGAAAAAACAGGCAGCAGAAAGCTTCGTTAACTTCATATCGATGCCTGAAAATGCGGTAAGAAATATGTATTATATAGGTTACACATCTGCTATATCAGGTGGTGACAGTAATGTTATATATGATTATGCAAAGTGGAACTATGGATATGATTCGATAGTTGAGAAAACTGGTGAGGAGCAGGAGGCAGCCGATTATTCGCTTGGTTATTTTTTCTCTGGCATATCGGATGATAAGAATTATACATTTAGGACAACTAAGGATGAAACGGAGGGTCAGCTTTTTGCACAGTATCCAACAGAGGATATTATGGGCAGGAGTGCTGTTATGCAATATTTTGATACAGACAAGACAGCAAAGATTAATCAGATGTGGATTAATGTAAGATGTTTTAATATTAACAGAGTGCCAGTCTGGGTATGGTTCCTTACAGGTGCGGTTATATTGCTGCTTATTGTGTTTAAGATTGTATGTGTGATAAGGAAACGAAACGTATAAACTGCTTACATCATTATAGAATTTATTATACAAAAGTGAGTATCAAAGATAAATTTGATGCTCATTTTTTGTATTTCTGGAATATTTTATTATGATGTTATGGTTAAAATGCTGTTTTTGTCATGCATTTTTATCATTTAATTAAACCGGTAAACAGTTTACTAATATATTTAATGGATATAATTTATTTTAATAATTGACTTGGTTGGAAAAATATGATATATATATTATATACAAATAACTGTAATACAATACAAAATAATAATGACAGACTATTGCAAACGGATTTTAGGATAGTATATAATTTAATATATCAATCCCAATCCCTATAGATAGTGTTTGACCGTTAGATAAAGAAAGGAAAGAGATTTGGGAGATTTAAAACAATATTCAAATAAGACAAAGGAGATAGCTGCTAATCTTAGAATTATTGATGATGCACTATTTCGTTTGGTTGGTGAGAAGCCAGGGGTATGTGAAGAGATATTAAGAACTCTTTTAGATATGCCAGAGTTATGTGTTGTAAAAGTATCTGTACAAAGTGTGGTTCAGAGTTTTCAAAGAGAAATAACATTGGATGCTTTATGTGTGACTAAGTCGGGGACATATTGTAATATAGAAGTACAAAAAAGTGATTCTAATGCAGATGTAAGACGAACAAGATTTCATGCGGCGGCACTAACATCAAAGTATACGCCAAAGGGCGCTGCATTTGATAATATTCCAGATGTTACGATAGTATATATATCTGAATACGATGTGCTAAGAAATAATCAGACAGTTACCCATGTGACAAGGTGTATGAAAACTCAAGATGGATATCTGCCAGTTGAAGATGGCGAGGATATAATATTTGCTAACACATATATTAAAGATGGTACTGATAAATCAGAGTTGTTACAGCTGATGCTTAATAAAGAAGCATTTTATAATGAGAAGTTTCCAAGAATTAGTGAAGCGATAAACTATTTTAAGGGAACAGAAGGAGGTCAGAGTGAAATGTGTAAGATAGTAGAAGATTATGCAAAGGAATATGCAAAGGATTCAATAGAGGAAGCAATAGCTGCAAAAAAAGAAGCAGAGGAAGCTAAGAAAAATGCTCAGATAGAAAAGCGTAAGGCTGATGAAGAGAAGCGTAAGGCTGAAGAAGAGAAACGTAAGGCTGAAGAAGAGAAACGTAAGGCTGAAGAAGAGAAACGTAAGGCTGATGAAGAGAAACGTAAGGCTGAAGAAGAGAAGCGTAAGGCTGATGAAGCAAGTAAAAGAAATATGATATTGATAGTAAATGTTTTATCTGGCAGAAGTTACGAAGAAGCAGCAGAGTTATTAGGAATATCGGTAGATGAAGTTAAACAGGCCGAACAAATGTTAAAAAATACTTGACTATAAATCTTTTTATATGATAGAATATGCAGGCTTTGAATGGTTTTATTGGAAACGATACATCTTCCTGGATGATAACGAACAACACATAAAGTGATTTATGAATGCTGTGTATATGATATTTTAGATGTTAATATACAGTATTCTGTCTTAGTAAATATAATGTTATCATTAAAAGGAGAATTTTTATGCCAAAAAACAAGTTTCAGGACGTAGTATTTACAATTATTATGGCAACTATTATGGTTTATGGAATGGTTGTCTACAATGTAGCTCTTAACACAGGAACAGTAGATGGAACAACTTTTATCGCAGCAGCGCATGAGTTACCAATAATGGTTCCTGTAGCTTTCATACTTGAATTTTTTATAGTAGGAAAGATAGCAAAGATGCTTGCATTTACAGTTATGAAGCCAACAGACAGACCGCAGTTTATTACATATGCAATATCTATATGTATATGTTGTATTATGTGCCCAATTATGAGTCTGGTTGCAACAATCCTTTTTAAAGAACCATCTTTTGGTATGTGGATTAAGACATGGGCTATGAACTTCCCTATGGCAATACTTTATCAAATGTTCTATTGTGGACCATTTGTAAGACTTATATTTAGAGCTATATTTGTAAGAAAAAACAGTAAGCAGGAAGAAACAGAGATGGCTTAGAAGTTAATACGATTTAATAGTGAAACAAAATTGCTCTGCAAAAAGCTAAACAATAAGTTATAATCCCCTATAATATAATCAGAGCCAGGCTAAGTAAGCTGCATTAAATTTAATGCGTATGAACGCCTGCCAGATATGGTTTTGATTATGTTATAGGGGATATTTTAGTTGTTTATAATAATATGATATGAGTGTTAAAAGTAAATTTTGATACATCTAAAACTCTCATAAAATGCCGTATTCACAACATTTTATTCCGTTTTTGATGTTTAGCGTGTCCAAAGCAAAAAAGTCTGACAATTATCCCATATATGAGAAAAGCATAACTACTATGCCAAGTATGACAAGGATAACACCGGTTGCGCGGTTAAGTGTCTTAGGTGCAGCCTTGTTTGCGAATACGGCGGCTATTCTAGCCCATATAAGTGTAAATACGATACATAATATCCATACAGTTATATCAGGAATTCCGCCAATAGCAAAGTGCGATACAGCCCCTGTAAGTGCTGTGAATGTCATAATGAATACACTTGTTCCAACAGCGGTTTTAAGTTCATATCCAAGTACAGAGGTAAGTATAAGTAACATCATCATACCGCCGCCGGCACCGATGAATCCGCATATAAAACCGATTAATACGCCACATATAACAGACTGAATGGCACGTTTCTTAGCAGATACACCCTCCATAGCCTCCTTTGTGGTCATAACAGGTCTTACGATAAACTTAATTCCAAGCAGGAAAGTCATAAATACAGAAAAATTACCCATTGTTGTTGATGGAACAAGGCTTGATATGTAGCTTCCAACAACGGTGAATATAAGAACACTCACCATCATAATAAGACCATTTTTAATATCGAGATTCTTATTTTTTCCATATGTATATGCAGATATGGCACTGGCGAGCACATCAGATGAAAGTGCGATACCGACAGCCATATAAGGTTCCATACCTAAAAATGTGATAAGCATAGGGCTGATTACGGCAGCAGCGCTCATACCGGCGAATCCAGTACCAAGACCAGCTCCCATGCCGGCAAAAAATGTTACAATAATAATTAATAGTAGTGACATAAAATATCCTCTTTTCTGTGCATGATTTTTATAAAATATCTGGTGTCAGATGCGTAAAGACACTAAATATGTGTTATTCATCCGCCTAATGGCTTTCAAGTATTTTATCCAGATTATATTCTATCTGTTTCATTCCATTAATAAAGACCTCTTTTGTATTGTTATCCATATCGTCAAAAAGATGTTCAAGAAAACCCTTTTGCAGAGTCTGCCCCTCTTTTATTATTTTTTCTGAAGCAGGTGTGCATATAAGCTGGGTTTTTCTACGGTCACCATCTGTTTGTTTCCGTATAAGATATCCGTCGTTAACAAGTCTGTCTACATTTACAGAAACAAGATTGGCCTTGATTTTTCTTACCTCAACAATATCTCTTGCAGTTGTGTATTCGGGATTATTTGCAAGAAACATAAGAATATCAAAAGCAGTCTGTGGAAGATTAAGTTTGTGTAAAAGAGGCTTGCATACAGAGTTATATGCAAGATTGATTTTCTGTGCAAATTCAATTCCAGAGTTCATAATGAATTTCATCCTCCTTATATTTATATCAAAGCTACAAAAATGAATAGTTCAAATTTGAAATATTATAACATGGGTATATTGATTAGTAAAGGGTATAAGTGATATATTTATGATGTTATACGCAGAAAATGAGATTGATGTAAAAATATGCGTAGAAATTGAGGTTATTATGAATATAACAGATAAGAATATTGATGATGGAAAAGCATTTGACTGGGGAAGAACATCACAGGATTATGCAAAATTTCGTGATATATATCCTAAAGAGTTCTATAAAACTTTACTTGACAGGAATATTGGAGTAAGAGGGCAGAATATACTTGATATTGGAACAGGCACAGGTGTTATACCAAGAAATATGTACAGGTATGGTGCAAAGTGGACAGGTACAGATATTTCAAAGGAACAGATAGAACAGGCGGCAAGGCTGTCAGAACAGGCAGGAATGGATATAGATTATTATGTAACAGCAACAGAGGACATAAACTTTCCTGACCATACTTATGATGTGATAACAGCCTGTCAGTGCTTCTGGTACTTTAAGCATGAGCAGGTTGTTGACAAGTTTGCGCGTATGTTAAAGCATGGCGGACGTATTGCAGTTTTATATATGGCGTGGCTTCCTTACGAAGATAAGATTGCAGGTGCTAGTGAAGAGCTTGTGTTAAAGTACAGTCCGAAGTGGAGTGGGGCAGGTGAGACTATCCATCCTATAGATATACCTGAGTGTTATAACGATAAATTTGATATTATATATCATAAAGAATATCCTGTAAAAGTGCATTTTACCCGTGAAAGCTGGAATGGCCGCATGAAAGCATGCAGAGGTGTTGGAGCTTCGTTATCGGATGAGGAGATTAAAGAATGGGAGAGAGAACATAAGAATCTGCTGATTAACATAGCACCAGAAGAGTTTGATGTATTGCATTATGCAGCGATAGCAGAGCTTAAGCTAAGATAAAAAAATAGGTTGTTGTAATAAGAAAAGTTATACATATAGTTATAGTGTCGGAGTTTATCTGCTGATTCATATATAGTCTTGTAAATATCTTAGTGTAACAACCTGTAGCAGGTTAAATTTTAATTTTGTTTACAAAATCCTCCTTAGTAAATCAGGTTAGTTATTAATAAATATAAATGTAAAATTTATATTTGATATGTATGTATTGCTTGCATTTGTCGGTGATGGAATTAACGATGCACCAGTTCTTACAAGAGCTGATATCGGAATAGCTATGGGAGCTATGGGCTCTGATGCTGAAATCGAAGCTGCGGATGTTGTCCTTATGGATGATAATCCTATGCAGGTATAGCAATATTGTTTCTTGCCGCCGCTTTAAGATTGCTGTCCATACGGATACTAATGTTACTTAATAAAGACACTATGAAATTAAATAGTAACTTATTAATTTCCTAATATCTTCCATAACAAAAGTAAATTGCTTAA
>ERZ808240.4056-NODE-4056-length-13450-cov-2.953191_pt1 | contig 13450 bp, 5 predicted proteins | sample MGYA00521084_ERZ808240 | MGnify/ENA primary metagenome ERZ808240 (study PRJEB31516, sample SAMN03275571) | gut metagenome | biome: mammalia-associated habitat; material: feces | host: Papio cynocephalus | place: Kenya | collected 2012-08-06 ... | reverse complement strand
TATCGATGGTCAATTCCAATGGTCCATTGTGCTTTACATAAACCGTAAACTGACCACTCTTCCATTCTGTGGTAACAATACTTGCAGAATGCTCTGAATTATCCTTCCAAGAGATGGTAGGCTGAGCACTGGCACCCACTACGATGATGGTATCAGTCTGCTGATCATACTCAGGAAGATTCTTGTCATCTTGCAATCTGCCATCACCCACGCCATAGCGGAGACCATCCTTCAAGCGATAGTTCTGCATGTAGAGGCTCAATTTATCAGAATACTCACGCATGTGAATCAATGAGTAAGGAGCGAGGTTCATCTTAATCTGGCTACAAGTATTGTAGGAAGGTTTCAATGTACCCTTGGCACTGCGTCCATTGTTCGCCCAGTACTTACGGATATATTTCATACCATTCTTTGTGGCAGCCAAAAGAACATGCTCCTCGTTATACTGATATGGATTGTAGCAAACCCAAGCATTCTCCAGACGCGAAGCATAGATGTCGCCCGTATATTCCTGCTTGAAGAGCTTATTCATATAAGCCTTCTTGTTGGTCACGTTACTCCAAGTAGAACTGTTAGCATACTCGCTTGACTTGACTGCAACCTGCAACTTCTTCGCCTCGGCATCCACCAAGTCGTAAACGACAGGAATGGAAGGATAGCGTCCTGTTACCTTCAGCCACCACTTATTATTGACTACAGGATTAGGCCACTGGGTACCATTCTCATCGTCTGGGGAACGATACAAGCCATCATACAGTCCACGAGGAGAAACGTAAGGGTCCATTTCATTCTGGCTGGAAGTGATATCCTTTGGCACGATGTCGTTCTGGACACAAATCTTAGTACGTGCTATGACCTCCTCACGAGAAGGAATACGGATGGTACCATCCAGAATCTTACGGAACATATCCATATTGATGTTCTTGTAATGAGGGAACCAAGCCCAGTTGCGATGGATATAGCCATCAGCTGTCTTGGAAGTTGCTATCTCACGCAAGTCATCAGTCGTTACCAACTCAGGACCATCAATCACCGTCTCACCTGTCAATGCCACATGCTCCAAGATAGGAATGGCACCACAAGCTTTAGGGAAATCATTGTAATACTCCTTCAGATTCTTGGAGTCATCGTTAGGGTCCTTGATGGCATTGCCATTCTCATCCATTTTATCTTGTTTGTCCATCCAACCACAGATGTCGAAACGAATACCATACTGACCGGCATATCCACCCAAGTAAGCGCCCAAGCAGTTGCTCTCGATGTCGTAGAAACCATTGCTCATGGTATATTTCTCGCAGCAGATGAAGTGCTCCTTATCGGTGGAGAGCAACTTGTTCAACTCAGCGTTACGCTTCATATAAGCCACGGGCATCATATTAGCAGAGTAACAAGCCTGAGTGAAACTAACGCAGAGATAGCCACCATACTGATGAGCGAACTTCATCAAGTGAGTGAAGAGTTCCAAGCGCTTGAGGAAGGTTGGCGTATGAACCGTGCCCGACTCGCGCTCACGATCCTCATCAAATCCCCAGAATTGCTCGGCATAGTTCCAGCCCAAGAAATTAGGATAATTCTTGTAATAGCTCTCGTAGAGTTCCAAGTCATCGTCATCGAAGGCACTACAACCGCCACTGGCAGGCTGAATCATCGTCCAAACACGGTTCTCGGCACAAACCTTCATCCATGAGTCACAAACCTTCTTACCATCCGCACAGATATTCTCCGAGGAAGAGAGAGAAAGATTGAATATCACATAAGGTTTGATATCCTCAGGTACCATATTGATAATGGACTGTGGATTAGGGGCATTCCAGGTATCAATGTGAATAATCCACACTGGCTGGGATGGGGAAATAACCCTTCGCAGGGCAGGCCCATCATGAGCCTGCGATACTGCGAAAGTCATTAAACCTACTATGAATAATACTAACTTCTTTACCATTCTACAGTTGATTTTTTCTGAAGTCCATTAGCTACACCCACGTATGTAGGCAAACGATTGTAGTTCTTCCAAAGTCCTACATTATCATTGCCTTGATTGAGAGAAGAGAATGAGAAACCATAGAGCTTGTCGCCAAGTACCTCCTGTGCCTTAGAAACAAGATAAGCATAAAGCTCGGCCATTCCCTTGTAATCAGCAAACGTAGCCTTACTCTGGTCGAGCGAAGTACCGTTTGCATCAGCCAAATATACGTTCATATCAGAAAGACGAATCTGCAATCCAGAAGCTGCCAAAGTAGCTAGAAGCTTGTCGTATGCAGCCTTCGTATCTTCCAAAGATTCTGCAGCATAAGGTACATCTATCTTAGCGTCGAGTCCTTCAATCTTGGCACCAGCCTCATTCCACTGGTTCACATAGTCAACCATAGCCTGTGTCTTCTCTTCATCACCGAGAAGTTGATTCTCTGAATAGAACAACTTAGCATCTGCCTTCTTGGCATGAATGCGCTTAGCTATGTCTGCTACCCAATTCTCATCCATATAATCATTAGGATAGAACTCGCTCTCATCAGCTGTATTCTCAGAATTCTTCAATGTATAGAAAAGGTTGTCTATCAAATTGGAAGCAACCGTCCAAGTCTGTACCTTGTCACCATAGGTATCCATAACAGAATCTGCGTAAGCATACATCGTCTTCTGAATATCAGCAACCTTTTCATCATTAGGACGTGGAACATAATATCCTGGCTTCTGATAAGGAGCATAAACATCCAAATTGTCGATGGCAACATTCTGTGGTGCTGCCGCCTGACCAATCACCAAAATAAATTGATTGGTATTCAATTCATCTGCAGTAAAGGTCTCCGTAAGATCCACCTTGGAAAGATCCACTGTGAAAGTTTCCCAAGTTTTAGACTTTGCAGGAACTCCAAATTTCTTCAATTCTATAGCTTTACTTCCTATCATAAGACGAATAACAACATCTTTCTTTACATTGTTAGAATAGTAATCGAAAGAAATTTGCTTAATTTTTTTGGCAGTAGCTTCCTCTGGCAAAGTAACTGGGAACTGAATAAACTTAGCACCAGACTTGTTCAACAATACCTTACCGTTTTTATTAGCAGGGTCATTGGCAACCTTAGAAAACTTATCATCTCCAAATGTCGCATTAATATCATCGCCTTCGAAGTCATATTTTTGATGAAAATCAATATCTTCACCATCAACCCAAGTATCCTTGCTCGCCTCTTTCATCACTGTCAAATTCCAAGCATTCGGTGCAAAAAGAGAAGCTGAGGGAACTAGACCAGCTGCTATCGCTGCATTGACAGCATCCTTTGGACCTTCGACACTGACAGTACCATCATTAGCAACCATAGCAGCATGAGAGAAACCATCGGAGACGTTCACTTCATTGAAGTTAGCCAATACAGTACTATAATTGGTATTGCCAGCCTCTAAATCTGCAATGGTCAAGTTAGCGCCCAACTTCAGCCCCGTATAATTTTTCAGAACATCGTAGCCTCTGGTTAGGTCATCCATTGCAATGCTCTCTGGCTTATCGCCAGCAGGATAGCTGGTGTCAAAGTCATCGGCACAACCAGTGAGCAGCAAGGTTGCTGCTGCACTGGCCATTATGATATTTTGTATCTTCTTCATGATTCAATATCTTTTTTAGTTGTATTTTTACTTTTCAGGAGTGAAAGTCACCTTCTGAACGCCACGGTTACGTACCACCAATGTATCTGTGGTCTGCACGGTTCCCAATTCGGTAGTCTTCAAAGTGTAATTCAAATAGAGTGCATTACGCTTATATTCGCCCATCAGCTGGTCTGCCTTTACAAATTTTCCTGAGCCAGAGACCTCAGCTCCTTGAGTGTTTGAAGAAACAGTACAGTCATCACCATTGAAAGTAAGCAAGAGATTCACATTATGTGCCACACCCTTGGTATCCTTGATAGCCACTGTAACCTGTGATTTATTCAATCCCTTGGTAACGACCTTGATAACCTCAGCATTCTCTATATAAGGATAAGAGCGACGAACAATCTGACCATTGATTACATCCTGCCCCTTGCGGAGATAAGTAGCAGTCCAAGGATTGATATACTTCACCAGACAGAAAGTAGTGCTCTGAGACTCAAGTATTTGATCAACTCCCTGAGCACTTACCAACTTGACAGGAATCAAATAACCAGAGGTATAACTTTTCTCGTCATCAAAGAAGCTATCAGCCAACTTCACTCTCACACCACCCGTCAAATTACCCTTGGCAATAGTAAACTGATTAGGGTTCTCAACTGTATAATATTCAGAAGGCATCACGTCATAATGATAGCCCTCGCAAAGGGAAGGATCAATCACATAATTTACTGTGATATCACTGCCATTATTATAACCACCGCCATAAGTAGCCTTGATTGTGAAAACATGATTGTTGTCATCGGTGAGGTCAGCTTCCTGATCCTCACCCAATTCAACCGTACGTTCATATCCTGGGTATGAGAAGTAGACAGTTCTGGCTCCATCATAGCCAAATTCCTTGTTGCCATTCTCACAAGAAGCAGCCATCAACAAAGTGAAGGCAGCGATACCCATTGTGTTCAATAATCTAAACTTTTTCATTTTGTCAATCATTTTTAATTGGTTTTATTTCCATCCCTCATTTTGATGGAGATTAGAGTACTTCAAAGTCTCAGAATATGGTACATATCCATAGTTCATATAGTCCTTGAAAGTACGCTCCTCAACTGTAGGCAATACGGTATAAGAATCAGTACCCCAATCAATACCCTGAGCGGCACCAATTTTATCCAATTGCTTCCAACGGCGCAAATCCCAGAAGCGGAAGCCCTCGAAGCAAAGTTCCAAGCGACGCTCATTGCGAATCAACTCTCGCATCTTGTCCTGATTGCCTGCGCACTCATCCAGATAAGTATCATCTGTGATGCCTGCACGATGGCGGATAGCCTTGATGACATCGTATGCAGAATAAGCGTGGTTGCCAGTTGCCTTAGGTCCCCAAGCTTCGTTTGCAGCCTCAGCATAGTCGAGGAAGAACTCTGTGAAACGAGCCTTACAAGTATATTTTGAAACCTTTGATGTGGAAGTTGGGTTACAGTTGGCATCCTGACGCAACATCTTCTTCATATAGTAACCTGTACGGGTAGAAGCATCACGGCGACCAATACCATCGTCAGTACCCAAGGAGCTACCAGTCTTAATCACCTCATTCTTAGTTCCCGCAGTTCCACCATTATAAAGGATATACATGGCCAAACGAGGATCTCGGTTAGCGTATGGATTAGCAGGATCATAATCACTGCGATCGTCAGTGATAGGATAGCCATTAGCAGCAGGGAATGCATCGACCAGATTTTGAGTAGGGTTAGTACGACCACTACCATAGAGAGATGGTGGGAAGTTGTTCTGCTCGTCACTGATCTCAGAGTCATTCTTGGAGGTACGCCAAATAATCTCTGCAGGATTGGCACCTTCCTTGATTTGGGAGATTTCGTCCTTGTTGGCATAATAGGTCAAACCATTAGCTGCCAAACCAGAAGGACCACCTACGTAATCGATAACTTCGGCAGCCGCATCAGCAGCCTGCGCCCATGTTACATTATTCTGAGTTGGATCCTGGAATGCTGGGCTAGCAGCCAGCAACAAGGTACGAGCCTTGATGGCACGGAGAATCAAGCCACAAACCAACTGGCGAGCACTGGTACCCATCACATCATTGTACATACCCATCTTCATGTCGGCAACAGAAGTGATTTCAGGAACATTCAAAATGTCATCATACTTGGATGGAACCTGAGCGTCAGATGTAACTGGATTGTAATCCATAGGGAGCAACTTATCTGCCTCTTCAATATTTTTCAAGATATAATCAATCTGCTCTTGGAAAGTCTTACGAGGTTGATTGAAATCAGCATCTGTTCCAACAAAATCATCAAACAACTGAGAGCCCAACAATTTGCCTTCGCTATCAAAGCCTGCATGAGCACGAAGCAAATAATAAGCATGGATGGCACGAAGTCCGTAGGCCTCACCCGTCAAGCGTCGCTGAATCAACTTGTTGCGATACTCATTATGTAAGAATTGGATCTTAGAGATGTCCGTATTCAAGAAAAGATTCAAATACTGAATAGAAGACAAATCACTATTCCAACGACCTGTAGGATCCCAGCTCTGAACCGTCCAAGAACCAGTAGCATACTTTGACCAGTTGGCTCCCTTCTCATTGGTGACGGCATCATCGGTTGCCACATCCGTTCCAGTACCACACTCATAATTTGGAATATTACGGTAAGCAGTCAACACGAAGCCTTTAGCCAAGATAGGATCATCTTGAATAGTATTGATATCCTTCATATTTTCCGCAGCAGGGGTGAACACGTCATCACAGGCTGTCAGCAACGCTGCAGAAGCTAATATCGTGACTATATTTCTTAATTTCATAATTTTTATAATCTAAATGTTCAAATCAAAGATACTTATACTTCATTCCTCTTAGAATGACATCTTCAAACCAAGGTTGTAGAAGCGACACCGTGGAGAACCATAAGAGGTATCCATGTACTTGTGATGCTTACTGATGGTGAGAAGGCTCTCACCCAACAGATAAACGCTCATGCCCTTGACTACCTTGCCCTCGAACCACTTCTCTGGCATATCGTATGTAAGCTGCACCTTGCTGAGGTTGAAGCGATCCGTACTGTAAATCCAGAATGTAGAGTTGCGGAAGTTGTTGCTGTTATCCTTGGCTGTCAAGCGAGGATAAGTAGCTGTCTCTGCTGTCTCAGGTGTCCAACGATTACGAACTACTGAGGTATATTTCTTCTGGTTGTAGATCCAGTCGTTGCTTCTGAAGGCCTTGGCACCCATCTGACCTGTACCCGCAATGAAGAGGGTGAACTGCTTCCAGTTCAAGGTGAGGTTCACACCATAGAAGAAAGGAGTGGCATTCCAACCATACTTACCCATCACCTGCTGGTCATTGCTATCAATCTTGCCATCACCATTGATATCCTTGTACTTCAAGTCACCAGCCTTAATCTCACCAAAGGTATGGTTAGGTACGAAGTTAGGATCATCCTTATCAAGGTTAGCCTTCATGTGGTCAACATCTTCCTGGGTGAAGAAACCTTCGCAAACATAGCCACGAATCACATCAAGAGCCTGTCCCTGAGCGTTCATATAAGAATACTCGTTATTCTCCTCACGACGCTGAGCCTTTGAGTCAAACACCTGACCTGTGAGACCAAGCTTGGCATTGACCTTACCAATTTTTTTGTTAAAGTAAGCAGCAAAGTCGAAGCCCTGACGTAAATCCTGGTTGTAGTTCAACTTGGTAAGGAAGGAACCGTCACCATTCATCCAAGAAGGATAAATAGTAGATGTACCATCGGTAAGCAATCCGTCTGTCAACTGATGGAAGTAGTTGGCGTTGAGGGTAATCATACCATTCAGCAGAGAGGCATCCAAACCAATTCTCCACTCCTTGCGCTTGATGAATCCGAGGTCGTAGTTGCTACCTCGCTTAGACAAACTAGTATAGGTACCTGCGCCAGCAGCCTCGCTCCAAGTATGCCAACCACCCTTTACATCGTAATATCCCTGATAGAGATAGTAGTCGGAGATGTCGATATCCTGATTGAGCACAGAATAGGATGCATTCAGTTTCAAATCATCGAAGCAAGGAAGAGCCTCCTTGAACCACTTTTCCTGAGACAATCTCCAACCCAAGGTTGCAGATGGAGAAAGTGCGTTGCGATGACCAGGAGCCAACTTAGCGGAATGAACCAAGGCACCGCCCAACTCTGCATAATACTTATGCGCAAAATTGTATGCTGCACGCAAGCCCAAGTTGACATTGGTGTCACGATGGTAAGAAGAACTACCATGACTGCTATCGGCAGAGTTTTGCTTGGAATAGCCCCATCCTGCCAAAGTAGCATCTACATTATGAAGACCTCCAAAAGTGTTCTGATAATTGAACTGAGCTCTGAATGTGGTATTCTGGTAATATTTTGTCTGACCAATATACTCATTAGTAGAGTTGGAGTCCTTACCATACTTCTTCAAGCCGATAATCATGTCCTGACCATTCACATTGGCCCATGTTGGCTCATAAGTTGCATAATCAACCTTGTATGCCTCAGAGTATTGGTTCCAATAGTCGATACTGAACGCAGTCTCGAAAGACAAACCCTTCACCCATTGATCGAAATCAGCCTTGACACCGACATCAAAAGTAAATGTACGAGCGTGGTTCTTGACGTAGCCCGCAGCCAAGGCATCACCAAATACCGTAGTCTGATTCTCTGAGTTACCACCCAACAGATAGTTGCCACCCAATACATGGTTATTGGTACCCTTGATCATCTGCATGACAGAGCTGTTGTTCTGGTCCATCATGGAGATTGGCAACAAACCAGAATACCAGTTAGGACGGAGACTAGTAGCCGTTGACCAGAAATCCTCAGGACGTCCTCGATAGTTATCGACGATATTGATACCTACATTGACATAAGCACTCAGCCAATCCGTGATGGTAGCATCGATATTAGAACGAACTCGGAAGTTTAAATCCTTATCCTTCTTATGTTCACCAAACTTGACAAGGCTATTGTTGTAAACCATACCCAAGTTGGCATAGTAACGAGCAAACTTATTACCACCATTCACCTCCATCGTCGCATCAGTTCTATTATTAAACTTGCGAAGGTAGTCACTGCTATAGAAGTCCATATCTGGATAACGATAAGGATTGGTACCAGCGGCAGTATTGTAAATCTGCTCCTGTGAATACTTCAAAGGCTGAGTCGGGTCATCATTCTTCATCGCCTCATTATAAAGCGTCATATACTCAGCTGCGCCCAAGTACTCAGGATATTCCTTAGGTGTATAGATACCCGTATTGACCGTAGCATCAATGCTCAATGGCTGTATCTTACCACGCTTGGTAGTAATCAAGATAACTCCCTTGGCTGCCTTAGAACCATAGAGAACCACAGCGGATGCGCCCTTGAGGAAAGTAACTTTTTCCACCTCAGTGGCATTGATAGTTCCTGCTTCACGAGGAGCACCATCCACGAGGACAAGAGCACCCTGACCCCAGATATTTCCATTGTAACCACCAATAAGAGACTGCATGTTGTTGAGCGAATTGGCACTATAATCCTTTTTCAATTGCTCTGCAACATTCACCTCACTGACACCACCCAACAAGTCGGTCTTTGCAACCTGACCAAAAGCCACATTGACAGTATCATTGGCTTCCTGGGCAGTAGCCACGCCACTGGCAACTAACATGGAAGTTAGCGCCAATGACATTCTTTTATTTAATATATTATTCTTCATAATAAATTCCAAGTGTTAATTTTATTTCCAACCAGGGTTCTGCTTAAACTCAGGATATATATTGCAATCCTTTCTCAAGAATGGGAACCAGTAATGTTTGGTAGTAAACTGACGAACAATCAATGGTTCTTCCTTCAAGTTGAGAACATGCCCCATCTGTGGATTATCGTAGCGGTCAGTTTTCGACTGATCAGAAGCACGATCGAAATAAACTGCAGACTTCGTTGTGTAAGGTGCCTTGTCTATCAAGAGCCAACGGCGAAGGTCTGTAAAGCGATGTCCTTCGAAAGCCAATTCCACTGCACGTTCACGGCGGAGCTCACTCATGAAGCCATCCATGCTCTGAAGATACTCATCAGCCACATCGTCAATACCAGCACGCTCACGAACGATATTTAATGCAGCTAGCGCCTTCAGATTGAATGCTTTGCTTGAAGCGTTGAAATCACTATAGCCTTGTGCCACAGACTCTGCATACATCAAATAGACATCAGCCAAACGAATCATTGCCATGTGAACAACCATAGCCTTGGCACGTGCGCCACCATCATCATAGTCGTTACGATATGGATCGCAGAACTTCTTCAGCAAATAGCCCGTACCACTACCCTTGGATGTCTGGCGATAGGTTTGAGTCTTTTGATCTGTATAAGGTATACCACCTGTGAAAAGAGAAGCATACTGGGTGGTATCATTACCATCAACCTTACTACCATTCTTTACACATTTCACACCATCATAGATGAAATCAGAGTAGAAACGTGGGTCACGATTCTTAAATGGATATTCTGGATCATACCCGCTATCAGGGTCTTTCTTGGTAATATCCTTGATAGGCTTACCATTTGCCATACCAAAGTAATCAACATAGTTGGCTGTAGGACAAACCTTGATACCAGACTGAATCAAAGAAGTAGGACGGAAGTCGGTAACCTCATTCCATACCCAGTTCTTGTTATTGGCATTTTCATAGAAGATAACCTCTTTCATGCCAGGAATTTTCTCACCTTGCTCCAAAGTATAGAAGAGGTCGGTATAATTCTCCATCTTAGCCAACTCATAAAGACCAGCTTGCTTATTGAGTTTCAAAGCTTCACCGAAAGCCTCAGCTGCCTTTTGGCAATAATCCTTGTCATAGTTGTTGACATTCTTAAAGTTGGCGTTGTCACCATTCTTGCTCACCTCATTCATAAGAGGAGAACCTGCCCACAAATAGTTCTTGCCCAAGAAGCAGAGAGCTGCAATCTTGTTTGGACGGAACTTATTCTTACCCAAAGTTTGCTTACCAACTGTAGTCTTGTCCCAGTCAAGAGGCAAGAGGTCGACAGCCTTCTGCAAATCAGCAGCCACTTTGTCGGCATCCTCTTGATAAGTAAGGCGTGGATAATTGAATACGGCATCCGAAGGAATCAAGAAGTCGATGTAAGGGATACCACCCCAATACTGCATAATCTGAAAGTGGAAGAAACCACGGAAGAAGTACAACTGACCTGCGATGATATTCTTCTCCTCCTGGGTAGCATCAGTCAACTTATCAAGATTAGACAAGCCCAAATTGCAAGTATAGATGCCATACCAAGCCATGCCCCAAAGGTTACCTTTGTTGTTGTTTTCATAACCCGTAGGACTACCATTACCTGCATGGAATGGAGAATAGAGAACGTCGTTCCAAGCCCAATAGTTGCCTTGGTCAATGGCATTAGAGAGCATAAGTGTCTCTGAAGGCTGCCAATATTCATCTTCACCATAATTCCAGTTTCCATGATAATTAGGAGTACCAGCCAAAGCAGGAATACAGTTGTAGCACTGCTCCATGAAACCTTGGAAGTTGGTGTAGTTTTTATATGGATCTACAGGGTCGATATCACTGCCTGGCGCCTTGTCCAAATAATCTGTACAAGACACTGAGCCCATTGCCACACAAGCAGCGAACAACAATGTATATATTTTCTTTATTTTTTTCATATCACGAATCAATTAAAAAGTAAGGTCGAAACCTAAGTTAAATCTTCTTACAGTTGGATATGCACCAGCTGATGAGCTACCAGAGAAGTTGTTCTCACGGTCATCCGGCATATTGGTCCAAAGGAGCAAGTTATCACCATTGAGATAAACTCTGAATGAGTTCAAATGCATTTTCTTGACCCATGCTCCTCTAAAGGTATAAGCTATCTCTGCATTCTTAAGACGAAGGTAAGAACCATCATAATAGTAGCGAGTACCTGCTGCGCAATTATCAGCCACCGTAGTCCAACGAGGTAAAGGTAGGTCACCGCCTGTCGTAGGGCTATAATAAGAACCTTCCTTGAAGGCAATGTGAGTCTCACGCTCAAACGTTGGGAAGTTCACCTCACGAGTGACACCTGTAACACCATAGAACTGTACGGTAACACTTAAGCCTTTCCATTCCAAACCCAAAGTAGAACTATAGGTATTCTCTGGAATAGAGGTGTACTGGTATGGAGCCTGGTCGTCTTCAGTAATCTGACCATCACCATTGAAGTCGGTTATGAAATAATCACCTGTATATTTCTCCCCATCATGAGAACTCCAGGCTGGAGAAGCATAAAGGTCATCCCATGTACTGATGTGACCATGGTCAAGATAAGAATGGTTCTGACCAATAGCGTATCCTGCCTTCTTACGATAGTCTGCCAAGAGTGCTGCGTCATCTGCGAACTTAATCTTATTAGTAGCATGAGTCATATTCAGGTTAGCCCATGTACGAAGATCCTTATTCCAAGCCTTATTAAGTTTGATGCTCAACTCGTAACCATGAGCATCTACCGAACCTAAGTTGGCTACCGTTGAACTCATACCATAATATGAAGGAATGGCGCGTGTAGTCAAGAGAACATCCGTACGCTTATCCTTGAAGACATCAAAGGAACCTGTCACCAATCCACCGAGGAAACCGAAGTCAATACCCAAGTTACGCTTCTCGGAGGTTTCCCAATGCACATTAGGGTTACCCAAACGAGAAAGGTTATATATAGTATAAGGTGAATCTGACATCACATCACCACCGAGTCGGGTTGTTCCACCATAGTTGTATTGGTCAGAATAAAGGAAGCGACCACCTGTTGAGTCATCACCGATACGACCCCAAGATGCACGAACCTTGAACATATCCACATACTTCTTGATGCTCTTCATGAAAGGCTCCTCAGTGATTGTCCATCCAAGAGAGGCTGATGGGAAGAACTTGAAGCGATAGTCTGGACCAAACTTCTCAGAGCCATTATAACAGCCGTTAAACTCAAGCATGTAACGCATCGCATAGTTATAGGTTGCACGGAACACCCAGTCCTCACGGTAATGCTTGAACTCAGAACCAGAAGCATACTCATTACGGTTGAACACACCCATGGCACCTACCTCATGGTTGCCAAACTTGCGATTCCAGTCCAACTGAGCCAAATAGTACAGACGGCGATAAGTAGATTTTACATTTACCTGACCACCATTGACGGTCCAAGCAGTTGACTCGTTATAATCCTCTCCGCCATCATTACCCCAAGAGATTTCACCTGTATCAGGGTTCACCCACTTGATTTTTGGATCCATATACTGATCGGATATACCTCTTTTCTCCTCAACCATCGTATTATCAAAAGAGAGCTTGGCTGTAAACTTCAAGCCTTTCGTTACGAAGTCAAGTTTCTGGGTCAAGATGAAGTCGGTGGTAATCTGTGTGTTGGTACGGTTTTCCACACCACTTCTTGACAAACTCAACACAGAGTTTGGACAATCAGCCTTACGTGGAGCATAGTAACCATACGTACCATCAGAATAGACAGGGCGCATAGCATCTGGAGCTGCATGATAAACAGAAGCCCAATAAGCACTAGAATCGCTCGCCTTATCCCAAGGGAAGTGGCGAACACCATTACTACCGAAGAGGTTGGTAGAGAACTGAGTGGTCTTGGTCAAATTGAAGTCCAAGTTGGCACGCATGTTGATACGATTATAGCCGAAACCTGAGTTATAGCCACGACCGCTTGTAAAATCCTTGAACAAGTCACCCTCATGGGCAAAGTCGAATGCCGCAAAGTATTTTACGAGCTTAGTACCACCCGATACGTCAACGCTGGCATTGTATGACATGGCTGTGTTGTTGAACAATTCCTTCTGCCAATCT
>ERZ808240.4055-NODE-4055-length-13453-cov-3.376176_pt1 | contig 13453 bp, 11 predicted proteins | sample MGYA00521084_ERZ808240 | MGnify/ENA primary metagenome ERZ808240 (study PRJEB31516, sample SAMN03275571) | gut metagenome | biome: mammalia-associated habitat; material: feces | host: Papio cynocephalus | place: Kenya | collected 2012-08-06 ... | reverse complement strand
AGGCAAAAAAAATCTCGGCATTTGCTTTGACACCCCCGCAAATCGTGTTACATTTGTATGCGCGTTAGGCCACGGCTCCCACGGCGGGGACTGCTGTGTTGTTGCAAAATTAGTGCAAATCGGGCTAAGTACAAAATAATTCTTTCCCTTTTTGCCGTGGCCCTCACCACATTTATATACAGCCATGACCCATACCGTACATACCCACAGCACGGCCGCCATCATCAAGACTTACGGGCGGTACCTCAAGTTAGAGAAGAACTACTCGCCCAACACCGTGGCGGCCTACCTTGCCGACGTGGCCCACCTCATGGACTTCTGCGCGCAGCAGGGGGTGGCGCCCTTAGAGGCAAGGCTGCCCCAGCTGGAACAGTTTGTAGCCACCCTGCACGACCTGGGCATAGGGGCGGCGTCCCAGGCGCGCATACTCAGCGGCGTGCGCTCGTTCTACCGCTATCTGGTGCTCGACGGGTATATCAGTGACGACCCCACCGAGCTGCTCGAGTCGCCCCAGCTGGGCGAGCGGCTGCCCGAAGTGCTCACCACCGACGAGGTAGACCGCATGGAGGCGGCCATAGACCTGAGCCGGGCCGAGGGCCAGCGCAACAGGGCCATCATAGAGGTGCTCTTCGCGTGCGGGCTGCGCGTAAGCGAGCTGGTCAACCTGCGCCTGTCGGCCATCTACCGCGAGGGCCACTTCGTGCGCATCCTCGGCAAGGGCAGCAAGGAGCGGCTGGTGCCCATCTCTGACAGTGCCCTGCACGAACTGGACCTGTGGTATGCCGACCGCTGCCATATAGGCATCAAGCCGGGCGAGGAGGACTATGTCTTCATCAGCCGCCGCGGCCACCGCCTCACCCGCATGATGGTCTTCTACATCGTGAAGCGCCTCGCGGCCCTCGCCGGCATACGCAAGCCCATATCGCCCCACACCCTGCGTCACAGCTTTGCCACGGCCCTGCTCCAGGGCGGTGCCGACCTGCGCGCCATCCAGGCCATGCTGGGCCACGAGAGCATTGGCACCACCGAGATATACATGCACATAGACACCACCACCCTGCGCGACCAGATACTCAACCACCACCCCCGCAACCTGAAAAAAGACCTGTCGCCACAATGAGAAACCACAAAGGGCAGAAAGTTCCTTCTTGCCATTAACCTTCCGGCTGGCGTTGTAAAGATTTTTCTGATATTGCATAAATATACATTTTCGGCCTTTCGGCACCGTGTGGGGGCTTTTCTGTCGTCTGTGGTTGGTCTGTACGCTCGCCGAGGGGGTGGCGGTGGCGAAACGGGTAGTTTTCGGGCCACCCCGAAACCACCTTTTTCGTGCTCGCGATGGTCATTAGAATCGTAATGACCATCGCGAGCACGAAAATGACCATCTTTGCGCCCCCGAAAACCGACCTCGAAAAAGCCGAAAATAGCGGTGCGAAAGGCGCTAAATGCCCCTATTTTGTAAAAGACTGTTACTTTTACAGCCCTCACGCAGCCCCAAAATGGGCGCAATGCCCCCAAAAATCGTCCTGGTTTGATGAATTTTTCCGGAAATTACGACCCGAAAAGAGGCCGTTATGGCTGTATATTTATACATTTTTGCCCCGCGTTTTGCATAAATATACAGTCGCGTGTAAAGGTTTTTCGCCAACTCCCACGTGACCCACGCGCGCTGAAAGCGCAGCAGTACGGAGCCTGGGGCTGCGCCCCAGGTACACAGCCCACAAGCTATCTGCGCGCTGTAGGCGCAAAAGTAGCCGTAGGCGTTACATGGCAGTCGTGCCCGGTGCCTGGGGCATGGCCCACTTATGTGCTAATGGTCATGGCCATAGCCCCCTCGCTGCCTCCTCTGCCCTTTGGCGACATACTTTCAGCGCGCCGCTGCCTGCGAGGGCGCCTCAACAATGCAAAAGTTAAAAAACATTCGTTTTTTCTTTGCATTGTCTTCGGCTTGCAGCCTTTACGGCCACGGCCGTGAAGGCAGGCTGCGCCTCGGAAATAAAAATAAGGGATTCTGAAGATTTAGTTATCAACTAAATCGTGTATTTCCCTCGGCTTGCACTACCTTTCAAGAAGGTAGGCAGCGCCTCAACAATGCAAAAGATAAAAAACATCCGTTTTTTCTTTGCATTGTCTTCGGCTTGCACTACCTTTGCAAAAAGTAGGGAGGGCTGCGCCGTACCTGCTGATAATGACACATACCGCAAAGAGATGGAATATACGCTTAACATACGTGGAAAACTGATGGACCTGGGGCAACCGCAGGTGATGGGCATACTCAACGTAACGCCAGACAGCTTCTACGAGGGAAGCCGGAAGCAGACGGAGCGCGAGATAGCCCTGCGCGCACAGGAGATAGTGGTCCAGGGCGGCACGATGATAGACATAGGTGCGTTCTCGACACGCCCGGGGGCTCACGAGGTGAGCGCCGAGGAAGAGGGGCGCCGCCTGCGCGAGGCCCTGGCCATCGTGAGGCGCGAGGTGCCCGACGCGGTCGTCTCGGTAGACACCTACCGCCCGCAGCTGGCACGCCGCTGCATAGCCGAGTGGGGCGCCGACATCATCAACGATGTGAGCGAGGGCGGGCTGACGGGCATCGTGAACACGCCCATACACGAGAGCGAGCGTATGTTCGACGTGGTGGGCGAGCTGCGCTGCCCCTACATACTAATGTCGGTCAAGGGCACGCTGCGCGACATGATGGTGGCCCTGGCCGACGAGGTGCAGCAGCTGCGCGACCTGGGGGCCCACGACATCATACTGGATCCGGGCTTCGGGTTTGGCAAGACGCTCGCGGAGAACTACGCCCTGATGGCCCAGATGGACAAGCTGCTCGTAATGGGCCTGCCCCTGCTGGTGGGCATATCGCGCAAGTCGATGATATACCGCCTGGTGGGCGGCGACCCCACCACGGCGCTCAACGGCACCACCGCTCTTAACACCATAGCCCTGATGAAGGGGGCCTCGATACTGCGCGTACACGATGTGGCCGAGGCGGTCGAGGCGGTGAGGATAGTACAGGAAATGAAAGAAGTAAAACCACAATAAGCTGCCCACACCGTGTTTTTCGAATTTGGAATTAAGGACTTTATAGACATCTTCTTAGTAGCCCTGCTGCTCTATAACACCTACAGGCTGATGAAGGAGAGCCGCTCGCTCAACATCTTTATCGGCATCATGGTCTTTGTCATCCTGTGGCTCTTCGTGAGCCGCGTGCTGGAGATGAAGCTGCTGGGCTCTATCATGGACAAGCTGGTAAGCGTGGGCGTACTGGCACTCATCATACTCTTCCAGGAAGAGATACGCAAGTTTCTGTACACCCTGGGCGCCCACCAGCGGTTCAAGAACATCTTCAGGTTCTTCACCACCACCGACAAGGACCGCGAGGAGGACAAGGAGGCCATCATGCCCATCGTGATGGCGTGTATGAACATGTCCAAGGGCAAGGTGGGCGCGCTGATAGTGATAGAGCGTAGCACGCCCCTGACCGACATCATCGAGACGGGCGACGTGATAGACGCCAACATCAACCAGCGCCTCATCGAGAACATATTCTTCAAGAACTCGCCCCTGCACGACGGCGCCATGATTATATCGCACCGCCGCATACGCGCGGCAGGCTGCATACTGCCCGTATCGCACGACATGGACATACCCAAGGAGCTGGGCCTGCGCCACCGCGCGGCCATGGGCATATCGCAGAGCTCGGATGCCATAGCCATCGTGGTGAGCGAGGAGACGGGACGCATAGCCGTGGCCATGAGGGGCACCTTCAGGCTGCGCCTGTCGGCCGAGGAGCTCGAGAGCATACTGGCGCAGCTCATAACGGCCTGAGCCAGCACCCCTGCCGCTAAAATATAGGCCGACAAAGGGGCTGGGGTCGAATATTTTTACTAATTTTGCAGCGACACAGGCCATGACGGCCCGCAGGGCGGCCACTGCCCCACCCCAAGAGCGAACATTTTGTATAACACGAAATAACTATGGATTTATTACAACAGATTGTAGCGCGCGCCAAAGCAGACAAGCAGCGCATCGTGCTCCCCGAAGCCGAGGAGGAGCGTACACTCAGAGCAGCCGACAAGGTGTTGGCTGACGACATCGCAGACATCATTCTCATCGGCAACCCTGCCAACATCAAGAACCTCGCTGCCCAGTGGGGACTGACCAACATCGACAAGGCTACGATTGTGGATCCATTGAACAACCCCAAGTCCGAGGAGTATGCCGAGCTGCTGGCCGAGCTGCGCAAGAAGAAGGGCATGACCATCGACCAGGCCCGGGAGCTGGTAAAGAACAACCTGTACCTGGGCTGCATGATTATCAAGACCGAGGGAGCCGACGGCCAGATCTCAGGAGCCCTGAGCACCACCGGCGACACCCTGCGCCCGGCCCTGCAGATTATCAAGTGTGCGCCCGGCATATCGTGCGTGAGCGGCGCCATGCTCCTCATCACCGGCCAGAAGCAGTATGGCGACAACGGCGTGGTGGTAATGGGCGATGTGGCCGTTACGCCTAACCCCACGGCCGACCAGCTGGCCCAGATAGCCTACACCACGGCTCAGACGGCACACAGCGTGGCCGGCATAGCCGACCCGCGGGTGGCCATGCTGAGCTTCTCGACCAAGGGCAGTGCCAAGGACGCCAAGGACAAGGCCACGGGCAAGAGCGTGTACATCATAGACAAGGTGATAGAGGCTACCCAGATAGCCCACGAGAAATATCCTGAGCTGCAGGTAGACGGCGAGCTGCAGGCCGACGCTGCCCTGGTGCCCGCCGTGGCCGAGAAGAAGGCCAAGGGTTCGGACATAGCTGGCCGGGCCAACGTGCTGGTGGTGCCCAACCTCGAAGTGGGCAACATAGGCTACAAGCTGGTTCAGCGCCTGGGCGGCGCCATCGCCATAGGCCCCATCCTGCAGGGTATAGCACGCCCCGTAAACGACCTGAGCCGTGGATGCTCGGTCGACGACATCTACTACATGGTGGCCATCACCGCCTGCCAGGCCCAGGACGCCAAGAAGGCTTAACACAGACACAGAGTAATAACAGATAGACAACAGACAATGATAGTATTAGTATTAAATTGCGGCAGCAGCTCTATCAAGTACAAGCTCTATGACATGAGCGACGAGAGCGTGCTGGCACAGGGAGGCGCCGAGCGTATAGGCTTGGACAACGCCTTTGTCAAGGTAACCATGAAGGACGGCTCTAAGGAGAAGGTGATGCACGATATGCCCGACCACAAGGAGGGCGTAAAGTTCGTGTTCGACCTGCTGCTCGACCCCAAGTACGGCGCGCTGAAGAGCCTTGACCAGATAGACGCCGTGGGCCACCGCGTGGTGCAGGGCGGCGACCTCTTCGAGAAGAGCTGTATCGTTACCAAGGAGGTAGAGGACGGCATAGAGAGCCTCTGCGACCTGGCTCCGGTCCACAACGCCGGCCACCTGCGCGGCATACGTGCCGTCGATGCCCTGATGCCTCATACGCCCCAGGTTACGGTGTTCGACAACGCCTTCCACTCTACCATGCCTGACTATGCTTACCTCTACGCCATACCCTACGGCCTGTACGAGAAGTATCACGTGCGCCGCTATGGTTTCCACGGCACCAGCCACCGCTATGTGTCGCAGCGCGTATGCGAGTTCTTGGGCGTAGACATCACCAAGCAGAAGATTATCACCTGCCACATCGGCAACGGGGCCTCGGTGGCTGCCGTGAAGTATGGCAAGGTCATCGATACCTCGATGGGACTTACTCCGCTGGCCGGACTGATGATGGGCTCGCGCTCGGGCGACATAGACCCGTCGGCCGTAACCTATCTGATGGACAAGCTGGGCAAGACCCCGCAGGAGATGGCCGAGTTCCTGAACAAGGAGAGCGGTGTGGCCGGCATCACTGGCCTCAGCTCGGACATGCGCGAGATAGAGAGCGCCGACGCCAACGGCGACGAGCGTGCCCATCTGGCCCTGCAGATGTACAACTACCGCATCAAGAAGTACATCGGTGCCTATGCGGCTGCCATGAACGGTGTGGACATCATCGTATGGACTGCCGGCGTGGGCGAGAACCAGGAGGGCGTGCGCTGGGACGCCTGCGAGGGTCTGGAATACCTGGGTGTAAAGATGGACAAGCAGCGCAACCACTGCCGGGGAGTGGAACAGATTCTCTCGGCCGACGACTCTAAGGTCAAGGTGGTGATGATACCTACCGACGAGGAGATAGTCATAGCCCGCGACACGGTAGAACTGGTTTCCAAGGCCAAGTAAAACGACCACAGCAGTGGCAGTCCCGGTGGCTGCCACCCTCTATAGCAGAGAGCCATCCGCTCAGCCCACAGGCCGAGGGGATGGCTCTCCTCTTATTTACCGGTCTCCGGTTGGAAAAGTAAAAGGATAAAAAGGTAAAAGAGTAAAAAGGGCTGCTTGCGAGGGCGTCTCCATCGCGCTCGAAGCGACTGCGATTTGCCCTGTTATTATCGGTGTGCAAGTCCGTATAAGCAACGCGCGCTGCAAGCGCAGCAGTTTACAGCCTGGGGCAACGCCCCAGGTACCTAACCATCAAACCATCTGCGCGCTGTAGGCGCAAAAACAATGCAAACCGAGTGCCATGAGCTTGCTCAAATGGCCGAGGCGCAACTTGTTTTCTATAACAGTAGCCGTAGGCGTTATCGCGGGTATAATATCCACAATCCCCATTACGTAAACGACCATTTCCCCCTGATGTGTTCATGCGCGCGGTGGTAACGCCGGTGGCTACTGCTGCGCCTGTAGCGCGCTTTCCTCATGTGGGGACTATACCTGGGGCGTTGCCCCAGGCTGTAAACTGCTACGCCTATAGCGCGCGCTGCTTGCGAGGTTATTCCTAACACCTTAAAGACATCTATGAGCCATTCCCAAAACATTGTTATTCTGTCCGGCCTAACCACGAATATCCCTGTTACAATCGCGGGGAAAGAAAAGGCCAACCTACACGCTTCTAAAAACGGCTCCCAACTTGCTAAAGAGGGTTCCGAGAAACGTAAAGGTCGGTCTCTACGAATGAGGCTATAATTCACGCAGTTACAGAGGGGCTCTCCATCCCAGCGCTTTTTACTCTTTTACCTTTTTACTCTTTTACTTTTCAAAAGTCTATGCGGCCGCGGCGCGCCGGCTGGCGCGATACTGGCTGATGCCGTAGGCACATACCACGCAGAAACTGACGAGGGGCAGCACAAAGGAGGCATTGACGGCTGGCAGGCCCAGCACGGTGCCCTGGTCGATAATCATGCCCTGGAGTGGGGGCATAATGGCTCCGCCCACGATGGCCATAACCAGGAAGGCAGCACCCAGGCTGGCATCCTCGGGGCTCACGTTCTCAAGGGCTATACCGTATATGGTGGGGAACATGAGCGACATGAAGATGCTGATGGCCACCAGGCAGTAGAGGCCCGTCAGGCCCACTATGAAGATGGTACCCAGGGTACACAGGCCGGCTCCCACGGCAAACACGGCCAACAGCAGGCGCGTATTGACATAACGCATAAGGAAAGTGCTGATGAACCGGCCACAGAGGAAGAACACCATGGCCACAATGTTATACGTCTGAGCGGTAGCCTTGTTGATGCCTAAGTTGTCGGCATACTGTATGATAAAGGTCCATACCATTATCTGCGCGGCCACGTAGAACATCTGCGTAAACACGCCCTCGACATAAGCCCTGTTGGCCACCAGCCGGCCGAAGGTGCACCGCAGGCTGCCCCGTGCCTCCGGGGTGTCGCGCTTGGGCATACGGGTAATGCCTATGACGATGAGCATGATGAGCACCACCAGTCCTATGGCCACATAGGGGTCGCGTATCACCGCCAGGTCGTGCAGGCGTATGCCCGCCTTATCGGCCTCGCTCAGCGAGGAGAACAGGATGTTGCCGGCAGCGTCGCGCCGGTCGGACCACAGGTCGGGCAGCACCACGAACGAGGCCACGCCCATGCCCATGAGCGAGCCTAAGGGGTTGAAAGCCTGCGCCAGGTTCAGGCGGCGCGTGGCCGTGTCCTTGGAGCCCAAGGAGAGGATAAAGGGATTGGCCGTGGTCTCCAGGAAAGCCAGCCCGAAAGTGAGTACGTACAACGATACGCAGAAGAAGGAGAACTGCTGATAAGCCGCGGCCGGAATGAAGAGAAAGGCACCCACGGCGTAGAGCGCCAAGCCCAGCATGATGCCGCTCTTGTAGCTATAGCGGCGTATGAAGAGGGCTGCGGGCACCGCCATGGTGGCATAGCCGCCATAAAAGGCAAACTGTACCAGCGAGGCTTTGGACGCCTTGAGTTCCATCACCGTCTGGAAGGCTGCCACCATGGGGTTGGTAATGTCGTTGGCAAATCCCCACAGGGCAAAGAGCACCGTCAGCAGGATAAAGGGTACGAGATACTTACGTTCTACTAATCGAGAAGATTTCATAGTTATTATTAGCGGTAAAAAGACAATGGGGGAGCCGGGCTATGGCTACCGCCAGGGCGGCTTCCGGACTCCCCCATTCATTAATTACAATGTAGGTGTTCGCAGCGGTTACTTATAGATAGGGCCGAAGTTGGCGCAGGCGCGGTAGTCGGCACCCTCCTTGTCCATACCGAAAGCGTTCCAGGCTGCGGGACGGAATATCTTGTCGTCGGCCACGTTGTGCATACATACGGGGATGCGCAGTATCGAGGCCAGGGTAATGATGTCGGCTCCGATGTGGCCGTAGGCGATGGCCCCGTGGTTGGCGCCCCAGTTATTCATCACCGAGTAGACGTCCTTGAAGGCATCGCGGGTAGCGTCGAGCCTTGGCACAAACCAGGTGGTAGGCCAGGTCTTGTCCGTGCGCTTGTTGAGGATGTCGTGGATGGCCGGGTCGAGCTCTACGGTCCATCCCTCGGCTATCTGAAGCACGGGGCCTAAGCCCTTGACAATGTTTACACGCATCATGGTCATCGGCATGCCGCCACGGGTAAGGAAGTTGCTCGAGAAACCGCCTCCGCGGAAGTAGTCTCTGTCGGCGGGATACCAGGTGGTGGCCTTCAGACAGGCTTCTACATCGGCCTGGGTCATATCCCATGGGTTCTTCATCGTGGGGTTGCCCTCGGCATCGGTCATGGCACCGGTGGCGTCGAGCGTGGTGGCTCCCGAGTTGATGAGGTGGATAAATCCGCCTGCGGCCATGCCTGTGGGCTCCTTGCCGGTAACGCGCTTAACAGCCTCGGGGCTCCAATAGGTACGGATGTCCGAGAACATGACGCCCTTGTTGGTGAGCAGATGGCCAAAGAGCATGGCCACGCCGTTCAGAGAGTCGTTCTCGGTGGCCAGCACGTTGGCCTCGCGTATGCCGTTCCAGTCGAACGATGTACACATCAGTGACTCGGGGAAGTCGAAGTTCGGCTTGTAGTCTGTCCACTGACGCTGGCCCTGCACGCCGGCTGCGATAGCGTTGTGGCCGAGGCTCTCCTCCTTGAAACCGAGGTCAAGGAGCTTGGGGTTGCCGTGCATAAGGTCGTTAATGATAAGCATGTTCTTGACGGTGAACTCCCAGTCCTCGTCCTTCTGGCTGCGGGTCTTGGCCTTGCCCTTCTCGGTGTTGTAGTCGTGGCCCTCGTTAACCTTGCAGTACTTCTCGGTCCAGGCCATGGCCTTCTTATACTCCTCGGGATCGTAGATGCCCTCCTCTATACGGCGCAGGATTTCCACGAGGTCCACATACTCGGTACGCATGCCTAAGTAGTCCTGGAAGAAGTCGGCATTGACGATACTGCCGGCTATGCCCATACAGGTGTTGCCCATGCTCAGGTAGCTCTTGCCACGCATGGTGGCCACGGCCTGGGCTGCGCGGGCAAAGCGGAGTATCTTCTCGGCCACATCGGCCGGTATGGTGTTGTCATTGAGGTCCTGTACATCGTGGCCGTAGATGCCGAAGGCCGGCAAGCCCTTCTGGGCGTGTGCGGCCAGTACGGCGGCCAGGTACACGGCACCCGGGCGCTCCGTGCCGTTAAATCCCCATACCGCCTTGGGGTAATGTGGATTCATATCCATGGTCTCTGAGCCGTAGCACCAGCACGAGGTAACGGTAATGGTGCTTCCCACGCCCTCGCGCTCAAACTTCTCGGCACAGGCGGCGCTCTCGGCCACGCGGCCTATGGTTCCGTCGGCTATGACGCACTCTACGGGCGAGCCGTCGCCGTTCTTGATATTCTTGGAGATGAGTTCGGCTACTGCGTGAGCCAACGCCATGGTCTTGTCTTCAAGACTTTCGCGCACGCCGCCCTGACGGCCGTCGATAGTGGGGCGGATTCCAATCTTAGGATACTTCATGGTTTTATTCATTTATGTTGTTAGACAGTTATCGGTTCTTAGCCAGGGTTCTCATGGCAATACCCTGTAAATCGAGAAAAGGCTACTCCTGTTACTCGGTAACAAAAGTAGCCTTTTTTTTTGTCTTAGCTCTTATTTTTATGATATTTCTTTCTTTTTTCTGTAATAAACGTTAAAGTGGGGTCACGCCCGTCAGGCCACTCTGGGATGGGCCGTCAGTTCTACCCAGGCATCATAGCCCAAAGTATTCAGCAGTATCAAGATAATGACCGACAGCATTAGCACTGCACCGGTACGGTTACGCCAGTAGGTCGCAGCCAGCACAATGGCCGAGAGCGTCACGCAGGTTACCAGTAATGCCTCAATACGGTTCACATAATACAATATAACTATAGGAAGTTCAACAAGCAGCCTACCCAGCACCGTGCTCCATACAAGAGCCGTGGTATGGCTGCCGTCGTCGTACCGCTGCAAAGCCAGGAAAGTAAAGGCAAAGTAGCTAATACTGCCTATCCAGGACGCAGACATTTGGCAAGTAGGCAGACAGGCTACGGTAAGGAGAAACAACAAGGCCGAAGCTACGGCCACTATAACACATGAAATTTTCATAGGCCAGAAATATTTATCTTAAACTTACAACAAACTCAGACCATAACGGCTGTACGCCAACTATGAGAACTATGGCTACCAATACAATAGTTGCCAGCACCCAAGGACGTGGCCAGCGATAATACAGAGCCGCAGTGATAGCGCCCATGACCGACATAAAGGTCATAAACCAAGAATACGCAGGCTCGATGCCCCCTGTGCTGACGGCTTCTATTGTACATAGGGTAATATCCAATACGACACGCCCTGCTATCACACAGGAAACAACAGGGACTATCTTTTTTTCGTCACCAACGTTATTAAGGGAAAGAAAAGTAAGGGTAAAATATAATACTGCCTCAGCCCAGGATGGCTCATTGTTTTTTATTCCAAGAGTCCAACATATTGCCAGGAAGGCTAACAATGACGCCAAGAAAATCTTCAGATACTTCCGTTTCATAAATTTCTGTTTTCATTAGTTACAAACTCCATTACACGTTTGCTGCCATCCCCACCCACAGCCTTTCTCTGTCACATTGCATTTTACCCAGTTACTGGTACAAGTAAGAGGAAAACAAAAATCACTCAATACTTTGTCGGTACAATGACAATCAGTACTGGAAGATAACCCTGTCGTATCATCGGGCAATTCTCCACCCGTGTAATCGGCTGTATCTATAACTTCCACATTATCATATAATACAACCCCTTTTTTATAATCCAACATAAGTCCCCTTTTTACTATTTCTATTGTTCCTTTTGTATCAACTATACGATTAGGGGTTCCTGCAACAGAGATGGCTATCCCCTTATCCCATCCCAGTTCGCTTTCTGCAGACTTCATCCATGTCGCGAAAAATAAATCTATCATGTTACTTTCTTCATCTGAAAGTTTGGCATTGGAGTATAGTTCATTATGCTGCATGAAAAATTGCTCTGCCTCTGCTATATGCGCACGTTCCTTCTCTGTCCAATTAAGACTTTGCAGCTCTGCAAACTTTGCAATCCATAACTCTTTGCGCTGCAATGGTGTAAAAGCGCGATATACCGCGCGCTTAAAATCTTCACGGAGTTTTAGCCAAACAGTTCTATTCATTTTCCACACTATAGGCAAGTTTGTCGAAACTAACTTGTTTATAGCCGGATCACAACTATACTGTAATCTGTCCTCATTCACGCTGCATCCTAACACAACATGCGAAAGAATTAAGGCAAACATTGCCATCAAACTAACTTTTTTCATTTTAAACGTTTACTTAATAATTTGACCCTTTATTCTTAATATCTTATTCGGTATTTGCGCATTCGAGAAAATTACTATTGATTTGTTAAACAATCCCCATTGGTTATTCAAGTTTATCGTTATAGGCAACACGATGCTTTTTGACGGCATTATTGGTTGCTTAGGCACATCACAACTAAGGCATCCACAAGATATATCAATATCCTGAATGGTGACTGGAAACTTCCCTGTGTTTTTTAATTCAAAATAGCACGTTTTTTTCTGGTAAATCTGTTTTGAAACGACACCAATTGTTTGTATAGAATCCTCTATATATAAAATACCCTGTTTCCCATTTGCGGATATGTCCACGCCATTTCTTCTCGAACAGCCAACCAGCACCACCAATAATAACAATGATAAAGTTTTCTTCATAACTTGCGTCTTATTTGTTTTGCGCAAAATTAGTCTTTTCCATGATTTGCCACAATAGTAATATCAAAAAATCTTTCGGGACTGTCGCACAGCTAATAACCTCAAAATCCATTCATATCCAAATTGTTCGTTTGTAAAAACGCGCCAATTGTTATAGCAAAATGCGACGCTAATTCCACCTTCTTGAGAGAGGACGAAACATTTTCTGCTTATCTCGCCAACTCTCGATAGCTCCTAAGTCAGATTATCCGTACTGCCTATTCAGAGCACCGTCTTTTCTGCTTTATGCGCAGACGGTAATTGCGAAGCGTACTGGGCTGAACAAAAAGAATACGCTCTATTTGTGCAGGCGTAAAGTGCATGGAACAAAGTATCAGATATGTGGTATGGCGAAGCGATAAGGATGTATAGGACTGTAAAAGCTGCTGATAGAGGGAAGGGAAAGCAAAAGCAAAATAATCGACAAAACTGCGCTCATCACCAATAGAAATATTCTTCATTGTTCCGCCCTTTCGGACTTCCTCATAGATAGCATGACCACGGCCTATGTGGTCAGCTCTCATCTGCTGATTTTCCTGTATTTTCTGCTGTAGTCTCTGGTTCTCTGTCTCCCTCTCACTGATAGTGTCAAAAAGCCGCCTAACAATTTTTTCCTGCTCCTCCCTACGCTGCATAGCCACACATTTCTGCTCTTCCCTATGCTTGTACCACAACAATAACAGCAACAACACTATTAACAGACTTATATATAAGTATAAATGACGGATGGGGCTAACCGCATGAGATATTCCATCAGTCGACCGTGCCGAGGCAAGAAGCATGGCGACCGCAAGCCGTTGTAGGCTATCAGCCTTTTGCAAAAATACGGTATCTGCCGCCTCTGTACCCATATTCT
>ERZ808240.4054-NODE-4054-length-13453-cov-4.322138_pt1 | contig 13453 bp, 15 predicted proteins | sample MGYA00521084_ERZ808240 | MGnify/ENA primary metagenome ERZ808240 (study PRJEB31516, sample SAMN03275571) | gut metagenome | biome: mammalia-associated habitat; material: feces | host: Papio cynocephalus | place: Kenya | collected 2012-08-06 ... | reverse complement strand
ACGCCTTTGCCTTGCGGCAGGTGGAGCACTTCGGGTATTCTAAAAAAAGCATGATATTCTCCCTCTGCTTATCCTTATCCAGGCTTCCGATTTCATCGAAAGCCGGTGCTATCTCCTCGCGCATACTGCGAAGTCATAAAAATATTTTTCAATAAACGTTCTGTCGGTTTTGTACTCATTATCTCCGACAAAATAGTCGCACATGACCTCACGCAATCGGAGCAGTTCCTTAAATATACCCGGATGTTCGGCTTTTTGAGCCGGAGCATTCTGAATGGATAAGTCCAGGAGTTCAAGTCCACGTTCAAACGCTTTCATTTCCTTCTCCTTATCCCCTTTTTCTTTTCTCTTTGCAGCCCTGCCAAACTCACTCCCGATGTTGGCGAGCTGCTCCGCAAGGGTCATCGTCCGCCATCTTCCGGCTGCAAGGTCTCTATGCTGATAAGTTTCTACAGTTCGATCCATTTCGCAACAACCTCTAAAATCTGATTCCTTATTTTTTCGTCCTCTACATAGCGCGAACGATTATCCTGCTTCGGTCTGATATTAATGAGAGCGTCAAATTCCACGAACTCTTCCACTTCATCTTCGTCTGTAAGAAAGTTTATCCCCCATAAATCTGCTTGCTGTGAACCTTCATCGAGTAAAAATCCCTCAAGATCAGCATGAAGTTCGGCATCAACAGCAATGATCTCCTTCTGAACATCGACTACCGCCTTGATCATGTCCTCAAAATAGCCGCTATCCAGGGAAGTTAACTCATTTCGATCGATTCTTCTTGTAAGTATCTGCATTGTCTCCTCCTTCTATATTTCTGTTTCCGCTTCTGCCTCCGCGTTCAGGCGGAATGGCTTCCGCACATGATCCGAATAAGCGTACAGATCGCGTCCACAGGCGAAATTGTATAAATCGCTCGCCAGAATGTCCTTGGCAAGGGTCCTCTGTATTTCCCGGGAAAATCCGCCCTCCCGGTTGATGTTCGTCAGGATTGGCAGCGTGCAGCTTCCGGACTTTTTGATTTCTTTCAGATATCGGCTGCCGGTCTCATCAAAGGCCAACACACGGATATAGTTCTGCGCATGCTTGACATCACTGCGCCGCACGCCGAGCAGCGTCATCGCCAACAGCCTGCCGATGCGCGTTCTGGTGTAACGCTTGGATTTGAGATCCTCGACGATCTCATCGTAAGATTTCCAATAGCGGACGCCGGCTTTCATTTTGTTGCCCAGACCTTCTTCCGCGCCGAAGACCGCATTGAGTTCTTCGGAAGAGGTGGTCAGGATCTTCTGTACCAGTAAAAGATAGAGATCCTCTTCACTCATGATCTCTGCCCGGTGCGCAAGCAGCATTTCCCGCGTCACATCCGGCACCAGCCGGGAAATATCCCCGCCGTCCGCCAGCGTCTTGCGGATGCCGGTCGCCGACGCCATGGTACCCTTTGGCTCCAGATCATAGTATCCGGTTCCCTGCCTGCGTACCGTGACCGGCTGCGCAGACTTCATGAAACGCAGATATTCCAAGGCCAGCAGATTGTTCGGGCTGTCGATGACTGCTGAAACATCTTCCCCGAGGATCCGGTGCAGCGCTTCGGCTCTGGCCCGCGGGTAAGCTTGTCCCTCTTTGACCGCCGCGCGCACAGCTTCGTTGATGACGTCCTTATGCGCCTGCATTTCCCGGGAAATCCGCAAAAGCTCCGCGATATTTCCCGACTCGCTGCCAAAAGAAATATGCGTGACGCCGAGGTTTTCCAAGATCTCAACGCCGCCCTTGGCAAAATATCCGGCATTGTTGCACGCGAAGAGGGTCGGCATTTCCACGACCAGGTTGACGCCGTTCCGGACGGTCATCTCCGCACGCGTCCACTTGTCGAGGATCGCGAAGCTCCCGCGCTGTGTGAAATTGCCGCTGATGACCGCTGCGCTCACCTCCGCGCCGGTCTGCTCCATAGACTGCCTGAGATGATGCAGATGTCCGTTATGAAACGGATTATATTCCGCGATGATACCGACTGCCCGCATGCCGCGCCCTCCTTTCGAACCTCCCGCTTGATCAGCGGATCTGTCCGTCTCCGGTGATGATATATTTATACGTGCTGAGCGCGTCTAACCCCATCGGCCCTCTGGCATGCAGCTTCTGCGTGGAGATCCCCATTTCGCACCCAAGGCCGAATTCGCCTCCATCGGTAAAGCGGGTAGATACGTTCACATAAACCGCCGCGCTGTCCGTCTGCGTGGTAAAGATCTCTGCGTGTTCCTGGTTTTCTGTGATGATCGCTTCGCTGTGCCCGGTGGAATGCTTTAAAATGTGGGCGACAGCCGCATGGACATCGTCTACAACGCCGACGGCCAGGATATAGTCTAAAAATTCCGTGTCAAAGTCTTTCGCGCCTGCGGGTGTCCCCGAAATAACGGCGGCTGCCTGTTCATCCAGCCGGAGCTCGACCGGGATCAGACCTTCTTTTTGTCTGTCATCGACCAGTGCCTGTTTCAGCATCGGCAGGAATCCGGAGGCGATATTTTTGTGGACCAGGCAGACTTCCTCCGCGTTGCACACCGAAGGTCTGCTGGTTTTGGCATTGATGATGATCCGCAAAGCTTTGGAAAGGTCGGCCGCGTCGTCTACATAAACGTGACAGATCCCGGTTCCCGTCTGGATGCACGGGACCGTGGCGTTTTCGACGCAGGCTTGTATCAGCCCCGCGCCTCCCCGCGGGATCAGAAGATCCACAAGTCCGGACGCGCGCATCAGCTCGTTGGCGCTTTCCCTTGTGGTATCCTGCAGCAGATTGATGATCTCCGGGCAGCCGCCTGCCTTTGCGATTCCTTTTTTTAAGGCACTTACGATCGCGTCGGAACTGCGGAACGCTTCCTTTCCGCCGCGCAGAACGCAGGCGTTCCCGCTTTTCAGGGTGAGCGCCGCCGCGTCAGAGGTTACATTCGGTCTGCTTTCATAAATAATGGCCACGAGGCCGAGCGGAACCTGTTTTTTAGTGATCACCATGCCGTTCGGTCTTTTTGTCTGCGAGAGGATCCGTCCGGTATGGTCTTCTAATCTCGCGATGGCGCGGATGCCGTCCGCCATTTGGTGGATTCTTTCCGCGTTCAGAGCCAGCCTGTCCAGCATGACCGCGGACATGGTATCCTTCGCGTCTTCCAGATCCTCCTTGTTGCGGTCGAGGATTTCTGCTGTTTCCGCCTCCAGTTCATCTGCCATCGCAAGCAGGAGTCTGTTTTTTTCCGTTTCCTCGGCATCCCGGATGTAAGGCCACGCCTGTTTTGTCTTTTTAATCATTTCCAATGTCGTCATTGTCTTTTACTCCTCGCTATCCGTTCAGGGATTTTACTTTTAGGAATCTTGTCCCGATTTTTTCCCCATCTACGATCTGATATAAAATTTTCGGTTTTTTTCCGTTTGCGATCACCACGTCACATCCATGCGTGGTTGCGATCTCAGCGGCCTGCAGCTTGGTGATCATGCCGCCGGTTCCCAGCGGGGAGCCCTTATCGCCCGCCAACCTCATGATATTTTCATTGATTTCGGGAACTTCCCGGATCAGGTCGGCATGGCTGTCAACTCTCGGATCCGCGTCATAAAGCCCGTCAATATCGGATAGGATGATCAGCAGATCCGCCTGAATGCTCGCCGCCACTTCCGCGGACAATGTATCATTGTCACCGATCACGATCTCTTCGGTGGAAACCGTGTCGTTTTCGTTGATGATCGGGAGTACATGGAGTTCCAATAAGCGTTCCAAGGTGTTATGGAAATTCTGTTTTTTTACCGGTTCTTTGATATCCGGCGCAGTGATCAGGATCTGTGCCACCGTGTGGCTGTATTCGGTAAACAGCTTATCATAGGTATACATCAGTTCGCATTGTCCTACCGCCGCCGCGGCTTGCTTCGACGGCATATCATCCGGTCTGCCGGCAAGGTTCAGTTTGCCGACACCCATGCCGATCGCGCCCGATGATACCAGTATGATTTCATGTCCCGCGTTTTTGAGGTCGCTGAGGACCTTGCATAATTCTTCAATTCTTTGAATATTTAATCTTCCTGTGGCATGCGCCAAGGTGGAGGTTCCGACTTTTATTACGATTTTCACTTGTTTTCTTGTCCTTTCTTCCCGGCTGTATGTATTTAAATTCTACTCAAAAAATCAAAAAAAATCAAGTTATCCCGGCATATTTTGCAAAAAGTTCAAGATCTGAATGGAGCGCACCGAGATCACAGCATGACGCGCACCAAAAACATAGCGACAATACCGGAAAAGATTCCATGCATGACCTTGACGCGCAGGATATCGGATAGGCGCAGTCCGCTGCCTGCCGCCATAGACACGGACTGTCCGATGACGGAGAGCCCGCCGAAAGATACGATAACGGCGATCAAAACCGTTTTGAACGCGAGGGTCGCGTTGCAGAGGCTGATCATGTTGGCTCCGACGGTCATTTCCAGCACGCCCTTAAAGAAAGAAGCCGTCAGCTCATTGCCGAGGTGCTGCCAGAGGCCTGCCGCCTCCACCAGATCGATGCCGATCATAAAGATCATCAGATAGGCCAGGATCACGGCCATGGCCTTGAAACCGGAGGTGATTGCCAAGGTGAAATTTTCCAGCACTGAGGATGCCGCTGTCGATGGCGCGGATGCGAGCACCGAAGAAGATGCCGACACGGCAGACGATCCTCTTCGCCCCTCGGCCAAACGCTCACGCGTGTCCTGCGTTCTCCCGCTTCTGCGCGCACGGTTCGAGTTTCTGCCACGTCCCCGGCCAGTTCCGCGAAAGAAGGCGCCGTTCAAAAGCGCGCCCAGATAGTGTGCCAGTAGGATGATCAGCGCCGCGCGTGTGCTGCCGAGAAACGCGCCGATCGTTCCCATCAAAAAGGCCGGCCCGGTCACCAGGCTGTAGCTCAAGACTTCCCTGCCGCGCTCGCGTGACAGTGTTCCGTCACATACCAGATCGCCGACGATCTTGGCTCCCATCGGATAGCCCGAAAGCACCGCGATCAAAAGTGGATAGAGCTGTACCGGCAGCCGCTGCAGATTCCCGGTCCGCTTGATGAAATCCGCGAAGATAAAAAACGGCAGCAGCACCGGGACGATCGCGTTCGCCCAGATGATGATCGCCGACTTGGAGCCGGATTCCGTCACGCTCGGGAAGACGACCATGGCGGCCGCAAAAAAAGCAGCCGCGGCCAGGATCAAATTTTTACGGTTCGTGCGATTGCTAAAAATCTTTTTCATAACAGTAAAACTATATGCCGCGGCTTGCTTTTTATGCGATTTCTGCGATTTTTGCGCTCTTCTCTCCGGTGCAGGCAGGCCGTCGATCAGAACAGTCCGCCAAACAGCCCGCCCCGTCCGTTGTTGTCATTGCAGAAGATCATATACAGCACGATCAGCAGCAGGATCAGCCAGATGCCGCTGCCTCCGTTCTCATTGCACGGATTTTGACAAGGGTGCGGCGGACATTCCTGCGGAGGAGGCGGTGGCGGCGGACAGCAGCATTTTTGTCTGCACTGCTCCCTGCACTCCGCCTCACAGCACTCCATGCACGGTTTCGGGCTCTGCGGCCCGCGGTAGTCCCGTTGTTCTCCCATAAAAAAACCTCCATAGGATGTAAGATTTCAAATCGATACTTCATCCTATGCAGGTTCTCTGCTTTCTGTTATTCGCTTTAAAAACCACCTGCCTGATAAGCCCTCGCAATGACGTAAGAGGGTTCATAAAAAGCGCTGCCGTTATAATTGTCGATCACCTCGCAGATCGGATCGTTATAGACGCGCATGATCCCATCAACGAAATTTTCTTTTGTAGACATGGTATCGCAGATCAGACGCTGGTACACGGCTCCCATGTCTAAAGCCGTCGGTATCCGCTCGGCCAGTTCCCGATCGACATCGGTAATATCAAAGTCACCTTGTTTTAGGGCGTAGGTATCGATCCACTCTTGCTCCGTTTTTAAGGGATTCTCGCAGTGCAGCGCCTTGGCGCAGCTCAACAGGTGATACAGACCATCTGCCCCGATCGCGTTGACCACATACTTGTTCTTTTGCTTTAATCGCCGCGCCACACGTTCGATCATATAGCAGATGTAGTACACATCGTCCGTATCGATCCTTTCGTCAGGAAAATATTTGTTTTTCATAGTGATTCACTTCCTTCAAAACAAAGCGTCCTCAGCGCGTTTTCGGTACAGAAAACGATCTGATGCGTAGGATAATTGAATTTTGCCAATTCCCAGAAAGCGGCTTTAGAAATCCTCCCCGCGGCATAGGCTTCGACAAAGTTCCAGATCTGATCGTCAGCCATGGGGCCCTCCACGATATCATATCCATGCTCGATACCCCTCCGGCAGTCTACGACAAACGCCAGCCATTCCTCTGTCAGTTCTTCAAACAAAAGCAGTTTCAACGCCTCATTCGGCCGATACGTATATTGGTTCAGGATCGCATTTCCGCTTCGCGTGATCGCCCAACGCTTTGCCTGCTTGGCATACGCAGTACAATAGAAGCCATATCCGAAATCCTTGTAAAATCCGTTTTGCAAAATTCGCGGATGCGCAACTTCCACATTGCTGCCATGATACACAGTTTTAACTTCCATACTTTCTTCCTTTCGCTTATCCGCAGCTATTCTTTAGGGAGCTCCTGCTTACGGCCGCCAGTCAAACTGCGCGGCGTCCTTCTCGGCTTCCGCATCCTCCGCGATCAGCGCCGCCTCGGCTTCGGCATCCTCGGCCGCCGCCAGGTCGCCGAGCGAAACGATGTACTCATCCAGTGGATAGTTCATGCACTCCGAAAAATCGTACTGATAACCATTGTGTTCCAGTTTTTCCAGCCGCGCGAGCAGCAGCGCGTCACGCATGCTCTTTTCCTCCTCCGCAAGGGTTGCCGGATCCGTGCAGTAAGCACAGCTGTCGATGGAATACCACCGGCGAAAACGCTCCAACTCCTCGATCAGCTTGCTGCGCAGGTTTTCATCCTCGGCGCAGTTTCTGCACATGCCGACCAGCGCGCGCCGCACGTTTTCCAAAATGCTGAACACCTCAGTCTCGCTGCCCGGTACGAAGTTCGTAATCTCCTCGAAATATTCGTCGACCAGCTCCGCTAGCACCGTTTTGTCCACTTCCTCGAAAAGCCGCGCCACATCGTCGTAGTCCAGCTCTTCCTCACATTCAAAGAATGCCGCCAGATTTTCAAAATACTGAAAATCTTCCGCGTTTTCGATATCCAAAAGCTCATAAAATTGTTCTTTATTCATATTCTTTTCTCCATTGTCTTACAGATCCAGATTCTTGAATTTCAGGATCAGATTCGATTCCTCGACCTCCAGTACCTTCTGAATCATGTTCACGAAATTCTCCGACAGATCGCTCGCGTAAAAAATGTTTTCCCGGTCGTTTGCCGCCGCGTACAGATCGTGTTCCCGCAGGCTGTCATCGATCGGCCGCATGATCTCATAGGACGGATTGATGATCCGAAGGTTCGGATACAGCCGCTTGATATTGCCGCGGATGATCGGATAATGCGTGCAGCCCAGCACCAGCGTGTCGATCTGATGCGCCGCGATGAAATCATCCAGATAATAGTGGATGGTCAGATCCATGATCTGATTGTCGATGATTCCCTCCTCGATCAGCGGTACAAACGCAGGCGTCGCCTTGCTGAAAACATGGAGCGCCGGATTTTTTTCCAGGATCTTGCGCGGATAATCGTTGCTGGCGATGGTCGCCTTGGTCGCGATAATGCCGATGCGGTTCGTTTCGTCGCAGGTATTGGCGATCGTCCTGGCCGCCGGTCCGATGATGCCGATGATCGGAATATCGGGATAACACGCGCGCAGTTCATCCAGACAAGTCGCTGTGATCGTATTGCAGGCGATGACCATCATCTTAACGTCTTTGGACGCGAGAAAATCCGCGATCTGTTTCGCGTAGACGCGGATCGTCGAAACCGCTTTCGAGCCGTAAGGCGTCCGGGCGGTATCGCCGAAGTAGATGATGCGTTCTTCCGGCAGCTGTTTGAACAGATTCGGGATACAGGTCAGTCCGCCCAGACCCGAATCAAAAAAACCAATCGGTCGGTTGTCCATTTGGGGTTATATTCCTTTCAAATTTGTGGTACAATAATATATTATACTACCACAAAAAATGAAATTTATCTATATAGGAGGAAAAAATGTCCGATAAAAATTTACAGCAGCGCTGTCAGATCGACGCTGCCTACAAGTGGGATATCGAAGCCATGTACCCGGATGAGTCTAAGTGGGAAACCGACCTTAAGGAAGCAGTCCAAGCCGCCGAAGCATTTACCAAATACAGCGGCCATCTGACGGACTCTGCCGATACCTTGTATGAAGCTCTCGCCGAAAAAGACGCCATCTGGCGCAAGCTGGAGCACGCGTTCGTCTATGCCGCCATGCGCAAGGACGAGGACAACCGCGTCAGCAAATATCAGTCCATGGATGACCGCTGCGGCAGTGCTGTGGCCAAGGCCGCAGCCGCCATGTCGTTCTTCGCGCCGGAACTGCTCGCCGCCCCGGAGGAAACCATCCGTGGCTATATCGACGCCAAGCCGGAGCTCGCGCAGTACCGCTACGCTTTAGAGGACGCGCTGCGTGAAAAGAAACACGTGCTCAGCGCTGCCGAAGAAAACATCCTCGCCCAGCTCAGTGAAGTGACCGGCGCGACCAGTGACATCTTCAAGATGCTCAATAACGCCGATTTGACGTTTGGTACTGTAGTTGACGAGGATGGAGATACGGTAAACCTCACACACGGGAACTACATCACCTTCATGGAAAGCCATGACCGCGCTCTGCGCAAGGCCGCGTTTACCAACATGTATGAGGCTTACAAAGCGCATATCAACACGATCGCGACGACCTACAACTATAATGTCAAAAACGACGTCGTCTCCGCGCGCATCCGCAAATACGACTCGGCTCGGCAGGCGGCGCTTTCCTCCGGCAACATCCCGGAAGAGGTCTATGACAACCTGATTGCGGTCGTGCATGAGTACCTGCCGGTACTACACAAGTATATCGAACTGCGCAAAAAAGTGCTCGGCGTCGAGAAACTGCAGATGTATGACGTATACGTTCCGCTGGTGGAGCTGCCAAAAAAGGACATCCCATATGAAGAGGCGCTGCAGATGATGCAGGCAGGGCTCGCGCCGCTCGGCGAAGAATATCTCGCGCAGGTAGACCGTGGCACCAAGGACGGCTGGATCGACGTCTACGAAAACCAAGGCAAGACCAGCGGCGCTTACAGCTTCGGTTCCTATGACAGCAAGCCGTATATCCTGCTCAACTATACGGATACGCTCAAAGATGTATTTACGATTGTGCACGAAATGGGACACTCCATGCACTCCTACTATACACGCAAAATGCAGCCGTTTACCTACGGCGACCACTCGATCTTCACAGCCGAAGTGGCATCCACCGTCAATGAATCGCTTTTGATGCGCGATCTGCTGGACAAAGAGACTGACGAAAACATGCGCAAATACCTCATCAACTACTATATCGAGGAATTCCGCACGACCCTGTTCCGCCAGACGATGTTCGCGGAATTTGAAATGCTGACGCACAAGGAAGTCGAAAACGGCGGCGTGCTGACTGCCGAATGGATGTGCAAGGTCTACAATGACCTCAATAACCGGTACTTCGGCCCTGCCTTGGCACCGGACGAGTATATTCAGTACGAATGGGCGCGCATCCCGCATTTTTATCGGGCGTTCTACGTCTATCAGTACGCGACCGGCTACTCCGCGGCGACCGCGATCTCCGGCAAGATCCTCGCGGAGGGTGAAGCCGCGCGTAGGAACTATATCGAGTTCCTCAAGAGCGGTTCTTCCGATGATCCGGTCAAACTCCTTAAGATCGCCGGCGTGGATATGTCCGCCCCGGCCCCGATCCGCATGGCGATGGAGACCTTCAAAGGACTGGTCGAAGAACTCGAACAGCTGATGCAGCCGTAAGATCGATGCAACTGTAATCAAGACAAAGCGCGCGGGCGGCGCAGGACACGAAACGCCGCCCGCGCATCAGACAACATGAAAATATGAGTTGAGGATAAGTGATGGAAAGCAAAAAAGTATTTATCTACGCGAACGACACGGAAATGTCCGCAAAAATCGAAAAGCTGCTCCGCGAAAAGCTTGTCAAATCCGGCCTTAGGGTCTATGAACAGCTGGAAATCGATACCGAACTGATCATCTGCATCGGAGGCGACGGCACCCTGTTGCGCTGCCTCCGGAGCTGTGATTTCCCGACGATCCCGGTCGTCGGCATCAACACCGGGCATCTGGGATTTTTCCAGGAGCTGCTGCCGGACAAGATTGATGATTTTATCTTCCAATACAATCAGGGAAACTTCACCGTACATTCCTACAGCACCGTCAAATCCCGTGTGGAAACGTCCTCCGGCACGATGCGCCAGATCGCGCTCAACGAGATCGCGATCAAAGGCGTACCGAACTATCCGGTACAGCTGAATATCTCCATCAATGATTCCTTTATCGAGCGTTTCAGCGGCGACGGCATCTGCGTTTCCACGCCGGCAGGCAGCACGGCCTACAATTATTCGCTGGGCGGCGCGATCGTCGATCCCCGCCTGAACCTGATGCAGGTCGCCCCGATCGCGCCGATCAATACCATTGCCTACCGCTCGTTTACTTCCAGTATCCTGCTGCCTGCAAACGACAAGCTTTCGATCATCCCTTGCGATGACGACCACCGTCACTTGAGCATCGTCGCGGACGGCTTCGCCGAAAATTACGAGGACATCCGCCGCATCGAACTGTCGATCTCCCGCAAAAAGATCAATCTGGTACGCTTCGAGTACACGAACTTCTGGGAAAAAGCAAAATCCAAGTTTTTATAGAAAGAGAACTATCGCTTATGTCACAATTTCAATACATCGTCACAAAGCAGGATCAGGATGCCGGATGCTCCGTCAAGGAACTCGTCCGTACCCGCTTCACCTTTTCCTCCCGCCTGATGACCAAGCTGAAGCAAAACCATCTGGTCAAGCTCAACGGAGAAACCATGCAGTGGTGGATCGCCCCGGCTGCCGGTGACGTTATCACGGTCGAGCTCCCGGAGGAAAAGAGTGATTTCCCGCCGGAGGATATTCCCATTGCGGTGGTTTACGAAGACGCCGACCTTTTGGTCATCAATAAACAGCCCGGCGTGGTCGTCCACCCGACCAAGGGTAAACCCTGCCACACCATTGCCAACGGTCTGATGCAGAAGATGCTCGATGAAGGCGAAAATTACAAGATCCGTTTCGTCAACCGCCTGGATATGAATACGTCCGGGCTTTTGATCGTAGCCAAAAACAGCCACGCGCAGGATTCTCTGACCAAACAGATGAATGCGTCTGCACGCGGCTTACATAAAAAGTATAAGGCGATCGTCGTCGGTGAAATGCCTGCAGGTAGCGGCACCATCGACCTGCCGCTCGGACGCCCCGACCCGGAAGAGGTCGAACGTTGGGTCCTGCCGGTCGAACAAGGCGGCTATCCGTCCGTCACCCACTACCAGGTGCTCGATCGCTTCCATGGTCATTCCCTGGTAGAACTGGAACTGGAAACCGGACGCACGCACCAGATCCGGGTCCATCTGTCCTATATCGGCTATCCGATCCTCGGCGACCACCTGTATTGTCACGGCGATCCTTTCGCCTATCGCCGCCTGCACGGCGATCCACGCGACACTGCAAACGACGACGCGGCACTCGGTCAAGGCGGCAAGGAGATCGTTTCCGATCTCATCGACCGTCAGGCGCTGCACGCCTTTTCCCTGACGCTCACACACCCCGTCAGCGGTGAGACCCTATATCTGGAAGCGCCCCTGCCGGAGGACATGCTGGCCGTGATCGCAAAGTTGAAAGAAGGACAAAAGTGCACATAACGAAATCAAAGATTTCTATGTGCACATGGCGCTCACAGGTGAGCGCCGCTCCGCAAGGTGCTTTTGTCGTTATTCCGGAAATATCGTCCCGATATTTCCTACATAATAAAAAACGCACGCGCCTGATAAACGTGTGCGTAGGTAAATTACGGAACAATACTAATAATCCTGACTCAGCAAGAAATCAGCCAGATGCACAATCTTGACCCCGTTGATATTCCCCGCAGCCAGTTCATCCAGCGTTACCACATATTTCGGATAGTGATCTTTGATCTCAAGCAGATTGGCGATCTCCCGGTCGGATTCTTCCGGCAGATCACGGCATACCTGTACATAGATCCGTTCATCACGCCGCACAGCCACGAAGTCGATCTCTTTGGTCGCGTTCTTGCCGATATACACATCATACCCCTTTCGCCGAAGTTCGAAGTACACGATGTTTTCGAGCATCGCGGCAACGGATTTCGGATTGAAGCCCATCTTGCAATACTTGAGCGAGGCATCGGCAAGATAGAACTTCTCCTGTGTTTTGAGAACACTCTTACCCTGCAAGTCATACCGCTGACAGCGATAGATCACGAACGCCTTTTCCAGCCATTCTAGGTAATTATATACGGACTCCACAGAGATGGAACGGCCCTCGCTTTTCATAAATTTCACGATCGCGTTCGCGGAGAATGTCTTGCCTACATTCTCGATCACATACTTCACGACACGGTTGAACAGATCAAAGTTTGTGATATGATGCCGTCTCGTGATGTCACCGGTAATGACGGAACTGTAGATACCCTCGACGATCTGATAAGCCGAACGTTCGTCAAAGCTCCCGAGAGCAACGATCGGAAATCCGCCCATCCGAATGTATTCCCGCAAAAGCTCTTTTGTGTTACGCTTCTCTTCCTTTTTAAATTTCAGATATTCGGCAAAGGATAAAGTAAAGACCGGAATGGAAATATAGCGCCCTGTCAAATAGGTGGATATTTCACCGGACATCAACTTGGAATTAGAACCGGTCACATAGATATCCGCATTGGTATCCTCCAGCAAACTGTTGACTGCCCTTTCCCATCCGCTGACCTCCTGCACTTCGTCCAACAGAAGATAATAGCGCTCACTGCCGTCCATCCTGTCTTTGATGTCACGGTACATCTGTTTCGCGGTCATACCCTCATCCAATTCTTCCGAGGTATAGCGCAGATGAATCACATGATCGGCCGAAACGCCGCTCTGTATCAAGTCATCACGAAGCATGTCCAGAATTGTTGATTTCCCGCAGCGGCGAATTCCTGCGAGGATTTTCACCAACGGAACATCCCGATACGTTTTCAGTATATCCAAATAGTAAGGTCTAACAATCATAGTCTCCCCTCCTTACCATCAGTTTACCCAAAAACTTTTTAAATTACAATAGTTTTTACTGAAATTTCGTAAAAACTTTTTACAGGCAAGAGATTTTTCAGTATTTTAGCACACTCTTTCTGTATGTGAACTTCCAGAGTTTTTGCAACTAAAACTCCGCCGCCGAGCAGGTTTT
>ERZ808240.4053-NODE-4053-length-13462-cov-44.190945_pt1 | contig 13462 bp, 5 predicted proteins | sample MGYA00521084_ERZ808240 | MGnify/ENA primary metagenome ERZ808240 (study PRJEB31516, sample SAMN03275571) | gut metagenome | biome: mammalia-associated habitat; material: feces | host: Papio cynocephalus | place: Kenya | collected 2012-08-06 ... | reverse complement strand
AGTTCTTCACGTAGCTGAGGGTTTTCGGGTGGGCTTCCAAAACGCCGCAGAGAATGTCCTCCCAGGACGAATCGCAGACCGCATAGTTCACCGGACAGCGCGCCGGCGCGGTCGGGTGCAGTATCTTCGCGTTGCGGGCGATGCGGAAGTTGACGCGCGAGGTGGAGCCCGTCGGCATGAAGTTGTCGACGAGGACGCGGACCTCGGCGTTGCCTTTCTCGGTCTCGGCGCGCATGATTGCGAGATTCAGGCGCTGGCAGGCGGCGTCGGCGAGATTCTTGTAGGCGATGACGCTCTCGATGGTCACCTGGCCGTCCAGCTGCAGATACCCGTCGTTTATCCATTGCGCGAACAGTTGGCGCACGCTCGGGAATAGAGAGTTTCTGTCCACCTCCGTGAACTTGCCGGTCGCGAAGTAGAGATTGAGGAAGTGCCGCGCCAGACGATAGACGACTTCCGACACGCGCAGCGCACTTTCGCCGAGTTCCAGTTTCTTGGTGCGCCCGACGAACGCCGCGTTCTGCACCGCTGTCGGGCCGATATCCTTCGGCGTGATCCGCAGCACGCTGTCTTCGGTGAATTTTGCCGTCAGCTTCGCAGTGTCGCCTCCCGTGTCGAGGTAGTAGCCGGCCACGCGCGGGAACTGGATCGTGAGCGCGTCGCGTTCCGGATGGACGGCGTGCACGTGCACGATGTCCGGCGGTTCGATCGGCTTGCTTTTGTTCGAGACCGCCGAAGCGAAATCGAACGGAATGCCGAAAATGTCGGCGTACTCCGGGCGATAGAGCCCCGTTTGCGCGTCGATTTCGTAGCTCAGGCGGCGGAGGGCGCGCCCGACCACTTGCTCGCAGAGGAGCTGCGTGCCGAATGCGCGCACGCCCAGGATGTGCGTGACCGTGTTCGCGTCCCAACCTTCCGTCAGCATCGAGACGGATACAACGCAGCGGATGTTCCCGCCGAGCTGCCCTTCCTTGCCGACCGTGTTCATGACCTCGCGCAGAAGAGTCGCGTCGTCGAGCTTGTCGGCGGCTTGCCGGTCGCCCGTGCGCGCAATCAACTCGCGCTTGAACAGCTCGATCTCCTTGCCCGCCGCGGTGCGGAAGTCCGCCGACAGAACCTCCCCCGACTCCAATTGCGTGGAGTCTATCAGCAGCGTGTTCGGACGCGCCAACGGCTGGCCCGAATCGTCGAAGTTCGAAAAGAGCGGACACTGCGCCTCTACCGTCCGTTCATCGCCGTTCGCGTCCTTCACGACATAGCCGGACACGAAGTCGTAGACGAGCTTGGAGATCGCCGTGTTCTGGCAGACGAAGATGAAACAAGGCGGTGTTTTGATGCCGCTCGCCGCCCAGCTTTCATAGGTCTCCTTGTAGCCGTTGTAGAGGACTTTGATGGCCGTCTGCAGGAGATTGGGTATCTTCTGCGGGTCGCAAAACTGCCCCTTGCCTTTGCCGCGGAACGCGCGGAAAGATTTCTCCTGTTTGCAGATATTCTTCCACAATTCGCGGTATTTCGGCATTTCGGATTCCGCTTCGGGCGTGAGATTGTCGTAGACCGGTATGCGCGGCAGTTTGACGATGCCGCACTCCAACGCGTCCATGAGCGAGAAGTCGCAGACCGTCCAAGGGAAGAGCGTGCCTTCCTGATACCCCGAACCGCGCAGGAAGAACGGCGTGGCCGAGAGATCGATGACCTTCGGGCGCACCGTCCCGTTTCCGATATGCGCGCGCACGGTCTCGAGGCCGCGAATCCAGACGCGGGCGGCTTCGGCGTTCTTCTTCGCCTCGTCCTTCTCGTCGGCGTCCAGTGCGCGCTCTTCCGTGCCGATATAGCTGTCCGGACGACGGCGATAGCAGTGGTGCGCCTCGTCGTTGATCATCAGGATGTTCTTGAGACCGATGAGATCCTTTATGACGCGCTGGAGCATCTGGCCGGGCGTCTCGACGGTCTGGGGACCCGCACCGGTCGGGCCGGCGAGCATCGCCCGGGTTCCCGCAGGAAGGTTGAGGGTCGTCTTCAGCTCGTAGGCGTGATAGTTCGTGATGACCACGCGCGCCGAATTCATCAGCGGCAGCAGATCCATCGGCACGAGCTGGCGCTTGGCGTAGTACGCTTCGGGGTCGTTGGGCAGCAGCACGCGCAGGCGGTCGCGGATCGTGATGCCGGGCGTGGTAACGAGGAAACCGTTCGTGAACTTGTCGCCGACGCCATGCCGGCTGGCGTTGATGGTCTGCCAGGCGATGAGCATCGCCATCACCGTCGTCTTGCCGGCGCCGGTCGCCAGCTTGAGCGCGATGCGGTAGAGGTCGGGGTCCGCGTCGTTGTTCGCGTCCGCGATTTGCTTGAGGATGCCGCGTCCCGCCGCCGTGCCCGGTGCGACTTCGATAAGCCAGATCAGCGTCTCGATGGCCTCAATCTGGCAGAAGAACGGCCTGTAGCTGGGGAAGTCGTAATGGCGCCAGTGCTTGAGCAGGCGCGCGGTCTCGGCCGTGACGTTCCATTTGGGCTCCGGCGCCGCGCGCCAGGCCGCCACGGCGTTCCGGATGTCGTTGATGAGCTCGTTCGCACGGTAGACGGTGTTGTCGATGACCTCCTCGAAAAATTCTTTTTGCACCATCCGGTGCCCGGGTGCGCCTTTGCTGCGCGGCGTTGCGATGGGCGTGCGGTTGCTCGATGGACGCCGACGATCCACAATCTTGCCGGTGGGCTTGTTGTCCGCGTCCATTTCCCAATGCCGACGCGGACATTCGTAGGGGGAATTGAGAATGGGATTCTCGAAAAACGACTGCTCGCTCATGCCGCCCTCTTTCCTTTTCCCGAACCGGGCTTCCGATACGCGCCGCCGCGTCCCTCGACAATCCGCCAATGGGAGCATGCTTCGGTAGCTGTCACGATTCCATCTCTCCGTCAAGGACGCGACTAGCGAGCCAAACGGCACCCGGTCGACATCCCGGTTCTGCGCGGAATTTGTCGCGGAGACCGTCTCGCGTGCAAGAAAAAGGGCGCATGCCTCTTCTTGCACTCTTGGGAAGCCCTACCACAGGCATACTCTGAATACATGAAGAGACGATGCGCCCAATCGGGCGCATCATCGCTCGCATACCGTTCAGAGTTTGAAATAGTGGTAGTATTTCCCAAGAACGACGTGTTAGCGTTGACGCTAAATCATCTTTAGGCGGCCGGCAGGGCGGAGCGCGGCGTTTCGCCGCTTAAACATTCCCTCGACCTATCACATCCGGACGCATCCGTTCAATCCATCGCCCGAACAGCCAACATTATATCATAGACACCGCTGGTGCGCAAGAGGCCAGGCTCATCAATGCACAAGGGAAAATTGCCCAAGCAATTGCCTCTCCTGTCTAAAACCCCTTCTCCACGTTCTCCTGATCTCCACGGCCAATATCGACAGGTCCCCCATCCCCCCATTCTCCATTCTCTACATTTTCTACACGGTTCCTCCCCCTACCCTCCCCTCTACAATTCTACACCTCTACACGGCCAATTACCGTGCGGGCGGCAGGGGACTGCCGCCCCTACCGTAGGAGGCGACCCACGGCCATACATTCTACATATTCTACATTCTCTACACGGTTAAATTTATCTCACGCAGAGAGGCCTCCCAATCCTGCCAATCCTGTCTAAAACCACTCCCCCTTCCCCCCTCTCCCTCTTTCTCTCTGTGCCTCCGTGACTCTGTGCCTCTGTGTTAAAACTCCTCCCCCAGCCCCTCCTAGTCTACATCTTCTACATTCTCTGGACGGTTAAAACAGCCAATTTTCGACCTCCCCGAATAGTCTTTTTTCCGCCCTCGCCCCCCTCATTTCTGTTTCATCACGGAGAGAGAACCTAAACACTACGGGGACGGAGACAAAACCCCGCAGTGTTTGGTCGCATTCCATTGAATCCCCCTGGCGCGTGTCGCCACCCTTTCGGCAAAATATGCTATAATAGACGCATATGCAGGCGGCTCTAGAGAAATTCGCCGCGCAATGGTCCGCGGCGCTTCCTTGTCCTCTACAGGACAAGTCGGTGGCCGTTTCATCCCTGACGGGCTCGGCGGACGCTTTTCTGGCCGCAACCTGCGCGATGCGGGACCCCAAGCCGCGCGTCGTGCTCGCCGTGACGCCGGGACTTCCCGAGGCCGACCGTCTGGCGGACGACCTGCAGATTCTCACCGCGCGGACCGCCTGCCGCATACTGGCGTTTCCGCCTTTGCTGGAGGACGATCGCGGCACGCTGGGAGCCCGCCTCAAGGCGCTCGCCGCCCTACGCGCATGGGACATTCTGCCGTGTCCGCTCATCCTGGCAGCGGGGTTTCCGGCGCTCGCCGCGCCCGTGCCCAGACATGCCGTCGCCACGCTGACACTCTCCGTGTCCGCCCCCGGCTCGCAAAGCATGTTTTCCGCCGTGAAGGAGAAGCTGTTCGGACTGGGCTACAACCGCGTGCCTCTCGTGGAAAAGGAAGGCGACTGGTCCGTTCGCGGCGGAATCATCGACGCATGGAGCCCGGGAGAAGAGTTTCCCGTGCGGCTGGAGTACTTCGGCGAAGACCTGGAGAGCGTGCGGCTCTTCGATTGCGCGACCCAGCGTTCGATTCGCACGGCCAATGAAGCCGTGCTGGTGCCGGTCGAATTGAAGGCGTCCGACGAAAAGGTTCCCCTGTTCAGCCTTCTGCCGGAGGGGTCGGTCGTTCTGGCGCTGGAACACAACGCCTACACCCTTCCGCCGGAAGCCGCGCCCTATCCCACCGTTTTCACGGGCGACCCGCCCCCGCCGGGCACGCCGGTTTCGTCCTTTCAGACCACGCCCCTGCCGGGATTCTCCGAGCTGGGCGCCGACGAAGCGCACCATCCCGAACTCTTCGACGCGGCGCGCCGCCGTCTCGAAAGCCATCTGTCCGCGGCGCAAAAGCGCGGCAGTCTCGTCGTCGACATGCCGGAACTCGCCGGCGGATTCGAAATCCCCGGGCTCGTCGTCTGCACGCGCGCCGACCGCGTCTTCACCAAGCGCGGACGCCGCCCCCTGCGCCGCGCGACGCCCGCCGGCGCGCGGCTGGAGGACTTCGACAGTCTGGAACCCGGCGAATATGTCGTCCATATCGACTATGGCGTGGGGCGCTTTCTCGGCTCCAGCGAGATTGTCACGGACGGCAAACGCGCCGAAGTCTACACGATAGAGTATGCGGACGGCGCGAAACTGCACGTCCCCGCGGCGCATGCCCACCTCCTCTCGCGGTATGTCGGAGTCAAGGGCGAGACGGTCAGACTCCACCGATTGGATGGCGCGCGCTGGTCGAAGGACAAACTCGCCGCCCAGCGCGCCGTCGCCGATCTCGCCGCGGCGCTGCTGGATACGCAGGCCAGACGCGAAACCGTCCCCGGCTTCGCCTACGACGTCCATTGCGAGGGACTGGACGCGTTCGAGGCCGCCTTCCCCTATGAAGAGACGCCCGACCAGCAGGCCGCCATCGCCGCGATAAAAGAGGATCTCGCCAAGCGGCGTCCCATGGACCGCCTCGTCTGCGGCGACGCAGGCTACGGCAAGACGGAAGTCGCCATGCGCGCAGCCTACATCGCCGCACTCAACGGCAAGCAGGTCGCCGTCCTCGCCCCGACGACCGTTCTCGCCGAACAGCATTTCGAGACCTTCACCGCGCGTTTCGACGGCACGCCCGTGCGCATCGAATCCCTCTCGCGCTTCCAATCCGCCGGCACGCGCGAAGGCACGCTGAAACGGCTCGCCTCGGGTGCCTGCGACATCGTCGTCGGCACGCACGCACTCCTCTCCGAACGCGTCAAGTTCCACGACCTGGGGCTGATCGTCGTGGATGAAGAGCAGCGCTTCGGCGTCAAGCACAAAGAGTTCCTCAAGCGTCTGCGGGCGACGGCGGACGTGCTCACGCTTTCCGCCACGCCCATTCCGCGCACGCTCTACCTGTCCATGACCGGTGCGCGCGATCTCTCCCTCCTGCGCACGCCGCCCCGTGAACGCGTGGCGGTCGAGACGACCGTGGCGCGCGCGAGCGATCTTGTCGTCGCCCAGGCGATCGAACGCGAAAAGGCGCGCGGCGGACAGACCTTCTTCCTCCACAATCGCGTGGGGGACATCGACCGCGTGCGGGCGCGTCTGGCGGCGCTCTGCCCCGGGCTGCGCATCATCGTCGCCCATGGGCAGATGGACGCGTCCGTTCTCGCGCGCAAAATGCGGTCCTTCGAGCGCGGCGAAGCGGACGTTCTCCTCTCGACGACCATCATCGAAAGCGGCATAGACATTCCGCGCGCCAACACGATTCTCGTGGACCGGGCCGACATGTTCGGTCTGGCCGACCTCTACCAATTGCGCGGACGCGTGGGACGCGCCGCCGTGCCGGGACGCGCCATTTTCCTCCTTCCCGAATCCGGAATCGTCGATTCGGACGTCCGGGAACGTCTGGCCGCGCTCAAACGCCACGGGGGATTGGGGGCGGGCTTCAATCTCGCCGTCCGCGATCTGGAGTTGCGCGGCGCGGGCGATCTGCTCGGCGCGCGCCAATCGGGGCATATCGCCGCGGTGGGCTTCACGCTCTACTGCCAGCTCCTCCAGCGCGCTGTCGCCAGGCTGAAAGGCGAAAAACCGCCCGAACTCGCGATTGTAAGCCTCAATCTGGACTTTATCGACGCCTCCCCCGCCTCCGAAAACGCCGCGGACGCCGCCGTCCTGCCGTACGGCTACATCGAGGAAGACGCCCAACGCATGGGTTTCATGAAGCGTCTCGCCGAAGCGGCGGATCCCTCGGCCGTACGCGCGATCGCCGAAGAACTCGCCGACCGCTACGGACCCTTGCCGGCGCCCGCCCAGCGCCTGTTGCAAATCGCAAAACTGCGCATCCTCGGCGCGCAGGCCCGTCTCGGACGGATCGACACGAAAGGCGACAAGGCCTTTCTGCGCGACAGGAACCAGGAAATAGCCGGCGTCGTCACCCTGAAAGGGCGCACGGCGGACGCCAAAATCCTGGAACTTCACCGCGCGCTCCGCAAGTTGGCGCGCGATCCTGACGCCGGGCGAAGCATGTGAACCGCCCGCCCGGCGCAAACCGTCACCGTCAAGGGACGGCTTCGCCCGCTTCCCCGGAGGGAGCCCCTTTCGCCGGATTCTCCTTGGGCTTCACGAAATCCTTCCGCGTCTTGGTCAACGCTTCCGCCGCATAGGACGAAATCGTATAGGTCCAAGGGCCGTCGTCAAGCTTGAAGTAGCGGTCCGTCCCGCCCTTTACGGCATTGCCCACGCGGGCGACGTGATTCGTGCCGCCTTTGAGCGCCACCGTGCAGACCGCCCCCGTCGCAAAGCCCAAGACGTCCGGCGACGTCCCCGGGTCGACGACGGAAGAGAAATCCAGATAGGAGAGAGCGGAATCGAGCGACCAGGTTTTCGTGGAATCGAGTTCTTCGTCCGCCGCAAGGCCTTCCGCCCGCCATACGCCGTTCGTGTCCTTCGCAAGCGCGAACACGTTCGTGCCCTGCGCAAAAGAAACCTCCTCGACGTCCGCCGCGGGGATGGCGGCGATGCGTGTCGAGCACCACTTCCCGGGAGTCCCGTCGAAAGCCTCCAGCGCGTCGTTCACGAGCACCGTTTCGCCGCGGAAAGCGAGATAGCGTCCGTCGGGATAGGCTCCACCGTACAAGGCGGCCTGCCCCGACGGCTTGCGGAAGTGCGACTCTCCCAAGACGAACGAAGCCAGCGTTTCGCCGTCCGCATTCTTGAGAAAGACCTCCATGGGCGCGGCGATTTTGCGCCCGCGCACGACCTGTCCCACGCGCAAATCGCGCAGTTTCAGCAGGTTGTCGACGAGTTTCGCGCGCTCGGCCGGGTAACCGTAAAGCGAAGAGATCGTCCAGCCCGTGTCGCCCGCGGCGAGCACGAGGTTCGTGCCGATCTCGACGCGGGCGACATCCGCCACGTCGAATGCGGGGGACAGGGCCTTGCCGGCAAGCGCCGGTGCGGCCGGATGCGCCGCGCGTCGCGCGAAATACGCTCCGGCCACAAGCAAAAGAGCCGTCCCGACCAAAAGAAGGATATTTTTCTTTTTCATCTTCGTTTCTTCCTTTTTCGTGCCGCCTTAACGATGCGCCCGGCAGCGCGAACGGCGCACGAGCCCATGGACGATTCCCAGGAAAGCGACCAGCAAAGGCACCATGAGGATGTTCAGGAACTTCAGGCGCGTGCCCAGCCGGTCGATATCGGCCGTCAATTCGCGGCGGACGTTCTTCAACTGGCGATTGGTATCCGCCAGAATCTTGCGGAAGCGCGCCAGCTCGTCCTGCTGGTCGCGGGACATGAGGGCGCGCGCGTCGCCGCCTTTGCCGTTCTGGATAGCTTCCAGACGGCTGCGCGTATCCTGCAAGGCGGTCTCCAGCTCCTGCTCCTTCGCCTGCCACTTTGCGAGCGCTTTCGTCTCAAGTTCGCGCACTTTCGCAAAGGGACGGTCGGCGCGGCCGCGCAAGCGCAGGCCGATCAGTTCCGCGCGCCCGGCAAACAGTTCGATGACATTGGAAAAGAGCGCGAGATTGTCGTTCAGGGGTTGCACCACGAGCCCGAACGGCGTATTCAGGGTCTGCACGCAGAACGAATCGGCGAGGAAGTCCGCGTCGCCGAAGAGAACGACCGTGCCCGTGCCTTCCTTGAGCGCCGAGGCGACCGCATTCGTGCCCGAAGGCCCCTGCGGGAACGCCGTCTTGAAGGTCCCCTCCAACCGGGCGGCCAGGACGTGCGCCTTCCCGTCCGGCTTGAGTTCCCGCTTCATCGCGCCCATTCCGAACTGTGCGGCGCCGCGGTCGACAAGGCAGGAATCGTCCTTTGAGGAAGAGATGACCGGCTCGAACGACAAGCCCTTGTTCGCGCTTTTCCCATCGAAAGCGAAGCTCCCCGCAAACGGCAGCATCACATCCGACACCCGCGCCACGAGCAGATCGTCCGAAGCCATGTTCTTCTCGCCGAGCGTCAAGAACGCCGGATTGTCCTCCACCGTGTTGTTTCCGGCGTTCAACTTGGTGGATGCGGCGAAGTCCGCCACGATCTTGTCCGTCGCGAACGAGACGCCCCACGCCTCGAAGAGCTTTCCGAGGCTGGACGGACCGTCTCCGCCCCCCATCTGCATCATCATGGGATTCGCATTCCGCCGCGAGGCGATCATGTCGGCGATGTTCATCGGATCCACGCATACGACAAGGCGTCCTCCACGCAGGACGAACTGGTCGAGCGCATACAGCATCTTGTCGTCCGGGTTCTTGGGATGGACGACCACCAGCGTCTTGACGTCCGGGTCGATCGCCTCGGCCGTCAAGGGCACGCTGCGCACGTCATAGTCCTTCTTGAGTTCGGAGAAGACGGCCCAGCCCGGATTGGGGCGCTGCCCCATCTGCATCGCCATGGGGTTCGCCTCGCCTCCCAGCACGTCCGGCAGCGGGGACATCACGCCAATGACGGGACGCTCGGGCCAGGCGACGCGCGTCACAAGACGCGTCAGATCGTACTCCAGCGTGGCTTCCGTCCGCGGCGAAAGCATCGGCAGGACCTCCTCGGCGTCTCCGCACACGGCGACGACGCCGCAATAGACGGGCGCCCCGAACGGATTCGGGTTCTGCGGTTCTATGCCATACCGCTGCGCCCATTCCTCGGCGTCCGAATCGGGCTTGGGGTCGTAGACTTCCAGCGCGATTTTGCCGCCCGACGCGCGCACGTATTCGCCCAGCAGGTTCTCCACGCGCGCGGCGTACGTCTTGAGGTTCGGCGGCATGTCGGCCGCGGACGCGCTCACGTAGCACTTGACGGTCACCTCGCCGTCCAGTTTCGCGAGAACCGCCTTGGAGCCGTCCGACAGCGAATAGAGACGGTCCGCCGTCAGATCCAGCCGCAACGGCAGGTTGGCGAGGATGACGTTCGCCGCGACGACGATCGCCGCGAGGGCGGCGAGCACGATCGCGCCACCCTTCCGGCGCGGGGAAACCGCATAGTCCGCCGCCGCGAGAGCGAGGACCATGACGCCGACATAGTAGCCGACGTCCGCAAAATCCAGCACGCCGCGCTGCAGCGCCTCGAAATGCGAAAGGAGCGAGCAGCCCGCCACCGCGTCGACAAGACCGGACGGGACGCCCCAATCCGCGAGCGCCTTCACGACGGGCTGGAAGCCCACCAGCAGAAGAGCGAAAACCGCCGCGAGCGAGACGACGAACGAGACGACCGCGCTGCGCGACAGGGTGGAGGCGAAGAGGCCGATGGCCGCCGCGGCGCCCGCCAGCAGAAAGCTCCCGGCGTAGCCGCACGCAACCGCCCCCCAATCGGGCGAACCGAGCCACCCGGCCGTCGCGGGAACGGGGAAGGTCAGCGCCAGGGCGAGTCCGAGGAAGGCCCACGCCGCCAGAAACTTGCCCAGAAGAATCTGCCGCGCCGTCAAGGGCAGCGTCAGCAGAAGCTCCGCCGTGCCCGCGCGGCGCTCGTCCGCCCACAAACCCATGGTGGCCGCCGGCACGAGCAGGAGATAGACCCACGGATGCCAGAAGAAGAACGGTCCGAGATCCGCCTGCCGCCGTTCGTAGAAGAGCGCGACCCCGAAGGTCAGAAAGCCCGTCAACACAAGGAAGGCGACGAGGAACACGTACGCCACGGGCGAGTCGAAATAGGACTTGAACTCCCGGGCGAACACGGCGCGAATGCTTTTCGTTCCTTTCATCTCAAACCTCCTTCTTCATTGTCAGTTCGCGGAACACGACGTCCAGCCGCCCGGACGGATCCTTCGCGCGAAGCGCCGCGGGCGTGCCGTCCGCCTTGATTTCGCCGTCCGCGATCACAAGCGCGCGCGTGCACACCGCGTCCACCTCCTCCAGGATGTGCGTGGAAACGATGATCGCCTTCTCGGGCGCCATGTCCTTTATCATCTGCCGCACGGTGTACTTCTGGTTCGGATCCAGCCCGTCCGTCGGTTCGTCCATGATCAACACGGGCGGATCGTGCAGGATGGCCTGCGCGAAACACGTGCGTTGGCGATAGCCCTTCGAAAGCGTCTCTATCGTCTGGCAGGCGACGGGCCCCAAGTGCGCCTTTTCGATCGCCGCTTCCACGCGCGCTTTCGCCTCGCGCCCCGAAAAGCCGCGGACGTTGGCGATGAAGGCGAGGAAGTCCCGCACCGTCATCGCCCGGTAGCCGGGAGCCGACTCGGGCAGGTATCCCAGGCACGCCTTCGCCGCGACAGGGTCGGCCGTCATGTCATGCCCGCAAATGACGGCACGTCCCGAACTGGGCTGCAAATAGCCCGCTATCATGCGCATCGTCGTCGACTTCCCGGCGCCGTTCGGGCCGAGAAAGCCGAGCACCTCGCCCTTCCCGACGGAAAACGACACGCCCTTCACCGCGGCGAAGGAGCCGAAGTTCTTTTTCAAATTCTCCACTTTCAACATCGTTTCTGCTTCAGTTGGCATAATCCTGCTCCATGTATCCAAAATTCCTTTTGCCGGCTTGCCGATACATTATACCATTCTCCCGGCGGAAGTAAAGCGAAATCGTCCAAATCGCCGTTTCGCGCTGCCGGGGGCTAGAGACTGAACACAAGCCCTGCGCGCGCAAACGTCAAATCGCGGCGGCCGCGCTCGTCCGGGCGCGCCTTGGCTTGGCGGCGGATGTCCGGATCGACGATGGAGAAGTGGGACACCCCCACATAGGCGCTCAGGACGTCGGTTATCCGATAGCGGAGCGTCAACGAGAATGTCGCGGAGTTCGGCCCCGGACGCCACTTCGCCGGCTCCTCCGTCCACTGTCCGAAGCGGCGGCGGTTCCAGCACCGGGGGCCTCCGTCGGAGAAAAGCTCGGGGACCAGCGAAAACCGGGCGGGCAGTTCGAATTCGCGGAAGATGCCGACGCGTATGCCCGGGCAATTGTAGGGAAATTCCATCCAGCGCACGAGCGTGAAGAACGAAAACCACGGCGTGACCAGCGTCTCCCGGTTTATCCATTCCCGATAGGTGCGCCGTCCGACGCGCGCGCCGATCATCTCGTTCCATTGGTAGGAAATGCGCGAATCCAGCGACCACCCTTCCGCGAATTCCCACGTGTAGCCGTACTGCAGCCAGGGATCCAGCTCGTTGAAGCAGTTCCGGCGCTCCGCCCGGTAATGCCGCGACAGGTCCGACATGCTCCAAAAGCCGACGTTGGCGTAGCCGAGCCACCCCAACCGGCAGCCCGTCCCGGCTTCCAGAATGAAGACCGGGCGCACGGATGCGATCTTGCCGCGCGTCACGTGGGCGGAGGCGACTTCCGGATTCGCCCAGGCATAGGGACGAAAGCCCCCCGGAATGTCCGAGAAGTCGAAAAACACGTCGTCCGTCTCGTCGTTTCCGGCCGGCACGTTCGCCGCCCGCAAGAAAAGCGCACAAACCGCGAACCCCGCGGCGAAAACAATCTTCCTAAACCTCATGAACGCAAATTATACCAAATCCACGCCCTCCCTGGCAACCCCGAATAAAGACTGGCGTCTCCCCGAAATTTTCATTGCCGGGGCCGACAAACGATCCGTCCGCGGCAACGGAACCAAAATACTGCGGGGATTTGTCTCCGTCTCCACGGGAATCCGGTCCGGACCACCCCTCCCGTCTCCAGAAGGCACCCGCGTCCTTTCTGCACGCGCGGCGGTTCCGGCGCAACGGGGTAGGCGTTCCGGCGCAACGGCATCACCGTTCCGGCGCAACGGCATCACCGTTTCAAGGCATCTGAACACCCGTTCCGGGCGTGCCGGGCGGGCGAAAAAGGGGCACTCGACCGGGTCACCCCGGGTTTTTAGAGGATATCTGCCTATTTCATGATTGATTTCAACCGAAAACGCAAACTAGCGGGCAATTTCGCGTCTGCAGGCGATCCGTTCTCATGCCCATGAGAATTTTTTCTCATGGGCACGAGAATCATTTCTCATGGGCATGAGAATTCCGTCTGTTCGTGGCGCCACGCGGCCGTCCAACGGTTCGGTCGGGCAGAGGGACGTCGTCCGCCCCCCCTCCAGCATCCTTCTATTGCCCAGAACACCCTTCCCCTTCTCCTTATATATAGAGCAATCCCGGAGGCCTCGCGGAGATAGGGGGTCGCCGTCCGTGGAGATGGGGGGGCGCCCTTCGCGAAGGAGCGCGATTGGCCATGATAATGAGCACCGGATTTTCAACGCGGCAAGAGAAGGAGAAGAGACCACGGTCTCCAGGAAACATTCTGCCGATGACGCGGTCGCGGCATCCCGTACCCGCCGGGGTTTCAAGCCGCTATGTGCCTGTTTTATGCTTGATTATTGTTTTAATGACGATTTACGCAGCTCTCACGCGAGACCCGGCACGCGCCGATCCGTCCTCCTTGCTTCGCGGAGCCCTTCGGGGACGGACTGCCCCCCCCCCCCCCCCCCCCCCCCCCGGCAGACCGGGGAGGCCGCCCCCCCCCCCCCCCCACGGCCCACCCT
>ERZ808240.4052-NODE-4052-length-13466-cov-2.976959_pt1 | contig 13466 bp, 12 predicted proteins | sample MGYA00521084_ERZ808240 | MGnify/ENA primary metagenome ERZ808240 (study PRJEB31516, sample SAMN03275571) | gut metagenome | biome: mammalia-associated habitat; material: feces | host: Papio cynocephalus | place: Kenya | collected 2012-08-06 ... | reverse complement strand
ATTGCCGGGCATAGGAGCCGTGACCTTCACAGCGCCTGCCTTGCCGGCGGGAGCGGCAGCCTTGGGAGCCGCCTTAGGAGCCGCCGGAGCTGCTTTCGGAGCAGCCGGAGCGACCGGCGCGGCAGCGGCAACCGGAGCGGAGGCGCCCGCCTCCACTTCCTCGATCTCGACTTCATATGCGTTTCCGTTTACGGTTACGTTGAACTTTCTCATTTTATATATCTCCTGTTCTCAAATTATTTCGATGCCGTGCGCCTGAACGACACGACTCTGAAGGAAGTCTGCGGCTTGTCGAGCATGAGTGCCACCGCCGCGGTGATTGCGGCTACGACCTCCGCCTCATCGGCTTCCGGCTCTTCGACGGCTGTCGGTGCCGGTTCGGGTTCCGGAGTCGCTTCCTTGACGGGAGCTGTCTCGGCGGGCTTTGCCGGCGCCTTCTTCTTGTTCGGGATATCGTAGAAGATCACCCGGAACAGCACGAGGATTCCCCAGATGAGTATCAGCACGGAGAAAACGACCGCCATACCGAAGAGAAGCACCTGAAGACCCATTGTTACGCGCTCGCCCATAGTCATCGCCTGATCGGCGGCGGCGAGCATCATTCCTGTTAACTGCATATTTTTGTTCCTCCCGATAATTACAGAGGAAGGTTGTCGTGACGCTTGATGAGATCTATCGAATTCTTTGCGCCGAGCATCTCGAAAGCGGCGGAAACGCGCTGACGAAGCTCATCAGACGAGATTATGTCGTCGATCTCCCCTGCCTTAGCCGCGGCGACCGGAGACGCCATGACGGAATCCCACTCAGCCTCGACCTCGCCTCTCTTCGCGTTGTCGGTGACCTTGTCGTTCCACGCGAAAGCGACCGCGCTCGCGGTGGGCATAGCGCTGATCTTCGCGCTGTCAAGAGCGAGAGAAATATCCGCGCCGATCGACTTCGAGCCCATGATGGTGTAAGCCGCGCCGTAAGCCCTGCCGAGCACGACGGTCACCTTAGCGTTCTCACTCGCCGCGTAAGCGCTCGCGAGCTTCGCGAGAGCCGCGCCGTAATTTGCCTTCTCAGCCTCGGCGGAAACCTCGTAGCCCTCGGTGTCGACGAGAGTCAGCGCCGGAATATCGAAGCAGTCGCAGAAGGAAACGAAACGAGCCGCCTTCTTGGCCGCGTCAGCGGTGATCTTTCCGCCGTCGACAGCGGGCTGGTTCGCGACAACACCGACGACCATTCCGTTGAGAGTGACAAAGCCGGTGAGCATCGACTTCGCAAACTCGGCGCCGAGCTCAAGGAACTTGGCGTCGTCCGAGATAGCGCCGATGACGTCAGCCATCGAGTACTTGTCCGCGGAGATTATCGAGTCAACTTCGACGAGGCGGTTGATCTCATCACTCGAGGAAGAGTAAGCCGTGCCGTCCGCGCTGTTCTGCGGGATATAGGAGAGGAGAGTGCGCACGAAAGCGAGCGCCGAAGTATCGTCCTCAGAGATGACCTGTACCGCGCCCTCCTTTGCGGCGGTGCTGATCTTTCCGAGTTCAGCGCCCTTTTCGAGGTTATTCGTGATGAAAGGCGGATTTACATATAAGCTTCCGGTCTTCTCAGCGCCGATGACTATATCGAACATAGAAGCGATAGTAGCCGCCGCGCCGCCGCAGATACCCGCGATAACCGCGATCTGCGGAATCACTCCGGACGCCTCGGAGACCTTCTTCATGATCTTTCCGTACCCGGCGAGAGCCTCGACTCCCTCCATGACGAAAGCTCCCGCGCTGTCGAACACACCGATGACCGGCGCGCCGTTTCTGATCGCGAGATCGTAGAGCTCACAGATCTTCTTAGCGTGAACGGCGCCGAGAGCGCCCTTCATTCTCGACGGATCCTGAACGAAAGCGAACACGAGTCTGCCATCGACCGCGCCGAAGCCGGTGATGACACCCTCAAACTCACATCCGTCGCCGCCAAGCTCGGATGAGATCCTGTGTGCGAAGGCGCCGGTCTCAGAGAAGGTGCCCTCGTCGAAAAGCGCGCGTATGCGCTCACGCGCGGCGGACGCCTCGTCTGTCACTGCCATGCGCAGCTCGGACGCGCTCTTCAGCTTAACCGGAGAAATCCCGGTTTGCGTTTTCTTGTCCATGTATTGACCTCCAAATAATATTGTAAACTTTTTTGGTATAAGCAGTATGTATTCTGCCCGGAAAACAGACAAAATAACATAAACACTATTCTACCCCATTATAATTATATTATAAACCATATCGCCGGATTTTGCAATATGCAATCCGCTTTTTATTCGCCTCTTTTTTAAGTTTTTTGTAGGCATTATGACCACACGCAAAATATTCACCATAATGTAATCATGCCGTCACAAGTACATGGTAAAATAGATGGATATACAGAAAAGAAGTGAGAAAGAAAGTATGATCATAGATTTCCACACCCACGCGTTCCCGGACGAGCTCGCGAAGAAGGCGATCCCGAAGCTCGCCGCGACCGGAAACATAGCGAACGTCGGCGACGGCACAGTGAGCGGTCTACTCGCCGAAATGGACAGAAGCGGCGTAGACCGCGCCGTTATCCTCAACATAGCGACAAACGCGAAACAGCAGACAAACGTCAATAACTTCGCGATATCAACAAAAAACACATACCCACGCCTCTACACGCTCGGCTCGATACACCCGGACAGCGACAACATCGAGTCGGAGGCAAAACGCCTGAGGGACGCCGGGATACGCGGGATAAAGATACACCCGGACTATATCTCGACATTCGTAGATGACCCGAAGATGGACCGCGTTTACGCCGCCTGCGTCGCGAACGGTCTTTTTGTCGCGTCGCACTCCGGATGGGACTATGTCTCGCCGGACGTCATACACTGCACGCCGGAAAGGATAGTAAGGGTTCTCGACAGGTTCCCGACCCTGCGCTTCGTCGCGGTGCATATGGGCGCGAACACGCTCTGGGACGACACCGAGAGACTGCTCATCGGGCGTAAGAACTTATGGATTGACACGTCGCTCGCGTACCCGTTCAAGCTTGACAAAAAGCAGGCGGGGCGGATGCTGCTCGGTCACGACCCGGACCGCATACTCTTCGGCAGTGATTTCCCGTGGTTCAGTGAGAAGGACTCGCTCGATTACCTTGATTCGCTGAATATTCCGGAGTCGCTGAAAAAGAAAATACGCGGAGAGAACGCCCTCGCACTGATGGAAGGCTGAGACAATGAAGAAGCCAAATATACTCATCATTGACGGACAGGGCGGAAAAATAGGCTCCTCGCTTGTAGAGGCGCTGCGCGCGTCGCTCGACGCGAGAAACATCGACGCGGAGCTGACGGCGGTCGGCACAAACTCGATCGCGACCGCGAATATGCTGAAAAGCAACCCTGACGCCGCCGCGACAGGCGAGAACCCGGTCGTCGTGAACTGCCGGTACGCGGACTACATCACAGGTCCGGTCGGAATAGTGATAGCCGATTCCCTGAACGGAGAGGTCACGGCGAAAATGGCGGCGGCGGTCGGAGAGAGCGCCGCAATGAGGGTTCTCATCCCGGTGAACAGATGCCGGAGCATGATAGCCGGCGTCGGAAGCCAGACTCTGGCGGCACTGATACGCGATGCCGTCGGAATCATAATTTCGGACTTGACAAACAATAGCTGAGTGTGATATAATAGTACGTGACGGCACAAGCCGCCTGACGACTTTTGTCAAGCAAAAGTCATATCACGTTTCAGAGCGAACGATAGCATAAATAATAACAATGTCATGAAGACGCAAGGCGGCGACCGAAGTCACCGCCCTGTGTCTTATTCTCTTTATAAGAAAGGAAACACCAATGAACAAAAGTCAGAAAAACCTCATAAGGACGCTCACCCTCGCGGCGATGTGTCTCGCTCTCGCGATTGCACTTCCGTTTCTCACGATGCAGATTCCGAAGCTCGGACAGGCTCTGTCGCCTATGCACATTCCGGCGCTGCTCTGCGGGTTCATCTGCGGGCCGTTCTGGGGGGCGGCGGTCGGATTTGTCGCTCCGCTTCTCAGGCATATCATGTTCGGGATGCCTCCGCTCATGACGTCTATCGCGATGGCGTTCGAGCTCGCGGCTTACGGTTTCTTCTCCGGGCTGTTTTACAAGATTCTGCCGAAGAAAATTCCGTATATCTATGTCTCGCTGATCGGCGCGATGATCGTCGGGCGTATCGTCTGGGGTATCGTGCAGTTCTTCATTTCTATCGCACAGGCGAGCGAGTTCACCTTCGCGGCGTTCATTGCCGGGGCGGTCACCGGCTCGGTTCCCGGCATAATCTGCCACATAATCCTCGTCCCGCTCATAGTCATCGCGCTTAAGAAGGCGCGCCTGATGCCGGAGGAAACCCTCGCGACCGCATGAACAACGACATGAAACAGGCAACGAAGGCCACAATAGCCGCCGAAGCGGCAAAGCGTCCTCTCGCGGAACCGACAGACATAGTAAAGCTCATCTACCAGAGCGTCTTCGGCAACGCGCACATGATAAACGACGAGAACGCAGCATTAGACAGACTGAAGAAAGAGACTGAAACGCTCGCCCCGAGAGACGACGTGAGCCGTTATGAGAGCCTCGGAGCCACCGCGAGGGTAAACCTGTCAGCCGACGGGAAAGTCCTGTCTGAGGGTTCCCTGCGTCTCCTCGCGCGGCTGTTTTACCTGTCCGCGAAGAGATTCCCGTCCGGCTATGAGAGCGCAGGCGAGGATAAACGGCAGGAGTTTCTTGACGCCCTCGATATCGCCGCCGGAATGGCGTCGGAGGGCGCGCTTCCGTTTGACGCGGGCGAATTCTCGGATTACATCTCAAAATACCGTAAGGCGGGTTTCCCGGCGGTCAGCCACAGCGACAGATACCGTGAGACATATCACCCGGCGTACCGTGTCGTCGACGCGAGGCTCGCGAGGATATTCCCGCTTGTGTGTATTGTCGACGAGCTCATGAAGAACAGCGGCAGACCGTTCGTCCTCGCGATAGACGGAAGAGCCGCGTCCGGAAAGACCACAGCCGCCGCCGATACAGCCGAGTTCTTCGGTGACACGGAGACAGTTCACATGGACGATTTCTTCCTTCCGGGAAAGCTCAGGACGAAGGAGCGCCTGTCCGAGGCGGGCGGAAACCTGCACCGCGAGCGGTTTCTTGACGAGGTCGTGCCGCACATCCGCGACGGCGGGTTCGACTACCGCGTGTTTGACTGCGGCACGTTCGACTACAAAAAGGAACCACGGCACATCGGCGAGTGCTCACTGATCATCTGTGAGGGCGCGTACTCGCTCCACCCGGCGTTCGGGAAATACTACGACCTCGCGGCGTTCTCGGACGTCAACCCGGAAGAACAGCGCGCGCGGATACTCGGGCGCAACGGAAAAGAGATGCTTGAGCGCTTCGAGTCAAAGTGGATACCGATGGAGGAGAAATACTTCGATACCTTCGGAACGCGCGGCAGGTGCGATATCACGATATGAAAAAGGACGCCGACCGGCGTCCTTTTGTTATACTTTTGTTCAGCCGTTCACTCTCAGCTCGGACATATCGATGACATTGCGGCTCAGCGCGTCGTTCAGGTATTCGTCGAAGCAGCCCGCCTTCGTCAGATAAATATACGGATTGACATAGAATATCGCGAGAAGACCGAAGGTAAACCCGCTCAGCAGATACCAGCCGATGAAGCTGAGATCCACTACGAAGAGATCCATCTTTCTGCCATTCATTATGCGCATTGAAAGCTTCAGCGCCTCCTGTGCCGGGACGTTCGGATACTTCGCGAGTATGTATGGGGTCATAGCGTAGGAATAGGACTTGACAATGCCGGGGATTATGAAGAGCATGCTCCAGAGCAACTCAAAGAGCCCCATCCACAGCATACCGCCGAGCTTCCTGATAAAGTTCTCCTGGAACGCGCTTGAGAACATGACGTCGATCGTCGACGCCTCGCCTCTCCAGAGATTGATATAGACAAGCGTCATGCCGACGACAAGCGGGAGCGTGATGATAAATCCGAGACCGAACGTGACGCTCGAGGCGACCGCCGCTATGAGAAGATATATGAGCCCTGGGAGGAACGCGCCGCCGTAGTTTCCGCCGATTATCGACTTTGCCTGTGCCTTGATTTCCTGACGTGTTTTCATGGTGATACCATCCTTTATAAAATATTTTTTGTTTTCAGAACCCGAACCTGTCCTCAAGTGACAGACCGTCATACGCGACGTTCAGCTTATACGGCAGGGTCAGACCGGATATGTAGTCGACAAGCTCCGCGTGCGTCGAGCCTATCGGCGCGATATGCGTGAACCAGACCTCGGTCGCGCCGGATATCGTCCCCTGCTCATACAGTCTCTCAAACGTCCTCAGAGCCGTGTGAAGCGTCATATGCCACGGGCAGTTCTCACCGTCGTCCTCGAGTATAGGCATCGTGCACTCGCTTATAAGAAGCTCGATCTTCCTGTCCTTCAGAGCCTCGAAGGTCTCCTCGAGATAATACCCGCTGTCGAGCGCGTAGTACATAGTCTTACCGTTCGGAAGGGTTATCAGGTAGTTCGCCGAGTTCCTCTCGAAAACCGTCCTGTGGTTCCCGCGCAGCGGCGTCACCTTCAGGTTCCCGATCTCATATTCCTTCCCGAACTCCAGCTTCACGAAATTCACGTTGTCGGGTCCGGTGTGCGCTTCCCTGCCATCAGTCACCGGAGAGGTCATTATGAACTTCTCTATGATACTGTATGCGTCCTCCGAGAAATAGACGTTCATCGGTTTGTCGGGCTTTTTTCTCGCGACCGAACGGGTCCGGAGAACCATGTAGTTGAAGTGATCCTCATGCGTGTGCGTATAGAGTATATTCTCGATGTCATAGAGCGATTCGCCCATCTTCTGCGCCTCGGCGGCAAAATCCGCCCCGGCGTCGATTATAGTCTTCTCGTCGATACGTAAAGAGGACCTGAGCCGCAGCTCCCTCCATGCCGCCCTTCTCCCGCGCGTTCCGACATATCCGGCACTCGCAGAACGGAGTCGGTGTAGCCTCCCCGGCGCTCGTGCCCCAGAACCTCATTTTCTTTACCATCAGACACCTTCACTTTCAAGCGTATGCCACCGCACACGCCGTTTTTCTTTAATTGTACACCATATGGCTCTTTTTGTCAATACTTTTGGCGTAAAAATTCACAGGAATACAAAAATCACCCATTCTCATCTGAAAACGGGTGATGTGAATCGTTATCCGATTATCTTCGCGAGAGCCGCCTCGAGGAGTTCGTTTATCTTCACAGGGTTACCCTTGCCGCCGGTCTTCGCCATGATCTTGCCCATCAGAGCCTTCGCGGCGTTCGTTCTGCCCGCCTTTACCGCGGCGACAGTCTTAGGGTCGGACTCTATCGCCTCGTCGACGTATTTTCCGAGTATCTCCGGGTCGCTTATCTGCGCGAGGTCGTTCTCCTTCACGATGACCTCCGGGTCAGCGTCCTTCTCAAAGAGCGTCTTCACGAGCTTCTTCGCGGTGGACGAGTTGATCGTGCCGTCGCCGGACATGGTCGCGACCGACGCCAGATGCGCGCCGTCTATCGGTATCACGACGTCGTCCCCGTCCTGCCCGATCAGAGAAAACAGCTCTCCGGTCATCAGGTTCGCGAGCAGCTTCGGATACGCGGTCAGCTTTGCCGCCGCCTCGAAATAGTCAGCTATATACTTGTTCGCGATGAGCTGTTCGGCGTCGTGCGCGGACAGACCGTACTCTCCGACATACTTCTTCTTTCTCGCGTCCGGGAGCTCCGGAACGGCGTCGCCGAGCATCTTTATCACCGTGTCGGTCAGGATTATCGGCGGAAGATCCGGGTCGGGGAAGTAACGGTAATCGTTCGCGTCCTCCTTCTTTCTCATCGAGAAGGTCTTTCCGCTGACAGAATCGTAGCGTCTCGTCTCCTGCACTATCGTCTCGCCCGCCTCTATAGCCTCGACCTGACGCTTGTACTCATACTCTATCGCCTTCTGGATGAACACGAACGAGTTGATGTTCTTCATCTCTGTCCTCGTGCCGAACTTCTCCTCGCCGCGCTTTCTGACGGACAGGTTGACGTCGCACCTGAGCGAGCCCTCGTTCATCCGGCAGTCGGACACGCCCGTGTAAAGCATGATCGCGCGGAGCTTCCTGACATACGCCACAGCCTCCTCGGCGGTGCGTATATCCGGCTCAGAGACAATCTCGATGAGCGGCACGCCGCATCGGTTGCAGTCGATCATGGTGCCGTGCGTGTCGTCGTGCATGAGCTTTCCGGCGTCCTCCTCGATGTGTATGCGGGTGATGCCGATTTTCTTCGTACCGTTGTCCGTCTCTATCTCGAGCCAGCCGTGCTCGCAGAGCGGGAGATCGTACTGGGATATCTGATACGCCTTCGGGAGGTCGGGGTAGAAGTAGTTCTTTCTGTCCTCCTTCGAGTAGCGCGCGATCTCACAGTTGGTCGCGATGCCCGCCTTGACCGCGTAATCCACGACCTGCTTGTTGAGTACCGGAAGGGTTCCCGGCATACCCGTGCAGACCGGGCAGCACTGCGTGTTAGGCTCGGCGCCGAAGGTCGTCGGGCAGGAGCAGAATATCTTGGTCTTCGTCGCGAGCTCGACGTGCACCTCGAGTCCGCAGACCATCTCGTAATCTTTTATGAACTGCATTTACTTATCCTCCCTTGCGATGTGATAGCACCCTGTCTCGTTCTCATAAGCGTTTCCCGCCCTGTAGAGCGTCGCCTCGTCGAAAGCCTTTCCGATGAGCTGCATTCCGACCGGGAGACCCTTTGAGTCGGTTCCGCACGGGAGAGACAGCGACGGGATGCCGGCTATGTTGACCGGAACCGTGTAGATATCGCCCATGTACATCTCGAGCGGGTTCGACGTCTTTTCTCCGAGCTTGTAAGCCGTCGTCGGCGCGACCGGGGAAAGGATGAAGTCGCAGGACTCGAATATCTTCGAGAAATCCTTCATGATGAGCGTCCTGACCTGCAATGCTTTCTTGTAATAAGCGTCGTAATAACCGGAAGAGAGAGCGAACGTGCCGAGCATTATCCTACGCTTGACCTCCGCGCCGAAGCCCTCGCTGCGGGAGTTCTTGTAGAGGTCGACTATGTCCTCGTACTTCTCGCTTCTGTAACCGTAGCGCACGCCGTCAAACCTCGCGAGGTTAGAGGACGCCTCGGCGCTCGATATTACATAATACGCCGGAAGAGCGTGAGATATCGTCTTCATGGAAACCGGAACAAGCGTCGCGCCAAGCTTTTCGTAAACCTTCGCGGCGGCGAGGACATGATCCTTCACCTCTTCGTTTATTCCCTCTCCGAAGAATTCGTCCGGGATGCCTATCTTCATGCCCTTCACGCCCATATCGAGCTGCGCCGTATAATCTCCGTACTCGCGGTCGACCGAGGTCGCGTCGCGCTTGTCGTGACCGGCTATGGCGTTCAGTATCATAGCGTTATCGCGGACATTCTTCGTCAGCGGTCCTATCTGATCAAGCGAGGACGCGAAAGCGACAAGACCGTATCTCGAAACACTTCCATAGGTCGGCTTCATACCGACGACGCCGCAGAAAGCAGCCGGCTGTCTTATCGATCCGCCCGTATCCGAACCGAGCGAGAACGGAGCCTCGTCAGCCGCGACAGCCGCCGCCGATCCGCCGGAGCTTCCACCCGGCACATAGTCGGTATTTCTCGGGTTGTGCGTCTTCTTGAAATACGAGTTTTCGGTGCTGGAGCCCATCGCGAACTCGTCCATGTTCAGCTTTCCGAGAGTCACGGCTCCCGCCGCGGCGAGCTTCTCGACAACCGTCGCGTCATACGGCGGAACGAAGTTTTCAAGCATCCTCGACGCGCAGGTCGTGCGCAGACCCTTCGTACACATATTGTCCTTTATTCCGACCGGAATACCGGCGAGGGGAGACAGCTCCTCACCCTTCGCGCGGCGCACGTCGATCTTCTTCGCGGTTTCCATCGCCTGATCCGCCGAGACGGTCAGGTACGCGCCGATCTCCGGCTCCTTTTCCGCTATCCTGTCAAGGTAAGCGCCGGTTATCTCCGCGCCCGACAGCTCGCGCGACGCGAGCTTCCCGGAAAGCTCGGTGACCGTAAGTTTCAGTATATCGTTCATTTATCGCTTTTCCTTTCAGTTATTCTCAACCACACGCGGCACGGTGAAGCATCCGTCAGCCTTCGTCGGCGCGTTCGCGAGCAGCTCGTCGCGGTCCGGGCGGTTCTCAACCCTGTCCTCGCGGAAGACGTTCGATATCGGCACGACGTGGGCGGTTATCTCCACATTTTCGGTATCAAGCTCGGAGAGCTGGTTCGCGAAGCCGATTATAGCTTCCATCTCCTTCGGCATCTCCGCTTTCTCCTTGTCGGTCAGCGAAAGTCTCGCGAGGTTCGCGACGTTCTCTACATTTATCGCAGGTGTTGCCTTCTTCTTCGGCTTCGCGGCGGAGCCGACGGGTCTCTCAGCCTCGTCTCCGACGTATATGCCGAGGACCTTCAGCTGTTCCTCATCGACGAAATCCGGGGCGTTTGTCATCAGCTCCGACGCGTCCTTGATCTTCGGGAACGCGATGACCTCTCTTAATGACTCGGCGTCGAGCAGCTGCATCGTCAGTCTGTCAAGTCCGAACGCGAACCCGGCGTGCGGAGGCGTTCCGTATCTGAACGCGTTGACCATGAACCCGAACCGCTCCTCGATCTGCGCGTCGGTGAACCCGAGCGCCTCGAACATCTTCGTCTGGATGTCCTGACGGTGGATTCTGACCGAACCGCTTCCGAGCTCTATGCCGTTCAGCACGACGTCATACGCCTGCGCGCGCACCCTGCCAGGGTCGGTGAAGAGATACTGCAAATCCTCCTCATACGGCATAGTGAACGGATGGTGCGTCGCGACATATCTCTTCTCGTCCTCAGACCACTCAAACTGCGGGAAGTCGGTGACGAACAGGAACTTATACTCGCCCGTGTCGCGTATGCCGAGCATCTCGGCGATATCAATTCTCAGGTTTCCGAGGCAGCGGCGGACAGTCGCGAGCTTATCCGCGCAGAACAGGATAAAATCTCCCTCGTGCGCGTGCATCTTCGCTATTATCTCGTCTATCTCCCCGACCTTGAAGTACTTTGTCAGGATGGAATATATCTCTCCGCCGGGTCTTATCGCTATCCACGCCATGCCCTTCGCGCCGTAGCTCTGTGACTTCGCGGTCAGGTCCTCTATCTGCGAGCGTGTAAGATCGGCACCGCCCGGAATGTTTATTGCGCGCACGACGCCGCCCTTGTCGACGACGCTGCGGAACACCGAGAACGAGCACCTGCCCGCGATCTCCGTCAGGTCAATGATCTTAAGGTCAAATCTCAAATCCGGCTTATCCGAGCCGTAGGAATCCATAGCCTCGTTCCAAGTCAGTCTTAAGAACGGTCCGACGATATCCTCGTGCATCAGCGTCTTCATTATATACTTGAACAGTCTCTCAAGGTGCTGGAGAACATCCTCCTGATTGACAAACGACATCTCCATATCCACCTGAGTGAACTCCGGCTGTCTGTCCGCTCTCAGGTCCTCGTCACGGAAGCACCTCGCCACCTGATAATACTTATCGATTCCGCCTACCATCAGAAGCTGCTTATAAATCTGCGGCGACTGCGGCAGAGCATAGAACTTACCCGGATGCACACGACTCGGCACAAGATAGTCTCTCGCGCCCTCCGGCGTAGACTTCATCATCATAGGCGTCTCAACCTCAAGGAACCCGTGCTCGTCAAGGTAATCCCTCGTCACCTTAACAAGGTCATGCCTGAACTTAAGATTCCTGTACATCTGCGGACGTCTGAGGTCAAGGAAACGATACTTCAGTCTCAGATCCTCCCTGACCTCCGCGCTGTCGTCAAGCGCGAACGGTATCGTCTCCGCCGAAGAAAGCAGCATTATCTTCTTAGCCGCAAGCTCAATCGTACCCGTCTTAAGCTTAGGATTATAAGTCTCCTCGCCGCGCTTACGCATAAGCCCGGTAACCTCAATGACCGACTGATTCTTCAGTCCGTCCGCCAGCCTGAACTCCTCCGGCGTCATATTCCCGGCGTCAAACACTACCTGCAACGTTCCTTCCCTGTCACGTAGGTCAATGAACACCACGCCGCCCATGTCTCTCTTCGTCAGCACCCAGCCGCACACCGTCACTTCGCGCCCGATCTCCGATTCTGTCAGGAGACCGCAATAATGTGTTCTGTTCATAGTTACATCCTTTCGTTTGCTTGCGGGGGAGGGAAAACCTTTCGAGAAAGGTTTTCCCTCCCCCGCCCCCCTCCTTTTCTAAAGCTTCATACTCTATAAGGGGTTTATATATCTCAATAAAACAAAAAAGCCGCACGTCCAGATTTATTTCTCTGGGACGAACGACTATAGTCCGCGGTACCACCCGTCTTGCCTTTATGGCTCTCAACCATATCTTGAAGCCAGTCATCACCGACAACGCAATATGCCCCGGTAATAACGCTCCGGACGCGCCCGAGTCTACTCAAGATGCCATCATGACACTCTTTCGGTCGGAAGCTCAGGGATGTTCTTCCCCCGCCTTCGGACACCGGATTCTCACCACCCCCGGCTCTCTTTACGTCCTACCCGGCGGGATACTCTTCCCGTCTCTGCCTTTATTCCTATTATACGCTATTTTTTTCCGCTTGTCAAGAGGTTATGCGAAACTTTGTTGATTTTCGCCAACACACAGCGAAAATACCGGTCGTCATCTCACGCCGCGACATTCTCCCGCGCCAAAACATCCTCCCCGGTCCCGGCAAGTCTCCAAGCGGCGACCGTCACACAAAGCATAAGCGCAGATATAACTCCCCCGACAACAGAGCAGAAATCAATCCCCATAAGCAGCGGCATACCCGAAGTCGCGACCGCAGTCATCCCGACAGCCATGACAAACCTGAAATACCCCCGTCTCGCCTCGAACACCGCCCCGACAAGCCACAGTCCGAGCAGCACACATGACAGCACCGCAGTCATAAGCGGTCCGAAATTCGCGTACCCGAACGGCAGCGGGTCAAAATACGAATATGTCTCCCGGATACGCCCCTCCGGACTCCCCGGCGCCCCGGCAAACACGCAGACCGCTCCCCACGGCAGCAGCTCGAGAACCACCGTCACCGCCGTGCATATAATTCCCGCAATCCTCATCCTGTCGAACTTCATGACATATCCCTCCGTTTCCGCGAAGCTCTGAACTTCATGTCTGTTTGACGGAGGGAAAAAAGAAAAGTTCCGCGGAAAATAAAAATTTCCGGAAAAAAGAGACTGTCACAATATCGCGGCAGTCTCCTTTTCTTATTCCTGTTCTCAGAACACGACGACAAGCATCATCTTGAAGCGCTCCTCACCGTAAACGGCGTGCGGATGTCCGGCGGGCATGACTATCGACTCGCCCTCACGAAGGATATACTCCTTGTCG
>ERZ808240.4051-NODE-4051-length-13467-cov-18.628243_pt1 | contig 13467 bp, 11 predicted proteins | sample MGYA00521084_ERZ808240 | MGnify/ENA primary metagenome ERZ808240 (study PRJEB31516, sample SAMN03275571) | gut metagenome | biome: mammalia-associated habitat; material: feces | host: Papio cynocephalus | place: Kenya | collected 2012-08-06 ... | reverse complement strand
TGGCTGGAAGCTAGACCCCGACGCTAAAGCGCTGGTCGACGAGAAGCCGGTAGACGTTGAGGGCTACCATGAGACGTATGAGCGCTACGTGAACCGTCATGGCACTCAGGCCGAGGCCGAAGCCGCTGCCGCTGAGTATGCAGCGAAGCACGCCGGGTGGAAGACGGTCAGCGCATGGCCTCGCCGCGAGCGCAGGCGGGTGCTGTCCGCTAAGGCTGTGCGCTGCTTTGTTGACTCTCGAGGCTATGAGACGTACGCGGAGTCTGCGACTGGAGACGACGAGCGCTGGAAGGTGATAGCGACTGTCGAACGGGAGTCTGAGCCGAACCTCGAAGACCCATATGGCGTCGACGACGACTCGAACTCTGACATCGAGGGCTACGCTGCCAGTATGCGCAGCGTCAACAGCAAGCTCGCGCGGAGCATAGAGGCGTCTTGCAGTCCTGACAGGGACCACGACTGTGGTTGGTGCCATGAGAACCGAGTGCATCGTGACCGCAAGCGAGGCTACGTCGACGACGCTGACCTTGAAGACATCCCCGTGGATCACATCCCCGGAGACTTGAAGAACGACGAGTACCGCAGACCCGTGAACTAGGACCAAACGAGAAGAACCCTGAGAAGGCAGCTATCCTTATTCACGTTGACGGTTGTCTGTGAATGACTGACGGCACAACTGCTTGTCTACCTGCACAGCGGACTCATGGATCTCCTACGAGATGGCTGCCGGTCGCCTGTCTCGTCACATGAGTCAGATAGACGGGGCGCGCCTCCCCTATCATGAGTCACTGCTGGCGCAGCAGCCGTCTAGCCGAGTTTAGAGGTAGTCACCATCGCCATGTGAGCGGCTGCTGTCTCGTTCAGACCACAGTAGTCTACGAGGAAACAGCGATGACGCGCGATCACGTCCGCGACGCTGTCTCCCATGTGCACTTTGAACACGGACGCTGAGTCAGACCCGGCTAGGCTCGAAAACGGGTCATGCGGTCCATCAACGGTCACTACGCCGGCACCGGAAGCGGTCGCCGCCAGCTTATGGTCAGACGAGTCCATGAACCGCATGCTGCTTCGGTCGACGCCATACCCCAGGTCTCTAGACGCCGCTACGACGATCGGAGCGCGACGCTTAGACAAGTCTTCTTTAGACCACCTCATGTCGAAGCCATCGTTCCGGTCATCGTCAGTAGGCCGCTTGACTACAGCCGTCCATGGGAACGAGAGCAACAGGGCGCCGCACTGGAACTCTGGGCTCACGATGTCTGTAGCCCCGACGTCGTCCCAGTCATCGCCCCACCACCAGTCCAAGTTCTGCCAGCCGAGCTGCAGACACACAGCGTCGCCACCATCCCCAGACCAGTCGATCACCTTGCTGGACTTCAGTAGCTGGACTGGCTCCACCCGGCTTCGACTGTCGTCAACTGGGGCCATGAACACGGACCCAGCGTGCGGTTTGAACTGCCTGTACCTGTGGCCACTGATGCGCACGTCTGGCATGGCCCAGCCGCCATCGGTCTTCTCCGTCAACAAGCGCAAGAACTCGTCAGATCCATGTACGAGCACGGAGCCATCTGGCAGGCATTCGTAACATGGGGTCTCCCCACCGTAGTACGACTCTGCGGGCTCAATGCCATCCACAGTCAAAGTGAACACGTCTGGGTTGTAGTCGTCTGCCATGAGTCGCCTCCTATCAATCGATCTCCGTTATCATCTCGCCGATCTCACATTATGACCCCGCTCTTGTGGTCTCCGTCCGGGCTGCTGGCAGCTGTGACGCTCACGCCAGTACCAGCACCGAACTCTGCTTGCACCACAGCACCGACTGCTGAAGTCAGTCCAGCGCCATCATCAGTAGGCTCACGCCGCAAGCCAGACGCAGCGCGGGAAGGTCGTCTGGATCTGGCCATGCTGCCACCATGTAGCCAACGCCGTCGCCGGGTCGCCGACCAGTAGGAAGCTGGCCAGCGTCTTCCTGACGTGGCCCACGAACACGAGGTCTGCAGACTTGACTGTCATCAGCTGCTTAGTCACTATCTTACGCTGGCCATGATCGTAGCCTTCAGAACGCCCGCTCCCACTTGAGACTGCCATGACCATGTCTGCGCCCTTCCCGTCAGGAGACTGCCGGGCCACGAAATCTGCAAGTCAGGCGGTGTCTGCAGGCGGTGGCGAGTCTCCGTGCATGTGTGTCTCATCTTGCCCGCGGGCAGAGCCACCTGTCAACAGTGGCAGCCTGAGACGTAGAGGCAGGCAGGCAGGCAGGCAGGGGGCTCCGGCTTCCCTGCAATAACAGTATTGCTTCCGCACTTACGGGTCGCAGACCACTGAGGCTATGCTCGTCGACTGTCCACTACTGCGACTACTGGCATCAGCCTGATCGGGTTCTTGAGGAGTTTGCCTCATGCGGTCCCATGAGCATTGCCAGCAGCTTAGGCTACCGAACTTACGGGCCAGACCAGCGTCTCGACAATATGCTCAAGGATCGGTCTCTGATCGACTCTGAACATCAGTTCTGACGTTTTGAGTGCTCCCTATAACAGTCATGCTATCGCCCTCGAGACACCGGAGCCATGACTAGCGTTCTCAGCGAGGCGCACCCGTAAGTGCGGAAGCATACCGGGTGACTGAGTTCGAGAGGCGTTCGGCCTTCGAGAAGGCGGGGCGCCACTTGTCGTAGACAGTCAGATGATGGTGGAGTCTACATGCCAGTGCCCCCGCAAGTGCGGAAGCAATACTGTTATTGCGTCTTGCGACGCTCGGCTCTGGCAGCCACTCCCCCTGCTTGCGTCTCTTGCGCACAGCTTTGTCCCCCCCCCGATCTGCAGTCTCGCGGCCCGTGGCTGCTCCAGTGTCGTCCGACCTCCCCTGCCATGACACTGTGCTGTGTGCGCGACGACTACGCGTGCGTCTGAGTGCGTTTCGTCTACGAGACGGCAGTAGCCTTCACGACGTCGGGCTCGTTCTACCTAGGCGCGCTCCGTCTGTCGACAAAGCAAGCGTTGCTGCTGCGTCTGCTCTACTACTGATCGAATCTAGTCAGTGATTTCTAGACGTATTGTGGTCACGATCGTAGACCATGTCCTAGAACCGCAGTAAGCCGACCATAGACCGGCGAACTCGGCAGCCGGGATTAGTTTATCGTGGCCAGCCCAGCCTCGCTTAGAGGGCGTATAGCTGCAGCTTCAGGCCCATGCCTGTAGAACGCACGATCCGCGTCAACTGTATCCGCATGCTGATAGCAGTCGCAAGCAGACGCAGAAGGAGGCTGCCACGCCTACGCAGCGCAGCAGCCTCATGCAGCGTAAGATAGCCTGATCGCGACGCAGTCGAGCCCGTCAGGCTTTCTTCGTTCCGAACTTCTTGTCCATGAACGCTATGACCTCGTCCCGCATGTCCAGAAGCGGCTTGTAGTCAAAATCGTTCTCGTAAGCCTCGTCAGTGTCTAGGAACGACGAGCACCCGCCAGCCTCCTTGTCTCTCTCGTGCATCCAGAGTTCTCCAGCCCTCGCGAAGATCTCCGTCGGGGCTAGGTACCTGTCTGGGTCAGACCCGCCCATAGCGTCCCTGTCCACAGTCTCCTTGTAGTGGGCTACGATCGCCTTGAACTCGGGGTCACGGCTGATCTGCTGGCCATCAGGCGTGGAGAAGTCTAGGTGATGGAACCACTCGTGAGTGAAGCTATGTGGAGCACGTGGGTCAACAGCCATGTTCTTCCTGCCGTCCACGATCGTGTACACCCCAGTAGCGTGATGCCTGCCAGTCATCCTGAACCTCAAGTCTGGCGACTCGCTTGACGCTGGCAGCATCGACTTGTAGTCAGAGTACTCGCTGCTCAGCTTAGAGAACTTGCTCAAGTCGACAGAGTCATCTACCTCTATGCGCCCGAAGTCTGCAGCGAACGCTGACGCCTTGCCAGCAGCGTCGTGTTCTGGGTCGCGGTTCTTCTTGTCCTCGTAGACTGTTGCGCTATGCTTCCCACTGATGCGCTTCAGGTAACGGTAGTTAGCCTGACTGTCCGTCTCGTCATCAAGCAGCGCGCTCATCGCCTTCTTGTAGTCTCCACGCTGGCCTATCTGGTTCAGGTAGCAGTCCTCTAAGTGGCCTCGTAGCAGTCCCCTGTAGTATTTGAGCGCATTCTGCTGGCCTGCTGGGATCTTTCCCTCAGCGTCTAGTTCGTCCAGCGCGGCGAGCGCCCTCTTAGAATACGAGATGGACTCGCTGTTGTCTCCATGTGGCCGGATGACCGGCGGCTCGCCTAAGTCTACCCCGAAGCGCCGTTTAGCTACTGGCATCATGCGAGACATCTCGCTCAGGCTCTTAGAGTAGTACTCCTGGCCATTCAGTTGGGCGACGTCCACAGCGCGCTTCCTGTTCTCCATGAGCGCAGTAGCGAGAGCTCTCTTAGCCTCTTGCGGGTACTCCCCATCGTTCTGCCTCTCCATCTCCCCGACCACGCTCTCGGCCGCGAGCAGAGAGCCAGTGTTCAGTATGCGTACTGGGACGTTCATACTGGAGAACTTAGCGTCTGGCTTCATAGTGGCTGCAGACCGTTTTCCTCTGGCTACGTAGACAGCGTGCCCGTCCTGCCAGTACAGGCTGACCTCAGCGCCACCGAGCTTGTCTCGCAGCTGCTGACGGTAGCGCTGGAGACGGTTGAACCGGTTCTGGCGTCTCTCTGCTTGCTCGGCGGTGAGCTCGCTGCCGTCGTCGCCTATGCCGAGGCTGCAGGCACTGGGGTCTGGAGACTCCAGTGGAGAACCATACAGTGACTCTAAGGCTTTGACTTCAGCCTCGTCAGCGTCACCGTCAAAGTTCTTCCACAGGTACGTGGCGAGCTTAGCCTGAGCGCGCACGCTGTCGTCTCCTGGCTCTAGCACGGGGACTTTGCCTGACCTGTCGTCTTTGAGTGGGATCTTCTCCGTGATGAGCGTCGTGAGCCTCTCATGCTCAGCGGCAGCAGTTGCGCTCGCGTCCCTGCCACTGGAGTTCTTCTTCAGACCATTCGTCGTCTTGCCTGCAGCTACGCTGTCCTCGTACGCCTTCTTAGCCTCAGCAGCCGTGTCGAAATGGCCTAAGCCAGTCCCCCCGTCTTCGCCAGAACGATACGGGCACTTGCCTTTCTCAGCTGTGCACTTCGAGGTCTTCCCTTCCGCGTTCACATGCCATCTGCCCCTGGTCGCCTCGCTCATAGCCTATTCTCCTCATTCGTGTCGCAAGCCCAGTCTCCTAATGCCTGGAGCATGTGTGATCTAACTGCGCTAACTGCGCTCATGTCGTACTGCGGCGCATAGCCTTGGCGTGGCTAAGCTCATGGCGAGACTAGCAGGCGACGTGGGGGGGGTAGACCAAGGAGAGGCGTTCCCCGCGGGCTGGCTGCATGATGTGGGCTACTGCGCAGCTGGCGACGAGGACCATGCTAGGGTAGGCGCAAGCATGCTCCGGAGGGGTTTCAGAGCGCGTTCTCGTATAGCGGCAGTCGTCCGGTCTCATGGCGCTCCGATAGACGGAGACTACGGTGATCACATCATCATAGGCAGGCTGCTCGCGTTGCTGGACGTCTGCGACATGTCTGTGAGCAGTGACGGCATGCTCGTATCGTTCGACGAGCGCAGGACTTGCGTGACCAGCAGGCATGGCAGTGGCAGCGAGCAGGCTAAGAGGTTCGACGAGACGCCAGAACAAGTCAGGGAGACGAGAACCTGGAGTCTCATGGAGCCAGCGCTAGAACTACTCCTCGCAGACGACAGTAAGCGAGACGTGGCCGGTTGGCCTGACGAGGTCGAAGCCTGATCTAAAACGCCCGTCCACTGTTCTTTGACTGTGGGTCGACGACATGGTCTGAGGGCAGTCTCACTGCGTGAGCCGTCATATTCTAATTAGACTGCCTATCCCTCAGTTCTCGCAGTGCTAAGCCGGCTACCTGCGGGTCAACAGCGTCTAGCATGGTCTCCAGCATGCTGTCAGTCACATGCTCGTTCGACAGTAAAGCTGCCAGTAACTTGAGATCGCCTACCGTCACTGAGGTCATGCGTTCCAGCGAGTCTAACGCTAACTCAGCCAGTTCTGGGTCCATGACGCCAGCGTAGCTTACGTAGTACTCGTAATCAGGGCAGTGCTCAGCGTGGATAGCGTTCATAGCCTGCAGGCTGCTGGGGTGTTCTGACAGCCGTCTGATGAACTGTTCTACCCGTGCCTTGGAGCCCGTCTCCCCTGGGGCTTTCTCAGCGCCATAGCGTCCACTCACGTAGCCTACTATGCGAGCGCGCAGGGAGTCTTCTACCGTCGGGTTGTCATGGATAGCAGTGAGCGCTCGCACAGCGTCATCGATCTCAGCGCCTACTGTGGACAGTCTGGACATGAGTTCTCCCGCGGCCTGCCCTATGATTTCTACTGGGGTAGACGGGTTGCCCAGCGCGGGGACGCTGACACGGTAGCTCTTATACTCCGCGAGCCTGGCTAACGTAGACGGCCTGGTCGCAGGGTTCCCTGCTACGGCTGCCTTCACTGAGTATCTCCTATCCCCAGCCAGACTATCAAGCAAAGCAGTGCAGTTAGTCCTACTCGCTATCGCCTCGCAGTTAGCTGTCGTGCTCACACCGGCCAGATCACAAGCCTTGAGCACCGTCTGCATCACTTCGCCAGCACGCGAGTCAGATCCCATAACCGGGTTAGACAATAGCCCGACGATAATGGGGACAGTCCTCCATGACGGCATTGTTGACCTACTTTGCGCCATGACCATGTCTACGAGCCTGCCTAGCACGTCTAGGGGAGCATCAGGGTTAGAGGCGACGCTGGACAGAACGTAGTAGTTCTGGTTGATGAAGTCTGTGATGCTGTCGGCCCCAGCCGAGTGGTCTGTCGCCAGCCAGCGCAACGTGTCTGGAGACGTGCGCTCGTTCCCTGCTACAGCCGCCCTCACTGCCAGCACTTCGTCATCCCTCATAGCGTGCAGCAGCTCTGCGTCTGTGACAGTCCGCGCAACAGTGCGACGGATAGAGACGTCAGGATCAACGGAGAGCCTCTTCATCACATCATTGGGAGTGTGGTCATTGCCAGCTACGGCGCAGCGCACCATCGTGATGTTAGATGCGTTCAGCGCCCGGAGTCTCCCCGGGTCGACCTCATAGCGCAATGCGCGGTCCACGACGATATGAGAGTACGCGTCGGCGTAGGGCACCATCTCTTCGATGACTGCTGGGCTCGCGTTCGGATTGATGGCTACGGTCGCAGCCAGTAGTGCCCTGCGTATTCTCTTGGAGACATGTGGATCGCCAGACGCAGCGCCACTGCTGTCAGCGTTGGCGACAGTAGCAGCGATGCTCGCAAGCGCTGCCTGTGGCGTGTGCTCGTTGCGGGCTACGGCTAATAGCACGATGTAGTCTTCATATGGCCTCTTAGACAATCCGTGTAGTTCTACCGGGCTCCGCGTCGCGGTAGCTTCGATGGCCAGTCGCCGCGCCTCCTGTTCAGACAACGGGGAGCCCTCATTAGCGTCCATGACTCGCGGACGTGAGCTCATGTCTTCGTCCTGCGCTTCCAGCGGAGTGCTCATCATCGTTTCCTCTCATGCAGACTGACGTAGCATAGCTTGATGCTATACGTCTTCCACGTCACCTGGCAACAATGGCCAACTGTCTAATGAGTTTGAGGCAGAGTATAGCGAGCCATGTCTGACGTGATCATCCCAGCATGACGCCATCGCTGTTCAATAGAACGAAATGCAGAGGCTAACGCTAACGACAGGGGGGATGACGCACTATGGATAATGCTGGTTCTAGCGCTGAGGGTGCCTATACTGCGTCACATCGAACCGCATGCTGTCAGGCGCCGATGAGTGTCCACCATGGGAGCGCTCAGCGCCCTCACCGCGCCTCGATCCCCGCGAGAACGTGGCCCTGATCGTAGCCAGATGCTTGCCTCCCGCTCACACGCGCCACCATGTGCTAGTCTCCAAGCGGGCGTTAGAATCTTTCCCGGTGACCCGCTTCTCTCCCTCAGCCTTCGCGACGCAGTCAGCTGGGCTGGCGGCGTCTGACACTGGCGTGTTTGTCCACGTAGAGCGGGACTCCGTGGCCATCTCCGTCGGCGACTGTCTTCACTCTGTATCCGACGGGCGGGGCAGGCTGATAGCAGCAGTAAGTGATAGTCACGGTCTGCCCTGAGTCTATGGGTTCCCGGCTGCCTGTAGCGTCTACGCTGCTTGCGTGATAGCCCATCGTAGACTGCCTCCAGATGTCTACATGACTTGTCTACTATGAATCTGCAACAACTGTATGAGACGATAGCAGTCAATAGCTAAGGGCTATGCAGCCCACGGGAGAACACCCTGGTCTGCGATGACGGAGGACAAAACACGCGGACACTCAGACGGAGACGAGCAAGCATGGCTTCGTCGTTTAGAAGCAGGCACGACAAGAGGGGACGGGCTCATGATCAGAGTCCATCCCCTCTTGACTGCGTAGCCTACAGTCGATCGATAGAGTCCCTTTAAATCAATCCGTCGCGGCGGTCGGCAGTCTCAAGCCTAGGAGGGCTTCTACCTGCTCGTCAGTAGGCTTCGGCATAGTGAAGCTCCAGCATTCTCCATTGTCGTCATCAGTGAGTATCACGTCAGTCTTCAAGATGATCCCAGTGGACGCTATCTGGGTGATGAGCCGTTCTTCTGCCTGCCATGCTCCATCATCATCGCCTATGTCTTCTCGTCTGGCTAGCGTCTGCATAGTCATCGGGCGGAGGAAGTCTAAGTCTTCGTCCCCCAGCAATGCTGACCATTTCTCGCTTGGAACGGTGTTCTTCAAGCTCACGATCTTCCCTAGGCTCATGCCGTCTACGGGTACGACGAGTATAGCCCTACGCGCCCTGCCTGCACGCGAGTTCCTGCTAGTAGTGCCAGCGGGCACGACTTCCACAGTCACCATGCCATCGATCATATCTGCCCCGATTCTTTTGCAGTTCTCGTGCTCATGAGTATAGAATATGCTGCATGGCATGGCTATTCAGACGCAAGAAGAACGATACGGACGACACTGGCGGCAAGACTGGCTCCAACCAGCTGGGCAGAGTGGCAGGCGTCACAGGAGAGGCTGATAGCGACAGTGAGACGAGCACGGGCGCTATCAGCCCAGCAGACACTGGAAGCAGTTCTAGTCGGCAGTCTGACGGGTCGTCTACTGGGAGAAGCAGCGAGGAGGAGACTCTGGTCGATGGCCAGCAGTCTGAGTATGGCGCTATGGCTGAAGGAGACGAGAGCACTGAGAACGCTGGTGATGAAGGCGATGGCAAGGTCGGCGCTGGCAAAGCAGACCCAGTAGGAGACGGCGTCGTCGACGGCATGGTCGTGTGCGCGTTGCTGCTGTTCGCAGTAGCGCTCGGTCCCGGTTTCGCAGGCAACGTCTGGTCTATCTTTACAAGCCGGCCTTTCGCCAGCGGGGACCAGGCGCTGCATGATGACGTAGTGGCGATCAGCACGGGGGTGGGCAAAGCTGCTGTAGAGCACCGCGAGGCTGTAGACGAACTCCTCTATGACTCTCCTAGCCCAAGCGGGGGACAGCTCAGAGACTTGGGCGGCTGGAAGCTCGAGCTCAAGCGATCTAAGGCTGAGAACGGCAAGCAGCATGTCGTCGTCACGAACGTAGCCGGCCCGGGCGGAGACGAGAAGACAGTGTGGGAGGGCGACTTAGAGTCTGGAGACAAGGCTAAGTCCTCCATCAGCACAGCATTCGAGACCGCGTTAGACGGGACTGCTACTGATAGCCTCGTGACGCGGCAGTACTCGGTGGTAGGCGAGTTGCCTACAGTGAATGACTCTAAGAGCGCTGATGACTCGGGTGACAGCGGGAACGCGGTGATTGCAGCGAAGCAGTGTCCGTCTGCTGTAGCCTTGGTAGAAGGAGACTCTGACGCCCGCGTCGCCTCGCTGAAGACGGTGGGCAAGGTCAAAGCTAATAGAACAGTGGAGGCCGACCCTGACGCTGGATCTGAGAATAGCGGTGATAGCAGTAGCGCTGACGCGAGCAGTTGGCCTGGCCCCGGAGACGCACGCGTGGCATGGTATTCTGATGGTGAGAGGGTAGCAGGCTGAAGACTGGAGTCATGTCAGGTTCAGGCAAGAAGAGTCGCCTGCTGGAGTCACTGTCTGCTGATGACAGTGCTCTGCGCGTAGTCACTATGAATGATGTAGACTGGTTGATGAGCGTAGCGATGCTGTCAAGCAGATGGGGCTACCGGCAAGTTGACGGTGAAGAGCAAGTCTCGTCTGAATGAGGTGTCGTTCAGGTCTGTGTGCAGACCTGTGAGCAGCGGCGTGCCGGAACTGGTTGTCTACACGATGCTGTACGTTCCCAGCATGGTCAAAGACGATGATGCGGGGAGACTATTCGACGGCAGTCTCGTGAAGCTTCTCACCCCTGAAGACGTAGACAGTGTGATAAGTCGTTTAGATGACGTTTATGGGGGCATAAGCAGAGTCGCCTCGTCGAGTCACTTGTGGTATCGGTCTTCTAAAAGCAAGATCAGGGATCTATTCTTGCTCAAGCGCGATTCGATGATGACTATAGGCCATGGTGATGGCTACGAATCGTACAAGAAGATCACGCGGTACGACAGTGAAGTAGACGAAGACTGGAACCGTCTGATGAACGAGACAAGCGGTCCTCTCCTCGATCTATTCGAAGACCGTCCAGACTTGTCTGCTCTGGAGACAGGAGAGCTGTTCCATCAGTTGCCGGATCTGCCTGTCTTAGACTCTAAAGGCCACAGTGAGAAGAAGCAGGTCGGCGATGGGGGAGACGATTCTCCGGCTAGTCCGTCTGACGCAGGAGAACCGGGAGGCAGTGCAAGCCCGGTGAGCACGCCGTCGACGCTGCCATCTGCGCTCAGTGAGGGCGAGATAGCCGAGATCTGCGAGGATAGCCTGCGTCGCGTGCTTCCAGTTGACCTCACTGATCTCGTCTCAGAGGCTAAGACTACGGTGGACTCAGGCATAGTCGAGAATCGGGCTGAACTGGTGTCAGAGCTGGAGGCCATGGTCAGCAACTCGAAGGCGATCGATGCCAAGGCCAGACGAGAAGCAGATCTCGTCATGCGGCTCAAGAAGATGAACAGGCAGTCAGAGTTGATCGCTAGCGCCGGGGCTGACGCAACTGGTTCTGATGGACGGTGAGACTACTGCCGCGCTCAACTGCTCTCGTCGCTAGGACTGCTAGCCGATCTCATCTACAGACAAGTCGCAGAATGGTCCTATGACCGCGGCTATACGCCTAACCTGCGAGGCTGACGCAGCCATGACAAACTAATCCCGGTTGTCGGGCTCGCCGGTCTATGGTCGGCTTGCTGCGGTCCCAGGGCATGGTCTGCAGGCAGCCTGCGTCCATTCGCGTCCATTGTCTTGAGATCATTAGCCTGGGGGTCATCTGCGTCTGACTCGTGATATTCTAACGTCATAGAAACGTTAGATGAGACTGCGAGCACATGTAGTCATCGTAGACGCGAGTAGTGAGGACGACGATGAATCTGATAGGCAAGGGTTTATGGGCGTGCATAGGCATAGGAGTGTTCCTAGGCGTGATGGCCCTGTTCGGCAACAACCCGTTCCATTTTTTCTCGTGGTGCTTTGACTGGATCGTGTGGTTCATCGATAGCGTCGCGAACTTGTTCTCTCACAACCAGACAGCGCAGGAGATGCTGAGCGCTAGGCCATCAGACTTAGCCTGACGCTTGTCTCCCCTATGGAGTCTGCTCGCATGTTCTCTAACGCAGGCATCCGTCTTCTTAGTACGCGTAGAGAACCAGATAGGACAGGTCAGGGGGCGATTGTCAGATCAACCGCCTCCTTATTCGCAGTAGTCACGTCATGGAGCAAAAAGATCAGACTGCGTTCTTGTTCCCCTCGGGGAATCAGCGCCCCTGATGGTTTCCTCCATGGACCAGGTGTGCTCAACTTGTCAGTTTTGCCATGGAAACTGTTCTTCTCATTGCTGTTCCCCGTATTGAGATGGTCGGAGGGCAGCTTGACGGAATCAGCGCTGATTCTCGCCTCGACGATGGAAGCTAAGCCTTCGATGACGTGCCCACGATAGAGATGGGTTGTGTACTATCCTGCGACTATTCTAATCAAAGCAGTACTGACTACAGGCTACAATCGACTCCAGGTCACTTCTTCAGCAACGCTCTCAGCCTCACGTCTACGTCTGGGCGTGTAGGCTCAGCAGGGTGTTCTTCGAACTTAGCCTTCAAGTCTTGCGACCAAGCCCAAGACTGCGTCACTGGGATGAGGCCATCGTCGATGACGCAGCCAGCGTCCACTGCTGCGAGCCCATTCCTCGTTGGGCTCAACAGCACTACTGCCTCTACGTGCATGTCCGCGAACTCCTCAGTGTACTTCTCGAGCGCCATCTCCATGTTCCTCTTGAGGTCATACTGCTTCACGAAGACGAGATCACGGTCAGTCGAATCAGGCTTAGACTTCCTCCATAGCGTGATAGAGTCGCCATCTGCGTTCTTGTACACGAGATCACCGCCAGCCATGAACTCCTTCGCGTCGATGAGAATCATGTTGTCCCCGTACGTGAGGATGGCGTCTACGTCAGTGTCCAGCTTGCTGCCTGGGATGCGGAGAGACCAGTAAGAGTTCACGCCATCGCCTACGACGCCCATGTGCACCATGAGCTTAGCCAAATTCCGCTCCCCAGTCTGGCCTGCTGCTATGTTCCCCATAGCGAAGCCAGACGAGTTCAGACCAACACCGGGGTCACCTACGATGCCATCGGGCGTTGGAGACAACTGCGTTCTCCAGTACTTCTCCTTGTATTTGAAGTAGTCTCCACTGATAGCAGGAAGCGGGCGTTCACCTGTATGCACTATAGCCGGGCCACTGACTTGGATGGGGTCCCCCGGACGCATGTCGTAGACTGGCTTCTCCGACGTCTCACCATCGCCTGCGAGCAAGCCCAGTAGTATGATTCCAGTGAACGCGATCCATGCTATCATCAGGAAACTGTGCCCACCAGAATGCAGCCACACTGCGCCAACGATCAGAAGGACTAACGTCACTACTGCTCCTGCGACGTGACTACCGCCAGTGTTGTTCGATCCGGCCATGAAGCTCATCCCTCCTCCTGCGCTACTGTCTGTCTATAGCGCATCTACACGCGATAGGAGATATTCTCAACGGCGTGTCGGAGATTTGCAATAGTCTGCCAGCAGTGGTAGCATGACAAGCCGATTGACTGTCCGGTGCTGAGCGCAAGTAGCGGGGATCGTCTTTTGTCGCATTTAACGTGAAGAATCGCGGGATTCCGGTGTCCTGAGCGTCTCCACAGAATGTAGGCTTGTCTGCTGAGGCGACTCGTGCACCATGCGCGGGGCGCTATGGAACAATAGACGCTACGGCGTGTCGCGATGACTGTTCATCGATGATCGAAGACAAGAAAGCTGCCGCGCCTATCTTTGCGCTGCTGGCAGTGACCA
>ERZ808240.4050-NODE-4050-length-13472-cov-2.835582_pt1 | contig 13472 bp, 16 predicted proteins | sample MGYA00521084_ERZ808240 | MGnify/ENA primary metagenome ERZ808240 (study PRJEB31516, sample SAMN03275571) | gut metagenome | biome: mammalia-associated habitat; material: feces | host: Papio cynocephalus | place: Kenya | collected 2012-08-06 ... | reverse complement strand
TAGTATCGTCCTGAAGTTCAGCTCTTCTCTGGCAGCTTTAGTATTACTCGTTGGTGTGTCCTCTGCGGCTTCTGCCTGCTATTTCTGGTTCAATCAGCCTGAAATGCCAAAGGCTATTGAGAAATTCAGAAAGGACATATAACCTAAACAACAGATTGTAGGTAAGTAGACTTGCTGATTAACTTAACAGCAATCAGAATCCCAAAAAATAATTTAATGAAAGGAAATTAAGATGAAAATTAAAAAATACATTTTAAGAACAATCGCATCAGCTCTTTCGGTGTTATGTCTAATAACTAGTTGCAATCTCGGATTAACAATTTCCGCCTTTGCTGAGGAAGATATGAGTGTATCAAATAGTGCAACTGCACCAGAAGAATATATACCTCAGGAATCTATAGATGAAATTGCAATATTTTCATTAAGACACAGTGCAGAAGATTTATCTTCTGTTAATGTATTATTGGTCGAAGATACCCTGCCGTGGAATTCTAGCGCTAATAGTACAGTTCTTACATCTTTAGGTGTTTCTTACAACAAAGTTAAAACAGATGATTTTTTGTCGCAGGATTTGGGCGACTATTCCGTTTTGATTTTTGCAAACGACCAACAGTTTTCGACTTATTCAAACTATGCGAACTTTATGAGCAATGTGGAGACATTTGCGTCATTAGGAGGTGTAGTTATTTTTGGTGCTTGCGATGCAGGTTGGGCAAATGGCACAATTACAACAGCATTACCTGGTGGAGTTAGCAAGGCGACAAAATATACATATAATAATTATATTTCGGATTCAGTGCATCCGATTGTTACAGGTGAACTTATTGACGATGTTGCATTAGTAGATAGTGACTTGTATTCATATTATTGCAGTCACACATATTTTATAGAATCAACATTACCTGAAGGTTCTAATGTGATATTGAGGAATGAATCGAATAATGCGCCTACATTGGTTGAATACAATATTGGGAGTGGTACAGTTATAGCTTCAGGATTGACTTGGGAGCATAGCTATGCTTATCATATTGATGATTCTTATGGACATTATGCTCAAAAGGCTATGGCTGATATGTTTATGTATGCTATAAGCATTAGTAATGCCAATGTTAATATGCGTCCTCCTGTTGCATTAAGTGTGATGGGAGATGAAGATATGTTATCAGATGCAGAGTTAAATGTATCTGCGATAATTGAGAATATAGGCGAGGATAAAGCAGAAAATGTTCGTCTTTGGCTTGTACGTCCAAATGAATTGGATTTTGCGGAAAGTAGCGATGAACGAATTTTAACATGGGATATACTTGATGTTGATGAAAGCGAACAAGTTGATTGGGTATTAAAATTGAAGGATAATGTTACTTTAACTGAACCAGAAACATATGTTGACATTGGGATAAAATTAGAGTATACTATTCCTGAAACAGGCGAAACCGAACAAAAAGAAATCATCAAGCAAGTAAAGATTATCAGAAATAATAAGGCGATTGTTGTTGTTCCCGGAATAATGGGTAGTAATTTAGTAAAGACGGCAACTAATGAGGTCGTTTGGGGAGATTGGATGATGTCTGCAGGGGATATTTCTGATATTCCTGTTTTACACGATGCGTTTCAGTCACTTGAATGTGATGAAACGAGAAGAACTTGGTATACTCTTGAAGCTCAGAATGATTACGGTTATGGTGACGTATATAAAGGGATAATTACATCCCTTGAAAATGATAGCACAATTAGCGACGAATATGACATTAAATTTTTCCCATATGACTGGAGGAAAGGCGTTAATAATATCGCTGAAGAATTAAACACATTCATTGATGGTTACGATGATGTTATTTTTGTAGCTCATAGCATGGGAGGCTTGGTTACAGAGCGTTATCTGGCATATTACGGTGATGATAAGGTTTCAAAACAAATTACCGCAGGTACACCATTTTGGGGAACACCTGCCATGTTAAGTGTGTTAGATGAAGGCAATTTGTGTTATATAATGGATTTAGATTGGACGGCACAAGTATTCACTTCTTTGGAATTACCAAGCATTTTAAAAAATTTGGGCAGTTGTTATGATTTGTTGCCTAGCGAAGAATATACAACAGATTCGCCATGGCTTTATGAGTATAGACGTGTTTTTGAAAATTGGTATGATATTTTTTGGTATAATGGAGATTATTTTTACTACACTTTCGATGAATTTGATGAAGTGATATCAGACAATTATAATGGATACCTTTGGGAATACGGGAAAATGGATCACTACCAAATTGATATTTCTCAGAGCAATACATCTGATTTAAAGCGAATTGCTTTGGTAGGAGCAGGTCATAATACTATCTCGGATATTGAGGTTACATATTATGAAGGCGAGAATATGTATATACCAAGATATAGTATTGGCGATGGTGTGGTTACAATTACAAGTTCAACAATGAACTTTAATAGAGACCTGTTAGACATGAGAATCTTCTATGATGCTAATCATATGGGCTTAATTCAAAATGAAAGCTGCATAGAAGAAATTATTAATGAAATAAAGGCTGACATGAATATTAATTCACGAATGCGCTTAATGTCATTTCAACCTGTATCCGAAACCGCAGATAGTGTAGAAATGCATAATGTTCTTAACAACCAGTTGGCAATTTCCGGCGAATTTGAGTTTTCAGCTAAAAATGAAAGTTCAGAATATTCATACACATCAGTTGGTGTTGTAGATGGAAATACATTCAAAATCAATCCTATTTCAGCAGCAGATATAAACATTATATTAGCACAATTTAGTGAAGCTGATTTTGAATTTACATTCACTTCCTTAAAAGAACAATTATCTGACATTGTATTAGTATTAAATGACGATAAGTACTTATATCGAAATGTTACTGTTTATGAAAACAGCATAATTTATTTGGATTTAACCGATACAACTCTTGTGCTAAACATTGATTTTAATGGAGATGGCAAAATAGATAACACTATAACTCCTAATTCGGATTATACTCCTTCGGATGATGAGCCATCTAAAAACACTATTGATTTTACAGTAGAGTCAAGAAATGCTAATGTTTCTAATACAAATACTATTAACCCAAATGTGGTGCTAACCAACAATTCAGACGAAGCAGTCAACCTTAGCGAGTTGACGATATCATACATCTTTAATCCAGATGAAAAAGAGAATTTTGAATTTCATTGTGACTGGCTTGCTGTAAACAATCAGTATATTGGAGATGTGGCTGAGTGCGAATTTATTGAACAAGAAGATGGTAATATATTTGCAACTATTAGCTTTAATACAGATGTGATTATTAATAGCAGCGAACAGCTTGTAATACATTTCCGCTTTAACTCAAGTGATTGGGCAAATTTGGATTTTACCAATGATTATTCAATGGGAACTGAATTAGTAAATATAACAGATCGTATAATTATTACGTACAATGATTATACTTATGGAGTATTACCTGAATAACGTTTTTCTTTCCGAGTCAAAACTCTTTTTGGCTCGGAAATGCCATTGAGGAGGTGTAATTGAATTTGAAGGTTCGCAGTTTAAAAGTGATTTTTACAGCATTTATCTTCATAATAATATTCGCTATATTTGGTGTTTTATATGTTAAATCGGAACAATCAAAAAATCTTAATGAGATTACAAGCAGTTTGTCAGAGTATTACTATATTTCATGTCCAAACGGAAATGCTATATATATTTTAGAGTATGACAATTTGAAATATTCATATGAAGTTGTTAAATATTCTTTTAATTTATATGAGAGCGAGGGTTCAATATCATATAAATCCGAAACTAATATTTTAGGAAATACTAAATTTTATCATTCAGGATTATTATCAGGTTCAAGTGGAATGAATTATAAAACTGATTTTCCGCAGTGTGTTACTGAAATAAACGATTCTTCTGACATTCAACGTTTTTTCTATCCTACATTTGATAATTCCGAGATAAAAACAGCGCCTTCGGACGGAGGGAAAATATACATATCTTTTGACCATTCTATATCATACGGCGAAGCGCTTGAGTTTATTAAAGATATCGAACGCTATGGCACGGTGACTTGGCTATGGGTTGATACATATTGTCAAAATGACATGAGTTGCAATCCTATTACTATTCAAAATCCTTCTGAAAACAATATTCTTCCCTTGCATGGCATTCCGATGTATTACAATGGGTCATGTGTCGAAAAACCATTGAAGTCTTTTTTAGAAATAATAAATAGTGTGTCGGTTTGCGATAATGACAATCAAATCAATCAGAGAATTTTGGACATCAAGTTGGGAATTAATGATTCTAAGGCTGTTATTAGTGAAGAAGACATTGATGTCATTGGCGTGGTGGTTCTACCATTCGAAGAGTTAGATAGAAAACAAGTTTTTGACGCTCTTAGCCAAATAGATAACATAAAATGCTGCACATAAAATCACCTTGCAAGTAATACAATACGGCGGGCTTTGTAGTTATTCTACATCGTCCGCCGTTCTTTTTTATTCAAGTTCTCCAGAACGCTTCTTTGAACGTTCCTGTTCCTGTGCTTTATCTCTGCCTAAAATCATATCAACATTTTTCATTGTTGTCTGCAATTCAGAAAGTTCGGATTTTTCAGAATAGTAGCTCTCATAGAGTTTATCTTTTTCGGCAAGTAAAGCCTTTTGTTCAGCTCTCAATTCTTTGATTAACGGAACTTTACCGCTGTCAAATCTTTTCGTGAGATACTTTTCAGTAGCACCGAAGATAATCAAATCTGCTTCGTGTTCTTTGCGGTAACGCTCCTTGAAAACGACCGCTTCGGCTTTGTCAGCAATCGGCTTATTTTTACGATAGCTGTCAATATTGTGAATATCCTCATCAATGGTTTTCAAGCGTTTCTCAATTTCCTTGATACGTCCACGAGTGCTGTTGTAGTTCTCTCGTGTTGCTTCAACTTTCTCCGAGAGTTTATCATATTCAAGAAGATTATGCTCCGTTAGGAAGTTCAGAGTGTTTGCCATAGTTTTGATGTTCTGAACGGTTGCCCATTGTCTGTATGCTTCGGGATTTTTCTGACGTTCCTTCATTGCGTTTTCAATATCAATGATAAGCGAAACTCTTTGTGAGCTTTCAATTTCAACACGCTTGCCTCCAGCAATTCTATTTCGGATTTGTTCTTCCGTGTAGTCAGCTCCAAGTGTTTTAGAACGAGTGAAGCGTTCCTGACCTTCGGCTCGGAAGGAAATATATTTGCCTGATTTGATTTCGTACTTTTCTCTTTGCATAAGCAAAAGAAACTCGTCCCAATCCCTCGCCTTGATAATACAACGGTCGATGTTCTGACGGAGCAACGACTTCCAACTCTGCCCCTTCTTGTCGAGAGAGTGTTCATAATGGGACTTGCCCTTTTCCTTCGGATTTTCGATAACCGATAGGTTATACTCTTTGCACAGCATATCACTTGTACGCCGAATGTAGTAATAACTGCTTGGCGTTGAGTGATACTTTTTCTTATCCTTGAAACTTACAGAATTTATTAGGATGTGATTATGGATATGTCCTCTGTCTGTGTGCGTTGCGATTACATACTGAAATCGTCCTTTAAGGATTTTATCCGCAAGCTCTATTCCGATTTTATGTGCCGTTTCATAATCCACCTCGCCCGGTGCGAATGATTGTATTAAGTGCCAAGCAAGGGTAGCGTCTGTCTTTTCAGCATTTTTCTTGACTTGATTGAATTGATAAAAAGCTATTTCAGGCGAACAGCCATATCCGTCAACAAGTAGTTTGTTGTCGGTTTTCTTCGGGTTCATAATATAATCAAGAGCTTTGTTCAGGGTAGTTGTGATAGGATGGATTTCAGTAACTGCCATATTTCCTCCTGCTTCTGTTTTATCTCTTGCATATCACTTGCATATACCGTATCTGTTGCATTTATGCGTTTGGCGATTTGGTTGATATTTCGTGAAACGCCTGTAAGCTGTTCTCCGATTTTATCAAACTGAGAGTAGTCCACTTGTATCAGATGTCCGTCTATTGCCATTTTTCTAAGATAGGCGGACATATTGGTAATGTTCATTAAGGACATTTTGTGTTTGATGAATTCCTTTTCTTCATCAGTAACGTAGAAATTCAGAATTGTCTTTCTTATTCTGTTTGCCATAAGCAAACCTCCTTGCAAATGAGAATTTGTTTGCATTGATTTAAGGCAGTATTGCCGCCACTTAAAGGGTCTGGGAATTCCCAGCAAGCGAAGTTTCGGAAAATCCGCAAGGCGGTATTTTCCAGAAACGGGCGTGTGTCAACGGATTGATTTTTGCTGAAAAATCAGGAGTGTAAAGACACAGGCTATGCTTGCTGTCAACTCCCCGCACCGCAGTGCTTGAACAACTTTTTCAAAGACCGTTCCTCTTTTGAACGGCTTTTTCAATGAAATCAGTAACACTCATCAATCAGAGCGTCTTCACTGAAATCATAATCGTTCGCTTTTAGCACAGGTATCAGGTGCAGATAAAAGCAAGCGATAGCTTGGTCAAAATAGCGGTAATAGTTTGAACTCGACATTTCGAGAACCTCGATAATTTCATCGTGAGTATATTTGAAATTGTCAAAGTAGTAGCGTGACAAAATTTCGTAATAGGTTCTCCCGTTGTCGGGGTAGTCACGAACCATTACTATAGTTTTATCAAGAAGCTCTAAAAGCGTAAGGCTCTTATGACTTCTATAAACCTCGTCATAAAAGGTGTTCGTGTTCACAGTTGTTTCGATTTCCACGAACGAACCTACAAGGTCTATCAGATGTTTTCGGCTCGTCACATACGTCATTTCATCCAGATAATAAATTCTATTGTTCACGTTATGGAGAACACGACGATACAACTTGAGTAATGATTTCATCGCTTTTGTCTTGCTTTTATCACATTTTAAATCAAAGTTTCCCATATATGCACCTCCTGAGAAATAAAATTGGCATTTGTTATAAATCCCTTGACAATGATTTATAATTATGGTACAATGAATACGAACAATCGGTACAATTGCATTATAGCCTGATGATGAACACTTGTCAATAGGTTGTATGAAAATTTGTTCGTCATTGACGAACAATTTATAGGAGGTTTCATTATGGAACTGAAAGAAAGAATCGCAAAATTAAGACGCATTAAGAATTTTACTCAGGCGGAGCTTGCCGAAAAGGTTGGGGTAACTACTCGTTCCATTCAGAATTATGAGCTTGGAACCCGTGTTCCTAAAATGGACACGGTCGTGAAAATTGCAGAAGCTCTCGGTGTTGATGAAAAGGTACTTATGAGCGACGAGGATTATTTCGTAATCGAAGCACACGAGAAGTACGGCTCACGAGGAAAAAAGGACGCTGAAGAACTTGTGAAAAATGCTACTGCATTATTTGCAGGCGGGACAATAAGTGAGAGAGATAAGGCTCTTGTCCTTGAAGCCATTCAGGAAGCATATTTTGAAGCCAAGATTATCAACAAGAAATATACTCCTAAAAAATACAGAAAGAATGACGACAGCGATTCCGACAAAAGCGACTAACACTATATCCAAATGTCCTGAAAATGATACATTTATATATGTTATAATAAGGATAAGCGGATATTCGACCGAAAGGGGTGGTGAGATATGTTTATCGACCGCATCTATGATTTTACTCAAAAGACAATACGAAAAACAAGAACTGCCGACCCATACGAACTTGCTGAACAACTCGGCATTACCGTTAAATATAAATCATTCGGCGATCTGAAAGGAACTTATTTTATTTCAAAGAGACAACCATTTATCATTTTGAATGATACTCTTGATGAAGTTATGGAACGTGTTGTACTCGCACACGAAATCGGACATCATCTCCTCCACAGACATATTGCTGTCGGCAATTTTCAGGAATTCGGATATTTCGATATGACCTCAAAGCCTGAGAAGGAAGCTAATCTGTTTGCAGCCAATTTTCTTATAACGGATGAAGATGTGATTTCATTAGCCGAGGAACAATATACAAGCAAGCAAACCGCTTGTATTCTTAATGTTCCTCATCAGCTGCTTTTGATAAAGATGGAGGATATGAATAAACGAGGTTATGACCTGAACCTCTCCTATGTTCCGAGAGGTGATTTTCTTGGAAGATAAATACCGTGCAATACTCGATAGTTTGATGCTTAAATATCAGAATGATGACGAGGCGCTTGATATGATTTCTCGTGCAGAAGCGGATGTAGAATATCTTTGCAAATGCCAAAAAGAGAATAATTATAAAGGGCAAACTCTGGAGCAATATCTTAATTGCTTAGAAGCACATTTAAATTATTGGAATTAGTTTTAAAATATCCTGAAAATGACACACTTATCTATGTTATAATATAGTAAATAAGCTACACGACTGCATTTTTAGGAGGTATCACTATGGAGAATACATACTTCGTTACAATCACTGGATTAAATCATTATTACGGAAAGAAGCCATTTGAAATTGGAAGAATTATTAGACTCATCAAGGAACCCGATAATGAGTATGACAAGGAGGCTATCGTTGCGTTTCTGCCCTTCATAGACAAAATTGGCTATGTTGCCAACAGTACCAATACTGTATATGACGGAACTATCAGCGCAGCAGGACGGCTTTACGACAAAATCGAGGATTATGCTTACGGAAAAGTAATGTTTGTTACTCATTCCTCCGCAATCGTTCTTGTACTTGACAAAGAAGAGGTGGAAGAAACCGACGAGGATGAAGATGAAACTGTTTCCGTTCTGGTTAACGATGTAAAGACCGAGAAGAAAACCAAGAAGCCGAAGAATTCAAAACAGCCTATTGGCTTCAGGGCGTAATAAGGAGGATTTGATGTTTAAATTTGTTTTTGAGCTGTTAACAGACCCGTTAGGTTTACCTATTGACTGGATATATGAATATATCATATTAGCTGTTATAGGGGTAATAGCTTATTGTTTTGCTTTTAATAAAGTGGGGAATTTATATAATAGTGAGATGATTTACGGAAGATTTTCAGGTTCATTATGCCATTGGATAATTCGTTTATTTGCATTTTGTTTGTTATGGGCAATTGCATACGGCATGATTTGGATTGGTAAGAGAATAATTGAGAATTGGCAAATAATTTTGATGTTCGCTATATGCATTATTGGAACAGCTGTAATTTGTAGTGTGACCATTTTTGTTATGAGACTTATCAAAAGAAGAAGGATGGTGGATAATACAAATGGCTGACAATATAAAAAACGCCAATCATCGATTGAAGATTCTTTATCTATACAAGATACTCCTCGAACGCACAGACGAGAAGCATTACATAACAATGCCCGAAATTATTTCTCAGCTTGAACTTTATGGAATAACGGCTGCCCGCAAAGCTCTTTATGAAGATATTGAAGCTCTTAAGCTATTCGGGCTTGATATTGTTTCAAGCAGGGGTGTAAATGCTGGATATCAGGTGGTAAACCGAGATTTTGAACTGCCTGAGCTCAAGCTTCTTGCCGACGCAGTTTCTTCTTCACGTTTTCTTACGGAAAAGAAATCGGCGGAGCTTTTGAAAAAGCTGGAACAGCTCACAAGCGTTTATGAGGCAAAGCAGATACAGCGTCAAGTCTTTATTGTCGACCGTGTGAAAGCTATAAACGAGCGTATCTATATGAACGTTGACGCTATTCATCGTGCAATAGCCGAGCGAAAGAAAATTTCATTCAAGTATTTCGATTATGACCTTAACAAGAAAAAGTGCTACCGTAAGGGCATAAGAACTTGTTCTCCATACGCTCTGACTTGGGACGATGAGCGCTACTATCTTGTCGCTCATTACGAAAAGTATGACAGCATTTCAAATTTCCGTGTTGACCGCATGGAGAGCGTTGAGGTTTTGAACGAGCCGGCACAGAAATATCCCGAAGGCTTTAATTTGTCTGCTTATCTGAACTCAACTTTTTCAATGTTCAGAGGTGAATCAGAGGAAGTTAAGCTGCGTTTTGATAAGTCGCTTATAAATGCAGTAATCGACCGCTTCGGGAAAAATGTAAGCATTACTCCCGACGGCGATGAGCATTTTACTGTAAGAGTGCAGATAAAGACAGAACACCCCGAACCGTTTTTCGGTTGGCTATTCCAGTTTGGAACGATGGTTGAGATTGTAGAGCCTTGCGAGCTGAAAGAAAAATACAAGGAACAGTTGAAAGCAGTAATAAAATCATTTTTAAATGAGGGTAACTATTAATGAGTAAAAATGTAAATGTGATTTTTTTGTATAAGATAATGCAATGTGAATACATTGATGGTTTTTCAAAAGGCAATTTTTATTTTTCATGTTGTGGTAATTGGATTGATATTGCCAAAAAAAGTGGCGGTAAAGGGCAAGGGGATAGATACGAAGGAGGTTTTGCAAAATATCTGAAAAAGAATAGTAGAAAGCCTATTCGAAAATACAAAAGAAAGTTTGGTAAAGATTTAATAGTTGAATCTGATGGTGATTTTAGATTGCTTAGACGAAAATCTTCATTAAAGATACCAGCTATTTGTTTCTATAGTATAGATAGCGACACTATAAAAGAATTTTTCCAGAAATGGAAAAGGAAAGAATCGAGAAAATTTTAGACGAAAATAATGGATTAGACGAAATAACAGTTGATAAATTCCCGCTTGGACTCTCAGAAAAATATCCTTCTGAATTTAACTTAGATTCAGAAAAAATAGATGCAGTAACAATTCAGTCCAGAAATGTATTAGGGCAATTTGACAAAGAAGGAATATATTATCATAAAGTTATATATATTGACATGAATTACGAATTTGACATTTTTAATGATGAATTATATAAGAAATTTGGTTTAAGTCTTTGTGAGGCGATTGATAATCATATCGAGATATTTTTCAAAGACAGAGCCAATTATTCTCATCAGTGTGAATTAAGAGCAATTGTTAATACTGAACGTTTAAAAAGCATTCGGAGAGGAATTACAAAACAAATCAATGGATTATCATATATAAATGTTAATAATAGTGAAAGCAAACCCGTAGACGCTACTGGTAAAGATTTAATTTGTTATACAAAATCTACATCAGACGGTTTATATGGCAGGGTTGTACTAAAGAAATTATAAATGCATTATCCATTAAACGAGGTAATTTAATGATAACAGGAATACATCATATTTCAATGAAATGTAGTAAAGGAAAACAGTACGAAGAGATCGTAAAGTTCTATCACGAAATACTCGGACTAAAGATTGCCCGTATCTGGGGAGATGAAAAAGCTCCCGACGGAATAATGTTTGATACAGGCAACGGACTTATCGAGATTTTCACTAATAAGGACGATGAAGTCGAGCTTGGTATTATCCGTCACTTTGCGCTTGCCACAGATGATGTTGACAAGTGTGTTTCTGCTGTTAAGACGGCAGGGTATGAGGTTTTCATAGAACCGAATGATATTTCTATCACTTCCGACCCGCCGTATAATGCAAGAATGGCATTTTGCTTCGGACCGCTTAGCGAGCAGATTGAATTCTTCCAAGTAAAATAGTCATCAAGTTGGGAGTAATTTGGGAGTAAAGTGGGAGTTTTTGGTAGTGACTTTGGAGTTTTGATATGTTACAATTAGTATGCTGGCAGATTATATGCTTTTGCATACGCCTTAAAATTGAATATGGGATAGATAGCCTTGTCGCTTAATGCGATAGGGCTATTTTTTATGCCCGAAATCTGTCGGCTAATACAAGTCGGCACATCAGAGGACTTACGGATTTATCCGTGAGTCCTTTTTTGTTGCCCGAAAAAGGAGCAGACAGATGAATTTCCATTACAGCGAAGCAGTCGCAAGGTATCCCTGAGCTTTGGTTTTGACTTTCGACCAGAACAATCAAAATCAAATTTTCAGGAGGATACTTAAATGAACATTTTTATTTTAAAGGACAAGAACAATACATCGGCAGGCTACATTCAGGTTACAGAGGAAGAACTTCAGCTTTATAAGAAGAATTCCGAGGGCAAGGTTTACCTTATCAATCTCGGTCATTCGGTGATGGAAGTTGATGAAACTGCATATTACGACTTTTACAAAGAAGAAAATCGTGAAGATTACAGACAGAAGCTCGCAATAAAAAACAATGTCATCTCTATGGATAGCCTTATTTCAGGCGAATTCAACGAGTGCAACCTTGTCGCTGATGAAGGAGAACCGCTTGATGAAAAGGTTATGCGTGAAATGATGATTGAAAAACTCCCCGAAGCTATAGCTACTCTTACTGACGAAGAAAAAGAGATAATTCATCAGCTCTATTTTAACCACATCAGCGAACGAGATTTTGGCAAGATATTGGGCGTTCCGAGAACAACAATAAGTTATCGAAAAGACAGGGCGTTAAAGAAACTCAAAAAATTCTTTGAAATTTAAAAAAATATTTCGTCCAACCCCTCGTTTTTTTCCTGTATATAGTGAGGGGCAAAAAAGCCTACTCGATAGTACATTGAAAATTGAATAACAACTCTCAAGTTACGTTCCTCTTGTTGCACGAAAGTGTAAGCGACGAAAAGGATACGCCACGATGTTAATGATATATTTCACGGTATCGCAGGCAACGACAAAAGCATTGGTTTTGACCGAATTCGTTAGGCACTGCACCTGAGCTTATCAATATCGACGGAGCGAGAAATATTCCTTTAAGATAATAGGTAGCTCCTATTACGCCAAGACAAGCAAGAGGTATAATGATACTTCCGTTCAGACCGAAAGGTAACGGCTTCTCCATAAGAATGGGTTGAGGTGAGAGTCCTATGAAGCTGCTTTAGCGAGTGGCTGGCTTGAGTTGTTCCCTATACTGTGACATTGTTCACAGTTGTTCCGTCAGGGGTGTCGTGGACAAATATGACGGGTGCATAGCAATTACAGGGTTGTAGGCTGGCACTAATGTCAGCCTACCTCTTTTACATAGTAACATACTATGAATAAAATACGGAAAGGATAATCCAAAATGGAAAAAGTCAAGGAAGTTTTTAGAGGACAGGTTTACTTATCAAGGCTTACCGGCAAAGGTTGTGAACAGCGTGGCAAACGCCCCGTACTGATTTTACAGAACGATGTCGGCAACAAGTACAGTCCGACAACAATCGTTGCCCCGATTACAACAGCGATGAAAAAACGAGCGTTACCCGTTCACGTTCCTGTTTTCAGCAATCGGCTTCACAAAAACTCGATGGTGCTTTGTGAACAGATTCAGGTAATCGACAAATCAAGGCTCGGCAAGTTGCTGTGCCGCATAAGCAACAAGACACTCGCAGAAGTAGATAAGGCTCTTGCGGTAAGCATCGGAATTAACAATAACTTTGGAGGTAACGAGAATGAATAACGAAATCAAAATCTTTGAAAACGAACAGTTTGGTGCTATTCGAACTTATGAGTGTGAAGGTAAAATCTTCTTCTGTGGTAAAGATGTAACAAAGGCGTTAGGCTATAAAGATAGCGTA
>ERZ808240.4049-NODE-4049-length-13479-cov-3.642878_pt1 | contig 13479 bp, 10 predicted proteins | sample MGYA00521084_ERZ808240 | MGnify/ENA primary metagenome ERZ808240 (study PRJEB31516, sample SAMN03275571) | gut metagenome | biome: mammalia-associated habitat; material: feces | host: Papio cynocephalus | place: Kenya | collected 2012-08-06 ... | reverse complement strand
TGTGTAGATGTGCCGTGTGCGAATAACGTATAATTCGTCAGGCAAACAAGCACGGGACGTCGTATTTCTGCAAAGCAGAAATTGCGCCGCTCCCCTACATGGTTTGCGATAACATAAACCATGTATGAATAACGCAAGTGAGATTGCGACCAAGACGGGCGACCAGAGGCCGCCCCTACACAGTTTGATAAACAAATATCATCAGGGACGATGACCTCGCCCCCGATTTTTTTATATTTTCATAAAAAAATTTTTTGACCGCTGCAACATTTCAGCGAAAAATATACACTTATATTATGACGGACGATAGGGGGGATCAGATTGGACAAAAAGGAAAGAAAAAAGCTTGCAGAACTTGCAGTGAACGGCGATACGGACGCCTTTTCTAAGCTCTATGGAGAAATATATAAGGAGCTTTATTACTACGCCCTCGCTAACCTGCAAAACGCCGAGGACGCCGCCGATGCAGTGCAGGACGCTGTGCTGGACGGCTTTATGAGCATCTCCTCTCTGCGAAAAAGCGAAGCTTTCGATAGCTGGATGTTCAAGATTCTGGTCGCCAAGATCAAACAAAAACAAAAGGAATACGCCCAAAGACGCTCTAACCTCGATTATATTAATGAAAGCGACGCAGTGATCAAGAGCGAAAGCGGATTCGAGCGGTGCGAGATCTTAGAAGAGTTTGCTAATCTCAGTGAAGCGGAAAGACTTTGTATCTCACTTCACTGCATTGCAGGCTATAAAGGCAGGGAGATAGTGGAGATAACAGGTATCAAAGATACGACAGTCCGTTCCCATATATCCAGAGGTAAAGCCAAAATTCGCAGTAAGCTGTTTGGAAAGGAGGTGACATGATGAGAAATTTAAGAAAACGCAGAAAACTTATCAGACAAATGGAACAGACAAACAAGATCCCTGATAAACTCATGCCCCAAGAAATAAAAGATATGCTGGACGTGGCAGGCTTTAGACCTGTTATAGAGACAACACAAAACAACACAGAGATAAAAATAAACGGCGGCAGAAGCAACGCCCTGAGATGTCTGGCTGTGGTGGCGGCTTTCGTCCTTGTGGTAGGCGGATTTGCTGTGCTTAGGTTCAGCAATACCCAGTTCGTCAAAAAATACCCCAATTCCGCTACTTCACAGTCCGCTGACGCTTCAGGTCTTGACGGTCTCCGTGGAACGACCTACAAGGGTCTTTACAACTATATAAAGACCAACAGCAAAAATATGGAGGATTTTATAGTCGACAACGGCTATATGTTCAAAAATGTTGACACTTTGAATTATGATGATGAAGATGACTATGTGGCTTTGTATAAGCAGGCTCTCAGAGATCATCAGCTCACCCCTAACCCAGCTGGTATACAGCTTACACGCTCAGGCGTGGATATCACCCCCACAACAAGCATAGATGAGCTGGAAACAAGCGTAACATACGGAAACGCCCACTTCCTAACTGACAACGGCGGTATCGACGTTTATATTACCCAAAACGGAAATATCACAAAGTCAGAACAGGATATCTTTGCCGACGCTTTCCTTAAAAAAGGTCTTGTTGACATTAAGGAATACGAACAATATGGCTGTAAATTTGCTCCAAGCGTTGTTGCAATGTATTTGGATAACAACGAGCTTTATACTTTCTTCGACTTTATCTTACCCGTGAAATCTGGAAAGAAAAACCTCGATATCGAATACTGCGGAATGTGCGTATTTGATGTGAGCGACCCTGAGAATATCAAGCTCATAAGCGAGTTTGAACAGCCGGGCGTGCTGGAGGGCATAAGAAAAGTTGACGGAAAATTTTTCATCGTGTCACGCTACACCCGAGCAGCTTCACTGCTCTTAGACGACCAAAAACCCGAGGATATCGCACCAGTGCGATATATCAACGGCGAAAAACAGCTGTTTGAAGAAGATGAAATGTATATCACAGCCAGAGATGATGCACCGTCTATGATCCTGCTTTCGTCCTTTGACGGTGAAGATCAAGGCTCATACATGGCTTCAAAGCTTATCGCCTGCGGTGAGAGCGACATTTTGATGGGAACAGACAACATTTATATTTTAAGAGGCTTTTGTATAGACGAGACGGAGGACGCCCCAACAAGAGTGCTCATAACAAGAATAAACTACAGCGACGGCGGCATGGAGCTTAACAAAACGCAGACTATCACAGGAGCAGATGCCATGAATATAAGCCATGCCATATCAGGCGACGAGTATAACGGCAAATTGTCGCTGTTTTCAAACGGCTCAGGAAGCATTTACGATATCAGCACACATAATATCTATTATAGCGGCGTTAATATCTGTATGCTGTGGCTCTTTGATGATGACCTTGGCGACCCTGTGAGAAAGACACTCACATACGAGGATATCGATTTCGAGAGCACAAGATATAACACGTTCTATCATTCCATGCTGTATGTTTACAGAGAGTATTCCACCGCATACAGCAATGATGACACTTATCAGCAAGCGAACAATATCCAGCTTGATGAGGTATATGATTTCTCAAACCCTAACAAGATAACTCAGGTGACCGCTGATGATAAAATGATGGCAGTGTCAACGGCAAACAACATTTTCCAATATGGTCTGACGAACTATAACGATGACATTGCAGTGCGCACTGACAGCACGTCATTTGGCTCTTTCAGCGTAAGGATACTAGACAAGAGCAAGACAGAAAAACAGGAAACCATTTTGTACGGCTCAAGCGGCGAGGGCATACCAAATGCTAACGGCACAGTGGATCAGACACAGGTCTATGACACAGAGATAGTAAAGAAATTCAATTTCTTTAAGACTATACAGGAATACAAATATCACGAGAAAGAAATGGGAACAACAATTGACGGAAAAAACTTGACCCAAAGATCCGCAAGTCCTATTTTCTCAAACTCCATAATAACAGACAACGAAAACGGATATATAGCCATACCATTCTATGACATCACCACAGTAGGCAAGACCGATGACGGCGAAAATTTGGAATATACCTATTACGATAAAACTATCGAAAAACTGCTGGTAATGAAATATGACATAGAAACAAAAACTTTCAGCGAGTATGGAACTATAAAGCTTGACGAATATACGGATTATTATGACGATTATTACGATCAGGCTAGCGAAGACGAGGTCACGGCTATAGTCAACGACCATGAGCAAAAAGACTGCTACCGCAGTGCATTCGTTCAGGACGGGTATATTTACGTCTTTTTTGACAAACAGATACGCTCATACAGCTATGACGACCTCTCAAAACCTGTAGACAGTGTAGACATAGTTAAATAGAATCAAACCAATTTCCCCTTTAGCGCCCGACGGATAAATTTCTGTAGGGCGTTTTTTTGCTAAAACGTTTTCGTTATTGCGTACAAATAACAGCACCGCAGATTGTATAATATGTACAATAAATGTTCACAGTAATATAACCAATTGAAATTCTGTTTGTGCTAAAATAATATGGTTTTAAGAATAAATATCAGACATAAACAGGAGAAAATTTTATGAAAGACCTTACGAAAGGAAATATCACAAAGCTTATTTTGATGTTCGCCCTGCCGCTTCTGCTGGGCAACGTTTTTCAGCTTTTTTATAATCTTGCCGACACCCGTATCGTTGGACAGACCCTCGGCAAAAACGCTATAGCCGCCCTTGGTGCGACATCATCAGTGAACACCGTCATAATAGGCTTTTTGAACGGCCTTACAAACGGCTTCGCCCTTGTGACGGCACGCTTTTTCGGCGCAAAGGAGTTTGACCGCCTGAAAAAGTCCGTTGCCCACGCCCTCACTCTCGGCGTTGCAACGGCGATAACCCTCGCCGCCCTTAGCCTTGCCTTTATCGACCCTTTGCTCAGAGCGCTTAACACGCCTGACAACATCTTCAAGCAGGCAAAAGCCTACATAGTAATAATCCTCGCAGGAATGATAATATCAATGTTTTACAACATCTGCGCAGGTATCCTCCGTGCAGTTGGGGACACAGTTTCGCCCCTTATCTTCCTTATAATATCTACTATCGCAAATATCGGGCTTGACCTGCTTTTTATCCTCGGCTTTAAAATGGGCGTTGAGGGTGCGGCATATGCAACGCTTATCGCACAGGGTATCTCAGTTGTGCTTTGCATTATATACATTATCAAAAAGCACAGATTTCTTATCCCTGCAAAAAGCGACTTCCGCTTTAACTTCAAGCTCGCAGGAGATATGTATGCAACAGGTGTTTCAATGGGACTTATGATATCACTTGTGGGCATAGGTACTGTTATAATGCAGGGTGCAATAAACATCTTCGGCACTGACATAATAGTTGCACACACCACCGCCAGAAAAATATCCGAAATTTTCATGCTCCCAATATCAGTTTTCGGCGCAGCTTCCGCAACCTTTTCAAGCCAAAACTATGGCGCAGGCAGGATAGACAGGGTAAAAGTGGGAGTGAAAAAGGCTACCCTTATAACATGGGGCTGGTCGGTTATCGTAATAGCCGCAACATGGCTTTTCACACCATTTTTCGCACACCTTATCACAGGTATCAGCGACCCTGAAATAGTTGGAACAGTGGAAAAATATATGAAAATAAACACAGCCTTCTATTTTATCCTCGGCATAGTAATAGTTTTCAGAAACGCACTTCAGGGCGTAGGGGATAAGATAACACCAATAGCTTCAAGCATAATAGAACTTTTGGGCAAGTTCGCAGTGGCAATGATACTCGCCCCACGCATGGGATATTTCGGCATCATGATAAGCGAGCCGCTTGTGTGGGCAGGCATGGCAGTAATGCTCGGCATAGGCTTTGCCGCAAATAAAACTTTCCGCCGAGGGAATATTGCCGACACCGCAGAGCAAATGTAAATAATATATTAATTTACATAAAACAGATAGCTTTCTATGTAGAAAAAAAGTAAGCCACTATTGATTTTATCAAAGAAATGTGTTATAATTAGTAAAAACATACAATCGCTAAAAATGCGGTAAAAAGCAATGATATCAAAGATGTGAAAGGGGGAAATGCCTGCAAACAGCGGGCATGAAAAGAAAATGCTTTCAAAGATCTTATCAAAAGAAGAGTGTGCAAAGTGCAGGATATGCTGCTGTTTTGACAGCTATGATATATGGGAAACGCCATATATATCACCAGCTCTTGCAAGCAAGATATTGCAGGAATATGCCCCTAAGCAGGAGTTTATAAAAAAAGAGAACCATTTTCTATTCAAAATGGATAAAGAGCAGGACGCAGACCTCTACTATTGCCCAATGCTTGATAACGAAAAAGGCTGTGTATTGGGGGACGATAAACCATTTGATTGCAGGATATGGCCTTTAAGAGTAATGGCACTTAACGAAACAAAAGTTATAACATTGTCACCAGTCTGTCCTACTATGAACGAGAAATCCATAAAGGTGCTGACGAAAACGGCTAACGAATTGGCAGATCAGATATTTGAGTATGCAGACGAAAATCCGGAAGCCGTGAAACCATATCTGGACGGATATCCAATATTGGTGGTAGAGGGTAAGAAATATAAGGATACTCTCGTATAAAGCAAAGTAAAAGCACCCCCGAGCGAAGCGAGCAAAAGGTCCAGGGGCACGCCCCTGGTCAGGGTCAAGGGGTGAAACCCATTGCAGGGTCAAGGGACAGAGTCCCTTGTGAGTAAATTTCTTGTTCGACTTCGCTCACAAGAAATGGGCAAAACCCTAAGCGGAGCTTGAGGCAGAGCCTCATTCGGCGCAAGCCTACCAAGCGGTGCAGAAAAGCAAAAGAAGAAACACAAACTAAAGAACAAAACAAAGCGGTGTCGGAGGACAAACTCTGCACCGCTTTTACTATATCCTTGTACAAACCCACCCCGCAAAGAGCGACAGCGATTTTGCGGCACGGCACCAAACCATGGTATCAAAATGTAGGGGCTGGCGCCCTCGACAGCCCGTTCGGAGGGCAACGAGGTTTGAATTTAGACAAACCATGTAGGCAAACAAAAACGGGCGAACAGTGTTTGCCCCTACCATTGTTTGTGGGGTTATCATGAATTGCAAGTAACCTACCTCAAAAACAAATAATAGATAAGCCCATACAACACACTAGCCAAAGTGCCGTAAAGAATAACAGGTCCACTTATAATGAATATCTTCGCCCCAAGCCCAAGAATATACCCCTCCGTCTTAAATTCCAACGCAGGCGCAGCCACAGAGTTCGCAAAACCCGTTATTGGCACAAGCGTACCTGCACCGGCGTGCTTCGCAATGCGGTCATACCAGCCTAAACCTGTGAAAAGTGCAGATAAAAATACAAGCGTTATGGATACTGCCATGGAAGCATTGTCCTTTGATAACCCAAAGTATAAATACATATTCATAAGGGATTGCCCTATTGCACATATAAGTCCGCCAAATAAAAACGCCTTCGGTATCGTCACCCACCACTTCGTCCCGTGTGAAGCCTCCTTGTACATCTCACTGTATTGCGCCTTGCTTAAATTTATATCCATTTTTCTCGCTCCTTTTTTCAATTCTGTTTATCCCTATTGTTCCTATAAAATCACCCGTTATTCATATTTTAAGCGTCAATATTTTCGCACAACTTCGTCAATATGTTGATATAAGGCTAATATTTTTATATAGTTTAAACAAGTTTTGTACAATGTAAACGATTTAATACAGGGAAATTTGTTCAAATAGTATCTTGAAAAAAATGCGAAAATTTTGTATCATATTCATAGAGATATTGTATCTTAAGGGCAGTATGACTGCCATTATTTTTTCAGGAGGTTATTATTATGAAGGCTAAAAAGATCCTTGCTGCTGTCACAGCTCTTTCTCTGACAACAGTAGTGTTCGCTTCATGCGGCGATTCAGCTGATTCTTCAAGCTCAGCTGCCGCAACAACTACTACAGCTACTACTACAACTACAACTGCAGCAACAACTACAGCTGCAGCTGAGTCTGCTGCTGACTCAACTGCTACAGCAGACAGCTCTGCTGATGCAACAACAGGCGGTGACTCTGACTACACACCAGTTAAGACTTTCGAGGGCTATGACGCATTCCTTATGTTCGGCGACAGCCAGTGGCTCTGGGGCAACTGGCAGGGTCAGGGCGAAGCTGACGCAACTCAGGCTTTCGGCGTTGACGCTGACGTAACAGGCGATGGTGAATACACTGTTTCTATCACAAACGCTTCTATTTCTTATGACGACCCAGACGAGGGTCTTAACCCACAGGTAGCTCTCGACGGCGACTATGCTGTTGCAGCAGAAGGCTGCGTAGTTATGTGCGTTGATATCATTGGTCTCCTTAACGGCGACAAGCTCAAGGGCACAGGCGATCCAAAGTCAGATAAGGAAGCTCCAGGTAAGTACAACGCTGACGACCTTAAGGTAGAAGTTAAGTCTATCAAGGCTGACGGTCAGGAAGTTGCTTTCGATAACGCTAAGATCAAGTACGGCAACATCGAGGACAACAACAACTGCTACAGAATCGAGATCTACAACGATTACGGCGACACAGCTAAGGATTCTCCTATTGACAAGGACGCTCTCACATTTGAGGACAGCCTTGAGGTCACATTCTCTATCGAGGGTCTTTCTGAATAATTTTACACAAAAAACTAAGAGCAGGCTGCACGGCGGTCTGCTCTTTTTTGCATATTTATACATTTTCATGTGACATAGGGTGTGACAAGTTTTTTGAAATTCGTGTCACACTTTTGTGTTGACATAAAATCGTGCGGAATATATAATAATATTATTATAGTAATTCTATAATATCATCACATATTTTATTAATCCCCATGAAAAAAGCTGCGGTACCCTTTCTTACCACAGCTTTTTTCTTTTTATTTTTATTCACTTTTATTATCTATTCCGTCTGACTGTCTGCCACCAGACCGCCGTTATCTTCCATAAGCTTGAATGTTATCTCAAACTCACGCTCGTCACCGCTGTCTGTCTTGCGGTAGACCTTGCAGGTAACATCGTCCCCAGCCTGCTTGCCTGAGAACAGTGAAGCTATGTCAACCTCTCCTGCGGTGGACTTTCCGTCTATCTCCGTGATGATATCACCCTCCGCAAGGTCAGTGTTGGCAACGTCACATTCAGGATTTATGGACACAATGCAAATTCCTGCCTTTATGCCGTATATCTCCGCCGTTGTGTCGCTCACAGCGTAATAGGTCACGCCTATCTTCACTCTGCCTGCCACATAGCCCTTTTCCATAAGCTCCTCGATAACAGGCTTTGCCTCGTCTATGGATACTGCAAAGCCTATGCCCTCATAGTCGCTTGATGCAAGCTTTGACGAGGTTATGCCTATGACCTGCCCCCACATATTAAATAACGCTCCCCCTGAGTTTCCGGGATTTATGGCGGCGTCTATCTGTATGCAGTTCATTATTATGGACGAATTTTCAAGCCTTATCCTGCGGTTCACACCTGATACGATGCCCTTTGTCACAGTGCCATAATAGCCCGCCGGCGAGCCGATAGCAACAACTTCTTCACCTGCATTCACCTGTGTTGAATCACCGAACTCAGCCGCCTGCAAGCCCTGCGCCTGTATCTTTATGACCGCAATATCCGTGGCGGCGTCCTGCCCTACCACCTTGGCTTCATACTCTGAATTGTCGCTTAAAACCACCTTTATGCCCGACTCAGCCGCATTTACAACATGAGCGTTTGTGACGATATATCCGTCAGCGGACATTATAACGCCGCTGCCCTGTCCTGCCGCAACATATCCGCCAGAATTTTTATATACCTCTATAGATACCACAGCAGGTGAAAATCCCTTTGCAATGCCCTCGGCAGTGTATCTTCCGTCAGCCTGATAAAATTCATCATCAAGCTTCGGCTTGTCAGCCACAGGCAGTGTAAAGCTTATCTTCTCGTCCCCTGTGACAAGGTTTCTCACCCAGCCGCTCCCCCTTATGGAGGTTATGGATATGGCTATGCCAATGCCGATAAAAAGCACCATAAAGCACAGCCTTGCTCCTGCATGGTGCATACGCTCCCTGCGGCGGCTTTTCTTCTTGGCAGTATCAACAGCCGTCCAAAAGCTTTCGTCCACCTTGTCGGCGGATACAGCCCCCTCAGGCAGCTCAAAATGCTCTTTTCCTGTATTCTTGTCATTCTCATCAGGCAGACAAGGCTGCTCCTCAAACTGATCCATATGAGCCTCCTAGTCCTCCTCCGCCTTGTTAGGCAGTGTGAATACAAATTCCGTGTACTCGTTCTTCACGCTTCTTACCATTATCTTGCCCCCGTGGAGCTTTATGATAGAGCGCACGATATTAAGTCCCAATCCAACACCCGTCTTGTCAAGTCCTCTTGACTTATCGGTCTTATAAAATCTGTCGAACACCAGCGGCAGCTCGTCCTCAGACAGACCCTCGCCGCTGTTTCTGATAGAAATGCTTGTCATATTTCCCTCAGGCTCAAAGTGGAACTCAATGTAACCGCCCTTGTCAACGAACTTTATAGCATTCTCTATCAAGTTATACATTACCTGATGAACAAGGTCGTTATCAGCATAAAGGGTCACTCTGTCAACGTCAAGACCCCTTACCTCTATCTGCTTTTCCTCAAGCCTTGGCTCGAAAGTCACAAGTGTGTCAACTATCGGCTCAAGCACAGAGAAATACTGCAAATTCGGTTTCAGCTCGCCTGCCTCGATCTTTGCAAGATTGAGCATACTTCTTACGAGCCTTGCAAGCCTGTGTACCTCGGAAGAAATTATTTTAAGATAATACCTCTCCTGCTCCTTTGGTATCGTGCCGTCCAGCAGACCGTCCACAAAGCCGCCTATAGACGTCATAGGCGTTCTAAGCTCGTGTGAAACGTTTGCAAGGAAGCTGTTTCGCATGGTGTCATAGCTTTTAAGGCTGGCTGCCATATCGTTGAAAGCGTTGCTCAGCTGTTCAAGCTCTGAGGTAGAATAATCAGGCAGCGTGACAGAAAAATCTCCTGCGCCTATCTTCTTTGACACCTCCGCTATCTCCTTTATAGGCTCTGTAAGCTTCAGCGTCATGAAATACACCAAAAACAGCACTATAACAAGCACAATTATTGCGGAAATGATAAAGATCTCCATTATATTGTAGATATAATTATCTTGATTTGCCTTTGAGCTGAACGCAAGCACATAATATTCAGGGCCATTCGCTTTAAATGACTTGCCTATCACATGGTACATAGCCTTAAAAGCTCCGCCCATATCCGAATAGACATACTCACATCTGTCAGAAAAAGCGGCAAGCTCTTTGACAGAAATATTCTGAGGGCTGCACACAGGGTCTTTGCTGGAGTTCACAAGCACTGCTCCCGTAGAGTCGCACAGGATAAAGTCAGCGTTGCACGCCATTGAATACTGCGTCATCTGATCCGTCACCGACTCTTTCCAGTCGGCAGGCTGATCCAGCATTTCTTCCTGCGTATATAAAGCAAGAGCCTTGGCGTTTTTCTCCAACAGGCTCTTTTTTTCGTCAATAAAATACCTTGAAGAAACCAGCAGTAATACTGTTCCTAAGCACACAAAGCTTATAAGTATTACTGCTGAACAAATTACAAAGTATTTAAAGAATATGCTTTTACGATTACTCATGCGGTGTTTCAGCGACTTCAAACTTGTATCCTACGCCCCATACAGTTTTAAGTGCCCACTTGTCAGAAACGCCCTCAAGCTTCTCACGCAGACGCTTAACGTGAACGTCGATAGTTCTCGAATCGCCGTAATATTCAAAGCCCCATACCTCGTCGAGGAGCTGATCTCTTGTATAAACTCTGTTCGGGTTTGAAGCAAGGTGGAACAGAAGCTCAAGCTCCTTTGGCGGTGTGTCAAGCACCTGACCGTTTACTCTCAGCTCATATCTTGTCATATTAACTGAAAGCTTGTCATACTTGACTTCCTTTATCTCAGCTTCGCCTGATGACTGACCTACTCTTCTGTAAACAGCCTTTATTCTTGCGATAACTTCCTTTGTATCGAAAGGCTTTACGATATAGTCGTCAGCTCCAAGCTCCAGACCAAGCACCTTATCAAATGTTTCTACCTTTGCGGTTATCATGATGATAGGCACGTTGGACTTCTTTCTTATCTCACGGCATACCTGCCAGCCGTCTATACCAGGCAGCATAATGTCAAGCAGTATGATATCAGGCTTAAGTGCGTTGAATTTTACCACTGCTTCCTCACCGTCATGTGCAAGTATTACTCCATAGCCCTCCTTTTCAAGGTAAAGCCTGAGCAGCTCGCAGATGTTCTTATCATCGTCTACTACCAATACTCGTCCAAGCGACATATTTCATCTTCCTTTCGTTTATTTACTTGCATTTACGCCCCTGATTTCAAATTTTCGCACTTCTGAAAATTTGAACAAAAGGCAATAATTATTCAAATTGATATAAGTATTATAACAAATTCACAAACGCATTGTGTGAATATTTAATTAACTTTTTATTAAATATCATAATTTGCTTCAATTTTAAGTGGACGTCTGCAACATTATGTATATATTTAATTTAATTAATCAATATCTTTGGGTTTTACTTACAAAAGTCATTAAAATATTATTTGATTTTTGTAAACTATATCCCAAGATAATGCATATTCCAAGCAAACAGCCTCCGCAGAAAAACTACGGAGGCTGCTATTTATATCAGATATTAGTCAGGGGAGCTTATTAATACATACCGCCCATTCCGCCTGCACCTGCTGCTGCGGCTGCCATAGCAGCGTCAGCCTGCGGATCCTTCTTGTCTGCAACAAGGCTCTCTGTAGTGAGGACCATTGAAGCAACAGAAGCTGCGTTCTGAAGTGCTGAACGTGTTACCTTAGTAGGGTCAACGATTCCGGCTGGTATCATGTCAACATACTCGGAAGTGTAAGCGTTGAAGCCATAGCCGACCTTTCTTGAACGTATTATCTTGTCTATGATAACGCTGCCCTCAAGACCTGCGTTTACAGCTATCTGTCTAACTGGCTCTTCAAGTGCCTTGTAAACTATCTGAGCGCCTGTCTTTTCGTCGCCGCTGAGCTTGTCAACAAGCTTCTTAACTGCTGGCATAGCGTTGATAAGAGCTGTTCCGCCGCCTGCTACGATACCCTCTTCAACAGCTGCCTTTGTAGCTGCCAGAGCGTCCTCGATCCTCAGCTTCTTCTCTTTCATCTCTACCTCAGTTGCAGCGCCGACCTTGATAACAGCTACGCCGCCTGAAAGCTTAGCAAGTCTTTCCTGAAGCTTCTCTTTATCGAAATCAGAAGTTGTGTTCTCGATCTGTGACTTGATCTGACCAACTCTTGCCTTGATATCGTCGCTGTTGCCTGCGCCGTCAACAATGATAGTGTTCTCTTTCTGAACAACTACCTGTCTTGCTCTACCAAGCTGCTCCATAGTTGTTTCGCTGAGTTCAAGACCAAGCTCTGAAGAAATTACCTGACCGCCTGTAAGAATAGCGATATCCTGAAGCATTTCCTTTCTTCTGTCGCCAAAGCCAGGAGCCTTTACAGCTACGCAAGTGAATGTGCCTCTCAGCTTGTTTACGATAAGAGTTGAGAGAGCCTCGCCCTCAACGTCCTCGGCAATGATAAGAAGCTTCTTGCCAGCCTTAACTATCTGCTCGAGCAGTGGAAGAATTTCCTGAATGTTAGATATCTTCTTGTCTGTGATAAGAATGTAAGCGTCATCAAGAACAGCTTCCATTTTATCTGTATCTGTTACCATGTAAGGTGCGATATATCCTCTGTCGAACTGCATACCCTCAACAACTTCGCTGTAAGTTTCAGCAGTCTTTGACTCCTCAAGAGTGATAACGCCGTCAGCAGTTACCTTTTCCATAGCCTCAGCGATAAGCTTACCGATATTCTCATCAGCGGCAGAAACAGCACCTACTCTTGCTATCTCCTCAGAACCTTCTATCTTCTTTGAGTTAGCGATGATAGTCTCAACAGCAGTATCTACAGCCTGATCCATACCTTTCTTAAGTACCATTGGATTAGCGCCTGCTGCGATATTCTTCATACCCTCTCTAACAAGAGCCTGAGCAAGCAATGTAGCTGTTGTTGTACCGTCACCTGCGGCGTCGTTAGTCTTAGTAGCAACTTCCTTTACAAGCTGAGCGCCCATGTTCTCGAATGGGTCGTCAAGCTCGATCTCCTTAGCAATTGTAACACCATCGTTTGTGATAAGTGGAGCGCCGTATTTCTTATCGAGAACTACGTTTCTGCCCTTAGGTCCCAGTGTTATCTTAACAGTGTTTGCGAGCTTGTCGATACCGCTCTGCAAAGCTTTTCTTGCGTCTTCGCCAAAAATTATATCCTTAGCCATTGTAAATTACCTCCGTTTATATACTATTTAAAATGCAGTGAAATTAGTCAACAACTGCGAGAATATCGTCCATTTTAACGATAATGAACTCTTCGCCGTCCAGCTTAACATTAGTGCCGCTGTTCTTAGAGATAAG
>ERZ808240.4046-NODE-4046-length-13480-cov-9.551732_pt1 | contig 13480 bp, 8 predicted proteins | sample MGYA00521084_ERZ808240 | MGnify/ENA primary metagenome ERZ808240 (study PRJEB31516, sample SAMN03275571) | gut metagenome | biome: mammalia-associated habitat; material: feces | host: Papio cynocephalus | place: Kenya | collected 2012-08-06 ... | reverse complement strand
ACATAAAGCATACAAAAAATTAACTCATAACAATTTATGAAATACATTAAATCAAAGTTAATTACTAACAATTTCAAATCTTTTTAATACTTATAATTTTAAAAGTGTCAAAACAAAATTTGTAGATTTTTTTATCTTTTTTGTGTTTTATGATATGATTAAAGAAACAATTGATTTGCAATATAAAATAAATACAACAAAAGGCAAATAATGGAATTATGGAAAAATATGAATTAAAAGAATTAAATTTACAAATGAGTAAACTTGAATATGAAATGTTTCAAGATATTCCAGCAAAAGAAAATGGTTCAACTAACCTTTGCCATGGTGTGCCCTATGAAAACTTTGGTGCTTACTTAGAAAATCAAATGGCAAGAAAATATCAAAATGTGTCACAATATGACACCCTCACCATCATTTATATTATGTATGTAAACGATTTACCCGTTGGATATGTTGGAATTAGAACAAAAATTGATGACAATTGGAAGAAATGGTCCGGAAATGTTTTTTATGCAATAAGAAGTGCCGAAAGACACAAACATTACGGCACAAAAATACTCGAACTCGCAATTGAAAAATGCAAGGAACTTGGTATAGCCCCTATCTATGCACAAGCGAACAAAAACAATATATATTCACAAAAAGCAATTGAAAACAATGGTGGCAAATTATATTTGGAAACAGAAACGAAATATTATGTCATACAAAAATGCTGAAAATTCTTTTGAATTAACAGCATTTTTTGTAACTTTCTTAAAATAGACCGATGTTTTATAATATTTTTATGAAAAACAAAAAACGCCATGTCATCGGCAAAACCCAACAACTCGACGTTTTATGTGGTGGACCGTCGGGGGCTCGAACCCCGGACCCACTGATTAAGAGTCAGTTGCTCTACCAACTGAGCTAACAGTCCACAAGAACTCATTTAGTGTTATCAATCACAAATTGACTTAATAAGTATATAATACACCGCTCAATTTGTCAATATTTTTTAGCAACTTTTTAGTGACAAGCCACAAATTGCAACAATACTCGTTTTTATTAAGCCAATTAGAACCGTGTAAAAAATTTAAAGCAATAAAAAAATCCAAAAACAATCGCTTTTGGATTTTTGTTTGTTTATGGCATAATACGCTTTGGACCACGGAACAAGAATGTTGATTCTTTTATGCTTGAAAGGTTAAGCATTTTTGCAACAAGTCTTGCCATTCCAATGGCAAAGCCACCATGTGGTGGGCAACCATATCTGAAAAAGTCAACATAGCCTTGCATATTTTTTGGATTGATGCCCTTTTCTTTTATGTTTTCAACAAGTTGTTCGGCTCTGTGCTCTCTTTGTGCGCCACTGGTGATTTCGCAATCCTTAAACAACAAGTCATAACTCTTGCAAAGAGATGCATCATCTTCGCACTTCATACTGTAAAATGCACGTTGACTAAATGGGTATTCGGTGATGAACACAAATTCTGAGCCAAAGTTTTTAATGGCATAGTCGCACATCAATCTTTCACTTTCGGTGTCAAAATCATTGCTTGCGCCAACATAGTTATATTCATTTTTCAAAATTTCAAGTGCTTTTTGATATGGAATTCTTGGAAAATCTGCTGTTGGAACTTTAAGTTCAACACCAAACACATCCTTAATTTCTTGTGCATATTTTTCGCTTACTACCTTAAAGGTGTATTTAAGCAAGGCTTCTTCAAAATCCATAACATCTTTGTGAGAATTTACATAACTCATTTCAACATCAAAACTTGTAAATTCGGTTGCGTGGCGTGCTGTGAAACTTTGCTCTGCTCTAAAACAATCGCCAAACTCAAAAACTCTTTCAAAACCACTTGCCATTGCCATTTGTTTGTATAGTTGTGGGCTTTGAGTTAAGTATGCAGGTGTGCCAAAATAGTCAAGTTTAAAAACTTCACTGCCACCCTCACTTGATTGTGCAGAAATTTTTGGAGTGTGAATTTCAACAAAATTGTTAGAAAGACAAAAATCTCTAATTGCTTTTTCTGTTAGTGTTGCAATTTTAAACACAAGTGCTTTCTTTTCATCTCTCAAATCAATCCAACGATAGTTCATTCTTTCTTCAATTTGGGCTTGGTCATTGATTGGCAATGCCTCTGCCTTTGAAAGCACAACAACTTGTTCTGGAATAAGTTCCATTCCGCCAAGTTTAACATAGTCATTTTTAATTGCAGTGCCAACAATTTCAACAACACTGCCAACAATAAGACCACTAAAAACTTGTGCAACTTGTGGCAATTTTTCTTTTTCAACTGTCACTTGCATTTTGCCGGTTGTGTCTTGCAAAACAATAAATTGCATACTTTTTTTGTCACGCAAATTTTCAATGAAACCAGCAATTTTAACTTTTTCATCTGCTTTAACATCTTTAATGTATGTTCTGTTCATATTTTCTCCTTACTCAACTTTTGGCTTAAAACAAAAAAGCCTAAAATTGACATTTCAATTTTAGGGGCGAATTTATCCGCGGTGCCACCCTATTTTGGACTTTTGTATTTCTAACGCAATAACCCGGCAATCCCTAAATTTCTTTTTGAAATTGCAGTTCCAACAAGTGTCGCCCTTGCAAATGCAAGCCTTGTTATCATAACCATTGCATAAATTATAGCATTGCAAAAAAATATTGTCAAATTTCTTTTGCATTAAAACAAAATTTGTGGTTTGTATTTGTTCCTAAATTGCACTATTAGTAGTTGTCTATGCCACAATATTATAAAAACCGCTTTTTAAGTTGACTATTTTTTTAATTTTTGGTATCATAAATATACTTGAATAATGTTTTATTCATGCTAGTCCAACTTAACGTTGGTTGAGAGCAACTTTTGTTGCTCTTTTTAATTTCAACATGTATCATTCACAATTATTTTGCAAAATGAAAATTATTATTGCTTTTTTGTTTGATATTTGATATAATCAAATCGTTGCTCCCATCGTCTAGTGGCCCAGGACACTGGCCTCTCACGCCGGCAACATGAGTTCGAATCTCATTGGGAGTACCAATGCAAAAAAAAGAAAAGTCTTAACGGCTCTTCTTTTTTTTACAATGAAATTTCCTAACGGAAGTATTTGGTCAAATATGTTAAAGACAAAGATTACTTGCAACAATTAGTTTTTGGCACAATAAAGTGCTTAAAATGATTATTTTTAAATTGTGCATTAAAATAAAGTTGCAAAGATTTAGTTTGATGTTGTTTTATTTTTTCTAGTTTTTGAACTTTTTTCTTGGATATTTAGCAATTTGCGAATCTCTTTAATATCGTCTTCTGTTAATTCACATTTTGCTATTGGGAGGGCATTTACATTGTTAATAAACAAGAAAAAATAATTTTTGCTTTCTCTTTTTTTAACGATATCTTTGTAATAAATTTTTGCAGTTCCAACATCTTCGCCATTGTCCATGGTTTTGATATTCATAAAGTCTTCGTTAAATTCATATATATTTAATCTTGTGTTATTCTTTATCTTTTTAAGTTGTTTTTTTACAGTCAAATAAACCACAAGCCCAAAAACAAAAGGTATTGAAAATATAAGCAAATATTCCACATTTGCATTTTCAACAAATATCTTGATTATTACATAAGCCGAAAGTCCAATTATTCCAATAATCATCGTAACAAGTTCTATAATAAGTGCTGGATGTACTAACTCTTTTTGCATTTTTTCATCCAATTTTGTTTTAACAACTATCATAAATTTAAACTCCAAAATAATTTTAACATATTTGCATAAAATTTGTAAATAATTTGCCACCGAAATGCTAAAATCAAGCCGTCATAAAATCAAAAAACACCACCAAAATTGAATTGGTGACATTTTTATTATTCTGTTCTAAGACATTCAACTGGGTCTTTTTTGCTGGCAATTTTGCTTGGTATGCTTCCACTAACAAGAGTGAGCAACATACTTGTTGCAATGAGAATAAGTGCGTGCAATGGATTTAGCACGGCAATGTTTGAAACTGCATTATCGGCAACATTTTTGACAATTGCACTGATTATTGGACAGAAAATGTAAGAAATTGCAACGCCAATAAAACCTGCCATAAAGCCTATGATTATTGTTTCGGCATTAAACACTCTTGAAATATCTTTTTTGCGTGCACCAAGGCTTCGCAAAATGCCAATTTCTTTTGTTCGCTCAATAACACTAACATAAGTTATGATGCCAATCATAATGCTAGAAACAACAAGTGAAATGCTTGCAAAGGCAATTAACACATAGCTTACAATGTTAATTATGTTGTTTAAAGTTTTCATAACCGCATCACCTTGGTCGGAATATACAATTTGATGTGCATTGTCAACTGTTGAATTATAATCAGAAATAAAGTTCACAACATCAGTTTTTGCATCAAAATTGTTGGCATAAAACACAATGTTTTGTGGAATGTTGCTTACGCCGATTTGTTGCATTGCAAGTTCATAGGCTTCTTCACTTGAAATTTGCAATTTAAAAGTTGAGTTCAAAAAGCCATTTATTTGTTGTGTGCCATCAAAACTGCTTGGAATTATTCCGGCAAACTCTGCAATATAAATTTCAAATGGAGCGCAAAATGTGTAGTTATCACTATTCAAATCAACTTCACTTTGTTTAAGTTCTGCTTGTTTTTGAGCAATTAAACTATTTTTGCAATTTTCTCTATAATCAGATGCAAGTTTTGGTGAAAACATAACACCACTTGCAAGAAGCGATGTGTTTGCATCTTCTTTTTTGCGTAAAATTCGTGTAATTTTTAATGTTTTTGTTGTGTCAGAATTATAAACTTCTTCAAGCTTTGTTTGGTCGACACTTAAAATTGTGCTAAATGTGTTATTTTCTGTGTCATAGACATAAAAATCATCGTTAAACACAAGTTTATATTCTTTTTTGCACAAGTCTTCATAAGATATGTTTGCATATTTGCCTGTTGTTGCATCACGGGTCAATGAAATGCCAAGGTCATCTAAAATAGATTTTTTAAGTCTGTTGCCCTTTTCCAAAACCAAAGTCATTCCATATTCATTTTGCAAATCAAAATCTGCTGTTTGATAAACTGCCTCATAATTTTCATCAATAAAGTCGTTGTCATTTATTGCTTCATAAAATGTTCCTCTGCCACTTCCAGACAAAATGCTCAAACTGTTTTTGTTGGTTGAAATGCCATAAGTTCCATCATCTTTTTTTGCCATAACTTTTAGTGGTGTGAAATAGTTGTATTGCACAAGCCTTAAATCTCGTTTTTGTTTTGCCTTGTCTTTTGCTTCATAATCTCTAACTTTCTGCACAAACTCTGGGCTTAAATAGTTAAAATGGCCGTATTCTGTGTATTGCTCCATACTTGACTCATAAATAGACACATCAGTTTTTTCGGTTGGTTCTTCGTCTTGTTCTGGTTTTTTTGTGAAAGATGAATAGTCAATTGTTGCAGTTGAAACCGTAACCGGATAGCCACTGAGCGCACTAGACTGCGAACTGTTGATGTAGTTTGTGAAGCCATTTGAAATTGCAAGCACCAGCGCCACACCAATAATGCCAATGCTTCCGGCAAAACTTGTCAAAAATGTTCTGCCCTTTTTGTGAAGCATATTTTTAAGTGAAAGATATAGTGCCGTGAAAAAACTCATTGATGTTTTGCGCTCTTTTTCTTTTTTTGCAACACTTATTTCTTCACTTTCAACAGTTTTTTGCGTTGTTTCACCACAAGTTTGTTCACTTTGGGCTTCAAATGGGTCATTGTCACCAGCAACTTCGCCATCAACAAGTTTGATTATTCGTGTGCTATACTTTTTTGCAAGTTTAGGGTTATGAGTTACCATAACAATCAATTTATCTTTTGAAATTTCTTTTAATAAATCCATAATTTGGACACTAGTTTTTGTGTCCAAAGCACCAGTTGGCTCGTCTGCTAAAATGATTTTTGGATTGTTTACAATTGCACGAGCAATTGCAACCCTTTGCATCTGTCCACCCGAAAGTTGATTTGGCAATTTGTTGATTTGTGTTTCAAGTCCAACTTTTTTAAGTGCTTCAACGGCCCTTGTCTTGCGCTCTGATTTTGAAATGCCATTTAGTGTAAGTGCCATCTCAACATTTTCAAGAACAGACAAATGGTGAATTAAATTGTAACTTTGAAAGACAAAACCAATTTTGTGGTTTCGGTATGTATCCCAATCTCTATCACTAAAATTTTTTGTGCTTTTGCCATCAATAACAAGGTCGCCAGAAGTATATTTGTCCAAACCACCAATTATGTTTAAAAGAGTGGTTTTTCCACAACCAGATGCACCCAAAATGCTAACAAACTCGCTCTCTCTAAAATTTAGTGAAACTTCTTTTAAAGCCCTAACTTCTGCTCCACCTGTGCCATAAGTTTTTGAAATCTTTTTTAAAGCCAACATTGTCTGCTCTCCTTTGATAGCATTTTAACACAAATAAAAAAATATGTATATTTTTTTGAAGCAAATACACGTTCTTACAGTCATAAATTTTACTTGGAAACAACAACCATTTTTAAACAAAAATTGTTTATTCAAAACGTGATGCCTTTATTTTTAAATATATTTTGTTAGTAAATTGATTAAACAATATAATAAATAGGGCAACATCATTTAGTTTGCATATCATAAACCCCTTTTTATGTGCTGAAATATATCAAGCAAAACGCAAATTTATTTTAACTGCAACACTGATAGTTTTTGCAAATTTACAAACAAAATAAGAAAGAAAACATCAAACTTATTTTATGCAACAAAAACAATTGTTGCAACCAAAAAGATTGTATTTTGTTAAAATAATTTTCTCTTTACAATTTTTTTTAATTTGGCAACAAATATTTTTTTAATTGTTGACATCGCATAAAAATTGTGTTATTCTTTATAGGTGTGCGGGTGTAGCTCAATGGTAGAGTTCTAGCCTTCCAAGCTAGCCGCGTGGGTCCGATTCCCATCACCCGCTCCACTTGTATTTTTAAAATACAACTTTGCGTTTGTAGCTCAGTTGGATAGAGCATCGCCCTTCTAAGGCGAGGGTCGGGAGTTCGAATCTCTTCAAACGCACCACAATTGCCTTTGTGCAATTGTTTTATTGGGGTGTAGCCAAGTGGTAAGGCAAAGGACTTTGACTCCTTCATGCGTAAGTTCAAATCTTGCCACCCCAACCACTTAAAAAGATACCGTTTGGGTATCTTTTTTGTTTGCCCACAAAACCCAATATTATTGCAACTTCAAAACACTAATGTTTGACAATTTGTAAAAAATTAAATATTATAAAAACAGGAGATAAGAGAAATGACAGATGAGAAGTATAAAAATTATATAACCAACTATTATGTAGAAGGCTACAATAATCTATATGATATTTTAGAATATTGGAAACAAAATCCCGTTCGTGTTGAATATGATATTTGGTATAAAAACATTTTTTACACTATACGGACAGAATATTTCCCTGTTCCAGAATATGGTAAACCTTATGTTGCATATTACTTAAAACCAGACAAAAGCGATGAGCATATAACATATTTTGATACTCTTGAAGAAATGCTTGAGAACTACCATCTGCAAGACGGCACACTGCTTCTGGATTTTCTCACAAACCCAATTTATAGTGAGTATTAAAGTTGCACAAAAAGTGATGGACAAAAGCCATCTTTTTTTATTGATAAGTTTTTTGCTTGGCAAAAACCATGTGTGTTTTGTTTGCCATAGTTTTGCCTAATTCACGCTGCTCTATTTTTAAATTGCATATTGACATTGATATGATATGGCGTTATAATAAAGAAACTAGGAGTGGCAAGAAATGAGTCTAGGGGAAATTGCAATAAAAGATTACAAAACACTTTATGAAAATTGCAAAAAGTTAAAACACAATTTAAAAATAGAGGCCAAAGGAATGCGTGGACATTGGCTTTATAACAAAAGCACAAGTCTTCCATTTAATTTGATATACACACTTATAAGTTCAAGTGCATTTGGCTATGGTTATTTGTATTACCTTGATTATTATCAAAAGCCATTCAACATTTTAACTGCCGCAGAACTTGTTGTTGGATGCTCGCTTGCAATAACTTTTTCAACAGACATTTTTGGACACATAATTTGCAAACACGGCAAAGGTGCAGTTTCAAGAACCTTTGCAAGAATGAATTGCGATGAATACTTTGGTCTATTGGCTGAAAAATTGAAGAGTTACAAAAAATTGCAAAAGTCAAAAACAATCACATATAGAAATCTTGACCAATTTAGAAAATTTGCACAAACACTTTCAGACATAACAAGCAACTACAACTATAACTTGGGAAAATTAGAAAAGAAAATTTCAAAAATCAAAAATCCTAAAAAGCAAAAAAAATGGCTTGAAATGAGAGAAACATTAAGACCATACGAAAAATTTTTGAATGCAAATGAAAAGAAGTTTAGTGAATATGTTGAAAAATACGCAGATATTGACACTTCAAACATTGACGCACAAGATTTAGACAATGAAGTTATTATTCCAGAAGAAGCTTACACAATCAAAATTGATACATCAAAAACTGAAAAAGTTCCATCAGATTTTGAACAATTTAAAGAATACTTAATTTTAAAAAAATACAAAGAGCAACAAAAACACAATAAAAAACAAAACGAAGAAGATGATGATTTGTCCTGCTCGCTTTAAAAAGATGAAACAATTTGTTTCATCTTTTTATGTTAATTTTGCATACAAATTTTAAAAAATAAAATAATTAAAATATTTTAAATTTTTTATTGACAAAATACGCCCAATATCGTATAATTGAAATGCTTGTTATGTGACTCATTAGCTCAGTTGGTAGAGCACTTGACTTTTAATCAAGGTGTCCCGAGTTCGACTCTCGGATGGGTCACCAAAAAATTGTTTGATATGCCAACGCATATCAAACAATTTTGTTATATAGCAAAAAGAGATTTTTCTCTTTTGTGCGGATGTGGCGAAACTGGCAGACGCACTAGGTTTAGGTCCTAGCGAGAAATCATGGGGGTTCAAGTCCCTTCATCCGCACCAATTTTTAGGGGTTTTTACCCCTTTTTTGTTTTTACTATAATGTTGTCAATATGCTATTCCATCAGCCATTTGGCAACATATTTGTTGTTTTAACCCATAACAACTTTTTAACATAAAAGTTTATGATGTCATTAGCACCAACTCCATCATCAATTAAATCTGCCTTTGCATAAACTTTAATGGCAACTTAATGTGAGCGAAAAATCATAGATTGCTTCTTGATTTGAAGTGCGAAATTGCTGATAAACATCAGCCTTATAAATTGACAAATGCGTATAACAAGGCATTTTCTGTATATTTTACATTTTTAAGCATTTTGCAACAAAATATCATAAAAAGGTAGCCGTTTGCATTAAAAAAGTAGCCATTTTTGTTTTTAAAGGCTACCTCGCTTTTTAACAAAATATGATAAACTATCATTGTAATTATATTAAAGGAGAAAATTATGATAAAAAAACACAAAACTTTTTTGGGCTTTGCCTTGGCAATTTTGCTTGCCATTCCTTGTATGGTTTTATTTTCTGGCTGTGGAGATGACACTTTGAAAAATTTAACCAATGCAGAAACGGGAATTGAAGTGACTGGTGGAAAGTTTGAAAAGGGCTCTAAACTGTCAGTTGAAAAAATTGAGATGACAAGTCAAGCAGGTCAAGAAGCACTTGCAAGGGTTTCAAGTTCTTCATACAACACAACAAAAGATCCTGTCATTTATGACATTAAAGCGACAAAAGATGACAGCATTATTCAACCAAATGGTGAAATAACAATAACAACAAATGCACCTTTTGAAAGTGAAAATGGATATGTTGTCTTTCACCTTGTTGACCAAAACAATGTTGAAACACTTGATGCAACTTTTGCAAATGGCAAAATTTCATTTAAAGTAACCCACTTCTCTATTTTCATCATTGCTGAAGATTTGGAAAGCAATGAAATAAACATTCATTATGATGATGCGCAAGGAATTGTTAAGTTTGAAAATAACGAAACAATGCCAAAAGATTATGCACTCACACTAAAAGGCGACACAAGCATAAAACTCACTGCCGAAGCAAAAAATGGCTACAATTTTGTTGGTTGGTACAATGGCAATGGCACAGATGCACAACTAATCACAAGCAATGCAACAGCATATTTCACAGGATTTAACACAACAGTTTATGCAAAATTTGAAGAAGCCACTCAAACCAACTTTATTTTTAAACTTGAAATGGAAAAGAATGATGAAACTGACAGTAGTGTAAAAACTATTGAATACTTTTCCACAGGCGAATATGATGGCAAATCTGCCGAATGGGAAATTAAAGTTGACGGCGAAGATTCAGAAGGTGTTGACTCTACCCTTTGCGCCGACCCTTGGTATGCCGGCATTATGATTAAGTCAGCAACTGCTTACAAAAATTGTGATTTTGGCACAACCAACCAACAATTTGGTCTGTTAGATGGCTATCACACCCATGATGGACATTTTGGTGGAAAAATAACAATCAATCCAAACTACAAATTATTCTGGTTGCAAGAACTACAAAATTCAAGTGAGATTTCAACATCATCTGCATTTAGAGCAAAACTTATGCCGGTTGAAACAGATAAAATGCAAGTGCTAAATGAAGGTCAATACATTGTTGTTAGAACCGATGTTTATGAAAATGCGGTGGCACAAGGTTTAAGCAATGAAAACGGAGATTTGTGCGAAGCAATAGCCAACTTAATTCGAACAAAAGACAATGGCAATGGCCCAGAAATTGAAGATGTAACAGCAGCATACGTATTTTCAATTCAATTTGACACTCCAGTTAAAAATTCGTAAATCATTATTGCAAGCGCTAAAAATAATTAAATGTTTTATGACAAAATTAACAACAAGAACTTTACTTTATTATTGACAAAAACAGGTAAAATGCCTGTTTTTTTTGTAACAAAAATTGTGTTGCAGTGTTGTGCTACACTGCATACCAAAAATAAATTTTTGCCAAAATTTTTTTACAATATTTCCTTTAACACCAACACTATATTATTTAAAACAGCAAAAACAGACTTTTAAAACTTGCAACATAATTGCCACAGATAAAACTTGCAATATTTTCACAAAATATTAAGTTTACAAAATCAAAATATCTTTTTGTGGCTTTTTTGCAACAAAAAAAATAGCAGATAAACTGCTATTAGTCGTTATAAACATCAACAATTGTTGAATAGCCTGCTTTTTGCAACATTTCTTTTTGAAATTTTGCATTGTTCTTTCTAGGAGAAACCAAAACGGTTTGACCTTGTTTGCGCATTTCATTTGCCTTTTCAAAAATTTGTTGAACTTTTTCAATGCAAACATCTTTTGAAATTAAAAATGCTGTTGCGTTGCCATTGTCAAGTTTAATCAAATTGTTTTCTGAAATGACTGACAATATGCGTTCAAGGCCAATTGAAAAACCACAAGCACAAACTTTTTGTGAGCAGAATTTTCCAACCATTTCATCATATCTTCCACCACCTGCAACTGACAAATTGTAACTTTCAAGTTCAATTTCAAAAATTGGTCCGGTGTAATATGACATTCCTCTAACAAGGGTTGGGTCAAAAACAATTTTACAATCTTTGCCAACAAGTTTTTGTGCAGAAGCAATTATGTTGCTCAATTTTTCAACAACACTGCCGTCGATTTGAATGTTGTTTTGTTCAAGATATGTTTTGCAATCAACATTTTGAGAAATGTTTTCAAACATCTTACAATATTTTGTTGTTGCATCAGCATCAAGTCCAAGTTCCAAAAGTTGTGACTTAACACCATCAATGCCAATTTTGTCAAGTTTGTCCAAAATGATAAAAATTGTGTCCCATTGCTCTTCTGGGAAATTGCAGTTTTGTGCAAGTGCACGCAAAATTGCACGGTCATTAACTCTAACCTTTATGCCGATGATGTTAAGTTCTTCAAGCATATTTGCTGTGGCAGAAATAAGTTCAATTTCGGCAAGATATGTTTCATCACCCAAAACATCAATGTCACATTGAGTGAATTGTCTAAATCTGCCCTTTTGTGGACGGTCTGCCCTAAAAGATTCGCCAATTTGAAGTGATTTGAATGGCACAGGCAAATTGTCCTTGTTGTTGGCGTAGAACCTTGAAAGTGGCAAAGTTAAATCATATCTAAGTCCACAATCACACAAATCATCGCCAGTGCTGTTTTCAAGTTTTTCACCACGCTTCAAAATTTTGAAAATGAGTTTTTCATTTTCTCCACCTTGCTTGCTTGTCAAGTTTTCAATGTGCTCAACAATTGGTGTTTCAATAAGCATAAAGCCAAACTTTTTGTAAGTGTCCTTAATTTTTCTGATAACATGTTCTCTAAGTGCCATATCATTTGGCAATTTTTCTGGCATACCCTTTACAGGTGTTTTTATTAAACTCATATTTTTCCTTCTCTCTTTATTTTCAACACTTTTGCAATCACAAAAATGTTCATTTTCTCGCTATGTAGTTTAGCATTGTTTGTGTTTATTGTCAACCAAAAGGTTAACTGCACAATCAATGCTTTTTAAATTTGTCATTTATTCTCAAAATTCCAACAAACAGCAAATAGCACAAATTTAAGCAAACAGCAACAATCGTCAAAATTGTGAACACGCTTTTCATCGTGGCATTTTTTGAAAGAACTATTGGCAGATATATTGCAACAAAAAGCAAAAACAAAATGTCAACTGCCAAAAGGCAATATGACAAATACTTCAAAAACTTTTTCATACTGCCCTCCAATATACGCTTGAATTTTCAATATCTTTAATGGTTGCGCAAGAACTTATGCCTTTTAATTCTGATGTTGATGAATTGAATGTTATCACACTTCCATTTAAAAATCCACCCAAACTTTGCGTTATGTTTACTTGCGACAAATAATAGTTTTCATTTATTGAAGAAATGGAAATGTAAATTCCGTCAAACCCTTGCACTGCATATGTCAAGCCAATCATACTTCCAACAACAAATTTAACAGTATCGTTGCCATTTTGTGAAGTCATGGTTGTGAAGTTAGACACAAAAGCGTCACCCTCAAAATAACCAGCAATTCCACCGGTAACAACAAATGCTTTGTCTTCGGTTGTTGTTGCAGAAATGCTTCCACTTGAACCACAACTTTTGATTGATGGCTTGCTTACAACATTGCCGTTTTCTTGAAGCACACTGCTAAATGAGCAAATTCCGCCAACATACAACTTGACATATTTGCTGTTTGCAGTCATATTGCCCAAATTTTGGCAGTGAACAATTGCAAAGTTGTTTTGTGCACAAATTCCTGCAACAAAAGCAGAAAGTGCGTTGCTGGTTTCCTGCTCGTTTTGGCACTCAACAGTCATATTGCCAAAGTTAAGGCAATTTGAAATGTTTTTATAATTCATTGAAACAATGCCTGCAACATTTGGATTCCAGCCAGAAAGATTGCTCAATTGTTTTATGC
>ERZ808240.4045-NODE-4045-length-13487-cov-7.041468_pt1 | contig 13487 bp, 11 predicted proteins | sample MGYA00521084_ERZ808240 | MGnify/ENA primary metagenome ERZ808240 (study PRJEB31516, sample SAMN03275571) | gut metagenome | biome: mammalia-associated habitat; material: feces | host: Papio cynocephalus | place: Kenya | collected 2012-08-06 ... | reverse complement strand
TATGTCTTTTTCTTGTACTTTTGGCTCTTTTTTACTTTTCAGATACACCCTAGATGGTCCAACAAAGCGATAACTGTTCGATTGTCCAAATCCCTGCCATGAATCGTAGTTGTTGATGTACATTTGATGCTTGGTCTAAACAAGTGAAATTGAGGATGCCGTTTTCGAGCCAAACCAGCTCATTTTTACGGCTTTGCATAAAAATCCGATACCTGTTTTAAGGGGCTGATTTTGGCTCTGCACATTTTTGCACACTTTTTGCACGGTCGGCTTTTTCATAGGAATCCTCTGCATGAGCTGGAATTGCTTTGAAATGCGTGGTAAATTTTGTATCAGGTGAGCAGTGCCAGACGGAGCTGCGCCTTTACTTCGGGGTCTGCATTTTTCAGAAGCTCCAGCAGAGCGGTCATAGAGATGGCCGGTTTGCCTTCGACGGGTAATATCGTTTGAAATATCGAGACTTTTGCTTGAACAATTTTTGCGTTTGGAGATTCGTTCGTTTAGCGTCCGTCAGGATGCGCAGCCAGCACAATTTTTGTGCGGAATATCGGGTTTGGGCGAAGCCCAACAAGTATTTTTGAATTTGGATTTGTAAAATCAGATTCAAAAATTGTGAGTTGGTACCAGCTCGCACTGCTTGCTGTGGTTTGCAACCTCAAAAATTTTTGCGCAGAAAAATAACCGCCAGCTTCAAGTTGAACTTGAAAACGGACGGTCTTGATTGAAAAATGATTTTCAAATTTTGGAAGCACGCTGAAAGTCTTCACAGAGGACGCAAGCAGTGCGTCTGTCTATACAAATGCCTATTTTGCGCTGCAAAATGCTTGTTGGGAACACCCAAACCCTTGAACTGCATCCGTTGGATGCAGACTGTGCGATGATGGTGAAAAAATCAGGAATAATCGGAACCATCACTGGTTTCAATTTTGTTGAGATATCGCCAAAGGGTAGTGCGACTGATTCCAAGCTTCCGTGCAGCAGCAGCCCGGTTTCCACCTTGTGCAGCAACTGTTTGCTGCACGACCTCTCTGATGATGCTGTCCAGTGTCTGCGGACGGTCAGCGTTGAAGGCCGGAGTTGAGCGTACAGTCGGCGTGCAGCGGAGTGCACGCTCTTTGGACAAGAGATCGGCGACGGTACTGCTGCGGATATAGGGACCATCGGTGAGAGTTGCAAGGGAGCGCAGGATGTTCTTGAATTGGGTATAATTATTGGGCCATGGATACTGCCGTAGCATCTCGATCGCATGTGGTTCAAAACCGGAGATTTGTTTTCCAAGTTCCAGATTCAGGCTGTTCAGATACAGGCTGGAAAGAGACGGGATCTCATCCGAGCGGCTGCGCAGAGAGGGAAGATTCAAGGTCAATGCGCCGAGACGTTCGGTGAAACGACGACGAATCGGAGATATAGGCTCCATTTCATGAACGGAACGGGAGAACAACAGCCGCACCCGTCTGGAAAGCCCCGTTTCTTCGATGGCAGATAACAGTTCAGTACTCCACTGTTCCGGAATAGACTCAAAGTTCTGGAAATAAACCGTATTGCCGTTTGCGTTTAATGGAGAATTATAATGATTCAGCAGGAAATCCCAGCTTTTATCATTCATCTGGGAACAGTTGGCAATAATGAATGGGTGATTGACGAGAGAACTGTGTAGATAGAGATATCGTGCGATCTGCTCTTTTCCGGTCCCGGGTTCACCACAGATGAAGATTGGCTGACGAACGGCCGAAAGTGCCTGGATCTCTGCATCCTGTATGCCCATGGCACCACTCAAACTGTAAAAACTATTGGAGAAAAGATATTCACATTCACCTTTATTCAGGATACGCAGACCGGGGCGGCTGGAATGTAGTGGAATACGAGATGGTATGCAGTAAAACAGGTAGCGTTGTACATTGTTCATGAGCAGGATTTGCGCAGTGATACTGTAAAGCTGGTCACGCTGAGTGTAGTAGAATTTCAGACTGCCTGAAGAAGGAATCTCTCGCAGATGTGCCTGCAAAGCCTGACAGAGCTCGACGGGAACATCATTTAAGCTGCTGTAAAAAATCTCACCAGAAGGTTCCATGACGATGACTCGTCCGCCCTGCTCCTGCGTAATGCTGCGGAGAAAAAGATTTTCCTGACGCAGATGGTTGAATCGGGAGCTGATGCTTAAGGCCTGATCGATGGCGGTGTGTAGACTCTCAATGCCGGAAGTGATCAGAAAGGCATCAAAGCCCATCTCGCGAGCAATAGTATGCGTGACCATATCGCAGACCACCATCCGGTAGCCTCCCTGTCGGAGTTTTTCCAATGTGTGCCGCACTTCGTCCACATTATGGACAGTAAGAATATCCAGATTGAAATCCAGAAGGCTGCACAACGTGTGCGCTGGTTCTGTGATGCCGGGAAAGCCGACAATGGCATATAGGTTAGAGTAGTTCTCGGCCAGCTTCATCGTGCGCAGGACATCGTAAACAGAGATGGGAATATCTACGACAGGGGTTTCGGTGATCTCCCGGATCAGGGTCGCTGTTCCGCCGCGAGAGATGATGCAGTCATAGGAATTTGGCGGCATTCTCTGGACAATGGAACGGCCTTCTTCCAAGTCGCCGGTGTGGACATCCAGTTCAACGTCCGGGTAAGCCTGTGCGGCCTGCTCCATAGCGGTGCGCATCCCATCATAAGGGGCAATGCCAAGAATATGAATATGAGTTTCGACCATAAAGAACCTCCATCCTGTTTCTCTTTGAAACTATTATACTAAGTGAAGCCCGAAAAAGAAAGGTGCGTGCGTTCCAAAAATGCACGCTTTTGAAGAAACAAAACAAAAAAATTGCAAACTGTATCAAAATGGAACACTTCTGGTGCTTCTCTTCAGTGCAATCTTTGCATAAAACAGGCATAATGAAAGCACAAAGAATAAACGAGGAGGAAGAGAAAATGCTCCGCCTGCTGATTATTGCAGATGATTTTACAGGTGCGCTGGATACAGGCGTGCAGCTTGCAGCCTGCGGCATTTCCACACGAGTCGTGGTGGGAGATGCAAAAGAGCTGGAAACAGATACCAGCACTGTCCTTGTAGTCGATACAGAGACACGCCATTTGACGCAGAATGCAGCTTCACAAACAATTAAAGAGATAGTCGACCGTGCTGTGAAAGCAGGTGTGCCGTGCATCTATAAGAAGACAGATTCTGCCCTGCGCGGAAACATTGGCGCAGAGCTTTCTGCTCTGCTAAAGGTCAGTGGGGCGAATAGTTTGCCGTTTTTGCCAGCATTTCCACAGATCGGCCGTACCACAAAGGGTGGCGTCCATTATATTGACGGTGTGCCGGTCGACAAAAGCCCCTTCGGCGTCGATCCGTTTGAACCGGTGCGCTGTGCAAATGTTGCGGAGCTGATTCATTTACAGACCGGTGTTCCGGCAAAGAGCTTTGAATGTCTACATGAGGGCGACATCGGGCCTGAGGATACAGGCATTCTGATTTTTGATGCATCTAGTGCCGAGGATCTGCTGGAGACCGGTCGGCAGCTGTTCCGGAATGGAACGCCCCGAATCTTGGCCGGCTGTGCTGGTTTTGCGGCCTTCCTTCCCCAGCTGCTGGGTCTTTCGGATGGCTCCCATGTGGAGGTCCCGAAGCTGGATCCACGGCTGCTGGTACTCTGCGGCAGTGTGAATCCCATTACCTTGCGGCAGATGGATGCAGCAGAAAGGGCTGGATTCTCTCGCCTACGCCTGACCCCACGCCAGAAACTGGAGCCGGGCTATTGGGAGAGCGAGGACGGCAAAGCAGCACTGACAGAGATTGAAACGATGCTGGCAGCAAATCCCCACTGTATCATTGAGACGAACGATGAGGGCGGCAATCAGCTCACCGCAGACTACGGTGCCGAGCGGGGCATCGATCTGGATGGTCTGCGAGTGGGTATCGCCAGCAGTGTGGGGCACATGTTCGGGAAGTTGTTCAACAGCCCATACCTCGGAACGCTGCTGCTCACAGGCGGTGACACGCTGTTACAGTGCATGAACTGTGTGGGAACAAGCGAACTGGAGCCAGTCTGCGAGATGGAAAAAGGCATCGTATTGGCACGGTTCACCTACAAGGGATGCTCCCGTTATGTCATCACAAAATCCGGTGGCTTTGGACAGGAGAAGCTGCTGATTGAGCTGGCAGATCGGATCACAGAAAAATAAAAAACAGACAGCCTAGGGCTGTAATAATATAGAAAGACGGAAAAAGGAGAACGATCATGACCTATGCAAAACTGCCCGGCCTGACTTGGGATGGTACGGTGTACGAGAACGAGGAAATGGGTACGCTGGAAGCTCTGCTGCCCACCGGCGGCTGGCCCACGGCACATGCTCCGGCTATGGTGGAGCTGCCCAACGGTGACCTGCTGTGCTGCTGGTTTGCCGGTACTTATGAGGGCAGTGCCGATGTTCACATCATCTGTTCGGTGCTACCTCACAATGGCACTAAATGGTTGGAGCCGGTAGATATCTCCGGCGATCCCACTCGCAGCGAGCAGAACCCCTCGCTGTTCTATGGCCCGGATAATGCTGTGTGGGCTATGTACACTGCTCAGCTGGATCGTCAGGCTGGTAAGGACAATATGCAGTACACTGCAGTTGTCCGCTGCCAGAAGAGTACCGACGGCGGAAAGACATGGGGTCCCTACACCACCGTGTTCCCGGAAGAAGGTACCTTCTGCCGTCAGCCCATTCAGGTGTTATCCAATGGCCGCTGGATCTTCGCCAACTGGCTGTGTACTGATTCCGCCGAAGGTCTGTCCGGCGATCCCACTGCTTTCCGCATTTCGGACGACGAGGGTAAGACATGGCACATGGTTATGATGCCGAAGAGCAACGGTCATGTGCATGCGAATGTCATTGAGCTGGAGCCGGGACATCTGGTGGCCTTCATGCGCAACCGCGAAGCATATCGCATCCACCGCAGTGAGTCCTTTGACTGGGGAGAGACATGGACCGAGCCGACGCCCACTCCGCTGCCCAATAATAACTCCAGCATCAGTGCTCTGAAACTACAGAGCGGTCGCATCGCTATCGCTTACAACCCCACCTGCACCCCTAATCCGGTACCCGGCAAGGCTGCATGGCCCGGCCTGCGCTGCCCGGTAGCTGTGGCTCTTTCAGAGGACGGTGGACTGACCTTTCCCATCATCCGCTGGATGGAGCGCGGCGAAGGATTCATGGGTGACGAGAATAAGACCAATAACAAGCAGTATGAGTACCCGTACCTGATGCAGAGTCGTGATGGTATGCTGCATCTGGCCTATGCGGCGCGTACCCGTCAGGGTATCAAATATGTTCGCTTCAGCGAAAAGGATGTTCTGGGCGAAAAGCGCGAGACGGTTGGTCTGTATAACCCCACCGCAGCCCAGAGCCGCTGATTTCGTTTTGAATAAAATTTTTCATATTGAACCATCGATCAGGAGGTTTTTGTTATGCTGACTCAATACAATCTGAAGATGCCGCACGCTGTTTACGGCGGTGAGAATGCCATGGAGAACATCACTGCTATCATCAAGGCACGCGGTGCCAAGAAGGTGGCTATGTTCACCGATAAGGGCATTGAGGCTACCGGCCTGTTTGCTCTGCCGGAGGAGGCGGTCAAGGCATCTGGTGCAGAGTACTATGTGCTGGACGACCTGAAGCCGGAACCTACCTACACCGCAGTGCAGGCTATCATTGATGATTTCAAGAAGAGCGGCGCAGATCTGATCGTTGCCTGCGGTGGCGGCTCTGTCATGGATGCTGCCAAGCTGGCAAGCGTACTGGTCACCGATGCTTACGGCGTCAAGGAGCTGCTGGATAACCCCGGCATGGCTCAGAAGTGTGTGCCCATCGTCCTGATTCCCACTACGGCTGGCACCGGTGCTGAGGTTACCCCCAACGCCATCGTAGCGGTGCCTGAGAAGGAGTTGAAGGTCGGCATTGTCAACGAGAATATGATCGCTGACTACGTTATTCTGGACGCTCGCATGATCAAGAATCTGCCGCGCAAGATTGCAGCGGCCACCGGTGTTGATGCACTGGCACACTGCATCGAGTGCTTCACTAGCAACAAGGCCAATCCCTTTAGCGACCTTTACGCTCTGGAGGGCTTGGATTTGATCCTGAATAACATCGAGAAGGCCTGCGATGATCCCGAGGCCATGGAAGAAAAGAACCGGATGCAGATCGCTGCTTACTACGGCGGTCTGGCTATCACCGCTTCCGGTACTACCGCTGTCCATGCCCTGAGCTATCCTCTGGGCGGCAAGTACCACATCGCACACGGCGTATCCAATGCCATCCTGCTGGCTCCGGTCATGCGCTTTAATAGCGAGCATCCGGCTGTCCGTGAACGTCTGGCTGCTGCCTATGACCGCTGCTGCCATGAGGAAAAGACCTGCACTACCGTGGAGGAGAAGACCGCATGGATGATCGCCCGTCTGGAGCACATCGTCAAGCATCTGGACATCCCCACCAGCCTGAAGGAGTTCGGTGTGCCCACTGAGGATCTGGAAGGTCTGGTCAACGCCGGTATGCAGGTGCAGCGTCTGCTGGTGAACAACATGCGTCCCGTCACAGCCGATGATGCACGCAAGCTGTATCAGGAGATCATGTGAGATAAGAACAGAAAAGGAGAAGCAATTATGAAGACCAGCGATATCAAAGGTATAATCCCTCCGGTAATCACCCCGATGAATAATGATCCAGAGCAGACAGTCAACCATGAGGCCCTGCGCAATCAGGTGGAGCGTCTGCTGGCAGGTGGCGTCCACGGCATGTTCCCTCTGGGCACCAATGGTGAGGCTTATGCCCTCTCTTTTAAAGAGAAGGAAGAGGTCTTGGCTACCGTTATTGATCAGGTCAAGGGTCGTGTTCCTGTGTACGCAGGCACCGGCTGCATTACCACTGCCGAGACGATCCGCATGAGCAAGCGTGCCGAGGAGCTGGGCGCAGATGCACTGTCTGTCATCACCCCCAGCTTTGCACTGGCTTCCCAGAAAGAACTGTACGACCACTATGTGGCTGTGGCAAAGGCTGTTAATATCCCCATCATCCTGTATAACATTCCTCCTCGCACCGGCAACAAGCTGCTGCCTGAGACCGTACAGGCTCTGTGCCGTGATGTCGATAACATTGTGGGTGCAAAGGACTCTAGCGGCGATATTGAGAACCTAAAAGCCTATATTCGTTTGACCCGTGAGCTGGACAAGGATGTTGCTATTCTGGCCGGAAACGATGGTGCTATCCTGACCTGCCTGAAAGAAGGCGGCGCAGGCGGTATCGCTGGCCGTGCAAATATCTGGCCCGAGACCGTCGCAAAAATTTACGACTGTTTCAAGGCAGGCAATCTGGAAGGCGCACAGGCTGCACAGGATGCAATCGCTATTCTGCAGCAGACCTTCAAGTATGGCAACCCTAACACCATCATCAAGACCGCTGTGGCTTTGCAGGGTCATCCTGTTGGCAAGTGCCGTGCACCGTTCAACTATGTCCCGGAAGAAGGTCTGGAAGCTATCAAGAAGGTTCTGGCTGAGAATGAAGCCAAAGGTCTGCACTGAGACGAAATAAGGAGAAGGCTGCTATGAATAAACCGATCGTTGGCATTACTATGGGCGATCCCGCCGGTTCCGGTCCAGAGATCACCATCAAAGCTCTGGCGGATCCGGAGCAGTACACCTACTGCCGCCCCATCGTTGTGGGCGATGTGAAGGTGTTTGAGCAGGCCAAGAAGTTCGTTGGCCGCGAGGATATCGTGATCCATCGCTGCGACAAAGTCTCAGACGCTCTGTTTACCCCCGGCACCATTGATGTGCTGCATTTGGATCTCATCGAAGACATGAGCAAGTTTGAGATGGCAAAAGTCAGCGTGGAAGGCGGCAACGCAGCCTTCCAGTGCGTGAAGAAGGTCATCGAGCTTGCAATGGCTGGCGAGGTGGATGCGACCTGCACCAATGCCCTGAACAAGGAAGCTATGAACAAGGCACTAGAATACTATCACGGCGAAAAATCGGATGGATACACCCATTTTGATGGCCACACAGAAATCTACGCCACCTACACTCACACCAAGAAATACACTATGATGCTGGCTCATCACGACCTGCGCGTGGTCCATGTTTCTACCCACGTTTCCCTGCGTGAGGCCTGCGACCGCGTGAAGAAGAATCGCGTTCTGGAAGTGATCGAAATCGCTAACAAAGCCTGCAAGGACATGGGTATCGAAAATCCTCGTATTGCTGTAGCAGGTTTGAATCCCCACTGCGGCGAAAACGGCCTGTTTGGCCGTGAGGAAATTGAGGAGATCACTCCGGCCATCGAGGCTGCAAAAGCTGAAGGAATCACAGGTGTCGTCGGTCCCTGCCCCCCGGACAGCGTGTTCTCGCAGGCCATCGGCGGCTGGTACGATATCGTCGTCTGCATGTACCACGATCAGGGTCATATCCCCCTCAAGACGGTCGGCTTTGTGTACGACCGCGAAAAACAGGAGTGGAAAGCTGTAGAGGGCGTCAACGTCACGCTGGGTCTGCCTATTATCCGTGCCAGCGTGGATCATGGCACCGACTTCTATCATGCTGGCAAGGGCAATGGCAACGAGTTGAGCCTTGTCAATGCTATTAAGTATGCCGTCAGGATGACCGGTCGCACGAACTAAGCCATTATCATTCCCAACATATTCTTCATTTTCTCCTGGCATTGGGGCTGTTACACATCGTTTTGTGCAACAGCCCCTTTTTTGCAGTGTGCAAACGGAAAGAGTTTCAATCGGGAACGTATTAGTGAAACTTAACCGGAAAATGTTTCGATTTGCAACATCACTTTAATGGAAAAACTGAACACTTTTAAATATGTTCCGAAAAGAAACGGTTTTACGGGAAGAAAAGTTGTTTCGACCGCGAAAAAACTCTATACTTTAAATCAAGGAAAACGCAAAGGAATTGTGCAAAAAGTCAGGTGCTTGCAACAATGCTTTGCAAATGAAAAAGGAGGAAAAATCTATGACACTTCCCATGATTCTTGCACTGGCAGTCACAGCCCTTATGATCGTCCTGATCATGGTGGATAAACTGCCTTTCGGTGCGCCGCCGTTGCTGGCACTTCTGTTGCTGGTTGTGCTGGGCGTCACCGACATCAAGACCGCATTCGGCGGCTTTGCAAACCCCACTATCGTCATGTTGGCGTCCTTCATGGCTATCATGGCAGCCTTGCAAAAAACCAGCTTCATCGTAAAATTCAAAGAGACGGTATACAATATGGCCAGCAAGGGAGGCTTCAAGGCCTATGTCCTGCTGATCCTCATCGTCATGCTGGGATGCAGCCTGTTCGGTACCGGTTCCACTGCATACTATGTGCTGGTTATTGGCCTGCTGTCCACTCTGCCCTATTCCAAGCAGCTGCCTCCGTCCAAGGTCCTGATGCCTGCCGGTTTCGCAGCAAATCATCCGCTGATCCCTTTCAACACGGCATTGCAGTATGGCATTGTGATTGCCGTTCTGGAGAGCGCAGGCGTTACGGCAAATGTCAACCTGTTCAAGTTCTCTCTGGTCAACCTGTGCCTGTCTGCCGGCTTCCTGCTGTGGTGCGTTCTGGCTTATAAAATTATGCCGGATCACCCCATTGCTGAAGCAAAAGAAGAAGCAAAAGCTGCAGGTGAGCCCAAAGTTACCCTGAGTAAGAATCAGGAAATGGTTACTTACATCAGCTTTGTAGTTGCTGTTGTCGGCATGATCCTGCAGAGCAAGATCGGCGACGCAGGATATGCGATTACTGGTCTGGCGGTTGGTGCAATTCTTGTATCCGGCGTTATGAACTTTGATGAGATTCGCAATGCTATCAGCGCACCTATCATCCTGATGTCTGCAGGCGTTATCGGTATTGCCGATGCGCTGGGTAATACCGGACTGACAAATCTGGTCGGTGAAACTGTTGCAAAGATGCTGGGCGATAATGTTAACCCCTTTATCCTGATTTTTGCTTTCTGTATCCTGACCAGCCTGCTGGCTACCCTGACCGGTTCCACCATCGGTACGGTGTACGTCTTTGCTCCCATGGCAATTGCTACCTGCGTCAATCTGGGTTTGAATCCCACCGCAGCCGCAGCCGCTATCGTGGTTTCCGGCTGGTGCGGACACTTCCTGCCTATTGATGGTATGCCTGCCATGATCATGGGTGCTGGTAACTACAAGATCACCGAATTCTGGAAATTCACCATCCCACAGTATTTCATCCGTCTGCTGGCTCTGACAGTTGGTGCAGTCTTGATTTTCCCCATGAAGTAACAGGAGAAACGTAGGTATGAAGAACAAATTTGAACTGGAACATATTGGAATCAACACAGGCAATCAGGGGGAAGCTGAACAACTCGCGTGGCTGCTGTGTAATCTTTTTAATCTGGAGCCCCGTCATGGTCAGAAATCTGAATTTGCTGGAAATTATTTTGAATGTATGAAAAATCCTTTTCTGGGGAAAAACGGTCATATTGCAATGCGTACCTCCGATCTGAAGGCTGCAATGGATGAGTTACGGGAAAAGGGATTCCGTTTTCGGATGGAAACTGCCGCCTATTTTGAAGATGGTCGTATCAAGAACGTGTATCTTGATGGTGAGTACGGTGGCTTTGCAATCCATATCATGCAGAAGTAACGCTCGTTGATCGATATACCGCAGAACCGAGGATGGAGTAATCTGTCCTCGGTTTTGTGGAATAAAAGATCTGCGAAAATTCAGAGGAGAAAAATTATGCTGGTTCCTGTATTGCTTTTTATTGTTGGTCTGTTGTTTCTTATCAAAGGCGGCGACTGGTTTGTTGACGGTGCGTCTGCATTGGCCCGTCGGTTTCATCTGCCGGAGCTGCTCATCGGTGCAACGGTCGTGTCCATCGGCACGACTTTGCCGGAAGTTATGGTCTCAACGATGTCGGCAGTGTCCGGTCACGGAGAAATCGCTTATGGCAATGCCATCGGCTCTGTCATCTGTAACTCGGCTCTGATCGCAGCGATTACCATCGCTGTCCGCCCGGGCAAGGTGGATCCCAAGACCCTGCGCGTTCCAGTTGCATTCTTTTTTGCTGCAGCAGCCATTTACTGTGTAGCAGCCTATGCAATGGGCGAGTTTACACGTCCAATGGGCTTCATCATGCTGGCAATGTTCGTGGCCTACATGGTTGCCAATGTTCTGCAAATGAAAAAAGCTCCTGTTGAAGCCGAGGCCGAGGCGGAAGCCGAAGCAGCCGAAGAGGAAATGAGTCTGACTAAGACTCTCGTTCTTCTGGCCCTAGGTGCTGTGCTGATTGCTGTAGGCGCAAATCTGCTGGTAGATAACGGTACACTGATTGCACAGGCTTTGGGTGTGCCTGAATCTGTCATCGCACTGACTTTTGTTGCTCTGGGCACGTCTCTGCCGGAGTTGGTCACTGCCATCACTTCTTTGATCAAGGGATGCAGTGATTTGTCTCTGGGCAATATTGTTGGTGCAAATGTGTTTAATCTGGTACTGGTCAGCGGCGTATCTGTTACGCTGGCCCCGTTCACTATCCCACAAGGCTCTACGTTGTTTGGAATCAACTCCAGCTTGGTGTTGGAACTCCCGGTGATGTTGGCGGTCATGGTTATTATGACTATTCCTGCACTGGTGCGAGGCAAGCTGTCTCGTGCGCAGGGCATTGTGCTGCTGTGCATTTACGCTGCTTTCTGCGCAATCCAATTTACGATGTGATATTTCTGTAATACTATTTAGAAGGCGTTTCGTACAGTTACCGCCACGGACCGTTTCGGCTGGTTCAAATTTTGTGGATAGTTGCACTAATTTATGAGATTGCTATGAACTTGATTTTGATGTGTGGCCACTCAAACCAATGCCGTCAAGTCGGTGGTGGATAGGGTGATTTTTATTTGTCGGAGAGTAAATGCACGGTTTCTGCACGGTTTCAAACCGTGCAGAGGATACTTTTCGGTGCAAAATACGACAAAGGGTGCAGAAATTACTGGGCGAAAAATTACGTTGCTTTGCTCAAAAACAACGATGGCTCGAAACTTCCATAAATTGAGACGAACCGGCGGCTTGCTCTCTTAATCAGTGGGCCCAGGGGTCGAGTCCCTGGAGGCGCACCATAACAATGAAATCCGAACTTTTTTTCGATAGGAAAAGGGTTCGGATTTTTTGTATGTTAAGGAGAAACGCCCTATGGATAAGAGCGGAAAAGTTTACCAGACCTATGTTCAGACCCTGAAAGAAGAGCTGATCCCGGCAAAGGTCTGGGTGCCTGCGGCGACACGACCAGCATCTCCTTGTTCACGACCATCGGCGTCCGGCTGGTCTTTTCTATCCTGTTTGCGGTGGTCTGGAAGATGGGAGTCATCGGCATCGCCTTTGCGATGTGCCTTGACTGGAGCATCCGTGGGATCATCTTCTGGCTCCGGTTCAAACAGGGAAAATGGAAGACGCTGAAAGTTATCTGAACATTGCCCGGCGGTAAAATCGAGGAAAAACGACAGGGATTTCCAACGGCTGTCTAAAAAGAAATTTCACTTTTGTGCAAATTGCACCCGGATTTTCTCCAAAACGTGTAAATCTTGAGAAAAAAGTCTTCAAAAGGTTTACAAAACGGTAACAGGCTGGTATACTTTACACCAGTGAACGACCGTAAATAAGTTAGGAGGAATCAAAAATTGGAAACCGCACAGCATTCGATCCGCAAGAAACTGATGGCTTTTATTCTGTCGCTGGTGATGATGGTAGCTTTTCTGCCGGGGGCGTTGGCTGTTGACCTGAGCGTTGACGCCGGCTTCTACTTCAAGCAGAGCCGCGGCGGAACCTGCACATTGGCTTCGGCGGCAATGATGCTCCGGCGGCGTGCCTACTTTGACGGCCTGAATGACTGGGTGGACGTGACTGAAAACAGTGTCCGTTCCACTGCATGGTCAGGCGGCCTCTCCCATAACTTTACATACAAGTCGATGCAGGTCGGCTATGGTACTCTCCCGGCAAGTAAGTCGGAAAAGACGGCAGCTCTCATCCAGCTGCTGGCAGAACATCCGGAAGGCATCGTCCTCTATGACCGCAGTCAGCCTCACGCTGTTCTCCTGACCGACTATACCAATGGCGTCTTCTACTGCTCCGACCCGGCAGGCAACATCTCCGCAGGCCGTGTGCCGATTTCGAAGGCAAGCGTTTCTATCGGCAGTGCGTCCTGCTACTGGTACATCGTTTCGGATAAGAACGCTACGACTCAGGTCGATGAGGCTCTGACGGAAGCGGTCATCGCTGAAGTGGATCAGGAAATCGCGGCAGAAGAACAGGCAACAGAGACGACAACTGAGGCTAAGATGGATGCCCTGACTTGGTGGACGGGTCTGTTCAGCTAAAATCAAATCCTTTAAGGCTCCCGGAAACGGGGGCCTTTTTCAGTGCCAGATTTCCGTGCCCGGGAAATAGGGGCTGTTGCACAAGCGACAGCCTCTATTTTTGTACGAATCGGCGTAAGAATC
>ERZ808240.4044-NODE-4044-length-13490-cov-3.664012_pt1 | contig 13490 bp, 13 predicted proteins | sample MGYA00521084_ERZ808240 | MGnify/ENA primary metagenome ERZ808240 (study PRJEB31516, sample SAMN03275571) | gut metagenome | biome: mammalia-associated habitat; material: feces | host: Papio cynocephalus | place: Kenya | collected 2012-08-06 ... | reverse complement strand
ATAGCTGACGGCTGTATCAGCGTATCAGGTGTTTTTTCCGGAAACTGCATACCTAGTTCCTTAGCCTGTTTAATAATTGAATTTTCGCTATTTTGTCCGCGGTAACTAATACACAATAACAGTGTTGTGAGTAAAACGCCTACGCCAAGCCCCCGCAGGAAATACTTCATCTTCATTTTTTATTCCCTCCATAAAGTGCAAGAACAAGTTTTACTTCACCCTGTCCGATATTCAGTTGTTTTGATATTTCCAAAACAGACTTTCCCTGTTTGTGTAATTTCTTAATTTTTTCATTTACATCCCCCTGCCCTGCCACTGGCATTTCAGGTTTTGATACTTCATTTTTTACCGTTTTTTTTGGCTCTGCTTTTTTTTCAGTTTTTTTCTTTTCTGCTTCTTGTGCGTTTGCAGTCAGACGAGAAATTGCTGTCTGGGAAGCCGATGCCGGATTTGAAGCCATCCGATTGGAAACTGCCGGTTCTAACGCCGTATGAGCATCCATCACAGATTCTTTCTTCACCGGTTTTGCCATAAACTCTTTCAATTCTTTTTCCTTTTCACTCAGCATGTTGTACATAAAAACAACTTCCTGATGATTGGCATCAATTTTTTCCAAAATCTGCTGCGAAAATTCATCCACTGCCATGATTTTATCATTGCATAAACGATTCATCCGTTCCTCTGTCGTGTCCACTAATTCATCTTGCCTCTCGGACAAAATTTCTCCGACACGCTCTTTGATTTTTTCTTCTTCCTTTTCTGTCCAAAGTTCGGAACTTAAGTTTTCCTTTTCCACCTCTGTGGAACCGCTATTCTTTTTTGCCACAAAGCAGCTTGCACACAGGCAGATAAAACCAATAATAATCAATATGATTTCTATCGCTGTCATAATCCATCCTTCTTCTTAAATCGTAATATCAAAGCTTCCGGTCGAACGAGGTGCTAACCGTTCCTTTTTTTCCTGTTTTTGTTTCTTTTTTGAAAATTTTTTTGCATCTGATCCTTTTCCGTTTCCTTCCTTATCGTAATCTTTTGTTTCGCTTTCCTGCGTTTCTACTGTTTGTCTGCTTTCACGCCTTACTTCGTGCTGAAACTGAATGCCATTCTGGTCATAAATATGCTGATTCTGATTCAGTTCACGCCCTTGTGCATCTGCCGCATTCAGCGTTCTTGGCGCCATAGTAACTGCATCAATTGAACCCATCGACATAGAAAACGCCTCCTTTTTTCTTACAATCCAACAATCCGTACATCCGCACCGTCTCTAACAAAGCGGCAGTGGGAAACCTGCTCATGCTGAATTTTACTAACATCTTTTACTGTAATATCAATTCCTGAATACACGGCTCCTTCCACCCGGATACAGGAATGTTTATTTTTTTCAATCCTTACTAAAAGTTTTTCTCTTTCTTCGCGCAGTTCCCGAATCTGTTTCATAAGAAGCGGCTTATTTACCGTTGCCTGTTTCAAATAATTCATCTGCTCCGGCAGCACTTCCTGATTGGACGCTAACTGCTCTTTGACCCGTTTTACAACTTCATCAATTTTTTGAAGCGTCTCTTCCTTATTTTCCACTTCTTCCTTGATTTCATTCGCACGAATAATCAATTCTTTATCTGAAATAATCTTGATTTTCGTCGAAGCACCCATTGTCGAGCCAAGTGTTGTCGCATGAACATCGGCATAAGTTGATAAACTTCCACCGTTAATCAAGCCTTTTTTCCCTAGTACATCAACATTTTCCTGGCATTCCACATCACTGTGCAAAATTGCATCGGATTTGAGCATACCTTTGCATCGAACCTTGCAGTTTTCCAAAAACTTTGCAGTAATATTGCCTTCTGCCTGAAGCATACCACGATCCATCCCCTGCATGCCTCGTTTGAGAACAATATTGCCACCGGAAATAAGTGTTGCACCTTCCACAACACCATTCACAATAATATCGCCCTCTGCTTTAATAGCAAAACCGGTTGTGACATTTCCTGTTACTTCTACTGTTCCCTTATAGTCAATATCTCCGGTCGAGGAATCAACATTTGCAGGAACCCGGTAAACATCAGAAACCATAACCATATCATCAACTAAGGTTACGTGCCCGGAAACTTTCGAATATATTGTACACTTGTCCTCAGAAATCCGTATATTCCGTCCAAAACGAAGCGCACGGTTTCTCACTTTTTTCGGCATCAGCGGTTTACCAAATACGGATACACCCGCTTTTCCACGATACGCCGGTGTAAGTGTCGCAAGTTTGTCTCCTTCTTTAACCGACTTAATATTTCCCAATTGATGAAAATCAACGCTGCCATCTTCATTTAATTTCGGACGGGCAGTCGTATTTATATCAAAATAATACTTGATTTTTGCACTGTATCCCTGAATCGGCATCGTTGCCTCAGCAATCAGATAATCCTTTTCATAAGCATGATTCTGTAAAAAATGTTCAATCGCTTTTTTGCGGATTCCATGACGGATACCTGCCATCTGCAAATCTGAGACAATATCATCTTCTGTCAGACTTGTGCCCCCTGTCGTCGGCGGATAAAAACGCGCAAATGCACGCTCTCCATTTGGCGTGATGGTGACGATACATTTTTCACTTTCCGGTATAATTTCTCCTTCGTACAGCATAAACATCGAATCGAATTCTTTACGCTTTAAATACTGGTCAAGTGCCACCTGGTCATAATCCGGAAATGAAATGGCATCTAAATATTTCATAACCATCTCCAGCGAAATATCCACTTCGCCTTCTTCCGGCGCAAAAATTTTCAGCCACATTCTTCCATCTTCTGCTACTACCTGAAAATAACCATTTGCCGCCATAAGTATCCTCCTATTCCTAATTAGAACAAGCTAAGTAAATCGACTGAATCTCCTAACTGCTCCTTGATTTTTTTTAATGCTTTTGTATGCAGCTGGGAAACCCTTGATTCCGAAACACTCAAAATTTGGCTAATCTCTTTTAATGTCAATTCTTCATAATAATACAATGTAATAACCTTCTGCTCTTTTTCAGTCAATTTTTTGAGAGCTTCCACAAGCATTTCCTTCAATTCCTGTTTCTGAATCGCATGATCAGGCTGCTGAAATTTTGCTCCCATCGTCTCCAGACGCCCTTCATTTCCCTGTTCCAAATAATCATCTAAGGAAATCAAATTGGTAAATTCCGCCTCTGCCTTCCAGTTCTCATATTCTTCCACGGAGATCCCCAATTCATTTGCAATCTCATCGCCTTTCGCCGTTCTTCCACATTCTGCCTCAATCTTCGCCGCAGCTGCATCCATCTTTTTCTGTTTCTGCCTAAGTGTCCTTGGAATCCAGTCCATTTTCCGAATTTCATCCAGAATCGCACCGCGAATTCTCAGACTGGCATACGTTTCAAATTTTACATTTTTTGCCATGTCATACTTATCAATGGCATCAATCAAACCAAAAATTCCATATCCTACCAAGTCATCATACTCTACCGTATACCCCAAGTACATACTCAGCCTGCCTGCCACTAAATTTACAACACCGGCATATTCAAGAATAAGCTGTTCACGCAATTGCGGGGTCTTTTTTTTATGATACTGTTCCCACAAGCGGTTTCGTTCTGTTTCCCTCATCCATTATGTCCTTTCCTAGGTCATGCCTGCTCGGTTTGTTCTGCCTGCTCCGTCTGTTTTTCTGCTTCTTTCTTTTCCTTTTCTTCCGCTTCCTGCTGCTCTTTCAAAAGGCGAGCCTGCTCTTCTGCTTCCTGGCGTTTTTTCTCCGCCTCAATCATAGCCAGATGCTCTGCCTGAACTTTTCCAACAATCTGCGCAGCAATCTGACCAATGATATAAAAAAGAAACAAAACAATGACTAAAGTAATTAAACTATTTAAAATAGGCCACCTTTGTACCACACACAAAACACAACACACAAGGCCGGCAACCAACATAACAAAAGCAGGTATGTAACGATTTTTCATATCCTACACCTCGTCAAATCACATATTCATTTACACCAGCCACCGAAACATGCAACAACTCACATTCCGGGTCAAATATAATCGTGCGGCTGAAATCTTTTCCGGAATCATCCGCCACGATTGGAATATTCTTTTCCTGTAAAAATTTCCTAACTGCCTGAATGTTGTGATGTCCAACATTCAGCAGTTCATTGTCCGAATGATGTGCAAACATTTTTGCACCGCCTGCAATTTTAGCACGCAGATTTTCTTTCAATCCTCCGCGTGCTAAAAGTTCATGATACATATCCAAAAGACACGTATCTGCAAACTTCATTCGGTTTTCATTATGAGTAATCTTTGTACTGTCCGGCAGCATAATATGTGCCATTCCACACAACTTTGTTTTCGTGTCATAGATTACAACCCCCATACACGAACCAAGTCCTAACGTCGAAATTTTATCCGGCGGTGCACATAACTTATAGTCAGCCATTCCAACGCGAATCATCTCACTCATACTTCTTTCTTTTCCTCAATTACCGCATTCATATCCAATAAAGAAATGAGTTCCTCTCCTTTTTTGCCAATACCGGCAAGGAAAGACGCTTTTTCCTCTTCCAGCTTAAATGCCGGTTTCTCGATAGAAGCCGGGTTGATATTTACTACTTCCTGCACTTCATCGACAATTACACCAATCATTGACTGGTCCTGCATACGGATAATAATAATTCTCGTTGCGGACTGATAGACATCATCCTCTAATCCGAAACGTCTGCGCAGACTCATAATCGGAACCACTTCACCACGCAGATTAATCACACCGACATAATATGGCTGTGACTTTGGAACTCTTGTCATATGCTGCATTCTTACGATATTATCCACACAGGAAATATCAATTCCATATTTTTCATTTCCTAATTTGACAACAATATACTGAATTTCATCCATTGTTGTTTCCATTCCATTCATCAAATCTTCCATGTCGACACCCCCTACATTAATGTGTTTGTATCTAAGATTAACGCTACTTCACCATCACCAAGAATCGTTGCTCCACTAAAGAGTTTATCGCAGGTGATGTGGTGTCCAAGCGACTTAATAACGGTTTCCTGCTGTCCAATCAGTTCGTCAATCACAAGACCAACCTGCTGTTCTGCCTTCTGCATAATGACAACAATCAGAGATTCCGGTTCTTTTTCAACCGGTTCCATATCCAAAATATCATGCAGACGAAGAATCGGGATAACACGTCCACGAAGATTAATAACTTCTTTGGACTGTACTAAGCTGATATCTTCTTTTGCAATGTCCTCAATTCCATTAATGCTGCCAAGCGGAATTGCATATTTTTCTTCTCCGACTTTCACCATCAAAGCCTGAATAATTGCCAATGTCAAAGGAAGAGAAATCGTAAAGGTACTTCCCTCACCGGCAACGGTCTTTGCTGTAATATTACCACCGAGTGCCTCAATTTTAGTTTTTACAACGTCAAGACCAACGCCTCGTCCGGAAACATCGGTAATCTTTTCAGCTGTTGAAAAACTTGGCTGGAACAACAAATCAATAAAGTCTTTGTCTGTCATCGTCTCAGCCTGTTTTTCTGTAATGGTACCTTTATCAATTGCTTTTTGACGCACGCGGTCAATATTAATTCCGGCACCATCATCGCGTACTTCAATAACTACGTTATTACCATCCTGGTAAGCATCCAAAAAGATGGAACCAACTTCCGGTTTACCAAGACGCACACGCTCTTCGTTGCTCTCTAAGCCATGGTCAGCTGAATTACGAAGCAAATGCATAAGCGGGTCACCGATTTCATCAATTACAGTACGGTCAAGTTCCGTCTCTTCACCAGTCATATACAATTCCATTTTCTTATTTAATTTACGATTCAAATCACGAATCATACGCGGAAATCGATTAACAACACTCTCGATTGGCACCATACGAACTTTCATAACGGATTCATGCAGATTTGTCGTCACGCGCTCTAAGTACTCAATCTGTTCATGGAACGCCTGCGAATTTGCCATCTGTCCTGCCGGAGAGGCAGCACTTGCCGATACAAGACCATTTTTTGCAATAATCAACTCGCTGACAAGGTTCATCAAAACATCCAGCTTATCTATATCGACACGTACGGAACGGCTGCCGACTTTTCCTTTGGAAGCCGGTGCTTTCTTTGGCTTTTCTTTGGCATCCGGTTTTGCTGCTTCTTGCTTTGCCTGTGCCGGTTTTGCCTCATTTGAAGAGCCTGCAACAGGCGCATCCGGAACCTCAATATCATCGATATAAACCTCTGCAATTTCCGATACGTTCATAACAAGTTTTTTGATATTTTCTTTCGTATCACTCGACGCAAAAATCCAACTGAAATCAAAATCAAATTCTTCATCCTCAATCTGCTCTGTTGAAGGTACGGATTTAATCAACTCACCTTTATTTTCAACAGATTTGAACACAAGGAAAGCTCTGGCAGATTTCAAAATACAAGTTTTTTGCAGATATACGGTAATTCCATACACGTTCTTTCCTTCTGCTCTTGCCGAATTAATTGCTGTCGCTTCATATTCAGAAATCGGAATCTGCTTAAATTTGCATTTTTCATCCGATGCACTTTCCTGTTTTTGTTCTGCTTTCTCTTCCTTCGTAGGAGTTTCTTCTTTTTTTGCCTCCTTTTGCGTCGGAGCAGCCGCACTGCCGCCACCCTGTTCCTCTAACAGAGCATTCAAATCATTAATAATATCTTCGTTGTCTTCGGTTCCTTCGTTTCCCTCAGAGGAAATAACAGCCAGATAAGACTCCAGCGCATCCAGTCCGCGGAACAACACGTCAATCAGTTTTTCATTCACTTTCATGTTTCCATTGCGGATTTCAGAGAATACATTTTCCAAATCATGGGTCAGACGCTGCATACGGACAAATCCCATTGTACCGGACATCCCTTTCAGTGTATGTGCCGCACGGAAAATCTCATTTATGGTATCCTCATTCTCCGGCTCTTTCTCCAAGACCAAAACATGTTCATTCAAACTCTGCAAATGCTCTTTTGTCTCATCGATAAACAAATCTAAATATTGACTCGTATCCATCTTTTCACACTCCTATATGTTTTATCATGGTGTCTGCCACATCTTCGAGTGGCACGACTTCATTTACAATTCCCGCCTGTACTACTGCGCGCGGCATACCATATACCACGCAGGTGTCTTCATTCTGCGCTACAACCTGAATGTCCTTGCTTTTTTTCAATGCACGGATTCCTTTGCAGCCATCGCTTCCCATCCCGGTCAAAACACCACAGACAATGTGTTCCACCGAACAGGAAACCAGTGATTCAAAAAAGATATCCGCACACGGCCTTAATCCCCCTCTTGCCGGCTTATCATTTTCCGACAAAATCAGATTTCCCTGTGCATCTTCTATGACTTCACACTGCTTGCCGCCCTGCGCAATATAAACCGTGCCTTTTTTAAGGCAGTCACCATCTTCAGCCTCCTTAACATCGAGATTACTAATCTCGTTCAATCGAGCTGCTAATGACTTCGTAAATCCTGCCGGCATATGCTGGACAACGACTAACGGTAATGGAAAGTTCTTTGGAAAATACGGAATTACCGACTGTAATGCCCTCGGTCCTCCGGTTGAAGAAGCAATCACTGCCAAACCGCCGCTTTCCCTGCCGCTTTTTGGCACCTTCTTCTCTGCCTGACTTTCCACTTTTTTTAACTGGCTCTGAACCTGTAACTGTTGTTCTAAAATTGACTGCTCAACCTTTTTAGGAAGAGGCAGCTTACACGCCATATAGGTTCGCAGCAAAACCTTTTTGCGGAATTCCTGATAGCCTCCACCAATGGAACCATTTGGTTTTTTTACAAAATCAAATGCACCAAGTGCCAATGCTTCAATCGTTTCATCCGCACTTTGGCTGGCAATTGAGCTTACAATCAGCACCGGAATTTGAATCCGGTATCTGTTTAACTCCTTAAGGAGCTGCACACCGTCCATCTTCGGCATATTAATATCAACCAAAAGAATATCCGGACGGCATCCACCCTTCAAAAGGGTAAGTGCTTCAAGTCCATTATTCGCTGTCTTTTCGACAATCAGCTTTTCATCATCATTTATTATATCAGAAAGGACCCTTCTCATAAGTGCAGAGTCATCAACAATCAATACTTTTTTCATCTGTGACATCTACTCCTTTCTCAGTCTTCTCCGCTGCTCTTCAAAAACGTACTTAATGACCGTTTCACGCTCTTTCTCGTTAATATTCAAAAATTCACCCCGTATCTCATAGGCAATACTGCTTCCTTCAAAATGAACGCATGATACTACCTTCATATACAAAGAAAGCGGAACAATGCCACTTTGCAGAGAAAGCGGAAGAAAAATTTCCACCAAATCCTCTTTTTTACATTCTACATTACCATGAAAACGGATTCCACCTCCACTCAAATCTGAAATAGTTCCTTCTTCCCACAGAGGTTCTTCGTTTTCGCTCCCCTGCTCCGCTTCGTTTTGCTTTTCAAACTGCTCTTTTGAAACAATCCGGTAACGAATCGGGAATAAGCAATCCAGGCGGTAAAATTTCCTCCGCTGTAATTTTTTCATCGGTGTTAAAAAAAATACATCCATCACATGCACACGGTTTTCTATGTATCGTTTCTTAATTCGTGCCATACACTGGTACAAGCCCGAATTTGTAAAAAAACATAGATTATAATCGTCATCAATTTCCAATGGAATTACTTTCCCTTCACTAATCGGCATCGCAATTTTGGCGGTTCTATCCCCGTCAAAATCCAACACCTGGCTGCCATATTTCTTTTCTGATACCTTGCGCCCAATCGAGCTTTCTAAGTGTGTCAGTTCAATCCGGTCTCCAATCGCAAATGTAACTTTCACGGGGTTCCTCCTTTCTAACGCCGATTAAATTTCATGCGGATTACACTGGAAAATAACTGCTTAATTCCTACGGCGCGTGGTTTTTCCTTCTCCTTATCAAGTAAAGAAAGTGCAATCTTTTCCACAGACTGGGAAGCCAGTGCATCCGGGTCTGCTACGCTCAAAGGTTTCTGATGCATCACTGCCCTCTGCATATTTACATCATAGGGAATTGCCCCCAGATAATCAATGTCAATATCTAAAAACTTATTAACAACAACACCTAATTTCTGAAACAGTTCATCTGCTTCTTTTTTCCCACGTACCTGATTTGCAATCATCTTAACAACCGTTTTTTCAGGCATATAAGAAGCATTACGGTTCAACGCTTTTAATAACGCATAAGCATCCGTAATAGAAGTCGGCTCCGGTGTAGCCACCAAAAGCACTTCTTCGCTGGCTGCCACAAATTCAAGCACCGAATCTCCGATTCCGGCACCGGTATCCACGATAATTACATCTGCCTGTTTGTCTAATTCTTCCATCTTCTGAATCAGCAAAAAAACTTGTTCCCGATTCAGATTTGCCATCTCATTGATACCCGAACCACCGGAAAGAAAGCCAATGCCCTCCGGACCATATGTTATTACATCCTGTATATTTTTACCACGAAACATCAAATCTGCCAGATTATATTTTGGTCGAATTCCAAGCATAATCTCAATGTTTGCCAAGCCAAAGTCAGCATCCAAAACAACCACTCTCTTGCCGAGTCTGTGAAGCTGAATTGCCAGATTTACAGAAAAACTCGTTTTTCCAACCCCACCTTTTCCGGAGGTAACCGTAATGACTCTTGCCGTCCGTTTTTTTTCTTCAATTTCCTGCTTTTTAATTATATTTCGTAAGCTTTCTGCCTGATCCATTCCACACCTTCCTTTCTCGCCATAGAATTAATTCGTATGATTATCACTTAGTAATTTTTTTGCCACTCTCTGCGGATCCATCTCGCCAATGTCTTCCGGAACATTTTGTCCCCAGGTTACATAAGACAATGGGCAATTTGTTTTCACTCTCATATTTAACATAATTCCCGCCGAAGAAGTTTCGTCAAGTTTCGTAAAAATGAGACTAAAATCTGTAAGCGCCGAGTAGACTGACGCAATCTTTTGTAAGTCACTGTATTTTGTACCGGCATTTAACACCAGATAAACCTGTCTCTCATTCACCGGAATCCGCTCAAGCAATGCCCGGATGTCATCCATCTGCTCTTTGCTTTTATGAGAACGTCCGGCGGTATCAATCAAGCAGACATCGTACTGTTTAAGTTTTTCAAGGTTATCCCCTAATTCTTGCGGACTGTAAATTACCTCAAGCGGCACAGATAAAATATTGGCATATGTTTTTAACTGTTCCACTGCTGCAATGCGGTAAGTATCCGCTGTTACGAGTGCAATCTTTGCATGCTCCTCTAATTTTAGTTTGGAAGCAATTTTTGCAATCGTTGTTGTTTTTCCAACTCCGGTTGAGCCAAGGAAAAAAATAAATTTTGTCTTTGCATTTTCCTCTGTCTTAATGCTGTAAGGCTGTCCTAACATTAGGATAATCTTCTGGTAAATATTTGCCAGAATCTGATCTAGTGGTGCATTTTTAGCAAGCGAACGATTTACTTCATCCATAATGGATTTTGCAATTTCTTCATCCACTTCATTCTGAATTAACTGCTGATAAATCAATTCTTTATAAGCCTTTGTTTTTTCATCCTCCTCATCCTCTTCTTTGGATTCAGAAACCTCTTTTGGCTCTATTGTTTCTTTTTGTTCCGAAACCGGCACTTCAATCGTTTTCTCAGCTTTCTCCGTTACATCTTCTTTCTGCGTCATCTGTTTCTCCAAAAGAGCTTGCAGCATACTAATGCGTTCTTCCAGACTGCTGTTATCCGGTGCATCAGTCTTTTTTTCTGTTTCAGAAAACTTGCCTGCCTCAACCGGCCGCTTTTCTTTTGCCTCTTCCTCTTGTGAGTACAGTGGCGTCTCATCCAATGCCGCTGTCACCTCAACCTTTCCACGGACAAATAGCTTTGCAAGTCCTTTTGGTTTTACCTTCTTAATATTCATGACAATGGCATTATTTCCTAATTCGTTTTTTGCCATTTCAATCGCATCTTTTTCTGATTTTGCTAAAAACTTTTTGATAATCACTCTACCGTCACCATCCCAACTGATTGTAATTCAACATCGGAATCAATCTCATTATATGACAATACATGCAGATTCCTAAATTGCTCTTGTGTTAATTTTTTCAGGTACATACGAACAATCGGCGAAGTAATTATAATCGGCGTTCGTCCCAGTTCCTCTAATTTGTCTGTCTCTTCCCGTAAAGAAGTCATCAAACGGTTTGTATAATCCGGGTCAAGTGCCAGATAAGCCCCCTGCTCGGTCTGTTTCACCGAATCCATAATAACCTGCTCTACGTTCGGGTCCAATGTCACAACGCTGGTTGTTTCATTGTTATTAAAATACTGGTTTGAAATTGCACGTTTCAAACTCTGTCTAACATACTCTGTCAGTACATCCGTATCATGCGTTGTCGGCGCATAATCGGCTAACGTCTCAAAAATGGTAACCAAATCTCTTATGGAAATGCCTTCTGCCAAAAGATTCTGTAACACCTTTTGGATTTCTCCAACATTTAACAATTTTGGAACCAGTTCTGATACCAGTGTCTCGTTCGCTTCCTTCACATTCTCAATCAAGTTGTGTACATCCTGTCTGGTGAGAAGTTCATCCAGATGTGAACGGATAATTTCCATCAAATGTGTCGCAATAATTGATGGCGGGTCAACCACAGTATAACCAAGGGATTCTGCCCGCTCACGCTGACTTTCCGTAATCCAGATTGCCGGCAGATGGTACGACGGTTCAAACGTCGGAATACCGGAAATCTCTTCTTCTACATAACCCGGATTCATCGCCATGTAGTGGTCAAACAAAATTTCTCCCTCACTGACCGGCACGCCTTTTATCTTAATCAGATACTGATTTGGATTGAGCTGAATGTTATCACGTAGTCGAATCATCGGAACAACACATCCAAGCTCTAATGCAATCTGTCTTCGTATCATAACCACACGGTCTAACAAATCACCGCCCTGGTTGACATCAGCAAGTGGAATAATTCCATAACCAAATTCAAGTTCAATGGCATCCACCTGTAACAGCGAGCTGACATTTTCGGGTCTCCTGATTTCTTCAGCAGATTCCTCTTCTTCCGAGACTGCCTCGTCGGTCTCTGTCATCTCCAATTGATTTGCCATCATTCTTGCCGTCAATAAAAACATAATTCCATAGGCACAAAAGACCAGCATATTCAGCGGCGTAAACAAACCTAAGCCAATCAAGGCAATACCAACAATATTAAGCACTTTCGGCGTAGAAAAAAGCTGCCTTCTCAAAATATTGCCCACATCGGCTTCTTTGGAACCTTTCGTTACCAAAATACCGGTGGATAATGAAATCATAAGGGATGGAATCTGGCTTACCAGACCATCACCAATTGTCAAAATCGAATATCTCTGAACCGCTGCGTTAATGTCCATGCCATTCATCAGAACACCAATGGCAATACCACCAACGAAGTTCAAAACCGTAATTACTAAGCCCGCCGTCGCATCTCCCTTGACGTACTTTGTAGCACCATCCATGGAACCAAAGAAAGCCGATTCCTGTTGAATCTTTTCACGGCGTTCTTTTGCCTCCTCATCCGTTATGGCACCTGTATTCAAATCGGCATCAATTGCCATCTGTTTACCGGGCATCGCATCCAGTGTAAAACGCGCTGTTACCTCCGACACACGCTCGGAACCTTTGTTGATAACGAGTAACTGCATGATAACCAATACGAAGAACACGATAGCACCAACAACTAAGTTACCACCACCTACAAAGTTACCAAATGTATCAACAACGTTACCGGCATCTGCCTTTAACAAAATATTTCTTGTAGAGCTGACATTCAACGACAATCGAAACAACGTCGTCAAAAGCAGTAACGTCGGAAATGCCGACATATCAAGAGGCTCTTTGGAAAACAATGCATTAAACAAAATAATCATCGAAAGTGCAATATTTAATGCAAATAACAAGTCCAGCAAAAAGAGCGGAACCGGAATAATTAAGCATAAAATAGGCACTAAGATAAATGCACCTAACACCATATCTTCGCGACGCATTGCTTTTCCTCCTTTACGTTTTTTCTATCAAAATTAACTTACTTTTCCTTGTAATCCATAAACATAAGCTAAAATCTCTGCAACCATCTGGTACAATTCCGGCGGAATCTGCTCTCCCAATTCTACATTGTGATACAACATTCTCGCCAGAGGCTTATTTTCTACAATTTCAATCTTATTTTCCTTTGCCACTTCACGAATACGGCCAGCCAGATAATCCGCACCCTTTGCCACAACAATTGGTGCCTCGGCTACTTCCTTATCGTATTTCAGTGCAACCGCTAAGTGAGTCGGGTTCGTGATTACTACATCCGCTTCCGGCAGTTCCTGCATCATACGTCGTCTTGACGCCTCCTGCATCTTTCTTCGAATCTGCCCTTTAATCTGTGGATTTCCTTCGGTATTTTTATATTCATCTTTGAC
>ERZ808240.4043-NODE-4043-length-13492-cov-5.410285_pt1 | contig 13492 bp, 9 predicted proteins | sample MGYA00521084_ERZ808240 | MGnify/ENA primary metagenome ERZ808240 (study PRJEB31516, sample SAMN03275571) | gut metagenome | biome: mammalia-associated habitat; material: feces | host: Papio cynocephalus | place: Kenya | collected 2012-08-06 ... | reverse complement strand
ACTTAAACAACGAGGAACTGAAAGACGTTCCCAAAGCCATAGAGTGGTACGAAAAGGGATTGAGCCTCGGCGATTACTCGTTTAATTTCGATTTGGCTTACGTCTATCTCAATGACAGGTTCGTTCCGCACGACTACAAAAAAGGTTTGAAATATCTTTTGGACGGCGTTCACCACAACGATCCCGAAAGCCTTTATATGTACGCAAGAGTTCGCGAAACGGGTATGTATAAGGTAGAACCCGACAAAAAGGCATATATTTATTATCTTAAAAAAGCGGCGGCACTCGGACAAGACGACGCTCTTCTCGATTTAGGATATTATTATTACAATAAAGGCAAGTATGATGACGCACTCGATTGCTTTACGGAGTGCCAGTTAGATGTTGTCGGCCTTTATTGGGTTATTGCAACAATTTGCGAAGAACAAAAGAAAGATTATCAAAACGCTTTAAGTTATTATCAAATGGCAATGGAAATGGACTTTCCGGACGCTATCGAAAGAATGGCGGAAGCCTATCTCGGCGACGAATTAGGGCTTGAAAAGGACGAAAAAGCCGCCCTTAAACTTTTCAAACGAGCTGCAAAACTCGGAAACGCGGCCGCGCAATATAATCTCGGCATGGCGTACGCTTGCGGATACTACGGCGTAACACCCGATAAAGATAAGGCACTTCATTGGCTGAAACAGAGCGTCAAAGGCGAAAATCCGTCGGCGTGCCTGCAAGTTGGGCTTTATTACTACTACACCGTCAAAACCGAAACGGCTTATAAAAAAGCCTTTGAATTATTTACCGACGCATACAATTTCGGCGAGAACGAGGCAATTATCAATATCGGACTTTGCTATCTTCAAGGCAACGGCGTGAAAGAAGACAAAAAAGAAGCGGTAAAATGCTTTAAGACAGCTGCCGAAAAGTATAGTTCGGGTGTTGCGTATCACAATCTCGGAATCTGTTATGAAAACGGATTTGGTGTGAGAAAAGACTATAAGAAAGCAATTGAAATGTACGGCAAAGCGGTAGATAACGGCGAAAAAGCAGGACTCCAAGCGATTAAGCGAATCTACTTAAAAATGAATGTTTCGAATAGTGGAAAATAGCTTTTTTGAATTCCTTGTTTCTTGCTTTTGCTCATACATGAGTTGAAATTTTCCGTTATTTCGTTTATGGCTTCTTATTGTGGATGCGCCAAGATAACGATCAATAAGTTGGAAGTTGACGAAAGTTTTCTATTTTTTTCTTAGAAGTGACACCTAAACACCTATTTCTTTTAGGTAGCATTGATAGCTCTTGTATGTTTCAGTATACAAGTCATGATGGATTTATCTTTATCGTGGCCTGTGAATTCGGTACGCATGAGCTCACTGTGGCTTCCACAAGAAAAGCAATGCCGAAGCCGATGCGGTCAAGAAAGTTCTTATGCCTATTTTGAAGGAAAATCCTGTGTTTTGAGCTTGACTATCTTCCCCAGTATTTCTTTTCGCCTTCTACTCTAGCCTTAATTGCTTCTTCTTTTGTCTTGAACATGCCTAGGTGGTAGGTATGCTGCTTATAGGTGATTACCGCTCTCCATTTGTCTCTGTTCTTGATGTAGTAGACTCCGGATATTCCGGATTTAGAAGATAGATACACGTGTCTTGTCGGCTTCATCATGCATTGCATGGTGTGGTTATCTTTATCATAGCCTAAAGCCCAATCGTTTTTTCTGCCTTCTTTTGGTGCTTTCGGTTTTGGCGTGCAACCACAGGAATAAGGATCTCTGACTAGTTCATCACCCGTCAGGACAAACTCCTTTCCACAGTCACATCTGCATTTGTAATAGACGAGGCTTCTTCCTTTGGAATGTCTTCCACAAGGATATCTTTCTTCCACAAGGATCATTCCGATTCTTCTCAGTTTGAACTTCGAATCCATAACTTTAGACCCATCATCCGGAGAAAAGAAAAAAAGCCTCCGGACATCCTTTCCAGGAATCCGAAGGCGATTCTTACTTGATGGTGCCGGGTACAGGAATCGAACCTGCACGGGAGTTCCCACGGCGTTCTAAGCACCGCATGTCTACCATTCCATCAACCCGGCGTCTCTTTTTCTCGTGCAATCGGAAGTTTTCTTTTCTGATTGCCCTAAATGCTGTCCGCATCCTTGTCCGTACCGTTTTCCCGTCCGCAGGCAAGGGCTTGGAACCCTCTGGTTTCAGCCTGCCAATTATACGCCTTTGTCCGGCTTGCGGACCAGCTTTGCGGACAATTTCAGGGGAAAAACCAGGTTTTTTCTTCGTCCGCAGGTGTGTACGTCCGCAACTTACCTGAATTTGTCGATAACTACGGGCATTTTAGGCAGGTCGTTTTCCTAGGCAATTCAGAATTCCAGAAAAATGCGAATAGATAAAGAAAGAAGATATTGACAATATCTCTCGATACTCTAAGGATACCTGTTATCTTGGCAACCCAAGAGAAGCATCTCAGGGGCAAGTAAAAGAACTCTTTATGAAATTGATGTATTTGTATTCATGCGGTAAAAAAGGAGGACATCCTGCGATTCTTCTTTTTTGTCATTTGAAAAGCCATCGCGATAAGCGACGGCTAATTCTTAGTCAAGTTGAAGCTCTTGTGCGATTTCGTGGAAGGAATCGGCTCTATAATCCGCAATCGGACTCTTTTTGGCGTCTTTGATTGCTATTGCGGTCATATGGGCATTCTTAGCTGCTTCAATACCAGCTACAGCATCTTCAATGACGGCACATTCTCCAGGTAAAAGATTCAGTTTCTTTCCAGCGAGAAGGAAGACTTCCGGATCCGGTTTGGAGTGTGTGATCTCTGTACCATCTGCAATCGCATCAAAAGAATTAATCAATCCGATATTGGTAAGGATTCTTTTTGTGTTCTTTGAAGAAGAACCGATTGCAGTCTTAATACCCTTTCTTTTTAGGAGTGAAAGGAAATCCATGAATCCAGGAAGAATATCAGAGGAAGAAAGATTGCTAAGCAATGATACATAGATATCATTCTTCATCTTCATCAGTTCTTCTTTCTCTTCTTCTGAATATTTTTTATCTGTCTTTTTAAGAATGATTTCAAGAGACGCTCTTCTTGATACACCGCGTAGAAGATTGTTTTGTTCTTTGTCAAAGGGAATGCCTTCTTCGTCGGCCATCGCCTTCCAGGCGCGATAATGGTAGTCATCGGTAGAGACGACGACCCCATCCAAATCAAAGATAATGCCCTTAATCATATCAGTTCTGCTCGATAAAGGCTAATGACATCTCAGGCCACTTCTGCCTATTCAGACCATCGACTTCTTCCTTATCCTTGACAGTCTCATCGCAAAGAGAAACGCCATGGTTTCCGTTTGCAAAGAGATGCAATTCAACTGGGACTTTCAATTCGATAAGCTTGGATGCCAAAGAAGTCAAGTCGGAAGGAAGGATGACAGAGTCACGATAGGAGCCGAAAGCAAAGACAGGCGGCATATCAGCTCTGAGATACTGAATGAGGTTGAGAGATTCAAGCTCTTTTTCGCCCGGATTCTCTTTTCCTAAGAGAATCTCACGGATTGTCGGCCCTCTGAAGTCCGGAAGCTTACCCGCTTTGACGAGTTCTAGAACCTCTTTTGGCACGACACCCTTAGGTCTTTGCGGATACAAAGTAACAGCCGGATAACCTAAGATGATATGATTCGGTCTTAAGTCACCACCTTTGGCATTAAGTCCTTTCAGGACATATTCTTTATCAAAGAAACAGCCTAAGGACAAGGCGAGGTTTCCGCCGGCAGAGAAACCGATGACATCGATTTCATCGATCAAAAACTCTGCTTTGTGATTCTTGACATATAAGAAAGCTTCTGCAAGCTGTCTTAACTGTGTCGGGAAAGGATGAGATATGCCACAGTCATAATGAAGGACAAAAGCGTGATATCCATGGCGAAGATAGAACATAGCAACAGGTTCGCCTTCGTTTTTGGAGCAGTAGGAATATCCGCCTCCAGGGCAGACAATCATTGCATGATGTTTTCTTCCTTTTCTGTCATATTCGCCATCATCGAGAACATAGGTATCGAGATAGCTATCATCGCCAGTTAATGGTATTCGATTACAGATCATATTTTTCTCCTTTCATTATTTATAAATGGGTATCCCATTTTCCACAGAAGGAATCGACAGGATCCTTTCCGCGGAAAGAATCACGGCCCAACAGTTTATCGACAAGACAAGTGAGTGTATAGTCGTTCATTCCATAGGTGTTGATATAAGTCTTTACGCGAGGAACATCTAAAAGATGGTAGGGGTTAGCAAGAGAGATGAAGATAGTCGGGATGGAATTGATGTAGATTGGAACATTGACACCCATCGGATTGGTCCATTCGATACGGACAGTTGTCTGATTGGATTTTGTCTCAAGGTTAGCAAGATAGATGATTGCATCATACTTCTCTTTGACACTTTCAAAGGCTTCCTGAAGTCCTTCGTACGTGCCATTTGAAACAAACGGCGTGACTTCAAATCCTTCTTTTTCCAAAAGGGCCTTGAACTGATTTCCGACTTCGGTTCTTAGATAGCCAAGTGCGTTTCTGCCGTTTTCAAGAACGTGAAGAAGAATTCTCTTGTTCTTCTTGACAGTGAGAGGAAGAAGACCTTCCTGCTCTTTGACAAGTGTGATGGAATCAGAAGCAATTCTCTTGGCAACCTCTAAATTCTCCTTCTTTCTTAAAATAGGTTCTCGCTTTAAGAAAAAGAAGTCCTCATTAAAAAGTCCGATTTTCATCTTTGTGGCAAGAATGCGAAGAAGAGCTTGGTGAAGTCTTTCTTCAGTGATGAACTTTCTCTCATATCCTCTCTTCATGAACATGACGTCTTCGTCAAGGTTCTTGCAGAAGAGGAGCCTATCATTACCGACTTTGATGGAATAGGGAACAGCTTCATCTCTGCCCATGGGGATATTGAATCCTGCCATTGTGGAGGCATCTGTCAAAATCAGACCATTAAAACCCAACTTTCCTCTTAAAAGTCCGTTAAGAAGCTCAGTGGATAACGAACCAGGAAGAATATCTTTATCCTCTAAAGCAGGATTGAGTCTCTTACTATAGGAAGGAAGAAGGATATGTCCGTTCATAAAAGCTAAGACGCCCGCCTTAATCTCGCTTTCATAAACAGCGCCATAGCTCTTATCCCACTCTTCACAGGACAAGTCGTTGATAGAAGTGACGAGATGTTGATCTCTTTCATCTCTGCCATCCCCTGGGAAATGCTTGGCAGAGCACATGACATTGTTCATCTGGGAAGCGAGAATGTAGTTTGTCGCACATTCTTTGACCATCTCTACAGAGGAAGCGAAGGTTCTTGTGTTCATGATCGGATTTCTGAAGTTGTAGTCGATGTCGCTGACAGGTGCAAAGGCAAAGTTTACACCGATTTCATTGGCTTCTTCTGAACAGATTCTTCCTAACTCATAAGCGTTGTTAGGATCATTTGTCGCACCAATCATCCTGTTCGTTGCGACATTGGTTCCCTCAGTGCAGCATCCTGCTCCGCCGGATTCTAAGTTAGCAGCGACAAAGAGAGGAATATTGGAATTTTTCTGAACATATGAGATGATGGCACGGTCTGTATCTTTGTTCAAGGGGCGGATCATGATGCCGCCGACATGAAGATCTTTGATGATATGCAAGAGATATTCTTCATCGAATCCTCTGCCGACAACGAAGAAGAGCTGCCCTATTTTCTCTTCCAATGTCATGGAAGAGATCATCTTTTCGATTTTATCAATCTGCTTGTCTGAAAGATAATAAGGTGCGATTTTAAGATTGATATCTTTCATGATTATGCCTCTTTCTTTTTGAATGTGAACGTATTGCGGATGACATTCTTCAATAATTCCTGATTTGTCGTATAGGTCATGATGAGAACGATGGCGACACCGGTGATGATTGTTTGAATGGAGGAATCAATGCTTAAGGATTGAAGTCCGTAAGTGATGACATTGAAGCCTAGGGCTCCGACAAAGACACCAAAAGGAAGGGTGGAATACCGTTCTAAGAAAAGGCCGACTAAGACAGGTCCCATAGAGGAGAACATGAGGTTTGTAGAGGAGAGGTTGCTTGCCGCTTCGACTTTTCCTTTCGAAGCGTTGAGAATTGCGGCAAATCCTAAGAGAACACCGATGAAGACATAGGTCAGAAGGATGTTCTTCTTTTCCTTAACGCCTGCATTGATCGCTAGCTTCGAATTTAGACCTAAAGACTTATTGTCAGCTCCAAAACGGGTGTAGTAGAGAAGGAAAGTACAGACCAAAATGACAAGGGCTAAAAGAACATAACACCAAGGTGCTTTGTAGAGTTTAAGCAATTCATTTGTGTATTCAGGAGTATTGTTGAAGACATTGACGCCTTTCCCATTGAAGAGAATATTGGTCATTGCCTCATAGATCATGACAACACCTAAGGAGACAATCATATTCGGAACGCGGAGAACGATATAGAGAAGTCCCTCTAAAACAGCCAAAAGCACCGAGAAGAAGACCGTGAAAATGATTCCGACAATCAACGGAGCTTTTAACATGATGGTGAGATTCAGACCGATGATTCCGCCTAAAACAGAAATCGTACCGGTTGCAAAGTCCCATCTACCGCCCTTTAAAGGAACGGCGATTGCAATGCCGACAAGTGTTGCCAAAACAGACTCCTGAAATATCTTCCCTGTCGTATAGGAAGAGAAGTAAGTGGCCTGTTTACCGCAACAGAGTGAAATCAGTGCAAAGATGATATAGAGCACAACAGGGAATATCAGGCTTTTCAGGTAGCCTAATCCAGTTTTCAATATTTTGTCTTTCATATTGCAATCGCCTTTCTAATCGCTAAATGGGATAGCGATTTTCTGATTTAATTACTTAGAAGTTCTGACAGTCTTGATCTCAGCCATGGTGCGGTTGGTAAGAGTGTTGAGATCATTTAAGGTAGCCTTGTCGTTGTAGCGGAGCATGACATTCTTTAACTCATCGGCTGTGACAGCACCGCCATTGGACATATCAGTAGGAGCGACATAGGTTGTGTAATCAGCAACATCAGCGACGCTGGTCATGACAGGATAGCCGGCGACACCATTGATGATGTTGTCCTTGTTGTACTTGCCGCTAGTGGCATCGCTATAAGTCTTTCCATCGATAGCGTTGACAAGTCTAGCAACACAGGAAGCGATAGACTGAACGTGGTTGTTGTTTCCGCTAGCGACAAGCTTGCCAGCCTCAAAGAGAGACTTGACGGAATCATCATAGCCCATGGAAATGAGCTTGACGTTCTTGTCACGGATGACTGGATAGACATAATCAAGACCGGAAGAAAGTCCGAAGATAGAATCGACTGCTGGAGTATCGGTGAGGACCTTGTTGGTTGCAGTCTGAACATCCTCGGCCATGAAACCTGCGGAAAGGACAAGATCTTCAGCTTTTGCTGTAGAATCGAGGGCAGTGACTTCAGCCTTGAATGCATTATAGATTGCAGGTCCTTCGGCAAACGCCCAGGCAGGGAAAGAGACACCGCCGATATCCTTTAATCCAGCAGCGACAGCAGCCTTGGCATAGGTCTTTCCTAAGGCGACAAGGTCACCACCAAACTGTTCGGTTCCGCCGACAAAGTATTCGTTGACAGTGCTGTCCTTGAAGTCATTGGCAGAAGAATAATCCAAAGCCAAAGAATAGTAGACGCCTGCGTTCTTTGCAGTATCAAGGCAAGAGACTAAAGAAGTGTCATAACCGGAGATGATGCCTTTGCATCCGGCGGAGATGAGGTTTTCGACAGCAGTGAGCTGTTGGTCATCCTGATAGTTGGTTGCTTCAAAAGCAAAATCGATAGGAAGGTTTTTGGAGAGATAGTCGCAGTAGTTCTCGATGGTCTTTCCCTGAACATCAGAGAAGGAATACATGACAACACCGATCTTGATTCTCTTTTCACTGTCTCCACCATTAGAACCGGTTCCGACTGTGTTTCCGCATCCGACTAATGCACCTACCAAAACTGCTAAGCTCAACATAAGACTTTTTGAACGTTTCATGATCATTTTTCTCCTTTCTATGAAATTGTTCATTTAACGAGGCATTTCTTTGACGTTTTTGCTTTGTCTCAACGTCCTGAAAATGATTACTAAGAAGATGATCCCTTTGACTAAAGAAATGTAGTTTGTTTTAACACCTACCATCGTCATACCGTTGGAGAGCAGACGGTAAGTGATAGAACCGATGACTGCAGCCGACATCTTGGATTTGCTCCCGCCATTGAGGTTCATGCCTCCTAAGATAATGGCGATCATAATATCCATTTCCAAGCCGGAACCGATAGATTTTCCAATGGCTCCGCTTCTTGCCATAAGGAAGATGCTGGCGACACCGACTAGTAATCCGGCCAAGACATAGCTGAAGTATCTGATGGCGTTGACATTTGCCCCGCTTTGTCTTGCAGATATCGGATTGTCTCCGATGGCTCTTACCTGTTTTCCAATCTTTGTAAAATTAAATAAGAATCCAGTGACAAGTACTACCAATAAGGTGATGGCAAGCTGAAGAACCCAGTTAGATTTCAAATTGGAAATTATGCTGTAGTCATCGATATGGACAACGCCGTCTGAGAGAGAACAGACATAGGTGACAAGGCCTCTGGCTGAGAACATGATGGCGAGAGAGGCGATTGTCGTAACGAGTTTAAGTTTGATGGAGATGAAGCACTGAATGAAATAAAGAATCATGGATAAGAGGATAGATACGACAATTCCAATCCACAGCTGTCCTGTCTTATTGGCGATAAGAACCATAATAAGCGAACATAGGCCTGCTACGCTTCCGCTTGCGATATCGAAGCTTCCGCATGCGAAGACAAAGAGAAGGCCGCAGGCCATAATAAGCAAGGATGAGATTTGTCCGACCAATGTCTTGAGGTTATAGTCCGAGAAGATGTTTCCCTTTGTCAGAATGGAGAAGAGAACAACGACGAGAATCAAAGATCCCCACTGAATGATCTCTCCTTTATGTTCTTTCAATCCCTTAGGAGTGAAGAACGATTTGAAATTGTTTACAATTGCTTTCATTTTCCCTCCTAAATCATGTAATTGATGATGTCTTCTTCTTTCAGATCTTCGCTTCGTAAGAATTCATGATTGATCTTTCCGTCTTTCATGACAAGGATTCTATCGCTCATACCGATGAGCTCAGGAAGCTCCTCAGAGACGATAAGAATCGTATATCCTTCTTTCTTCAGCTGAATGAAGAGTTGATACATTGTCGCTTTGACCATGACATCAACACCTCTTGTCGGCGAATCGAAGACCAATATCTTGGAATTGTTTCCGATCCATTTTCCAAAGCTGACTTTCTGTTTGTTTCCGCCAGAGAGTTCTTTGACAGTCTGATTCATCGAAGCGCATTTGATATGGAATGATTTGATGATGTCAGAAGCGAACTTCTTTTCGCTTCTTGGCGTGATGATGCCGAAGACAGAAAGATTATCAAGGTTAGAGATGCAGAGGTTGTTCTTGATGGAATCAGGGAGGATCAATGTTTCTTTATCTCTGTCTTTGGCGATATAACCAATTGATGCCTTCAAAGCTGTATCGATATTCTTAATTTCATATTTAACAATATCCGTGATCTCTTCAATTGGCTTCTTCTGCAGTTTGGCAAGATTGGCTTTCCATTTCTCTTTTAAGGTAGGCTGTCTCTTGCTATAGGCGTATACATGACCGGAGACAAGCTTCTCCATTCCGAAGAATGTTTTAGCCAAATCATGCATGCCGGAATCGGATAATCCGCCGATACCGACGATTTCTCCTTTTCTGACCGACATCGATACATCATGGAGTCGGGCTGTTGTAATATGGTCTGCAACCAATGTCTCTCTTTCACCATGAGTCGGTGTGAAGTCGCTTCTGTAATAGTCACCTTTGACTTCTCTTCCGACCATCGCTTTCTTGATGGTGTCGGCATCAAAATCTTTCTTTTCAAGCGTGGTGATCCTATGGCCATCTCTTAAGACTGTCAGGACATCACAGGTAGAAGAAAGCTCATCCAAGTCATGAGAGATGAAGAGAACGGCTTTTCCTTTCTCTCTTAAATCATTCATGATTTCATGGATTTTTTCTCTGCCCGTCTGACTTAGTGCTGTTGTCGTTTCATCAACGATGAAAAGTTCAGGATCGATAGATAAGGCCTTTGCAATTTCAACCATCTTTCTGACTTCGAAGGAATATGCAGATATCGGAAGAGTGACATTCATGTCTTCCATACCGACAAGGGCCATAACTTTCTTAGCTTCCTCATCCATTTTCTTATGATTGAGGAAGATACCCTTAGTGAACTCTTTTTCTCTTCCCAAGAAGATATTTTCACTGACAGTGAGATAATCGATGGTACCTGTTTCCTGAACAATCATGGCGATATGATTCTTTTCAGCATCGAGATAGCTGTTCGGCTTAAACTCTTTTCCTTTATAGAATATTTCACCGGATGTTTTGGTATAGATTCCGCAGATCATCTGTGAAATTGTGGATTTGCCAGAACCGTTTTCGCCGATAAGTCCACGGATTTCGCCACTATTGATTTCCATGGAAACCTTATCGACTGCGATAACGTCTCCGAATTTTTTGGTGAGGTCTTTTGTTGATACCAATAGTTCTTTCATGTCACAATTTCTCCTACTGTCAAAATTATATAAGGGCTTTCAGTAAATGAAAACGCTATTTTCTTTCTTGTAATGTCAAAATTTTGACAAGTTTGGTACTTTCCATCAAAACCTATCAACATTAAAAGAAGAAATGTCAAAAAAATGCAGTATAATATATCAAAATTAGGAGAAGAATTGTATGAATTACAATCATGAGATCATTGCTTTCCATGAAAACAGGCCAATCAGACTCTTTATCAACAAAATTGATTCCATTGAACCCCACTGGCATCAATCCCTTGAAATCTCCATTGTCATCGAAGGAAATATTGTTCTTCAGGCTTCTGAATCCGTCTATGAGTTCAAAAAAGGTGACGCTTTCTTAGTCAACAGCAATGAAATCCATTCTTTAAAAGGAAAAGGAGCCCTTTTGGCAACGCTTCAGGTCCGCCTCGATCAATTGAATCATCTCCCTAAAAACAAGAATTCAGTCTATTTCGAACATGATTTCTCCTCCCATAAAGGAAAACTTATCAGAAATATCATCGCTACGCTTTTAAAAAACAACACTGCAAGCGAAGAATCCAGCAATGAACTTTTGAAACTTTCTCTTATATATAAATTATTGTTCTTTCTTTTCTCAGAAGGCGTATCTCAGGAGCAAAGACCGCAGAGCAAAGATTCTCTCAATCGTATGTCATCCATTCTTGCCTATATCAATTCCGAATACAGCAAAGATATCTCACTTGACACCATTGCAGCAAACGAGTTTTTATCAAGTGCCTATCTCTCTAGATATTTCAAAGAGAATGTCGGCATTAATTTCTCCGAATACCTAAGAAATGTCAGATTGAATAAGGCCATGGAATTTCTTATCTCCTCTTATTTATCGATTGATGCTATCTCAGCAAAGGTCGGTTTTCCTAATCCCCGTGCCTTTGTTTCTGCTTTCAAACAAAAATATCAGACTAATCCGTCCATCTATAGAAAGCAGCATTCAAAAGACAATACGCTGATCAGCAATGATGAACCGACTGATAAATACCGCGCTTTCAATTATCTTGACGATTCTTTTGAAGAAGACAGAGCGTCTGTCACCAAGTTCATTGTCAAGAACACGGAAAAAGAAGCGGATATCAGCTTCAAGAATCACACGATTCTAACAACAGAAGATATCACTGCATTTGAGCTTGATAAAAACGATACTTCTTCTGAAATCAATGAAAAGAAGTATCTGAAGATGATCGGTGGAGGAAGAGTAAAGGATATTCTATCTTCTAAAACACAGGATGAAATCAGAGTACTTCAGAAAGAGATCGGATTTGAGTACATCAAGCTGCACTCTGTCTTTGATGATGACTTGATGGTTGTGACAAAGCAGGATGGAAAGCTTGTTTTCAACTTTGCTTTCATCGATCAAGCTTACGATTTCCTGCTCTCAGTCAATCTAAAGCCGCTTGTCCAGCTCTCCTTTATGCCAAAAGCATTGGCCAGCAAAGCCTCTCATTCGATCTTTTTAGGAAAATCGATCATCGGTTATCCTAAAGATATCAACGAGTGGAACATGCTTTGTTCTGCTTTCCTTCTCCATCTAATCAACCGATATGGTAAAAGCATTGTCGAATCGTTCCTCTTCTCCGTATGGAATGAACCAGAATCTATCAATCATCTTTTCGGGATGAAGGACGAAGAGTATTATTCCTTATATAAGAATACGTATTACACATTAAAGAATATCGATAAAAATCTAAGATTCGGGGGCCCTGCCTCTTTCTCAACTTACGGAAAGAAAGATGACTGGCTCTTCAATTTCCTCTCTTTTACCAAGAAGGAAAACATTGTTCCTGATTTCATCACCATCCATTATTACGATATTGATAGGTCTTGGCTATATGATCCTAAGGAAGTCGAGAAAAACATTCCGAACAGAATCTATCTTTCACCGGATGAAAACAGTTTCGAAAGATTCCTTGTCCAGATGAAAGGAAGTCTGAAAGAGATGGGAATCTCTTCCCCTTTATATATAACGGAATGGAACAATACAGTCTCGCATAAAGATCTCTTATCCGATACAACATTCAAAAGTGCCTATATTGTCAAAAATCTTTTAGAAACAAACAACATGGTTTCTTCCTGTTCCTATTGGTCATTGACAGATGATATAGATGAAAACATTCTTCCGAAAGAACATTTCCATGGCGGTTTAGGATTGTTCACCTACTATGGCGTCAAAAAGCCATCCTATTATGCCTATCTCTTATTGAAAAAATTAGGAAGCACAATTCTAAAAAAAGGAAATGGGTATTATGTGACAAAGGCAAAAGACGATGAAATCAGAATCCTTTTCTATTACTATGTTCCTTATAATTATGAATATTCAAGGCAGATGGATTACCAGATCAATATGAAGTGCAGAGATGCTTTCTTCAAAAACAAAGAGAGAAGAGCTTTCCAGATTCATCTGAAAGAATTCGAAGGCGAATACCTTGAAACAAGGACAGAAATATCTTCAGAATCAGGTTCTGCATATGATATAGCAATCAGAAGCGGAAACTCCTCCCTCGACATCATGGATATCGACTATCTGAAAGCAGCATCCCTGCCGCATATGACATTCAATGATATCAAGCTGAAAGGAGATGACTACATTTCCTATGAACTGAAACCATTGGAGGTCTTATTTGTTACATTGAGAAAGAAAGAGAAATAAGTAAAAAAAGGGTAAACAATAATGCTGTTGTCTCCAGGGCGCGGTATAATTTCCGTGCTACATTGTTGGGGTTCCGAGGCCATACATGGGTCAACCGCCTTTGTGCCAGGATGAGGTGTCTGTTTGCCATCCACCTGCAGATTC
>ERZ808240.4042-NODE-4042-length-13492-cov-6.955645_pt1 | contig 13492 bp, 11 predicted proteins | sample MGYA00521084_ERZ808240 | MGnify/ENA primary metagenome ERZ808240 (study PRJEB31516, sample SAMN03275571) | gut metagenome | biome: mammalia-associated habitat; material: feces | host: Papio cynocephalus | place: Kenya | collected 2012-08-06 ... | reverse complement strand
TTCAGCTTTTCGTCGACCATAAATCCCTCCTTATACGGTCCAGTTTTTCGTCCGCATGCCCTCATTCTTTGTTTGTGTAGCCTTCTACTATTTCTATTTGTGCTTTAGCATAGTCATCATCAAGAACCTGTCGGTAATTATCGGATCTATTATTTTTGGCAACTTCGTCTAATCTGACGTTTTCCTCTTTTAACATATAACAGATATATATTTTATTGAGGATCGCATCGATTTCTTTATAGACTTCCGCTTTTTCTTTCTCAAAGTTCAATTTCAAAAGCTGTTCAATGATGATATTAACCGGAACTATATGTTCTCTGTGAAAAGCCTGTCGGAAACGGAAACATTCCTTTTTTCCGGTATATTGAATGTAGCCCTCCCAGTATGGCTTTTTATAGGCGCCCTTATAAAGCTTAATATTTTCCGGTTCTACGTTTTTGTAGAAAACCGGTTTTTGATAGTAGTATTTAAAAATTGGTTCTCCGATTTTGAACTTATTCCAAAGTTCTAAGGCTTTCTTTGTGACAAACATATGCCCAGGGCGGTCCCAAAGCTGCCGGATGCTTTGATTCAAAAGATAATAGCTGCTTCCTAACTTAGCATTAAAGCCTTTGGGAGATTCGATGTATGGATCTTTGTCCTTTGCTTGGCACGCTTTAATCAAAGCGATTAAAAAATCAAATGAGTTTATTGTTTCCATAGACGTTTTCCTTTGGCCGAATAATAAGACTTTAAACGAGTATATTCTAGGACGGGTTTCTTTTTTCTTTTCTTACTGGTGGTTGTCAATAGTTGTGGGGGCTTTGATGTCTACGAACTTATCTTTACTTATTTGCTTTTTGTTTCCCTTACCCTTAGAATACACACCGAAAATAACGGAGGATTTTTCCTAAGCTTCGCTTACTTTTCGCCCCGTAGATTTCGGACCTAGATCTCTAACCTAAGGTCTTATATGGATAGGGGTGTTTTTTTATGGAAAATGAAGTGAAGACGAATAGGATGGGCTATGAGAAAGTCCCGACTCTCCTTTTGAAAATGGCTATCCCGATGATGTTTTCGATGGTCGTAAGCGCTCTTTATAACATCGTGGACAGTATCTTTATCGGCATGATCGAAGCGCCTTTTAATGCCAAAGCGATCACTGCGCTTGGCTATGCCTTCCCTTTGCAGACTCTTTTGGTGGCTGTCGCAATCGGAACTGGCATAGGCGTTAATTCCGTGCTCTCAAAGGCTCTAGGCCAAGGAAAGAACGATAAAGCGGCCCGCTCTTGCGTGAATGGCTATCTCCTGATGGTTTTCTTTTATGTCATCTTCTTGGCTTTTGGCTTAGCCATTTATTTTGGGAGTTTCTATTTCTCGGCGATGAGCGAAGACCAAGTTGTTATCGACATGGGTTCGAAATACCTTGGAATTTGCTTTATTTTCTCCTTCGGCCAACTTCTTCAACTCGTAAGCGAACGTTCTTTATGCGCAACCGGTAAAACAAATCTTGCCATGGTCATGCAATTAGCGGGCGCCTTGGCCAACATCGCCTTGGATCCTCTTTTTATCCTCGTTTGGGATATGGGAGTCGAAGGGGCGGCTATCGCAACGATAATCGGTCAAATGATCTCAATGATCGTCGGATTCCTTCTCACGGGCTTTGCGAATAAGGAAGTGCGAATTCATAAGAAGGATATTGCTTTCGACTTCCCGATGATGGGAAAAATACTAAGGGTCGGCCTGCCAAGCATCGTGCTTCAAGCCTTCCAAAGCCTTCAACCCTTCGTCTTCCAACTCGTGTTCATGTCTCTCTATAGCCAAAATCCTACGATGCAAGATACCCTCGTCGCCGTCTATGGCGTCTACTATAAGCTTCAAAACTTTATCTTCATGGCCCTTTATGGCCTTGTGAACGCGATGCTCCCTATCATCGCCTATAACCATGGAAACAAGAACAAGGAAAGAGCCAAAGAGGCCTTTATGTGGGGATATCTCTATGGGCTTATCATCGCCTTGATCGGGATTATCGTTTTTGAATCCATCCCTAAAGAGCTTCTCCTTTTGTTCAATCTTGATGAAGAATGGGTGAATATGGGGGTGCTCTTAACGCGCATCACCGCGCCGACTTTCCTATTGGCTTCGATTTGCATTCTTTCCAATGGGGTCTTGCAAGCTTATGGAAATGGCATCCATCCGCTTGTTGTGACCATTATTCGTTTGTTCATCGTTCTCTTCCCCGCTTGTTTCTTGTTCGGCTATTATTTCGGCGTCGATGCCATATGGTGGGGAAGCTCTATCGCCGAGGCGATAGGCGTCGCCTACGCTCTTATCTTCACCTATCGCGTCTATAAAAAGAAAACGCAAAAATACTCTTTGACGGCATAAGAAAAGGAGAATGACTTAGCGTTCTCCTTTTTCTTATAGAGCATCCTAATGGATGTATTTTAAAACGATGGCGAGTATCTCTTTTCCGATGAAGTAATCGGTATCGCCGGAGACGTATTTTCGGAGTTGGCTATGAGTGAGCGGCTTTTGAAAGACGATATTCTCGAGCGCTTTGTCGGTAAGAATCTTCTTCTCGGGAATGTGCTTCGAAGAAGAAACGTTATAGCGGAGCATCATCAATTCGTTGCGGAGACTCTCATCTTCTTGCGAGATGTTTTCGATTCGCGTTCCTTCGATGGACTTGATGTTCTTCTCATAGAGCTTCTCACCAAGAAGCATCTCCTTTTCGGAAATGGGCCTAAAGAAAGGGCGAATGGCTTTAACGGCAAAATTCTCTCCTCCTGCCATCGTGATGCCTAGGCTCATGTTATTCAAGATGCTCTCGAATCCCACGTTGGTCTTCGTCCAGTTGCTATAAGCGAGCTCTGGCCGCTCTTCCTTGGCCGCTTTAAAGGCGTTAATAATGAAGTTATCGAAGATGATGTTAAAGAGGATGATGGCTTCTTTTTGGAAATCGCCATAGCCCTTCCTTTGATCGATAAAACCGAAATTAAAAGCTTGTTCGGCCCGATAAAGGTCCTTTTTCTTCATGCCGCTATATTTTTGAAGCGTCTCGCTATAAAGGGGGTTATAAAGGATTTTGAGGAGATAGCCGATAAGGGCTAAGCAATAGAACATGCCGTTTTTCACCAAGCCTCTTTTGGTGGCATCGATATACTCGTTTTTCTTATTGGTGATGCCTGAAGCGTATTTGCGATAAGCCTTTTCAAGATAGAGAAGGTCTTTGATGAAAAGGGGATCGTATTCATGCTTTTCGAATATCTTCTCGTATTTTGTCTCGTCTTGAAGAATCTTCGAGACGTTATTGCGAGCAGGGCCCGGCTGAAGATAGACGAAGGCGTAAAGATCCTGGGCGAGCTCGTTGTTCTTCGTTCTTTGCCAAGGTTCTTTGTAAATATCCTTTTGCGGCTTTTCTCCTCGCTTAATCTCGATGAATATGTTTTCTTTGGCTAGCGATAGCTTTAAGTTCCTTTGGCTTACCTTATTGGCGATAATGTCTTTCGCCTTGATGGGCTTTTGGGTGTTGGAAGCTTCGGCGACCCTCGAAACGAAGGAGGTCTTATCTTCGTTTTCTTTTCCTATCACGATGATTTTCGCTAGGAGATAGAAGTCGGTATCAAAAGGGGTGGTGCCAATCATATTCGTCGTTTGGCCGCCATTCACGATAGAGAAGTTTTGGAGTTTGAGCGTGTTCCCCTTAAAGGAATAGCCTTCGCAAACGATGATGATGCCGTTATTGAGGTACCAGAAATCCTGAGGGTCGTCCATAATGGAATCGGTGATCTTCTCATCGATGTTCTTGCTTTTTATGTAGTAGCGAAGGTTCATGGCAAGAAGGCCTCTTTTCCCTTCCTTCTTCCATAGTTCTTTTAATGATTTCGCGCTCACGTTAACGACGATGCTATCTTGCCCATAGGCCATTTTGTTCTCTTCCTTATCGACTTCTAGCGTTCCTTCTCTCACGCAATCGAAGGGTTCCTTATTGGAAGCGATGCTATCGATTATTTGATGGCCAAAGCAAATGGTCGTCGATACTTTCAATCCCTTGATGGAGGGATCGATATTCTCGATTTTTCGACTCACCTCGTATTCTTCTTTCTCTGTTAAATCGAGATTGGTAAGAACGCGAACGACAATGGGAAGGGGCTTTTCTCCTTCTTCGGGATGGAGATAGTCGCGGAGGATGGATTCCGCTTTATCGTTGCCAGAACCATATTGGTTCCTATTTTTGATGTTATCGACGATAAGAAGGGTTTGGCTTATTTCTTCTAAAACGTCCTGGATGCGAAAACCGCTTGCGGAATCTGGGAAATAAGCTATGTCAATTTCGAGAGCGTCTTCCTCTAGTTCGTTGTTTAGATAGATGCCTGAGATCGGGTAATTCGGCGATACGACGATGCCGTCATTCACTTCATCGGCGTATTGAGCGTCGGCATTGAAAAACTCGTTATAGGCAAATAGCCCAACGAGTTTATGACGGTCTCCTTTATCCGTTAAGCCAAGTTCTTGCAAGGCGGCAGGATAGGCGTTAATGTCCATATATTGAAATCCTCTTTCGACTAATTGGATCACCAAAAAGATCACTGATCAAGGAAACTTCTAATAAAAAGTAAAAAAATAATCTTTGATAGATCGAAATTGTATAAGAGCTTCCATATCACAAAATAGGAGAAGGAAAAGAGACTTCCTGAAGTGAGTGAAGTAATTAGTGAAGTTATAGTGAAGTAATTAGTGAAGTACTAGTGAAGTAACGCTTCACTCACTTCACTTTATAGGCTATTATTTGATAGAAGCGAGGATAGGCTATGTATCTAGAAGAACTCATAAATGGCGTGAATCTTGAGGATTATCAAAACGAATTCAAAGGAGTTTTAAAAGAGGGTCGAGGGAGCGAAAAAGAAGAAAGGGCGGAGATTGGATGGTTGAAGGAAATTGTCGCTTTCGCGAACACTTTAGGCGGCACTCTCTATGTCGGAGTCGATAATAAAACGCATGAAGTGCTCGCTTTAACGCACGAAGAAGTGGATCGAATTTCCTTAATGGTCCAGCGACTTGTTTTGGCGCACATCGAGCCTCCGATTCGCTATCGCTTCGAAAAGATTCCCGTTCCTTCCACATTGCCTACCCGCTACGTTTTGGCAATTCACGTCGAAAAAAGCAAATGCCCTCCCATTTCCCTTCGTTTTCATTCGACGGGCGTTATTTATGTTCGTCATTTTGGGAAGACAAGCGTAGCTTCAGGCGAAGAAATTCGAAATCTGGTCATGAATAGCGAAGCAGTTTCTTTTGATACGTTGGAAACGAATGTGCCGTTTAAAATGGACGATTTTACTCGATTGTTTCAGTTTTATAGAGAACAGAACGACGGGAAAGAACTCACTGAGAAGGATCTTTTAAATGTTGGGTTTATGACGACAAACGGTTTTCTTAAGAAGGGGGCGCTACTTTTTAAAGACGACTGCCAAGATTCGAGGACTCTTATCGAATGCTCCAAGTTTAAGGGGGTGAGTAAGGGGGATGACATCTTCTTGGCTTCGGAAACGTTCAAAGGGAACCTCATTGATGAGTATCTAAAAGCACGCGATTTCGTTCTTCTTCATTCCGTTAATGGTTTTAAAAAAACGGCTAACGGAAGAGAGAAGTTTTTTTCCTATCCTCCGATTTCTCTAGGCGAGGGCATTGCCAATGCCATAGGGCATCGCAATTACTTTATTCAGGGAGGGCAAATTGAGATCAACCTTTTCTTGGACCGTTTGGAAATCGTTTCGCCAGGCTCCTTGGTAAGCTCTAAGTGGCTTCGCGAAGAAAAAGAGCTCTCCAAAATCCCGCCTTTAAGAAGGAATGAACTTATTTGTGCCGTTTTTACTCTCTGCCGTTTGATGGATCATAAAGGTTCGGGTTTTGATAAAATTGAACAAGAATATGAGTCCTATGGGAAGCTTTATGCCCCATTTGTGAACTCGGATGATGTCTCTTTCTCTTTGACGCTTCCGGACTTGACGCATCAGGGCGGTTTGGTTTTAGAGAACGATGAGCCTTCCGTGTATGTGGTGGGGGAAGCGCTAAGCGAGAAGGAACTCCGTGTCCTCTCCTTTTGCTATGCGAAAGAAAGAACGGCTATTCAAATCGCTTCGGCTCTTGGAATAAAGCCATCGAGCTATTTGCGAAAAACGCTCCTAGGAGAACTCGTGAAAAAAGGCTATTTATCGCCCATCGAAAGCGGAAGGATGACTCTTTATCTTTCGAACAAAGAAAAGGTTTATCCCCTATAGATGTGTTTTAATGGCGGCGCGAGTGAAGTAATTAGTGAAGTGAGTGAAGTAACGCTTCATTCACTTCACTTCAACGAAAAAAAGCGAGTTTCTAGGCTTTGATGGTTATAGATTCGATATCAAAATATTCAATCCTCGAATCGATTTTGTATTATGATTCTTTCTATATGGGACATCCTTTCAAACATTTGCTGACCATCACCAAGCATCGCCATCGCGTCATTCGGAATGCTGCTCACATGGGCATATTTTGGCATGCCCTTCGGCACGATCTCTCGAAATACTCTTACCCCGAGTTTTCCAAAAGCGCTTTCTACTATGCTGGCAATCATTCTCCCGTTTATGAGCAACGTCTTCATGAGGATTACTTTTCCTCGATTTGCCAGCATCATACCAAACGCAATCCCCATCATTGGGAATATTGGACGGATTTCTTTATGGGAAGAGTCATCGCGAAGACGATGCCTTATAAGTACGCGACCGAATACGTCTGCGATATGCTAAGCGCTTCCTACGTCTATGACCCCAAAAACTTCAAGCCCGATACGACGCTTCGGTATTTCTTAAAGCATAGCCCTCGCTACTACATGACGGATGCGACTAAGGAATACGTTACGTGGTGTTTGACTCGCTATGCCGAAAGCGGCTTCAAAAACCTTAAAAGGAAAGAGACGAAAGCGAAGTATCTCGAGATTGCTTCTCGTTTGCCAGAAGTTCAGCTCTTTGATGCTTTATCGATCGATTTGGAACTCCCGAAACTCCAAAAGAAGTAGGTTTTGCGAGGATATAAGGCTTTTATGGAACCGCTTTCAAAGAAAGGCGGTTCTTTTCTTTCTCCTTTCCTAGAGAAAGGGTCTATGATACCTAAGTTTCCCATAGGGGGAGAAGATCCATATGACTCGACCGAATAGCCATCACTCAAGACCCAAATGGAGTTTCAAAGAAGCCTTTAGTGGCGATATCGACCTTACATCGGGCAATCTCTTCGGGAAGATGGCTCTTTATACCTTCCCCATCATCCTCCTTTCTCTCTTGCAACTCCTTTATAGCAGCGCCGATGAGATCGTCGTTTCCTATTTCGGCGGCGGCTATGCGAGCATGAATGCGATTGGCAGCAATAGCGCTCTCATCAATCTCGTGATTGGTTTATTCGTCGGAACGAGCGTTGGCGCTAATGTCGTGGTGGCCAAGGCCTTTGGCGAAAAAGATCAAGCGAAAGCCCAAAAGGCCCTTGAGTCTTCGATGGTTCTAAGCGTTCTTTTTGGCGTTATTATCGGCGTTATTGGCTTTTTCGTCGCGCGCTATCTACTTATCGCCATGCAAACGCCATCTCTCTTTCTTGACAAGGCTACCTCCTATCTTGAGATCTATTTCATTGGCATGCCTTTCTTGCTTGTCTTTAACTTTGGCTCGGCTATCCTTCGGGCCTTAGGAGATAGCAAACGACCGCTTTACGCTCTCATCGCCTGCGGCGCGATAAACGTCGGTCTTAATTTCCTTTTTGTCATGGCTTTCAATCTCGATGTCGTCGGAGTTGGTCTAACGACTTTGATCAGTGAAATTCTCGAAGCCATTTTGGTCGTTATTTTCTTAGCGAGCAAAAGGCAAAAGTTCATCCGTTTTTCCTTTAAAGGCCTTCGTCTTTATAAAGAAGAGACGCTGGAGATTTTAAAGCACGGCATCCCTGCTGGCCTTCAGTCCTTTGTCTTCTCCATTGCCAACGTCTTTATCCAAGCTTCCGTAAATTCTTATAGCGACGCCTCCATCACTTCTGAAGTAGCTATGACGGGCAATACCGCTTCGCAGCAGGTGGAAGGCTATATTTTCATTTTCTTGGATGCTTTTAGCGTTGCTACAACCGCGGTTGTAGCCCAAAATTACGGCGCCAAGAAGAAGGAAAACGTGCGAAAAGCCATTTGGTATAGCCTTTGCTATGTTTTGGTGGTGGGCTTTGCGGTAGGGGGTATATGCGCTCTTTTCCGCAATGAGCTTAATGGCATCTTTATCCCCAAAGAATCATTCACTTCCAATGGTGTTTTTGACCAAGAAGGATACGAAAAGTCATTAGATGTTGCAGGACAACGCCTTATCATGATGGGTCTTACTTATTGCCTTGATGGAGTGATGGAAGTTCTTTCTTGCGATTGCCGAGGCTTAGGGCACCCGAAAACCCCAACCTTCGTCATCTTCCTTTTCGTCACCTGTTTGCGCCTTGCTTTCATCTTTGGCCTATGGGCGAATATCCCAGCTATTCACACTCTTTCTTGGCTTTGGAGCACATGGCCTATTAGCTGGGTTATGGCGATATTTGTGTTTTCTTTTATCGTTCCGAAGTTTTATAAGGATGCGGCAAAAAAGATGGATGCCGCTTTATTGGAAGAAACCAAAAAGAATGAAGCGGCGATTCCGGAAAATAAGTGAAAGAATGGCTTTTTGCCATATTTTTTACGTTTTTTGTGCCGTTTTTCTTATCAAACTCCGATTCTTGAAGCCCCATAGGGGCTAGGGTATAATTTGGCTTATGGCACGAAACAGGGTTCTTATTATCGGATTAGGGAGACTTGGCGCGGGTGTGGCCGAACGTGCTTCCGCGAAAGGGGAAGACGTTATTGTGGTCGACAAAGACGCCTCTTCTTTTTCTCGGCTCGATGATACTTTTACCGGCTTTACGACCGCCGGAGATGCAACCGACCTTTCTTTCTTAGAGACCGATGGCATGATTCGCACCGTCAAGGAGGTCGTCATTACGACGGGGGATGACAACACCAATCTTTTTTTGGCACATGTTTGCTCTCGTATCTTCGAAGTCCCCCGCATTTTTGTCCGCTTTGACGATCCTGATAAAGGCGCTTGCCTTGCCGGTTTTCAAAACATCAAAGCCATCTATCCTTTTGAACTTACCTTGACCAAGTTTGATTTGGTCGAAGAGGAAGGGGAAGACTAATGAAGATTGTTTTAGCGGGTGGAACTTTCGAAGCCTCCTATGGCATCGACATGTTCAATACCAAAGAAAATAAGCTCATCGTCATCAACCCTAGCGAGGAATACGCCCATTATCTTTTGGAAAAGAAGCACATTCCTGTAACCATCGGCGATCCATGGCGTTATCACGTCCTTGATGCGGCCGATGCTTATGATGCCGATATCTTTGTTGCCCTTATGGAATCGGATACGGATAATTACGCCTCTTGCGTCATTGCCAAGAAGATATTCAACGCGAAAAAATGCATTTGCACCGTGAAAAACCCAAGAAACGTAGAACTTTATAAGAAGCTAGGCATCGACAGCGTTATTTCGAGCACCTATTTGCTTGCTCAAAACATCAAAAACGAATCGGACAGCGAATCTCTTATCAAGTCTCTTTCTCTTGATAACGAGAACATTCGCATGATTGAGGCGACCCTTTTAAGCAAATACGCCATCTGCGATAAGACTATCGCGGAAATCGGCTTCCCCAAATTCGCTTCGATTGCTTATATCGTGCGTAACTATAGTTTCGTTATTCCGAATGGCCAAGTTCTTCTTAAACCGAAGGACACGCTGGTGATTGCCTGCGCTAAGGAAAATGAGGCGGAAGTGCTTGAGTTTATTAAGCGCGAACGTTCAAAAAATGCCGTCAAAAAGGTCGTCGAAAAAATCGTCGAAAAGAAAGATGGCGCAAAAAATGAAGCTAAATCCCCTTCCAAGAAACCGACGAAACCTATAAGACAAAAAGCGAAGAGAAACGATGAAAACTAAAAAAAGCAGTGGATTTCCTTTGATTCTTGGCTATTTGGGCCTTTTTTTAGTTTTCGAAGGAATCGTTATCCTCGTTCCTTTAGCGGTCTTGGCCTTCTATCCGGAAGAATGGCAAGGAGTGCTTGATTTTGCGCTTCCTGCCGGCTCGGCCATTCTTTTGGGCCTTCTTCTCTATTTTCTTTTCGGCTTTGGGAAAGAGAAAGCGAGGTTTAAGAAAAACGACGATGCCTTGCTTCTTATTCTCATTTGGGTTTTCGCTGTTTTGCTAGGCGCCCTTCCTTTTTATTTGACCAAATTCCAATCCCTTAATTTCGGGAATGCGGAAATGAGTCTTTCGATGAGCTTTTCGGAATCTACCTTCGAATCCATTTCCGGCTATGCGACGGTTGGTTTAACGACCTTCCCTTCGAAAGCTTTCTTGGTGTCTGATGCCAATGGGGTAGCCTCCGATTATTGCCCAACCTATCCCGCTTCCCATCTCTTTTTATTCCATCGCGCTTGGCTTCAATTCATCGGCGGCATTGGCCTTATCCTTATCGTTACCTCCGTTATATCGAGCAAAAACAATTTCCGTCTTTATTTTGCCGAAGGCCATAGCGACAAAGTGGTACCGAACCTCGCTAAAAGCGCCAAGATCATCCTTATGGTCTATACGGGATGGGTGCTTTTAGGCGCTTTTTCTCTTTGGCTATGCGGCATGTCTCCTTTTGACTCTTTGTGCCATGCCATTAGCGCCTTGGCGACAGGGGGCTTTAGCACCAGGCAAACCAATGTCTATTTCTTTAGTACCAATGGCATATTTAATGGCGTTTATGCCGTTAGAAGCCCTATTCCCATGGAAGCGGTGCTTTGTGTTTTGATGCTTGCTGGAGCCACCAATTTCTTGCTCCACACTTTCTTGCTTCGGGGCAAAATCAAGGACTTTTGCAAGGATATTGAGATTCGGTTCGCCTTCGCGTTCTTCATTCTTGCCGTTTTAGTCGCTTCTACTTCGATCGCTTTTCTTTATCGGAGCGACCCCTATAGCGTCTCGAGCGAAGGCACGGATATTTGGACTTCCTTCCGCTATGGTTTCTTCCAATGCGTCACTTCCATTTCCACGACCGGTTTCAATAACTTCCCAGACGTTCGTTGCCTAGGGGAAGTAGGGGTTTTCGTTGGCTGGCTTTTGATGACAGTTGGCGGCGGGGTGGGATCGACTGCGGGTGGCATCAAACAATATCGCGTGGCTATTTTGTGCAAAGAGTTCTATTGGTCTTTGAAATACAAGAATAGTTCCAAAAGAACAATAAATCCCCATGTTATATATCATTTGGGGGAAGAGAAGGAGATAAGCGAAGGAACGGTTTCGGAAGCGAGGAACTACGCTTTGCTCAACCTTTCTTTCTTTGCGGTTGGCGCTTTGGCGCTGATGTTCTTCCCGAATCTAAGTTTTAACGACGCTTTTAATGAGTTCATGATGGGATTTTCGAGTACTGGCCTTTCTTTCATGGATCTTAATGCCTATAAGCTCGCCAATTCGCCTGGGGCGTATCATGGGGTATTATGGATCCTTGGCATTGGCATGTTCTTAGGGCGTCTTGAAATCTTGCCGATTTATTTCGCTTTCTCTCGCGTGGTTATCGATCCTATCGAACGCCTTATCGACAAGAAGAAACATGCTAAAATAAATACGGAGGCGAATTGATATGCTCATAGATGAAATCAAAAAGGGGAACATCGAGGCTATGAAGGCCCATGACCAAAATGCGAGAAGTGTCTATTCGATTTTGCTTTCTCGCTATATGGAAAAGAAAACTTCCGGCGAAAGGAAAGAAATAACGGATGCCGATGTTCTTGCCATGATCCAAAAGCTTTGCAAAGAGTTGGACGAAGAAAAGGAAAGCTACTTGAAGGTTGCAAGAGAAGAGCAAGCAAAGGCCATAGACGCCCAAAAGGCGGCGCTTTCGAAATATCTTCCGAAGCAATTAAGCGAAGAAGAAATTAGGACGATTATCCTTTCTCTCTCCGATAAAAGCGTGCCTGCCGTCATGAAACACTTCAAGGCTCATTATGCTGGTCAATGCGATATGGGTCTCGTAAGCAAAATAGCGAGGAATTGCTAGGAATTTTTATAAAGAATATTTCGGAATTCACTATTCTCTTTCCCTTCGCCATAGTCGGCGACCTGGGTAAAGAAAACGTAGACCCTTCCGATTCTGGCGTTTAAGGCGATGTGACAACCGAGCCATCCATTCCATCCGAAATCCCCTTGGATGTCCGATGGCTCTTTTGCTTCTCGGCAGATTTTCAAAAGGTTCTTATAGACCATGCCTTCTGGGGCCATCCAATCGGAGGGGAAGCATAAGTCGTCTTTCTCCTCTTTATAGAGGCTCTCTAGCGTTTCTTTCCGAAGAATCTTTCCTTCCAAAAGAGCGGTTCCAAAGGATGCCACATCGTCGATAGTCCCAAATAAACCGGCTCCACCCGATTCAAAAAGAGTTTCTCTTCCTTGGATATCAATGCCTAAACCAACCCGTCGCATCTTTTGCCAATGACCATTTTCTTTGACGTAGCAGGGCACAAGCCTTTTTCTTTGTTTGTCATTTAAAGAAAAGCCCATATCTTTCGTATTCGCCGGAATAAAAATATATTTGTCCAAGAACTCGCTAAAACGAAGATGAGAGGCTTTCTCGATGACCTCTCCAAGAAGATCGGCCGCCAGAGAATACGAACGTTTGGTTCTAGGAACGTAAAGCAAGGGATTTTGGGCAATGAGGGAAGCGAACTCGAAAGTGGAAACGCGGTAATTGCTTTTTTCGACTTCTTCAAACGCCTTTCCGCTTTCTCCTTCGCCATAGCCAAAGCCGGCGCACATGTTCAAAAGGTCTTGAATAGTAGGGCAAGCGACTTCTTTCAAAGAACCGTCTTCCATAAGCACTTTAGGATTTTTAAACGCCGGCAGAAAATCGCTTAAGAGATTGCTTTTCGCTAGCAAACCTAGTTCTATTGCTTTATGGATGGCTATCGTTGTAAAAACCTTCGAAACACTAAAAAGACGGCAGATTGCGTCTCTTTTGAAGGGAATTTCATGTTCTAGGTCGGAGAAACCGCAGTCGAAATAGAGGCTTTCCTCCCCTTGATCCACAATAAGAACGCTGCAACCTGGAATTTCCTTTTCCTTTACGATCTTTTCTAAATACTTTTTCGCTTCTGCTACGTTTTCTTTTCGAAGCATACGTTTCTCCTTGTTTTTAATCCCGAAAGATTATTCGATTATAGAGCTTTTCCGCGTTTGCCTCTCTCTCTTTTTATGTCTTGTTTAACGCTTTTTAAATCTCTATAATAAGCGGGCGTCGGGGGAATGGTTCAGTGGTAGAACAGAGGTCTCCAAAACCTTTGATGTGGGTTCGATTCCTTCTTCCCCCGCCATCGGAAAATCAACACGGAGAAATCCGTGTTTTTATTATGTGGACCGAGAGGGACAACCTAAAACCGCCTGCTATGCGGGCGAG
>ERZ808240.4041-NODE-4041-length-13492-cov-31.415792_pt1 | contig 13492 bp, 7 predicted proteins | sample MGYA00521084_ERZ808240 | MGnify/ENA primary metagenome ERZ808240 (study PRJEB31516, sample SAMN03275571) | gut metagenome | biome: mammalia-associated habitat; material: feces | host: Papio cynocephalus | place: Kenya | collected 2012-08-06 ... | reverse complement strand
GAAGATTGAGAAAGCTCAGCTTCTGAATGAAGAAGAATGTTTGAGAAAAGCCAGGATTCAGAAAGAAGAAGGACGCTTTACGGAAGAGTAAATCAAACTAAAAAATATGGCAGATAAATTTCAAGCTATTCTGCGAGAGTACTGGGGGTATCCCGATTTCCGAGGCATTCAGCGCAACATCATCGAGAGCATTGCCAGCGGACGGGATACCCTCGGACTTATGCCTACGGGCGGAGGAAAATCCATCACCTTCCAGGTGCCAGCCCTCGCCCAGAAAGGCGTGTGCATCGTCATCACTCCCCTCATCGCACTGATGAAAGACCAAGTATTCCACCTCAGGGAACGGGGAATCCTTGCCGACGCCATCTACGCCGACAAGTCAAGAAACGAAATCCTACAGATACTGGACAACTGTATCTTCGGAGGCGTGAAGATACTCTATGTTTCGCCCGAACGCCTCGCTTCGGAACTTTTCCAAACCAAACTCAAGCACATCAACGTAAGTTTCATCACCGTGGATGAAGCTCACTGCATCAGTCAGTGGGGCTACGATTTCCGCCCCTCCTACCTGCAGATAGCCGAAATTCGCAAGCTGAAACCGGGCGTGCCTATCCTGGCTCTCACCGCCACAGCCACCCCCGAAGTGGTGGACGACATACAGGAGAGACTGCAATTCGAGCAAAAAAACGTCTTCAAGATGAGTTTCGAGCGAAAGAACCTAGCCTACGTGGTGCGCACCAGCAACGACAAACCTGCCGAAATGGTGCACATCCTGAAAAGCGTGGGCGGGTCTGCCATCGTCTATGCACGCAGCCGAAAGCGCACCAAGGAAATGTCGGAACTGCTCTCCCAGCAGGGGATTTCCGCCACCTTCTACCACGCTGGGCTGGCTCCCGACGTGAAAGACGAGCGACAGAAAGCGTGGCAGGCCGACGAGGTGAGAGTAATGTGCGCCACCAACGCTTTCGGAATGGGAATAGACAAGCCCGACGTGCGCATGGTGATCCACATCGACAGTCCCGACTCGCTGGAAGCATATTTCCAGGAAGCAGGTCGTGCGGGAAGAGACGGAAAGAAGTCGTACGCCGTGCTCCTCTTCGACAGGAACGACGAGATGAAACTCCTCCGAAGGGTGGACGACACGTTCCCGCCCAAGGAGCTTATCCAGGACATTTACGAGCACCTCGCCTACTTTTACCAGATAGGTGTGGGCAGCGGAATGGGCAAGACCTTCGAGTTTGACATCGAGAAATTCTGCGTCACCTACAAGTATTTTCCCACCAAGGTGGATGCTGCGCTCAGAATCCTGGAGCGAAGCGGGTACCTGCACTACGAGGACAACCCAGACGGCAAGGCTCGCCTGATGTTTCTCCTGGGCAGAAACGACCTCTATCAGCTAGACCAGCTCTCGCCTAGCCAGGACGCAGTAATCACCGCCCTGCTTCGCTGCTACGGAAGCCTCTTCGTGGATCTCACCTTCATCGATGAGAACCTCATCGCACGCCAGGCGGAGCTAACTATCCAGCAGGTGTATTTCGCATTGAAAAACCTGGCTGCCCGCCACATCATCAAGTTTATTCCTCGTCGCAAGATTCCGTTTGTCACCTATACGCGCGACAGAGTGGATGGCGACAAGGTGATGATTCCGCGGGAAGTATGGGAGAGCCGACGCGAACAGTATGTGAAGCGTATCAATAGCATGCTGCAATACGCCATGGACGACAAGATGTGCCGCTCTCGCCAGCTTCTCGCCTATTTCGGCGAAGAAAACGAATCCGACTGCGGGCAGTGCGACGTGTGTCTGGAGAAAAAGACTGAGGAAAAAGAAGCAGAATTTCAAAAGAAACTCGCAGAGAAAAAGATTAATATCGAAAATCTGAATACTTCGGAAAACTAAAAATTAAAAGGGGATGACCCTCGCGGACCATCCCCTTTATAACATTATGTACGAGAAAAAAATTAGTTGTTCTCAGGGCGAAGCTTACGTACTGTAACACCAGCCTGCCACATCTCCTTGTTGCGCATAGCCTCGAGTTCAGCGTTCAACTTCTCACGGTAGTCTGGCTGAGAGTTCTTGTCGATAGAAATCTGAGCCTCGTTACCTGTCTTAACAGAGTAATACAACCACTCCATAACTGGCTTGATAGCCTCACGGAAACGAGGAGCCCAATCAAGAGCACCACGCTGAGCTGTTGTAGAACAGTTAGCATACATCCAATCCATACCCTTAGCACCGAAGAGAGGGCCAAGGCTCTGAGTCAACTCCTCAACAGTCTCGTTGAATGCCTCAGATGGAGAGTGACCGTTCTCGCGGAGCACATCGTACTGAGCCTCCAAGAGACCCTCGATAGCACCCATCAAAGAACCACGCTCACCAGTAAGGTCAGAAGTAGCCTCACGCTGGAATGTAGTCTTAAACAAGTAACCAGCACCGATACCGATACCGAAGGCAAGAGTCTTCTCCTCTGCCTTGCCAGATGCATCCTGGTAAACAGCGTAAGAGCAGTTCAAACCACGACCCTCGCAGAACATTGTGCGGAGAGAAGTACCAGAACCCTTAGGAGCAACCATGATTACATCAATATCCTTAGGTGGAACAACGCCTGTGCGATCGCTCCAGTTGATAGCGAAACCATGTGAGTAATACAATGTCTTACCTGGAGTAAGATATTGTTTAATCTTTGGCCAAACTGCGATTTGACCGGCATCTGAAAGCAACATACAGATGATAGTACCTTTCTGAACAGCTTCCTCGATAGAGAACAAAGTCTTACCTGGAACCCAACCATCCTTCAAACACTTCTCGTAGGTCTTGCCCTGACGCTGACCAACGATTACGTTGAAGCCATTATCGCGAAGGTTGCAAGCCTGACCAGGACCCTGGATACCGTAACCAATCACTGCGATAGTTTCGTTCTTCAATACTTCACGTGCTTTCTCCAATGAAAATTCATGACTGGTGACAACTGTTTCAATTACGCCACCGAAATTCATTTCTGCCATAATTAAATTTTAATTTTTGTGCGGCTTGCCGTTGTGGAGCCGCGGGTTATACTTGTCCATACGGATGCGAGCTTTGTCTTATCCAAAGAGAGCCTGTTTGATCCGTCCACTGCCTACACGAGGCTGCGGCATTGGGTTTACTTTTATTTTTCGAGTGCAAAGGTAATGAATCTAAATGAAACCACCAAATTTTTCTATCATTTTTTTATAAATTTTAGCTTACTTCTTACGATTTCGACCTCTTCTGCACTATTTTTGCACATTTTTGTTATCTTTATGCAATATTCTTCCTCGTTTTCCTGCTCCATATAGAATTTCAATTTGTCACCTTGATGGCTCTCTGCGACGTAAGCTATTTCGAATCTTTGCAGAAAATGTGTCAAATAGAAATCCAGGTCGAAGAGGTCGAGAATGTGCTCGATGTACTTCACGGAGTTGATGTGGCCGTTTACATCCACATCATTATAATAGGTGTCGATGGTGCGCACCAGCTGGGCATCCTTCCCCATCTTCACCCTGGAGCTAGCGGCTATCGGGCAGGGTTTCTCCTCCTCGATGTATTCTCGGATGAGTCCGTCGTTGATGGAGAAAATATCCACGGGCTGTCGGGTGTCCGTGTCTATCATCGCCCAGACGCTCTTGCCGTAGCCGTACACGATTTCCTCAGAGGAAGAATCGGACGAAGGTTCGGAGGAAGAAGAGGTGGCTGAAGTTCCCGAGACCTTGCCGCAAATCTTGAAGTCTCGGCTGGTGAAGTACTTCATGGCTCCCTCCACCCAAGTCTCCACGAAAAACTTGTCGTACGACTTCGGCATTTGCTGCATCTCGATGGCGAGACGGCTCAAGACCCAAGTCTTGTGGCGGGGCATCAGGTAGTTCATTCCATAACCACGGTCGTTGCTATGATAGTCGGCTGCATTGAGAAGATGATTGCCCAAATGACCCATAAAGAGGTGGCTGGAAAAATCGCAGTGGAACGGCTCGGCAAGAAATTCGTAGCGGCCTACTTTGCTTAATAGAGTTGGTTTCATAAATATAACTATTTTTATTTAAAAGGTTAAGACTAAACCTCTATCTTTATTTAAAAGGTTAAGACTAAACCTCTATCTTTATTTAGAGGGTTAAGACTCAAACACAACTATCCCAAATCGAAAATGACACAAATGACTTTGACACAAATGACACGATTTCGATGAGGTTCTTTTCTGAATAAAACAGAAAAGCCCTCTGCCCCACGCATAAAATGCCTGGGAGCAAAGGGCTAGATGTATGGATACTAATAAAATCTTTCCAATTTTTATTCCTCAGAGTTTTGCTTGAGATAATCGGAGACAGGCTCGTCGAAGCTTCTCGTCACGGCGATTCTACCACTTCGGGTGTATTGCAAGAGGCAGTCGAAGCTGTTGAGCTGGTGGAAGAGGTCGGCGATGTCCTCGGTGAGTCCTGCCAAGAGCACGGTGCTATAAGTAGGGTTCACCTCCATCATGCGGGCGTCGTGCTTGCGGATGGTGCGAGACACCTCGGGGTTCTCCAGCAACACAGGGGTGGAAATCTTGAAGAGAGCCACCTCGTGGATGAAAATCTGGTCGTCGGTGTAGTAGTCGCTCTTCACCACGTCGATCTTCTTCTCTATCGCCTTGTTAATCTTCTCTATCTGCTCAGGAGTGCTCCATACGGTGATGGTGTATTTGTGGATGTTCTTGATGCTGCTGGCAGATACATTCAAACTCTCGATGTTCACCTGTCGGCGGGTGAACACGGCGGTAATCTGGTTCAAGATTCCGGCGATGTTCTCCGAATAGACAAGCAATGTATATAATTTCTTTTCGTCGTTATTCTCCATTTTCTCAATAAATTAAGTTTGAAACTGCATTCATCAATAATTCAGTTCGAGCTGCATTTCATCTACACTCTTGCCTGGCAGAGTCATAGGCACGATGTCCTCGTCTTCCTTGATGGCGCACTCCAAGAGGTAAGGGCCCTTGGTGTTGACCATCTTCTCCACCTTTGCCTTGAGGTCCTTGCGGTCGATGACCACGTCGTAAGGGATTCCGTAGGCCTTGGCTATCTCGGCGTAGTGAGGGTTCATCATGTGGGTGAACGAGCGGCGACCGCCAAACATCAGGTCTTGCCACTGGCGCACATTGCCCAGGTAGTTGTTGTTCAGCAGAATCATCTTCACCGGTGCCTGCTGCTCCATGATGGTGCCCAGCTCCTGGATGTTCATCTGGAAACCACCGTCGCCGAAGAAGCAGCAGATGGTTCTATCTGGTGCGCCGAAGGTGGCACCGATGGCTGCTGGCAGACCGAAGCCCATGGTTCCGAAACCACCGCTGGTCACGATGCTCAGCTTCTTGGTGAACTTGAAGTATCGGCTACTGATCATCTGGTTCTGGCCTACGTCGTTGACGAGCACTGCCTCGTTGTGGGTAGCCTCGGTCACCACGTTGGTCACCTCGCCCATCAGGAGAGGTCCCTCGGTAGGATGAATGTCCTTCTCGATTACCTTCTCCTGCTCCTGCTTGCGATACACCTCGAAGGAGTCTCTCCACTCGCGGTGAACGTTCTTGTTGAGCAGTCGGGTGATGGCTGGCAACGTCTGCTTGCAGTCGCCGATGACAGCCACGTCGGTCTTGATGACCTTGTCGATTTCCGCCTTGTCGATGTCGAGGTGGATGATCTTCGCCTGAGGCGCATACTTGGAAGGAACGCCGATGATGCGGTCGCTGAATCGCATACCGATGGCGATGAGCACGTCGCATTCCTGGGTCTTCATGTTGGTAGCATAAGAGCCGTGCATTCCGAGCATTCCCATGTTCAGAGGATGGTTGCTTGGCAGGGCTGAGAGTCCGAGCAGGGTGCGACCCGCAGGGATGTCGGCCTTCTCAAGGAACTCCAAGAGTTCGTTGTGAGCGCCTCCCAGCTCCACGCCATGGCCCACGAGGGCGAATGGCTTCTTGGCGTTGTTGATGAGTTCGGCAGCCTCAGCCACGGCCTTCTCGTCTATCTTAGGATAAGGGTTGTAGGAGGTTACCTTCTCACACTTCACGGGTTCCCACTCGCAAGTGGAGGTCTGTGCGTTCTTGGTGAAGTCGAGCACCACTGGTCCTGGGCGTCCGCTGCGTGCGATGTAGAACGCACGGCTCACAGCCCAAGCCACATCCTCAGGGCGGCGAATCTGGTAGGCCCACTTGGTGATAGGCTGGGTTACGCCCACGAGGTCAACCTCCTGGAAAGCGTCGGAACCCAGGGCTGGAACGCCCACCTGACCTGCGATGACAACGATAGGCGTAGAGTCCATCATCGCATCAGCCACGCCAGTCAAAGTGTTAGTAGCTCCAGGACCGCTGGTGACGAGTGTTACGCCCACTTCGCCGCTGACTCGGGCGTAACCCTGTGCAGCGTGAGCAGCAGCCTGCTCGTGACGTACCAAGATGTGGTCGAACACCTTATTTTCTCCTCTCGTGTAACCATACAGTGCATCAAACACTGGCATGATGCTTCCGCCTGGGTAGCCGAAGATGGTCTTCACCCCTTCGTTGTGCAGGGAGCGCATCAATGCTTCAGCTCCTGTTATTACTTCTTTTGCCATTTATCTTCGTTTAATATAATATTTTTTAATCTATGATTCTCACACCACCCTTGTCGGCAGAGCTTACGCTCTGGGCGTATGCACGCAGTGCCTTGCTTACCTGGCGGTTGCGCTTCAGTGGCTGCTGTGGGCGAGCGGCAAGCTCCTCGTCGGAGAGCTTCACGTTGATGGAACGGCTAGGAATGTCGATGACGATGATGTCGCCGTCCTTGATCTTGCCGATGTTGCCACCTGCGGCTGCCTCAGGGCTGATGTGACCGATGCTCAAGCCTGATGTACCGCCCGAGAAACGACCGTCGGTGATGAGGGCGCACTCCTTGCCGAGGTGACGGCTCTTGATGTAAGAGGTAGGGTAAAGCATCTCCTGCATACCTGGGCCACCCTTAGGACCCTCGTGGGTGATAACCACGCAGTCGCCTGAGTTCACCTTGCCGCCGAGGATTCCCTCGCAAGCATCCTCCTGCGAGTCGAAGCATACGGCTGGACCCTCGAAGTGCCAGAGCACTGGATCGACACCCGCAGTCTTCACCACGCAACCATTCTGCGCAATGTTGCCGAAGAGCACTGCCAAACCACCATCCTTGGTGTAAGCATGCTCCAAGTCGCGGATGCATCCGTTCTCACGGTCGGTGTCGAGGCTCTCCCACTGTGCGTCCTGGCTACCCATCACGGTAGAGAATTTGCGGCCTGGGGCTGAATGGTAGATGCGGTCGGCCTCTGGGTCGATGCTAGAGCCTGTGATGCAATATTTCTTCATCTGCTCGTCGAGGGTCTTGCCATCCACACGCTTGCATTCGCCGTGGATCAAGCCGCCCTTGTTGAGCTCGTTCATGATTCCGAGGATACCACCGGCACGGTTGCACTCCTGCACGCTATACTTCTGGGTGTTAGGGGCCAACTTGCAGAGGCAAGGCACCTTGCGGCTCAGCTGGTCGATGTCTTCCATCTTGAAGTCTGCGCCAGCCTCCTGAGCCACAGCCAAGAGGTGGAGCACGGTGTTGGTGCTGCCGCCCATGGCGATGTCGAGGGTCATGGCGTTGAGGAAAGCGTCGCGAGTGGCAATGTTGCGTGGCAATACGCTCTCGTCGCCGTCTTCGTAATAAGCGTAGGCGTTCTTCACAATCTGGCGAGCTGCATCCTTGAAGAGCTGGATGCGGTTCTTGTGGGTGGCGAGGATGGTGCCGTTGCCTGGAAGGCTCAAGCCGATGGCCTCGGTGAGAGAGTTCATCGAATTGGCGGTGAACATACCTGAGCAACTACCGCAGCCTGGGCAGGCGCACTGCTCTATCTGCTTCATCTCCTCGTCGCTTACGCTGGTGTCGGCACCCTTAATCATAGCTGTAATCAAGTCGGCGTTCTCGCCCTTCCAGCGACCAGCCTCCATAGGGCCACCCGAGCAGAACACGGTAGGGATGTTGAGGCGCATGGAAGCCATGAGCATACCTGGGGTCACTTTGTCGCAGTTGGAGATGCAGATCATGGCGTCGGCCTTGTGGGCGTTGACCATGTACTCCACAGAGTCGGCGATAATGTCGCGGCTAGGCAATGAATAGAGCATGCCGTCGTGACCCATGGCGATTCCGTCGTCTACGGCGATAGTATTGAATTCGGCTGCATAGCAACCCATAGCCTCGATTTCCTTCTTGACGATCTGTCCGATTTCGTGCAGATGAGTATGACCTGGCACAAACTGCGTAAAGCTATTCACGATGGCGATGATTGGTTTGCCAAACTGCTCATGTTTCATACCTGCAGCTACCCAAAGTGCTCGGGCACCTGCCATTCTTCTGCCTTCAGTACAGACGCTACTTCTTAATGGATGTTTCATATCTCTTTTTGTCTTTATTTTCTTTTCGTTAATAGTGAAGAAAACTTCCAGGGGAAGCCTCCCATTTCATAATTTTCTGCAAAGGTACTGAGAATTTATGTAATAACCAACAAAATCGGCAAAAACTTTCATATTTTTACGAATTTTGTTAGAAAATAGAAGATATTACTTACGATTTATTAGATGCAATACACATTCCACATAAAACTGTGCAAAAAAAAATAAGGATTATCGAACAATCTGCATCCATCATTAGAGGTATCTGCGAAATCCGAATCTCGACAGAGATTCCCAATCAGCGGAATTTGTGGCAACCCTGAAAATTTGCGTAATCTGCGTAATCTGCGAGAGAATATTCAACCGAACAGCTAGAAATGATTCTTGCCACAATCTGCTTTTGTAAAAACGATTTTGACACAAATGACTTTGACACAAATGACACCCGGGAAAGAAAAAGAAGATTCCCCGGGAAAGAAAAAGAAGATTCCCCGGGAAAGAAAAAGAGGATTCCCCGGGAAAGAAAAAGAGGATTCCCAGGGAGCAAAGCCCCAAAGAATCCTCTTCTTTTTATCATAATCTTAAGCAATCTTATGTATTGCTCCCCAATATTACTATATAATAATGTACGGGTACATTATTATATAAGGGAGAGATACTTCTCGATTATATCTAGGGAGAGATACTTCTCTTTATATATAGATTACTTCTCGTTGTTGTCGTTGAATGTAGCGATACGGTTGAACTCTACCTGCTTGAAGAGACCGTCTGTAGCACCCATACCCTTAGTAGTAAGGCGGTTGGCAGCAATCTTGTACTTGTTGACGAGTACATTCTTCACAGCATTGGCACGAGCGTTGGCGATACGGTCGTTCACCTCCTTGCTACCCTCTGGAGAAGCGAAGCCCTTGATCTCGACCTTAGCCTCTGGATGATTCTTCATATACTGAGCGATCAACTCGATGTTACCCATCTGGCTAGCGTCAACCACAGTCTTGCCCTGACGGAACAATACAGTAGGCTGGAGGTTAGCTGTAGGAGCAGCTGTTACGATAGTGTTGGTCTTAGGAGCCTTGTTGAGCTGGTTCTGAAGCTCGTTGATCTGCTGATCCTTGGCAGCAATCTGCTGATCCTTGGCGCTCAAGTCGTCGCGCAAGCTGTTTACCTTAGCGTTCAAGCCCTCGATTTCGCTCTGGTCAACCTTGGCAGCAGCGAAGTTGTGAGTACCGTTAGAGTTCAAGAACTTGTAGTTGAAACCTACGTTGAGCTGCAAGCCAGAGTTATCAGCGTTAAACTTCACGCCAGAGCAAGCATAGTTGTTGTGCAAAGCCCAAGTCATAGATGGCTCTACATAGATCTGCCAAGCCTTGCTCTTGCCTACGTTGAATGCGAAATCCACACCTACCTTAGATGTGAGCGCCTTCAAGTTCTTGTCCTGACCGAAAGACCACTCTGCGCCCAAACCAGCCACAGGGATTACCTCGAACAAGCGTGGCTCGCCTGTGTAGCCGAGGAAGAGGTTGGTAGCGTTCAATGTACCGAGGAAGCCTACGTTAGCGCCACGGAAGAATGTGTCTGAGCCACCATAAGGACGGTTGCGGAAATTGAAGGTACCCTCTACGGCAGCACCATATACTGGAGTAAACCACTTACCTGCACGCAATGTGAGGTCTGGGTTGATGTTCTTAAACCAAGCTGTGTGTGTGGTCTTCACGTTAGCACCGATGCCTGCGCCTACGTACCAATTGTCTGTAAACTTGCCATCAGCGGCGTTCTGAGCTGAAACTGAAGCTGCAACCAAAGCTGCAGCAAACAACATGCTAATCTTTTTCATAACTTTAGTCTTTAAAATTTCTTGGTTGTTGACCTAGAATCTTTTTACCTTTTTATGTTTATATTTTTTTAGTTTATCTACTTTTCAAGGCTCTCCTCTCATCTTCGAGATTACTGCCTTTTCGTTTTCGGGGTGCAAAGGAACAAAAAAAACTTCATTCCACCAAATATTTTTGTAAAAAAGATGCTTTTTAACACTTTATAAACCAAAAAAGGATAAAAAATCAGAGAAATCGGACAGAAAAATGGGAAAATCAGGGAAATTGGACAGAAAACAGGGGGGAAAAGGGCAAAAAACAAGGCTATGCGGAGAGAAAGGACGAAAAAGACGAGGGAGAAGTAAAGGAAAAAGAGGGAGAAGTAAAGGAAAGACGAAGCCCGGATGGAAAAGTCGTACCCATATATAATTAGGCACGGATCACTAATCCGTGCCTAATTATATCATCGGCTAAGAACTTCTGTACTTTCAGAACGCATAAGCCAATTCCAACCGTACAGCAAGTTCGAAAACAAAACGTGTCGCTATTTTTACAGCTCGAACACCTCGTAAGAGCGAGGCTTCAGCTCTAGCTGCTTGTTGCCCAGTCCGCTCACCTGAAGTTTCAAGGTGCGAGGCAGACCGTTCACCACCTTGAGCCAGGTCTTGCCCGTCTTCGAGTCCTTCACCACGCTGGTGCCCACATATTTCTTCAATACGTCGGGCAAGAGGAGCTGAGAAGCGATGTAAGTGTCGCCCGAGTGCTGTCCGAACATCTTTTGCACCTTGTAGCTCTCGGTGAGGCGCAGGTGCTCCGAGTTGTCGAAGTAAATCATGTCGGGATCCCAGTTGTGGTAGCCCTCCTTGCAGAGCAATGGGGCGTAGGAAGCCATCTCCACCACGTCGCCGTTGCGCTCCACGCTGCAAAGGTAGATGCCCTCAGCCAGCGCTCGGTCTAGCTCGTTATTGCCGTTGGCAGCATACTCGCCCAGATACACCTTGGGAGCCTTGCGGTCGTAGCCATCATAATAGTCCTGGTGGTTGACAAACCATCCCGGCTTCTCGTAGTAGTGCTCATCCACGGCGTCGATGTAGCGATGGTTCTCCTTGGCTATCTTCCAGCCCTCGATGTAGTCGCTGCTTGGATAGTGGAACGGCCCCACGGTGCCCACCACCTCTATCTCGGGATGCTTCTCCTTCAAGGCCTTGCAAATCATCAGGTAGCGCTGCTCGAAGTCGGTGGAGATGAGGTCTTCGTTTCCGATGCCCACCATCTTCAGATGGAAAGGAGCAGGATGGCCCGCGTCGGCTCTCATCTTCGCCCACTTCGACTTGGCCGGGTCGCCGTTAGCCCACTCCACGAGGTCGAGCACGTCTTGCACATACTGCGGCATCTGAGCCATCGGGATTCCACCCTGCTGTCCTGCCACGCCCTGTGCGTTAGCCTTCGAGTTCTGGCAAGGCACTCCTGCCGCCAACACTGGCAGCGGCTCCGCGCCCATGTCCTCGCACCACTGGAAGTACTCATAGAATCCCAGTTTGCGGGTCTGGTGATAGTTCCAGATGTTGTAGGCTGGCTTGCGGTCTTTCAGCGGACCCACGCTCTCCTTCCAGTGGTAGATGTTGTCTAGCCCCTGTCCGTGGAGCATGCAGCCGCCCGGGAAGCGCACGAACTTAGGCTTCAGCTCGGCGATGGTCTCCGCCAGGTCCTTGCGCAGTCCGTGACCCTTGTAAGTGTCCTGAGGCACCAGGCTCACCATGTCGATGGCCACCTTGTCGTCGCCCTTCGGGATGATGGCGAAGCGCACGTTCTTGCCCAGCTTGCCGTTCTTGTCGGAAGCCTCGCTCGGCAGCTCGCCCTTATACTTGTCGGTCACGGCGAGTTGCGCCTTGTATTCGGTCCACTCCGTGCCCTGCAGTTTCAGTTTCGCCTGGGCGATGGGCAGTCCATCCTCGTTGACGAGTGCCACGACCACCTGCTTTTTCTTTCCGTCGATGCAGCGAGCCTGGAAGCTCGCCTCGTAGCTCGCCCCACGCTTCAGGGCGATTCCCTCCCAGCCCAGGTTGTAGATAGGCTGCGAGCCCAGAATGGCGTAATGAGGGTTGTTCTTGCTCACGCCGCCCAAAGAAGCGATGGTTGCGGCAGAGCCATCAACCGACGAAGCTGAAGCATTGCCGGATGAAGCCGAAGCATTGCCGGATGAAGCTGAAGTGTTGCCGGATGAAGCTGAAGCCCCCTGCTCTGTAACCCCCAGCCAAGCGGTGGTAGCGTTCCAGCCCTTGCGCTCGCCGTTGTACTCGAAGTCGCCGTTCTGCAGCAACTCGGCAGAGAGGCCTCCGTCGGCAGCACGGCTGATGTCCTCGAAGAAGATTCCGATGAGCTTGTCGCTGATGCGATGGCTCTTCTCGGGATGGATGAGAAGCTGGGTCTGCAACTCGCCCACGGTGCCAGGGTCGGGCGGCAGGATGTCGGCAAACTGGGAGTCGTCGGCCGACTTCTCCTTCAATTTTTCGTTGGTCTCCTTCACGTAAGCCTGAAGCTCCGCCTCGTCGTGTGGCAGCTGTCGGCTGTTTTCCTTGTTTTCCTCGGCCAGCGCCTTGTACCAGGAGCGAATGTAGTCCAGATGGATGGCAGGAATCTCGAAGTCGTTACCCTCCATCAGCTTTCCCCCGATGGTGGCGGTGTCTCTCTGCCAGAGTATCTCGTCGGCCGTGGCCTCCAGGGAGTCCTCGGCGAAGGTGCGGAAGTCCTTGTCGGCGTGAACGTATCGCTTGCCCTTCGCCGTCTTCAGGTAGATGTCGAAGGTACCGTCGTCCATCTGGTAGGCAGCCACGTCGCTGATGTCATTCTCCTTCATGATAGGATAGTCTTGCGGACGCCAGTTGACGAGGTCCTCGCTATAAGCCACGGCAAACTGTGGCGAGGTTTTGTTCACGCTCCAGAGAGCTCTCCAGGTGCCGTCGTTCGCCTTGACCACGAAGGGCTTGAACATCTTCTTCTCCTGTCCCCAGGGTCCGAAGTCGGACGAGCAGAGCTGCCCCACATCCACCCATCGGTCGTCGGCGGTGAGGTAAGCCAGGTGCAGCCCCTGGTTGGGAGCTGGCGAATAAACGAAGATTTGGCAGGTGGAGTCCTTGCCCTGGATGGTGTAGGCTGGCTCGTCCGAGTCGAGGGCTGCTACTGCTGGAGTCTTGACTTTCGCGGAGGTCTTGACTTTCGCGGAGGTCTTGACTTTCGCGGAGGTCTTGACTTTCGCGGAGG
>ERZ808240.4040-NODE-4040-length-13498-cov-16.160753_pt1 | contig 13498 bp, 13 predicted proteins | sample MGYA00521084_ERZ808240 | MGnify/ENA primary metagenome ERZ808240 (study PRJEB31516, sample SAMN03275571) | gut metagenome | biome: mammalia-associated habitat; material: feces | host: Papio cynocephalus | place: Kenya | collected 2012-08-06 ... | reverse complement strand
TTCCTGATGTTCTCCTGATAGAGCGGCTTAGGCCGTCTCGTCCCGTTGCGCCATGAATATGCCGTCGGGTATGACACCCCGTCCATCACGATCAACGTCAGCATCTCATTCCGCTGTTTCAGGCCCGCGGTCTCCCAAATCCTCTTGATGTCCATTGTATGAATATTTTGTTGATAATCAATGAAATAAATTGAAAATATCTTGAAAAATAGTTGCGTAATTCAAAATAAATGCGTACCTTTGTAATGCGGTTCAGGGAGAACCGCGAAAGAGGAATCTGAAACGCTTGAAAGGGAGTAAGAAAAACAGCCAAACTTCTGAAAGCGATGAAACTCGAGATCATTAAAATCAGAATTTGGAAAATAGTGATAACACTTGTAGAAGTTACACTTTAGTTTTCCGAGGGAGGGGATCTGGAACATCCCCTCTCGTTTGGCTGTCTTCCGCAAATTTAACACATTTTGTATGCAAAACAAAAATCTGTTATCTTCACAGACTCCTTCCGAGTCTCCGTCCTGGGGCGGTGCCCGTTCCGGTGCCGGTCGCAAGTCCAAGCCACACGGCCAGTCCTACACCTTCCGTTCCACCCCGGAGGTTGACGCATTCCTTTCCTCCTATCAAGGCAACAAGACCGAGTTCATCAACCGTGCGATCCTGACCCTTGCCGAGAAGTCTCCCGAATGACCTCGATCTCCCATCTGTCCGACCTCTTGGCCGCAAGCTCAGCGAACTTTTCCCGTGCTTTCTCTTCGGAATCGTAGTACCATTCATCTACGATACCGAAGCATCTTGCCATAACGACAAATCTGACTTTTCTGGACTTGGTCCAGACTATGCTCGCGAAAGCATAACGCACGAAAAAAAGAAACCTCTCATCGGAGAGATTTCTTTTAATCATTAGGCACCGTTTCCGGCACCCTTGTACTGGGTAGGAGAATCGAACTCCTATTGCAAGATTGAGAATCTTGAGTACTAACCGTTATACGAACCCAGCGTTCTTTGGTTTTGGGATTGCAAAGATAGACAAAATTCCTTAACCTCCAAAATATTCTTCGAAATAATCGGAATTTTTTCAGAAAATATGATAGAAAACTCTGTTGAATATAGGGGTAGATTGGCTCGAAGCGATGGGTGGATGGGAAGCACATAAATAAAAGAAGGCGACTTTTGATCGCCTTCTTTTTGTCTATCGTTTCCTTGACAGAAATTACTTCTGACGGTTCTTGTATCTCTGGTAGAATTTGTCAACGCGGCCGGCGGTGTCAACGAGCTTGACTTTGCCAGTGTAGAATGGGTGAGAGGTGTTGGAAATCTCGACCTTCACTACCGGGTACTCAACTCCGTCAACAACGAGAGTCTCTTTGGTCTCGGCGCAGGAACGGGTGATGAACACGGTGTCGTTCGACATATCCTTGAAAGCTACAAGGCGGTAGGTTTCGGGATGAAGTCCTTTTTTCATTTCTTTATTGTTTTTAAAGTTGTTTTTTACTTTTTGTAAACTGTCTGCAAATTTAATCCTTTTTTGAAGATTTACAAACATATCGCCTGCAAATCTTTGTCAGTTTTTGAAATTTAGCCGTTACTTGGCTTTGTGAATCATTCCATAAAAATAAGGAGAAACGTTCCGTTCCTCCTTTCTGGTTGAGATATCAGGACTCGAACCTGAACTGGCAGAACCAAAATCTGTAGTGCTACCATTACACCATACCTCAATTCCGGCTACAAATTTATTCATTTCCTTTCAAATCTGCAAACTTTGCATCAGAGTGTTGGCGGTTTTCTGAAAAAAAACAGCAACGGACAGTCCTTTAGTATGGCAGAGTTTGGGATTGCTGAACACATGCTTAAATTATGCTCGTTGCTGTATTTAGGCTAAGAATGAGGTTACATCGTATTTGGTCTCCAGCTGTCTGTGGATTCCCGATCATGCCGCCACTGAATATTCCCATAGGGGAGGTGGGCACGGTTTTCCACTTCTGTCGAACCTGAAATTATCTGTTGACTCTAAGAAGCTGTTTTGATTTGTTTGTTTGAAGGTTTGAGAGTGAAAAACTTCAGGTTCGACCGCTTCTTCCAAGGAGGATAGCGGTGCTATCTGACTGAAGAAGCGGGAAGAAAATGAAGATTTTTTCACCTCAAAGAGCATTTCAAACAAATCAAAACAGTTTCTAAGCGCGGTTGTCAGCATTCACCGCCAACCGCGCAAATGATTTCGCGAATTTATAGACAAATTTTCTGAAAGTTCGGTCCTGAAGTGTGTCTTTTTGTTCCTCTTACGCGAAGGTGGGTTTTAAATCGTGTTCCTTTAACGCGAGAAAATGTTCTTCTGGCGCGAAATCAGATTTGTAAATGATTGATTTTCCGTTAGCTTTACTTGCCGAGAAGTTTTACGCCTTTCGTGAGGTCAGGATCTGTCTCCCCGACGTTCTTTTTAGCTTTGTAGTAGGCTGTCCTTGAGACAAAGCCTGACTCAAGCGCTACCTCCTCCTGCTTGGCGTTCGGGTGTGCTTCCTTGTAGAGCCTGGCATATTCAAGCCTGTACATATTGACCAGGTTGTAGTACCCTATCTTGGAAATGAATTTGCTCGCCTTGTTCATCTTTCCTTTGCCAAGGTCCATAAGGACTTCGCTCTTGAGCAGGTGGGGCTCCTTGAATCGCCGGAGGATCACGGCCAGCACCTCCTCTTTTACGACATCCATAGGAGTGCCGTCATCGTTTTCTGGTGTTTCGACAACCGCTTCGTTGAGGGCCTCATCACAGTTATATTCCTGGACGGCCTGGCTCTTCCTATCCTCAAGTTTTTTTATCTCTTCATCAATGTCGGACGGACGCAGGGAACGCTGAGGGTGCAGGATGACGCACAGGAAATATGTCATCCAGCATGATGTGAAGATGTCAGTGAAAAGTTTAATCCATCGGTTGCCCGTAACAAAGACAATCCACATGAGGCCGATCCACAGCAAAGGGGCATAAAGAATCATTGACGCGAATTTGTAAGGGAAATCCTCGTCGTTCGAGTAGTTGTCTGTGTTGCTTTTCAACATCTCTTTTTTCAGGTTCATAAGCACGCTTGTTGTCACTGAAGTGAATGTGAGGCTTATCGCACCGATGGTGTAGAGCGCTGTCTTCTCATGCTTTATGACCCAGTCATCATATCCGGCCAACAGCGAGGACAGCATGGCGAGAATCACCAGAAACAGAGCTGCCAAGTATAACTTGCCAAGAGTTTCTTTTTTCTTATGGCGGTGCAGCTGAAAGTATTGGCTGATCATCATCGCAAAGCAGACAGGGTAGTACAGCACTCCGAAGGAGCGTGCATAGACCCATACAGCCTCATCCATTGGACAGAGCGCGTAAGGGAATGTCAACATTATTGAGGCGAAGAAAAAAGACACCAACTTCCTCGCCGGGTAATAATACTCGGCGTTTTCATCGTATGGCCTGCACGTGTGATTCCATCTCACATACGCGCCGATAATACCAACCGTGATGAAAATCAGGCTGCCTGCCGAAAACAAACGTTCCGGGGTAATGCTCCAGATCATGCAATCCCTCCTGTCTGTGACTAATCCCGGATGAACTATTTCTTGAGAAGTTCGTCGATATGCTCGGCGTAATCTATAGACGAATCAAGGTAAAACACGATCTCGGGCACGATGCGCAGTTGCTTGGCGACTTGGTGTCCGAGCTCTCCACGCAGGGCCTTGACGTTGTCGTTCAGGATCTTCATGACTTCCTCGGCCTTGGCGGAAGGGAATATGCTCACGTAGGTCTTGGCAAGTGAGAGGTCAGGGCTGACCCTGACCTCGCTGACCGTCACCATCGCGCCTCCGAACACGGCCATTCCCTTGCTGCGGATGATTTCCGCCAGATCCTTCTGAATCTCTCTGGCAACCTTCAGTTGCCTGGTGCTTGCCGGTTTCTCCATTTTATAGTACGTTTATGATGAAGTAGTTCTTCTTGCCTTTTTGGGCGAGGATGTATTTTCCGTCCACGATGTCCTTTTCTGAGACCTCGTAGGCGATGTCAGAGATCTTGTCCTTGTTGATGCTGACTCCGTTGCCCTGTACCATCTTTCTGGCCTCTCCCTTCGAGGAGAACACCTGGGTCTTCACGGCGAGGAAGTCAAGGATGTCGCAAGGAAGGTCTGATTTCTGAATATCAAAGGTCGGCACGCCGCTGAACACGGCGAGGAACGTCTTCTCGTCCAGCTTCCTCAGTTCGTCGGAAGTGGAGTTGCCGAACAGCATCTTGGACGCGGAGACCGCGTTCTCATATTCATCGGCTCCATGGATCATGGTAGTAAGCTCCTTGGCGAGAAGCTGCTGAAGCGTTCTGCGGCCAGGGTCCTGGCGGTGCTCCTCGATTGCCGCGTCGATAGTTTCTTTGTCAAGAAGGGTGAATATCTTGATGTATCTTTCGGCGTCCTCGTCGCTGACATTCAGCCAGAACTGGTAGAACTCGTAGGGGGATGTCTTCTCCGGGTCGAGCCAGATGTTGCCTTTCTCCGTCTTGCCGAACTTCGTTCCGTCGGCCTTGCGGATGAGAGGGCAGGTGAGTGCGAACGCATCGGTCTTGCCAAGCATCCTGCGGATGAGTTCCGTTCCGGTGGTGATGTTGCCCCACTGGTCGCTTCCGCCGAGCTGGAGGCGGCAGCCCTTGTTCTCGTAGAGCCAGAGGTAGTCGTAACCCTGAAGCAGCTGGTAACTGAACTCCGTGAAAGACATTCCCTCGCGGGACTCGCTGGAAAGGCGCTTCTTCACCGAGTCCTTGGCCATCATGTAGTTGACGGTGATGTGCTTTCCCACGTCACGTATGAAGTTCAGGAAAGAATAGTTCTTCATCCAGTCGTAGTTGTTCACGAGCTCGGCCTTGTTAGGCGCGTCAGAGTCAAAGTCAAGGATTCTGGAAAGCTGCTTCTTGATGCCTGCGATGTTGTGCTGGAGGGTCTCCTCGTCCAGAAGGTTTCTCTCCTGGGACTTCATCGATGGGTCGCCGATCATTCCGGTCGCGCCTCCGATCAGGGCGATAGGCTTGTGCCCGCACTGCTGGAAGTGCTTAAGGATCATGATGCTGACAAGGTGGCCGATGTGCAGGGAGTCTGCCGTCGGGTCAATGCCGACGTAGGCCGCCTGAGGACCTTCCATGAGTTTTTCCTCTGTTCCAGGCATGATGTCCTGTATCATGCCTCTCCATTTTAGTTCCTCTACGAAATTCTTCATTGTATGATGTTTTTATCTATTCAATATTTGTGGTGTGGGTGTTTTTCTGATTTTCACACCAAATTTGTGCAAAGTTAGGCAAAAATAACGTAAATTTGCAGGATGGAAACGAAATTAACAGTTTAAAAATAAACGAATATGAGAAAGAAAATCGTTGCCGGAAACTGGAAGATGAACACAACTCTCCAGGAAGGCGTTGAACTTGCGAAGGCTGTCGCCGCCAAGTCAGTCGAGACTCCAGAACATGTCGGTCTTATCGTCGCCCCTCCTTTCACCCATCTCGCATCTGTAGCCGAGGCTCTCAAAGGGTCAAAGGTTGAGCTTTCTGCCCAGAACTGTGCGGATCACGAGAAGGGCGCCTACACAGGTGAGGTCGCTGTGAACATGCTTACTTCCGTCGGCTGCCAGTGGACCATCCTCGGACACTCCGAGAGAAGGCAGTACTACGGAGAGACCGACGAGAAACTGGTCGAGAAGACAAAACTTGCTCTTGCCGCCGGTCTTGGTGTGATCCTCTGCGTCGGTGAGAACCTTGAGCAGAGAGAGGCCGGAAAGCATTTCGATGTCGTCACGGAGCAGATCAAGAACGTGCTCTACAATTTCACGGCCGAGGACATGGCCAAGATCATCGTGGCTTACGAGCCGGTTTGGGCCATCGGAACAGGCAAGACCGCTTCCGCAGAGCAGGCTGAGGAGATCCACGCGTGCATCCGCAAGGTTCTTGCCGAGAAATTCGGAGTGACTGTCGCCGAAGACACCACAATCCTTTACGGCGGAAGCTGCAAGCCTTCAAACGCCAAAGAGCTCTTCGCTCAGAAGGACATCGACGGTGGTTTGATTGGTGGAGCCGCCCTCAAGGCCGATGATTTTATAGAAATAGCTAAGAGCTATTAATCTGAAAATCTGAGTGAAAAAGGAGAGGCAAAGCGTCAGCTTTGCCTCTCCTTTTTTAGGTATATCATCTCTTACTTCTTGGACTCCTCTACAGAAACCTTTCTGAATTCCTTGAGATCCTTCATGAGCTCGAGAGCGGCCTTGCGGGCGCGTGCGCCGGCAGCCTTGTTTCCCTTTTCTACCTGAGCGTCAGCATTCTCTACGAAAACATTGAGCTCTTCTTTGATTTTAGCAACGAGATTCTCCATTTTGTTTCTAATTTAGTGAATAGTTGGATTATTAATTGTATTAAAAATGTAATCTACTCTTATTGTGGGCGCAAGTTATGGAAAAAAATGTAATTAACAAACTTTTTCCGTGAAAAAGGCCGGTTTTTTAGCGGTTCACACCTCTTTTTCTTCTTTCACCGGTTTCGCGGGCTTCACGTTGAGCAGATTCATGGCTCTGTCCGGACCGATGGTGGCAAAGTTCTTTATTCCTTCTATGACCCTTTCGCATATTCCCGGAACCGCCGCCTTCTCTTCAGCGGTCAATTCTCCGATAACAAAGTCAACCTGTGCCCCACGAGTGTAATTGTTGCCGATTCCGACCCTTATTCTGGCCCATTGGGTTGTGTTCAGGCGAGCCTGGATGTCCTTCAGGCCATTGTGTCCTCCATCGCTTCCGTTTTTGCGCATTCTGACAGTTCCGAAAGGAAGGTTGAGGTCGTCACAGATCACGATGAGGTTTTCAAGCGGAAGTTTCAGCTTGTCCATCCAATAACGGACCGCGTTGCCGCTGAGATTCATGTATGTGGAAGGTTTCAGAAGGTAGAACTTCCGCCCTTTGAATGAGATCTCCGCCACGTCCCCGTAGCGTTCCGTCCTGAAAACAGTATTGGATGCCTGTGCCCAGGCATCCAACACCATAAACCCCAAGTTATGTCTGGTAGAAGCGTACTCGGCGCCGATGTTTCCCAATCCTGCGACAAGATAGTTCATTCCAGTGTCTTTTTCAGAGGCTTGGCCAGGCTTATTCAGCGGAAGCAGCCGGCTCAGCAGTCTCCTCAGTTGATTCAGTCTCATGCTCCTCAGCGCCTTCCATCTTCTCCTCGTGAGCGAGCTGCGCGGCGATCTGACGTGTAGACTTGACGGCGCAGATGATGGTTGACTTAGGGGTGACAATGTTCACGTTTTCAACCTTGATGTCGCCGGCGACGATCCTCTTCTCGATGTCGAGTTTTGTGACGTCGAGGTTGACTGTGTCAGGAAGATCCTTCATAAGGGCGCTGATCTTGACCTCTCTGCTTATGAGGACGAACTTGCCGCCTCTCTGTACTCCGATAGGGTGGCCGCTCACAACAACAGGAACCTTGATGGTGATAGGCTTGTCCTCGGAAACGGCGAGGAAATCGGCGTGAAGGCAGTTGTCCTTTACAGGGTGGTACTGGAGTTCGTGAACCACGGCTGTGAATGCCTTGCCGTTGTCAAGTTTGATGTCGATGATGAATGACGCCGGAGTGTGGGTGATTCCCATGAGATCTCTTTCAGTCACAGTGAAGAGAATGTTCTCCAGTCCGGGTCCGTAGAGGTTGCAGGGAACGAGACCTTGCCTGCGGATCGCTTTTACCACGGCCTTGTTGCCGACCTCGCGGACTTTGCCGTTAAGCTCAAAATGTTTCATTGTTTTTTGTTTAAAATGTGTTACTCAGTTCCGGACCGCCCGGAACCCCATTGCACCAAAAGCGTTGTACGCGCTTTGTAATTGCGAGGCAAAGATAGGAATATTTTGTGAATAGGCAAAAAGCCAAACGCTGAATTCTCCGTAATTTCTTTTTTCCAGGCCTATTCCACCAGCCCTACAGCATCGTTCCACGCTTCCTTTTTATAATAGGAATCAAGAAGCGGAGTCCCGGCGCAAGGCAGGTACATGCTGAAGCCGGAATAAGTCTCTATGTCAACCGAGCCCAGCAACCGTGGGGTCGCGTTCTTATAGATGACACAATTGTCGATCGCGTCGTCAAGATCTTTGAGATCCTTTTCCGACGCTCCACATTTTTTGAATATATCTGCCAAGTCATAGAAATAATGCCTTCCTGACCGGAAATATCCTTGAATGTCGTATGTCGGGGCATTGGCGATGGCTTCCGAATATTCGTTTACCAGCCTCTTGCAGACCGATGCCAGTTTGTCGACACCGTCTGTCCTGATGACGTTGACTGTCGCTGACCGTTCGGAACTGTTGGCCTTTTTATTGTACATCTCGAAAGAATCCTCGAACAATCCTTTGAAATCAGGGGTTGTCCTGCCGATCAGGAAGGACGTGATCTTGGTGTAGTCGAACATCCCGTCCGCAAGAACTTCGGCAGGTGAAAGACCGAGATAGTCAACCTTGTCTTTCAGTCCATAGACTACCTCCACGCCAGCGGTGAAACACATATCGAAAAGAATATAGTCAAGATGGTAGGGGATGGCGCCGGCAAACTCGCTTACGCTCATTTCCTGATCGTACTCCTTGTCTCTCTTGTTATGAATATAATCCTGACCGATTGATCGTACCATTCCGTAGAATGGGTCGGTGTCAGCCAGATTGCCCTCTGGAACGGAAAGCCTATGTGTCATTCTTTGCGGCGCGACACGGGAAGCGCTCCCTTTGGTTACATCTTTATGGTCCCTTTCGAATTTGTCAGGGGCGTAGTAGTAGCCAGCCGGCAGCCAACCGGAACCGTGTGACGAGAACACCATTCCGTAGCCTTTGGCAGGAAATTTTTCTTTGACGAAACTAAGAACCTTACGCATTGTGGATGGGTCGGCGGCCATGATGGAAGAATCAAAAGTCTTCAGAGTATCGGAGATGATCTTTCCTTTCCTGCTCTTGTAAATTCTCCTTAGGTATGATTCCACTGGTTTCGGCTTCCTGCCATCTGAGTCATAGTAGGATTTGGGAATTCTTGAATAGACAAGAAGCACATCCCCGCCCCATTTGGGAATATACCCACCTGCCAGTCCTGCGCGCTGGTTGTCCATGTTGCTTTCCAGACAAGCACCCAGATTGTTGAACCCGCACTCATAAAATAGCAGCACCTTGCGGTTCTCATTGACAGCGTTGTCCTTGCAGCACCCGGCACCCGCCAGCATAATGAGTGCTGCGGTGACCGACCCGATGATGGCTTTTAAGATATTCATAGTTTGTCTTTCTGTTGTTGCCCGCGCCGTATATGGTGGCACAAGGTTGACAAATATACGGAAATTCCTGAATAATGGTTATATTTACGAGCCAAAAACAATTATTTATGAATATAGGTATCAAGATGATTCTATCTATCGGAGCCGCCGCCGCTCTGTGTTCGTGCGGACAAGGGGAAAAAAAGACCCAGGACAATGAATTCCACTACCTTCTGGACGAGTTCGCTGACCTCAAGGTGATCCGCTTCAAGGTGCCTGGCTGGGACGCTCTCAGTCTCAGGCAGAAGGAATATGCCTACCATCTCTCGGAGGCCGCCAAGCTGGGCCGCGACATCACCTGGGACCAGTACTGCAAATGGAACCTCCCGATCAGGCATGTGGTCGAGGATATTCTCAATGAATATAAAGGTGACCGTGAATGCGCTGATTTCCAGGACTTCACCGTCTATGCCAAGAGGCTGTTCTTCGCCAACGGCATCCATCACCACTATTCTGAGGACAAGTTCTTCCCGGAGTGCCCGAGGGAATATTTCCAGAGTCTTATGAAGGCTGTGGGTGACGGCGACAAGGCCGCCGAGCTGCTTGAGGTTATATATTCCCCGGACATTTATCCTCAGCGCCGCTCTACTTCCAAGACCGGCGACATAGTGGAGCTTTCCGCCGTTAATTTCTATGAAGGCGTGAACCGCGAGGAAGTCGAGAAGTATTACAATTCGCTTATGGATCCGAATGACAAGACTCCGGTCTCATACGGACTCAACACAAAGGTTGTCAAGGAGAACGGCAAGGTTGTCGAGAAGCCTTGGAAGGTCGGCGGAATCTACGGTCCTGCGTTGGAGAAGATCTGCGTGGAGCTTGGGAAGGCCGCCGAGGTAGCCGAGACAGACCTTCAGAAGAAAGCCATCGGACTCCTTATTGAATATTACAGGACAGGTGATCTGAAGACATGGGACGATTTCAATGTTGATTGGGTTCAGGATACTGTCGGCACCATCGACTTCATCAACGGCTTCATCGAGGACTATGACGATCCGCTCGGTCGCAAGGCCACGTGGGAAGGGTATGTGAATATGAAGGATTCCGCAGCTTCCGCCAGAACCGAGATCCTGAGCGCCAACGCGCAGTGGTTCGAGGACAACTCCCCGGTTGACCCTCGTTTCCGCAAGCCTCACGTGAAGGGCGTGTCCGCCAAGGTTGTGGACGGCATCACCCTTGCCGGCGCCACATATCCGGCCACTCCTATCGGAATCAACCTCCCTAACGCTGACTGGATCAGACGCGACTACGGCTCGAAATCCGTCACCATCGCCAACATCACCCATGCCTATGACTATGCGGCTCAGGAGTCTCCTAAGAGCACTCTGACCGAATTCGCTTACGATCAGGCTGAGATTGACGCCTACAAGAAGTACGGCTCCTACACCGATGAGATCCACACAGATCTTCACGAGTGTCTTGGCCACGGTTCCGGCCAGCTTCTCCCTGGCGTTTCCTCTACTGCGTTGGGCGAGTACCAGTCAACCCTTGAGGAGGCGCGCGCCGATCTGTTCGGGCTTTACTATATGGCTGACCCTAAGCTGGTTGAACTTGGCATCATGCCTGACGCCGAGGCCTACAAGCCTGCATATTCAAACTACATCAGGAACGGTCTGTTCGTGCAGTTCACAAGGGTCGAGCTCGGCAAGCAGAACACCGAGGCTCACATGCAGAACCGCAAGCTGATCGCCGAGTGGTGCTACGAGAAGGGGGCCGCGCGCGGAATCATCGAGAAGAAGATGCGTGACGGCAAGACTTATTTCGTTGTGAATGACTATGAGGCTCTCCGTGGCCTGTTCGCCGAGCTTCTCGCCGAGATCCAGAGAATCAAGTCTGAGGGAGACTATGCCGCCGGTAAGAATCTCGTGGAGACCTATGCCGTCAACATCGATCCTCAGCTCCACAAGGAGGTTCTGGAGAGGTACGCCGCACTGAATCTCAAGCCTTATGGTGGCTTTGTCAATCCGGACATCGTCCCTGTCGAGAAAGGCGGTAAGATTGTGGACTACAAGATTGTCTACGTCGACAACTACCTCCAGCAGCAGCTTGACTACGGCAAGAAGTACAGTACACTTTAAGTGGATCTCACAGAACGAATATTACAGGATTACTCCTCGTATCTGAAAATTGAGCGTGCGATGTCACCCAACACGGTGGCATCGTACTCTTCTGATGTGAGGGAGTTCTTTTCTGTAGTGACCACCGCGCCCGCAGACATGACCACGCAGGAAATTCTGGACTATCTTTCTTCCCGCGACACTCTATCGAAGCGTTCTCAGGCCCGTTTCCTGAGTTCGCTCCGATCTTTTTTCGATTGGCTCGTCATGGAAGGGGAGCGCAAGGAAAACCCTTGTGATCCGATCGATTCCCCCAAGATGGGTCGTTATCTTCCCGCCGTCCTGTCTGTCGATGAGGTCAGCGCAATCATGGATTCGGTGGATCTTTCGTCCTGGACCGGCAAGCGTGACCGGGCGATTCTGGAGGTCCTTTACGGATGCGGACTGCGTGTCTCCGAGGCAGTTGGTTTACGAATATCCTGCGTCTACATCGATGAATCATTTGTCCGTGTCATCGGCAAGGGTAACAAGGAACGCATAGTCCCGATGGGGGAGATGGCGGCTGCCGCGATACGTAATTACCTGTCCGTCAGGCCTGAGCCGTATGCCCCTGAGTTCGATGACATCCTGTTCCTGAACCGCTTCGGCAAGTCTCTGAGCCGTGTCTCGATGTTCACCATCGTCAAGCGTCAGGCCATGCTGGCCGGCATACAAAAGGAAATCTCGCCTCACACGTTCCGCCATTCTTTCGCCACCCATCTGATCGAGAACGGAGCCGACCTCCGTGTCGTCCAGGATATGCTTGGTCACGAGCAGATCACCACCACCGAGATCTACACCCACATCGACACCTCCACCTGGCAGCAATCAGTCCTCTCCCATCACCCTCGCCGATAGCCCCATCACCCTCGCCGATGCCCCCTCTGCATCCTCGGGCGACGTTTTCCCCCGTAATTGCTTCTCAAAAGTGCCCTCTGCACCTGTGGGTGTTATTTGTCTCTGAAATTGATTCCCAGGAGTGCGCCGTGCGCTCTTAGGCGTCACTTTCCCTCCGAAACGTTACCTTGAAGCGCTAATCAGTGCCCGGAGGGGGAAGCGATGCGGCAGCGGGCGAGTTTGGATGCCTTGTCGGGGGCGAGGATGCCGGCTTTCTGGAGGTTGGAAACTGTCCAGTCAGCCTTCCGGGAGTTTTCTCTGAATATTACGATGCTCCGCGCCGCGCGTTTCCCGATGTAAGGGTGCGAGGCAAGATCCTTCTCAGGAAGTGTCCACAATGAATATGGCGGTGTGACGAGAGTGTCCAACTTTATGAGATCCTTGAGGTTGTCGAACTTGTCTTGATCAAAGTGCCAGATGTCCATAAGTTGCTCTGGGTAGGAATATCCTCCCAGTTCCTTGCGATAGGAAACCATCTTTCCGGCGAAGAACTTTCCGATGCCCGGAAGCGACATGAATGTCACGGAGTCAGCCGAGTTGATGTCGATTTTAGGAATATCGATGTACTTCTCCAAGCGCCTGAACACAGAATCCTCCACGACGTAGGACTTCGCGAAGTCGCTCCTGCGGCGGAACCGACCACCTTTTTGCCGATAGTTGTCAATGGATTGTGCCTGCTTCTGTGTGAATCCAAGCCGCATCAGATCGTCGATGCTCACCGTGTTGGGATCGAAACGGAAACTTTCGTATTTCCTTGGTGTGTAGTTCCGCCTGATTTGCTCGGCTTGGAAGGAATGCTCGGAGTTTTTTCGGTATGTGCCGGTCCGATACTTCGCTTCTGCAGGCTTAGCGACCGGAAATGTCGTATCGGAGGCTGGACGTTCCGGTCGCTGAGCCTGTCGAAGCGACCGAGCCTCTTCGGCTTCTGATTCTTGAGTCTGCACATAAACAAACACAGTGTCGGGCTCGTCGTGGTTGGCGATGATTCTTGCGACGGATGCCTTTCGGATGAACAAGGCGGCTTGGTAACCGACAATGAGGAACAACAGGGCAACAGCCCCCACAACGAATGAAGCGGACGGCCTCTTGCCATCCTCTTTGGAGTTGAAGTCTTTCATAATATTCGAAGATTGATTCAGAAGCTGTTTTGATTTGTTTGTTTGAAGGTTAAGAGCAAGCTCTTTCCCT
>ERZ808240.4038-NODE-4038-length-13505-cov-4.364907_pt1 | contig 13505 bp, 14 predicted proteins | sample MGYA00521084_ERZ808240 | MGnify/ENA primary metagenome ERZ808240 (study PRJEB31516, sample SAMN03275571) | gut metagenome | biome: mammalia-associated habitat; material: feces | host: Papio cynocephalus | place: Kenya | collected 2012-08-06 ... | reverse complement strand
CGCTGACCTCTTGACTGCCAGTCAAGCGCTCTCCCAGCTGAGCTATACCCCCATGTAAGGGGTGCGCTGAGTAATTTCTTATTCAATTAGTGCAGGGGTTGTTTACCGCTTCAACCGGGCTCCCAGCTGAGCTAATCCCCCGGGAAGCTGCCGGATTTGATTTCTCACGTCCGGAACAATCCTTACTATATCAGGTTCGGACCGAAATGTCAAGACTTAATTCTCATTTTTTTGCGTCATTCAGAACCGGGGACGTTCCCCTTGCAATTTCCGCGGTTTGTGATACCATATAAAAGATCAACATTTTCCGGGAGGTGATGTCCCTGTGGTTATTCGGAAATCCGCGGAGGATTATCTGGAATCGATCCTGATGCTCAAGGAGCGGCTGGGCTATGTGCGCTCCATTGATATTGTCAACGAACTGGGATATTCCAAGCCCAGCGTCAGCATCGCCATGAAAAAGCTCCGGGAAAACGGGTATATCCAGATGGCTCCCGATGGCCTGATTACCCTGACCGACAGCGGTTTGTCCATCGCCTCTCATATTTACGACCGGCATAAGACCATCACCCGCCTGTTCATCCTTCTGGGGGTCTCCCCTGAGACTGCCGCGGAGGACGCCTGCAAGGTGGAGCACGATCTGAACGAGGAAACCTTCCGGCGGATTCAGGAATACGTCCGCGGGGCGGAGCATGGCCGCCAGGAAGAGACAAAACGGAACTGATTCCGGAGCTGCTGTCAGCCGGACCCGCGGGAGCGGGTCCGGCTGATGGTTTTTTACTCGGAAGCGGATGACGCTTCCCCGGAGCCGGCGCCGTCTCCGGTCTGCTCGGCGCATTGGAACTGCTTGCCGGTGTGGTCAATGGTATAATCCGTCCCGCAGGTCCCTTTGTAAATCAGCTTGGAGATGGGAACGACGGTGTAGCCCTGGGAGATCAGATTCTCCAGAATTCCGGGCAGCGCCTCCGGCGTATGCTTCGCCGCGTTATGGAACAGCACAATGGAACCCGGCTGTACTTTGCTGACAACCCGCTGGGTGATCTGATCCGCCGGGATCTCCTTCCAGTCCAGGGAATCCACATCCCACTGGATGGGTTCCATCCCGTATGCCCGGATCGCCTTGATGACGTGGTCGTCATACTCCCCATAGGGGCAGCGGATGAGACTGGGACGGACTCCCGTGACCGCCTCCACCTTGTCGCAGGCGGTTTTCAGATCCGCGGTAATCTGTTCCGAGGACAGAGAATTATAGTGGTCATGGTGGTTGGAGTGGCTCATGACCTCATGGCCCGCATCCGCCAGTGCCTTGACGGACTCCGGATATTTTTCCACCCAGTCTCCCACCACAAAAAAGGTGGCCTTGACCTGATACTTTCCCAGGATGTCAATCAGTGTCTGTGTGTCCTCGTTTCCCCACGCGGCGTCAAAGCTGATGGAGCAGACCTTCTGCCGGGTATCCACGCAGTAAATGGGCAGCGGACGGTTGGTGGCGTAAGCGCCGGCGATAGACGGGTAGGCCGCCGTGTAGGCCGCCATGCACAGCGCCAGAAGTCCCGCCAGAAAGGCGGCCTTTTTGGGTTTCCAGGTAATGATCTTCACAGAAATCCCTCCTTCGGGAGAGCGTATGCGCCAACGGGCGCGTCTATGAATGACCATTTTGGGCAAAACGGGCTTTTACGCCCCGGCGGATCCGGAGAGGCTGTCCGCCGCCACCGCCGCCAGAGCGGCGATTCCCACCGGCATGGCGTCGTCGTCCGCGTTGAACCGGGGATGGTGCTGGGGGTAATTCGTCCCCTTGGCCGGATCTCCCACACCCAGGAACATCATGGCTCCCGGCACCTCCTTCTGGTACCAGGAGAAGTCCTCGGAAGGAGCCACGGGGGAGGTTTTGGCAACGCGGGCGTCTCCCACTGCCCGGCGGATTGCTTCCGCGGCCCGCTCGGTAAAGACGGGGTCGTTGATTACCGGCGGAACGTCCCGCTGGGATGAGAACTCGATCCCCGCCCGCATCCCGCCGGCGATGGCCCGGGCCATGGCCTCCATGCGCTCCGCGATGACGTCCATGACCTCTTCACTGTAGGTACGCACGCCCACCACCAGGGAAACGCTGGGCGGAATCACGTTGAACGCTCCTGTGGACTCCGCCCGGATATCCGTGACGGACAGCACCGCCACCTTCAGCGGGTCCAGTTCCCGGCTGATGATGGTTTGCCAGGCGCTGACAATCTGGCAGGCCGCGACAACCGGGTCCACGCAGGCGTGGGGCATGGCCCCGTGCCCGCCGACGCCGGTGACCTTCATTCGGACCACCATGTTGGCTGTCATAAAGGGGCCGGGAGTATAGTGAATGATCCCGGTGGGCAGGGTTCCCCAGACGTGGAGGGCGAAAATCCCCGAAACCCCTTTCAGCCAGCCGCTTTCCCTGCAGATGAGATTTGCGCCCCATCTGTGATAGGCGGGATGGCCGGTCTCCTCTCCCGGCTGGAAAATAAAGCGCACGTTTCCCGGAAGCTGATCCCGGATCTGAAACAGGAGCTTCGCGGCCCCCAGAAGCATGCTGATGTGGGCGTCGTGGCCGCAGGCGTGCATGACGCCGGGGTTCCGGGACGCGTACGGCAGGCCGGTCTCCTCCTGCACGGGCAGGGCGTCGATATCCGCCCGGAGGGCGATGCACGGCCCCGGCTTCCCCGGATTCAGCTCCGCCCGGACCCCGGTATGGGGGCAGTGGGGAATCCCGATCTCAATCTCCTCATAGCCGATCTCCCGCAGAATTTCCGCGATCCGCCGGGTGGTGCGCTCTTCCTGATAGGAAAGCTCCGGGTATTGATGAAACTCGTGCCGCCAGGCGGCGGCTTCCTCCTTCAGCGCAAGGGCTGCCTTTTCAAAGTCAAACATGGTTTCCTCCCATCTTGTCTGCGGTTCTGATTTTACTGGGGCTTTCCGGAACGTCGCTCCGGAAGCGGCGCGGTTTGAATACGCGGCGGACGGATGACCTCCACGCGGCGGATGTGATAGTGCCGGAACAGCGGCAGGGCGTCCGGCCCAATGACCTCCCCGCTGACCACCACCGGCACCGCCGGCGGACAGGCTACCGTGGGAGCCGCCAGAATCCGGCCCGCGGCTTCCTCCGCGGAGATGGTTTCCCGGGGGGCGAATACCGCTTCCCGGACGGAACAGCCCACCGCCGGCGGCGTCAGCGGGGAAAGGAACGGTTTCAGCGGGCTTCCGGGGCTGATGGCGGAGAAGGCCGATTCCAGCCTGAGAAAATCGGACTCTGTATTACAAGGCGTTATCATCATTACCAGAAAATCCGGGTCCGCGTATTCACATTCAACGCCGTGGGCCCGGAGCCTTTGGGCCAGCTCCGGCCCCTGCCAGCCGCTTCCGGCGGCGGAGACGGTCAGCTTCAGCGGGTCGGTTTCCAGAACGCTCCAGCCCCGGCGGCGGAGCAGCCGGCGCGTTTTGTCCAGTCTGGCGGCGCACTCTTCCAGACGCCGGGGCAGCTCCCCGGCCAGGGCGGCGTTGCACAGATCCAAAGACTCCAGGATGAGATAGGAGGGGCTGGTGGAGCCGAACAGCGCCAAAGCGTCCTTCATTCCGGCCGTCAGCTCCGGCGGCGCGTTTCGTCCCGCGTGAAGATATGCCCCGCCGGTGAGCACCGGCAGCGTCTTGTGGGCGGAGTCGCAGCACAGGTCGGCCCCCAGCTCCAGAGGATGCAGCGGCTGAGGAAGAAAGCGGAGATACGCGCCGTGGGCGTTGTCCACCAGAAGGGGAACGCCGGCACTGTGGGCCGCCCCGGCAATGGCGGCAATGTCCAGCATTCCGCCCAGATAGTCCGGGGACGTGACATACACCGCCGCCGGCGGACGGTCCATGGCGGCCAGCGCTGTCCGCACCTGGCGCTCCGTGACCGTGCAGCGGCACAGGGAGAAGGTCTCGTCCTCCGGCCAGAGCCAGCGGATATCGAAATCCAGCAGGGCGGCGGTCAGCACAAAGACCTTATGAGCGTTTCGGGCGGCCAGAATGACCGGCCGTCCGGTTCCGCCCCGTTCCCGCCAGAGCATCAGCGCCAGCGCCAGCATGGCCCGGATACACTGACTGGAGCCCTCGGCGGAATAGCAGGTGGCGGCGGAGCCAAACAGCGCGGCGGCGTTCCGCTCGCTTTCCGCGATGATTCCGGAGGCCTCATACAGGGCGTCGGCCCCCGCGATCTCCGTCAGGTCCAGCGCTTCGCAGCCCAGCGGGCCGGAGCCCTTGTGCCCGGGCATGTGGCACCGGGCCGTTCCGCTCAGGGCGTAGCGGCGGGCAAAATCATAAACCGGCGTATCCATGTTCCTTGTTCGGCCTCCTGTGGACAGAGTCAGAAGCGCCGCGGCTTCTCAGCGGCCCAGCTGCTCCGCGGCCTTCACCATAATGGCGCACTCCATGCGCTTGCGGAACAGCTCGCAGCCCGGCTCGTAAATGCCCCGGATGGTTCCGGAGGCATGATAGGCGTTGGCGGCGCAGCCTCCGGAGCAGTACAGCTTGGCCCAGCAATCGGCGCACTCCGGCCGGGCGTAGGCGTTGCAGCGCCGGAACTCCGACTGCACGGCGCTGTTGGACACGCCGTTCCAGATATCTCCCAGCTTAAACTTTTCTTCCCCCACAAACTGGTGGCAGGGGTACAGATCGCCCCAGGGAGTCACGGCCATATATTCCGTGCCGGAGCCGCAGCCGGAGATGCGCTTGTACACGCAGGGGCCGCCGGTGAGATCGATCATGTAGTGATAGAAGGTGAAGGGGCGGCCCTCCTTCTTTCGCTGAAGCATCAGCGCCGCCAGTTCCTCATACTGCTCCATGACGATTTTCCGGTCTTCCTCCGTCAGGGCGGCGGGATCGCCGGGAGCGCAGACCACCGGCTCCATGCTTAGCTCCGTGAAGCCCAGATCCAGCATACACTGAATATCCTTCAGAAAGTCCGGGTTGGCGTGGGTGAAGGTGCCCCGCATGTAATAGTTCTTTCCGCCCCGGGCCTGAACCAGCTTCTGAAACCTGGGCACAATCCGGTCCCAGCTGCCGTTTCCGGCGTAGTCCACCCGCAGGCGGTCATGGATTTCCTTCCGGCCGTCCAGAGACAGCACCACGTTGCTCATCTCCCGGTTGGCAAAGTCGATGACGTCATCGTCAATCAGCATGCCGTTGGTGGTGAGGGTAAACCGGAAGTTCTTTCCCCTCCCCTTCTCCACGCTGCGGGCGTAGCGGACCAGCTCCTTTACCACGTCCCAGTTCATCAGCGGTTCGCCGCCGAAGAAGTCCACCTCCAGGTTGTGCCGGGTGCCGGAGTGATCCATCAGGAAATCCAGCGCCTGCCTGCCTACCTCGAAGGACATCACCGCCCGCTCGCCATGGTATTTTCCCTGGCTGGCAAAGCAGTAGGAGCAGTTCAGATTGCAGGTATGGGCGACGTGGAGGCACAGCGCCTTGACAACGTCCCCGGACCGCTCCTTGAAGGTCTCCGCCAGCGGTGCGAAGGTGTCCGGCGTGAACAGCTTTCCGGCGTCCCGCAGGCTCCGCACATCCGCGGCGCACTGGCGCAGCTCCGCCTCCGTGACGTCGGGGCGGCCGCCGTATTTTTCCAGCATGGCCGCCACGATTTCATCCTCCGTGTGATCCGGAAACAGCGAGATGACGTCGTAGGCCACCTCATCCACGACATGAACAGAGCCGGAGCAGGTGTCCAGCACCAGATTGTATCCGCCCAGTTGATATTGATGTACCATAAACCCTCCATGTGTACGCGGGCCGGTTCATAGGCCCGGCGTGTCCGTCCGCTCCCGGCGGCTGTTGTAAAATGAAAAACGGCAGAAAAAATGCCGCCCGCGGGCGGCATTTTTCAGAACACTCGAAATTAGTGATTCGCGTTCTCGCACTTCTGGTTCGCGATGCCGCAGCTGGTCTTGCAGGCAGACTGGCAGGAAGTCTGGCACTCGCCGCAGCCGCCGTTCTTGGCGCTCTCGCAAAGATTCCGGGTCTCCAGAGTGATGATTCTCTCCATAATCTGATCTCCTATCTTAAACTGCCCATGGGCGGACCCCGGGTGATATTGATACTGAAAAATATAGCATGGCGCCGCCGGAATGTCAAGAGGCGGGAGAGCCCCCGCCTCCGGGGGGCGGAACCGGGTCAGACGCTCTGCGCCGGCTCCTGCTCCGGCTGGGCGGCCGGGGCGCGGGAGACTGCCGGGGCCACGCCGTCCACCTGCATCTTCACTTCCCGCCGGGTTCTGGCCTGGATGGTATTGGCGGCAAACACGTCGTTGAGATCCCAGCCCACCGTGTCTTTCAGCGCGTCCGTGACCGCCTTCAGCGCGCCCGCTGTCTGCCGGGCCACATCCGCCGCTCCGCCGGAGCCGTCTCCGGAGCCTCCGATGATGGAGATGGAGCCGATTCTGGACATGGGCTCCGCCACAGCGCGGGCGAATTCCGGCAGCTGGTCCATGACCATCTGCAGCTTACCGGCTTCGTCCATCTTGGCCAGGGCCTCCGCCTTTTTATTCAGCGCCTCGGCCTCTGCCAGACCCTTGGCCCGGATGGCCTCGGCCTCCGCCTCGCCCTGCTGCCGGGCGATTTCCGCCTGGGCGACGCCGGCCTGCCGGATCCGGTCCGCCTCGGCCTGGGCGTCCAGCCGCTTGGCCTCAGCGGCGGCCTCCGCTTCTTTCACCTTGCGGACCTTCTCCGCCTCGGCGTCCAGCTCCGCCTTTTTCCGCGCGGCCTCCGCGGGCTTGATGATGGTCTCCTGCAGCTCGGCTTCCTTGCGCTCCGCCTTCTTCTGGGCAAGCTCAATGGCCTTCTGCTCCGCGGCGATCTCAACGGCGATCTCCGCCTCCCGCACTTCCTTGGACCGCTGTTCCTTCAGAACGTTGGCGTCCATCTCCGCGTTGGTCACGTCCTTGGACGTAACGTGCTGCTGGATGGAGTACGCGGCGTCCGCGATGGCCTTCAGGGTCTCCTGCTCCTTGGTGAACTGGAGAACCTGCAGCTGCTTATCCTTTTCCGCCTGGGCGATTTCCGCCTCGGCCTTCAGTCTGGCGGCGGTACCGGCCCGGGCGGCCTCCGCCGTCCGGATCTCCTGATCCCGGTTGGCTTCCGCCTGGGCGATGGCGGCGTCCGCCTTGACCTTGGCGATCTGGGCCTTGCCCAGGGAGATGATGTATTCGTCGTCGTCCGTGATATCATTGATGGTAAAGGAATTCAGCTCCAGTCCCAGCGCGGACAGCGCGGTGCTGGCGGTGCTCAGCACCGCCTGGCTGAATTTTTCCCGGTCATCGTAGATCTCTTCCACCGTCATGCCGGAGACGATCTCCCGCAGCTTGCCCTCGCACAGCTGGCGGGTCTGCTCGATGATCTTGCTCTTGGTCTTTTCCTCGCCGCCGGTGCAGTAGAACATCTGCATGGCGGTGAGAATGCTGCTCTCTTCCGCCTTCACCTTGATGATGATGTAGCCCTCCGCGTTGATGGGGACGCCCAGAGAGGTTTTCACGCCGGTGACGCTGACCGGCAGGGACAGGGTTTCCAGCGTAATGAGGTCCATCCGCTGAAGCAGGGGGATCACAACGGTGCCGCCGCCGGTGACAACCTTCGGCTTGCCCATGCCCACGATGACGGCGGCATGGTCGTTGGGTACCTTTTTCCACGTTCCGAGAATGACCAGGATAAAGAGGACGAGAATGAGCACGACGCCTCCCACCGTTTGGAGGACAGGACTGGACAGCAACTGCAGCATGTTTGTTTTCCGCCTTTCTTGAATAGTCTTTTTCTATTTTTATGGTTCAGAGGGAATCCGGCATACGACCAGAACCGTCCCCTCCACGCCAACGACAGATACCCGGCTGCCCGCCGGAACAGCCTCCCGCTGAAAATCCGTATCATTGTACCGTACAGTATAGGAAATGGGGCTTCCCAGCTTATCCTGAAACCGGGCCTCTCCGATGCCGCGGTATGGAATGGCCGTGGTAACGACCCCTGACGCGCCCACCATGTCCTCCAGCCGGAGAGCGGCCGCGTCGTTGCGCTTCAAGGGCCGGATGACGAACCGGTACAAAACGGCATAGGCCGCGATGCCGCACGCCAAAGCCAGCGCCAGAGCCGGCAGCGGCGCCGTGCCGCCGTTCAGCCGTTTGCCGGTCAGCCCCGTTACGGCGAGGCCGCAGAAAACACAGGTCAGATTGATGGGAAGAGGGATGTCAGGACCGGCGTCGGCGTCCAGATCAAAGTCCAGAGCGTCCCCCACGCCGCCGGCCAGCAGGGTTATGACGGGGACCAGAATCCCCAGGACCAGAAAGCAGCTGTATAAAAAGTCCAGCTTTTCCCGCACAAAAAGCACCTCCGTCCTCGCGGCCGGAAATCCGGATTACCGCGCCGTCTGCCAGGGGTGATAGCTCCAGGACTGCTGAGGGGTCATGGCGAAATAGGTGAAATCCGTGGGACCGCCGTTGTTGTCTCCCCAGGTGGTGTCGATATGGTACTGAGTTCCGTCCAGCATGGCCACAGTCCAGATGTGGCTCTGGTTGGCCAGAGCGGTGCACTGAATCCCCTCCAGCTTCAGCAGCAGATTGTAAGCGCCGGTGTAGCCGTCGCACACCGCCGTTCCGTTGTGAAACAGGGAATAGGGAATGTGGCTGATGGAGTCTGTCCCCGCGCCGTAGTCGTAGGCGCAGTTCTGGCAAACCCAGTCGTAGTAAACCCGGGCCTTCTCGTATTCGCTCATGTTGGCCGTGATGGTTCCGTCGGCCCACAGCCGGTCGTGGAGGGCGATGGCGGCGTCCAGCGTGTAGGTGCGGTATTCCGCCAGCTGCTCCGGTGAGCAGGAGGTGGCGGAAAAGGTCAGCAGCAGACTGCCGCTGCGGGAGTCATAGGTGCAGCTGACGGAGTTATAGCCCTGCTCGCAGGAGGTCTTCACCGCGGCCAGAGCCTGATTCATCACCTGCCGGGCGGAGAGCGCGTTTACCTTGGAAAATTGCAGCGCCAGCGTGTTCCCGCCCTGGGCCAGCATATACTGCACGTCGGCGGAAATTTCCTCCGGCGTGGAGGGAGCGGCGGTGTAGGCCGCGTTTTCCTCCGCCAGATCGCTCCAGGTGGTTCCCCGGGCGCTGCTGGCGGACGTCAGATCCCAATCCGGCGTAACCCGGAGCGCCGGGTCCGCCATCCGGGTCAGCAGCGCCGCCAGCGCGCCCCGGCTGATGGTTTCCTCCGGCAGAAAGACGCCGCTGCTTCCGCTCCCCTGCGAGATTCCGCGGCGGTAAAGGGCCAGAATGTCCTGGGCGTACTCCGTGGACGCCGTTACATCCTGAAAAAATCTCCCGCTGGAGCGGGCCGCCTCCACCAGACGGCTGTTGATCTCCGGCAGGGCGTCCTCCGGCAGGGCGTTGGCCAGAATATGGGCCGCCGTCTTCCGGGCGGCCGGAAGGCCGTACTGCCCGGCCAGCTCGTTTCCCAGCGCGCCCAGGGACTGGAGATACTGCAGATAGGGCAGATATGCCGCCTGTCCGGGCCGGCGGAACCCGTCGGCTCCCGCCTCGGCGTCTCCGGAAGCGTACAGGCTGCGGAGGCGGGCGGCAAAAATGACGGCCTGTCCCACCGTGACGGGATCCTCCGGCCCGAAGGTGCCGTCCGCCCTTCCGGAGGCAAGACCGTATTCATACAGGGCCGATACGTTGTCGTAAAAAGCGGACCCGGCGCGCAGGTCGGAAAACTGTCCGCTGTAGGTTTTTGTTCGGATGAAATTTTCCGTGCTGTTGGAGGCCGCCAAAGCGGGAGCGCTCAGCAGCGACAGGGCCAGAAGCAGCGTGAAAATCCGCTTTTTCATGAAAGTCTCCTTTTACTGAGTCTGCCGGACCGGCGGACGGTTCAGCTGACGAGATCCAGATCCGCGGCGGTGCGGTCCGTGGTATAGGGGTTCAAAGCGCTGTTGACCAGCTCCAGTACCTGCCCGCCGTCCAGCAGGTAGAGGGACCGCCGGCCGCTCCATTCCCCGGGCAGGGTGGAAAAGGTGACGGCGTCTGTGCCCATCAGGACGGTCTGCTCCCCAAACCAGGCTAACTCGCTGACCTTCAGATCCGTGTGCACATACTGGCTGAAAATTTTCGCATAGTCGCTGATTTTCTGAGGATTGGACAGCATCTTTTTGAGGACGGTCTTTAAAAATGCCTGCTGGGTGTCGATCCGCCCCAGGTCCTGCCGTCCGCCGTAGCCGCTGCCGTCGTTGTTGTGGCGGAAGCGGACGACCTTCAGAGCGTCGCTGCCGTTCAGGTGCCGCAGCCCCTTCTGAAAGTGGATGTGGAGATCCTGAGTGGGATCGTCATAATTCATGTTTTCCGGAATTTCAAAGTCCACGCCGTCAATGGCGTCCACCAGCCTGACAAAGCCCCGCAGATCCACCTGTACGGTAAAATCTACCGGGATGCCCAGCGTACTGGCCAGGGTATCCGCCAGCGTCCGCACTCCGGATTTGGAGGGGACGTTGACCTTCTGGGCCTTGCCCTTGTAATAAACGCCGGAGTCCCGGGGAATGCTGACACAATGGACGGCCTGTCCGCCCGCGTCAAACGCCACCAGAATATTGGTGTCGCTGCCGCCGTTGTCATCGTCCATGCCGGAGACGAGAATGGTGAAAAAGTCGTCCTTCCGGGTGAAGCGGTCCGGCTGCGGGTCCACGGACGCCCCGGCGGAGACGGCGGCGGAATCCGCCGCGCTCTGCGCGGAAGAGGCCGCGGGATTTCCGGAGGGCAGCTGCGGCTTGTGAACCAGAAGCCGGTAGACGGCGGCCAGCGCGGCAAACACAACAATCAGCAGCAGGATGGTACGGGACCAGCTGCGCTTCCGGCGCCTCCGGCGCTTGCGTCTGGTGGGGATCTGAGACATGGCGGTGAAACTCCTATCTGAAACGCGGCGGACCGCAGAATACGGAATGCTTCTGTACGCGCCGGGGCTGCTCTCGGCGGAAACACGGCGGTTCCGGGAAAAGATCAGGCGTCCGGCATATTTACATAACACATTTTTTTCATTATAAATTGGACGCAAAAAAAGCACAAGAGAAAAAAGGTTACAATTTCATTAAAGAATTCCCGGGGCTGAAAAAAATAACGCGCCTGCCGGGCGCGTCGGAGACTGCCGGAAAGACCGCTCCGGTTTCGGGACGTCCGTTTCCGGACTGCACCGCAGGCGGTCATGACTCCGTCCGGCTCTCGTCAGACTGGCCGGAGCCGGCGTGCAGTTCTATTTTTTCCAGCAGGGTTTTGATATCCGCCAGCATCTGATTCTGATAGGACAGCGCGCAGCGGAGGTAATATCGGAAGGGTTCGTCCGTCTGCGCCTGCCGCACCGGATGCGGCCACCGGCGAAGCTCCGGCTCCTGCCGGGGCGGCGTCTCCGGAGCCGGCCGGGAAACAGGGCCGTCCCGGCGGGGAAAATCGTTCTGCATAAGCCGCGCTCCTCTCACTGGCCCCTGTATTTTTTCCGGGTGGCGATGCCGCCCCGGATGTGGCGCTGGGCCTTGTTGACCTCCAGAATTTCCTTTACCTGCAGATACAGAATCCGGTTGAACTGCGGGAGCCGCTCGGAGATATCCTTATGGACCGTGCTCTTGCTGACGCCGAACTTCCTGGCGGCATCCCGGACGGTAGTCCTGTTCTCTATCATGTACTGGGCGAGCGCGCAGGCCCGCTCCTCAATATTTCCCTTCAAGAAGCAACACTCCCTGCCTCATGTTGGTTAAACCTATGCGGGGCTGCGGCCAGATATGCGGCGGAACCGGAAGAAGCCGTGTGAGATATGAATAATGTGTAAATTATTACATAACTCGTAAATAAATTTATATAAATATATTGACAAAATATCGCGGGGCGGCTATGATGCAATATGAAAAAACACAGGAGGCGCATGATGAAGAAAAACCTGTACAGCCTGATGCTGTCGGAGGACGTGGTACGGGAGGTGGACGCCCTGGCGCACCGTCTGGGCACCAACCGCTCGGCACTGGTCAACCGGATTCTGGCGGACTATGTCTCCGTCCCCACGCCGGAACGGCGCATCAACGATATCTTCCAGGCGATTGAGGAACTGGTGGCGCCCTCCCGGGAGCTGGTGCCGTTTTTCGCGCCCAACTCTCCCACCATGTCGCTCAAATCCAGCCTGGCTTACAAATACCGGCCCACCGTGAAATATGAGGTGGACCTGAACAGCGGCGCAGAGCACACCATGGGAGAGCTGAGCGTGATCTTCCGGACGCAATCCGCGGGACTGATCTCCGCCATGTCGGAGTTTTTCCGGCTGTGGGTCCGGATTGAGGACCGCTGCCTGGCGCCGCTGCTGGGCGGCTCCATTGCCTGCTCGCTCTATGACGGACGGTTTGTCCGGCCCCTGGCGCTTCCCAGAGGGCGGACCTGCACCGCGGAGGACATCGCCGGCGCCATCAGCGCCTATGTGCAGCTGTTTGACCGGCTGCTCAAGGGCTATCTGGGCGGTACGCTTTCGGCGGAAGCCGTGGAGCTGGCCTACCGGGGAGATTTGCAGAATCGAACGCTTTTGATTTGAAATAAAGGACGTGAATGTTTATGAACGCTGAGAAATATACGCAGAAAACACTGGAGGCCCTGAAGACTGCCCAGAATATGGCGCAGGAGAACCAGAATCAGTATCTGACGCCGGAGCATCTGCTCTATGCCCTGCTGGATCAGGACGGAGGTTTGATCCCCTCCCTGTTCGGCAAAATGGGCGTGGACTGTGACAGTCTGCTCTCGGAGCTGGATACGCTGATCCGGCGGCTGCCGCAGGTTTCCGGCGGCAGCGGCGAGGTATACGCCTCTCCGGAAACCGGCAAGGTAATCAATCTGGCGGAGAAGACGGCGGAGAAGCTCCATGACGAATATGTTTCCGTGGAGCATCTGATGCTGGCCATCTTTTCCGAGGGTACCTCTCAGGTCAAGCAGCTGCTGCAGAATCACGGGATTACCCGCAGCCGCTTTACCGAGGAGCTGGCGAAGGTGAAGACCAACCCGGTGACCTCCGACAATCCGGAGGACACCTACGACGCGCTGAAAAAGTACGGCACTGATCTGGTGGAGCGGGCCCGGAACAAGGAGCTGGACCCGGTGATCGGCCGTGACAGCGAAATCCGGAACGTCATCCGGATTCTGTCCCGGAAGACGAAGAACAACCCCGTTCTGATCGGCGAGCCCGGCGTGGGCAAAACCGCCATCGCCGAGGGCCTGGCCCAGCGGATCGTCCGGGGCGATGTCCCGGAGGGTCTGAAGGACCGCACCATCTTTTCGCTGGATATGGGCGCGCTGATCGCGGGCGCCAAATACCGGGGCGAGTTTGAAGAGCGGCTGAAAGCCGTTCTGAACGAGGTTAAGAAGTCAGAGGGAAAGATCATCCTCTTTATCGATGAGCTGCACACCATCGTGGGCGCCGGAAAAACCGAGGGCAGCATGGACGCCGGCAACCTGCTCAAGCCCATGCTGGCCCGGG
>ERZ808240.4036-NODE-4036-length-13509-cov-3.541177_pt1 | contig 13509 bp, 13 predicted proteins | sample MGYA00521084_ERZ808240 | MGnify/ENA primary metagenome ERZ808240 (study PRJEB31516, sample SAMN03275571) | gut metagenome | biome: mammalia-associated habitat; material: feces | host: Papio cynocephalus | place: Kenya | collected 2012-08-06 ... | reverse complement strand
TGATTTTGGATGTGGGAAATCCTATCTTACGTTTGCTATGTATTATTATCTGAAAATCATGAATGGGTATCGTGTCCACATGATAGGACTGGATTTAAAATCCGATGTGATACAACACTGCAATGAGCTTGCTAAGCGGTTTGGCTACGAGGAACTTACTTTTTTGGAGGGTGACATCAGTTCTTTTGAGGGGGTAAATCAGGTCGATATGGTCGTGACGCTTCATGCGTGTGATATAGCGACCGATTTTGCGTTAGACAAGGCAATTCGCTGGGGCGCAAAAGTGATTTTATCGGTTCCATGCTGCCAGCATGAGGTAAATGCACAGTTAAAGAATGACCGAATGCAGTCGATATTTAAATATGGGATTATCAAGGAGCGGATGGCTGCTTTGATGACGGATGCATTGCGGGCAAATCTGTTGGAGCAGGCAGGATATGAAACACAAATACTTGAATTTATTGAATTAGAGCATACACCGAAAAATTTGTTGATACGAGCTGTAAAGACAGATAAAAAGCAAGGGGATATGGATGCATATAAAAAAGTCTGCGATGAGTTTGGCATTTCGACGACGCTTGCTCGTTTGCAGGAACATGAGGGGATGACAGTATGATGCAAAAACCGAAGATTTTAGCTGCCGATAATACGAAGGTGGCATTGCGATATATGGATACCATTTTAAGTGATATCTATGATGTAACATTGGTGCAGACAGGAGTCAATGTACTGGATTGTCTGAAGTCTGAATTTCCGGATTTGATTCTTATGAATGCAAATATGTTTGGAATGGATGGATATGAAGTTCTCCGCCGGATAAAGGCGGAGAAAGAAACAAAAGAAATTCCTGTCATTTTAATGATGAGTGAAAAAGATACACAGAGTGAACTTAGGGGATTAGAAGAAGGTGCGATAGACTTTATTTCACTTCCTTTTGAACCGCAGGTTTTAAAGGCAAGAATTGCGCATATTGTGGAACTTTCCGTACTCCGAAAGCAGCAGGCGCATTTGATCGCAAAACAAAAAGATCAGATTGACCGGCTTTTTTTACAGTCGATGGTTACGATTGCCCACACAGTGGATGCCAAAGACCGCTATGCAAGGAGACATTCACTGCGCGTTGCGCTGTACTGCAAGGGGATTGCTGCAAAACTCGGTTATTCGGATAAAGAAAAAGAGGCGCTTTATTATATTGCACTTTTACACGATATCGGTAAGGTGTCTACGCCGGATACTATTTTAAACAAAGCCTCAGAGCTTACAAAAGAAGAATACGAAAATGTAAAAAAACATGCTGAAATCGGTGCCCAGATTGTACAGAATACGAGATTTATTCCGGGGCTTGAGGAAGGCGTGAGATATCATCATGAATGGTATGATGGAAATGGTTATGTAGGAATCAGCGGCGATGAAATCCCGGAAGTGTCGCGCATTATTGCGGTGGCAGACGCCTATGAGGCAATGACGGCAGACCGAGCGTACCGCAAACATTATTCCAAAGAACATGCAATACAGGAACTTATGAGAGGACGTGGAACGCAGTTTGACCCGGAAATTGTAGATGCTTTTCTTGAACTTTTGGAGGAAGGTTTTACGATTGATGAAGACCGGGCTGAGGGTGAACTGAAGGGTGAGGGAGAACTGAACGAGGCAAATGCACTGCTTCGTCAGGTCTTTACCGAAACTGTGCTGGAGACTCAGAGTGAACTGGAACGTGATTCCTTGACCGATTTTTTGAACCGTCGGTATTTTGAAGATAAAATTAATAATTATCTGCTTTATTCAAAGTCTTGTGGAACATTTTTTATGATGGATTTGGATAATTTTAAGCAGGTCAATGACACATATGGACACAAAACCGGTGACGAATTGATTCAGGCATTTGCTGACGTTATTCGGAAAAATACAAGAGACGATGACTTTGTCTGCCGCATGGGCGGGGATGAGTTCGCGGTATTTTTCTTTGAATTGGAGGATGAACGTGTTATCTGCGAGCGTGCGGAGAACATTATTAAAGACTTTGCAAAGGTAAGAACGGAGATGGGATGCAGTATGTGTTCGGTTTCTATTGGAATCATGACAAAATATTACGGAGGCGAGGAACTGGACTGCGAGCAGTTATATGAAAAAGCTGACCGGGCATTATACTATGTAAAAAATAATGGAAAAGACGCGTATCATTTATTTGAATCTATGCCGGAAGACTTGAAAAATAACAGACAGACCGGCTGTCAGATGGATTTAGACCAGTTGATGCGGCAGGTGACCGAAAGAAAATACCGTCCGGGTGCTTATGCGGTAGAATACGATCGTTTTTCGTTTATTTACCAATTTATTGCACGAAATGTGGAGAGAAACGGACAGCATGTGCAGGTTGTTTTATTGTCTATGGAACTGCCGGAAGATAAAGAAATATCACTGGAGCGGATAGAAGATTCGTTAGTGCTTTTGGAATCAGCGATTGTGAGGTCGCTGCGAAGAGGGGATGTAACGAGCCGTTTTAGTTCCACTCAGCAGGTTGTCATTCTTATGGATGCAACGAAGGAAGATGGTGCGATGGTAGCTAATCGTATTTTGAAAAAATATAATACTCTTGGCAAAGAGACAGCAATTCCGGCACGTTTCGAGATTGTGGAGGTGCCGCACACCCTCTCAAAAAGACTAGAGAAAAACGAAGAAAAGGCTTGACAACGTCAGTCAAATACGCTATACTTACCACCTGTAAAGAAAAAACCTTTACAGGTGGTGCTTTTATGTCGAAGGAAAAATCGTTATCCGAGTTAGATGAGATTGTAGAATTATCGTATTTGTATGATTTTTACGGTGCTCTGCTTAAGGAAAGCAATCGTGTCGTGTTTGAAGATTACGTTTTAAGTAATCTTTCGTTGAGCGAGATTGCGAAAGAGCGGGATATTACCAGACAGGGTGTGTATGACATTGTAAAGAGATGCCGCACACGTTTGAAAGGGTACGAAGAAAAACTGCATTTGATTGAAAAATTTCAGTTAACAAAGGACAAACTTGGTGAGATTGAAAGTATTGCAAAAGAAAATTTTGATGAACAAACGGCAGGACAGATTACAACGCTCGCCGAAGAGATATATGAACTGATATAAAGAAAGGGGATTACTCGTGGCATTTGATAATTTGACGGCTAAACTTCAAAATGTATTCAAGGGTCTGCGCAGTAAGGGCCGCTTAACGGAAGCCGATGTTAAGGCTGCACTCCGTGAAGTAAAGATGGCTTTGCTTGAGGCAGATGTAAACTTTAAAGTAGTAAAGCAGTTTGTCAAAGCGGTACAGGAGCGTGCGACCGGAGAAGATGTACTCAATAGTCTTACGCCCGGACAGACCGTTATTAAATATGTAAATGAAGAACTGGTCAAGATGATGGGAGAAACAACCACAGAAATTGACATTCTTCCCGGCAATGAGATTACGGTTATTATGATGTGTGGTCTCCAGGGTGCCGGTAAAACGACTACGACAGCGAAAATTGCCGGAAAGTTAAAGGCAAAAGGAAAAAGACCGCTTTTAGTTGCGTGTGACATTTATCGTCCGGCTGCGATTGAGCAGTTACAGATAAATGGAGACAAGCAGGAAGTTCCTGTATTTTCGATGGGAACGAATCACAATCCGGTTGATATTGCAAAAGCCGGTGTGGAGCACGCAAAGGCAAATGGGAATAATGTAGTGATTCTCGATACCGCCGGACGTCTTCATATTGATGAGGACATGATGGAGGAACTCGCGAAGATAAAAGAGCAGGTAGAAGTTCATCAGACCATTTTGGTTGTGGATTCAATGACCGGTCAGGATGCGGTGAATGTAGCATCATCCTTTAATGAAAAGTTACATGTGGATGGTGTCATTCTTACAAAACTTGACGGTGATACCAGAGGTGGTGCGGCGCTTTCGATTCGTGCCGTGACCGGACGACCGATTTATTATGTCGGAATGGGTGAAAAGTTATCCGATTTGGAGCAGTTTTATCCGGACCGTATGGCGTCTCGAATCCTTGGTATGGGTGACGTGTTGTCACTGATTGAAAAAGCGGAAGAACAGATTGATGAACAAAAAGCCGCCGAGATGGCAAAGAAGATTAAAAAAGCTGAATTTGATTTTAATGACTTTTTAGAGCAGATGCAGCAGATGAAAAAGATGGGCGGCTTAAGCAGTATTCTCAGCATGCTTCCGGGCATGGGATTACCTGCGGATTTGGAAATTGATGATAATGCTCTTAAAGGAACGGAGGCAATTATCTACTCCATGACAATTGAGGAGCGGACAAATCCGGGAATCATTAATCCATCGAGAAAACGCCGCATTGCAAAAGGTGCCGGTGTAGACATCAGCGAGGTAAACCGTCTGATGAAACAGTTTGAACAGAGCCGTAAGATGATGAAACAGATGTCTGGCATGATGTCTGGAAAAGGACGCAGAAAAGGCGGATTTGGCGGCTTTAAGTTCCCGTTTGGCGGGATGTAATGTGATATCCAAAAAGAATTTCTTTGGAAATTTTTTGGAGATAGATTTTTAGATTAGAATAAGGAGGTGAAAGACGTGGCAGTAAAAATCAGATTGAAAAGATTAGGGCAGAAGAAATCACCATTTTATAGAATTGTAGTTGCTGATGAGAGATCTCCTAGAGATGGAAGAAACATCGCTGAGATTGGTACTTATGACCCAAATCAGGAACCATGTGTTGTAAAGGTAGACGAGGAAGCAGCAAAGAAATGGTTGCAGAATGGTGCTCAGCCAACAGACGTAGTTGCACGTTTGTTCAAACAGGCAGGTATTGAGAAATAGGAGGGCTGGTAATGAAAGAATTAGTAGAAGTGATTGCTAGTGCATTAGTAGACAGTCCGGAAGATGTCGTTGTCACAGAGACAGAAGATGAAAAACAGATTGTTTTGAATCTTACGGTAGCACCGGAAGACATGGGTAAAGTAATTGGTAAACAGGGACGTATTGCAAAAGCGATTCGTACTGTTGTCCGTGCCGCCGGTTCCAAAGGTGACAAGAAGATTATGGTTGACATTCAATAAGGATGAGACGTGTTCTCACGTCATGAATACCCTGCGGGTTTTTGCCTGCGGGGTGTTTTATATCTTACCAAAAAGAGGGAAAGGAAGAATTATGGAAGATTTACTGCGAATTGGTGTTGTGACAACAACGCATGGGATCAGAGGAGAAGTGAAAGTGTTCCCGACAACAGATGATGTAAAACGTTTCAAAAAATGTGATGAGGTTATTTTGATTACAAAAGAGGGAAATTTAACACTTCATGTGGAGAGTGTGAAATATTTTAAAAATATTGTAATTTTGAAATTTAAAGAATTTAATAATATAAATGATGTTGAGCGGTTCCGCAAATGTGATTTGATGGTTACAAGAGAAAATGCACTTCCGCTTAAGGAAGGGCAGTATTATCTTTGTGATGTTCCCGGAGCTGTTGTCATTGACGAGGATACCGAAGAAGAAATCGGCAAAGTGACAGATGTTATGGAAACCGGAGCAAACAACGTATTTGTAATTGAGACAAAAGAGGGAAAAGAAGTGCTTTTTCCGGTTATCCCGGACTGTATCAAGAAAGTGGATACAAAAGAAGGAATTGTAAGAGCACATGTCATGAAAGGGCTGATGGAATGAAATATTATGTAATGACGTTATTTCCGGAAATGATTGAACAGGCGATGAATACGAGTATTATGGGACGTGCCATGGCGGAGGGGCTGATTTCTCTGCATGTAATGAATATACGGGATTATACGCTCAACAAGCACGGAAAAGTGGATGATTATCCGTATGGCGGGGGTGCCGGCATGGTGATGGAGGCAGAGCCGATTTACCGCTGTTATGAGCAGATATGCAGTGAAGTGGGTAAAAGACCGCGTGTCATTTACTTAACCCCGCAGGGAGATGTTTTTTCTCAGAAGCTTGCGAAAGATTTTTCAAAAGAAGAGGTACTAGTCTTTTTGTGCGGTCACTATGAGGGCGTGGATGAGCGTGTGCTGGAAGAAATCGTGACCGATTATGTGTCAATTGGTGATTATGTACTGACAGGCGGAGAACTGCCGGCACTTGTCATGATGGATGCGATTGCCAGACTGGTTCCCGGTGTGTTAAACAATGAGGAGTCTGCGGAGACGGAGAGTTTTTCGGATGGTCTGTTAGAATATCCGCAGTATACAAGACCGGTTGAAATTTTAGAGCGCAGAGTGCCGGATGTTTTGATGAGCGGGCACCATGAAAAAATTAATGAATGGCGCAAAGAACAGTCTGTTACGCGTACGCGTGAGAGAAGACCGGATTTGTACAAAAGCTGGCTTGAAAATAATTCGGATACTTGACCGAAAACCTTGCTTTTTACAAGGGAAAACGATATAATAAAAATGATATGTTGCGAGAGTGAAAGGAGAGAAGAACATGAGTCGTTTTGCGCGGTGCGAGCGGGATACCAAGGAGACGGAAATTGTCATTGAACTGGATTTGGATGGAACCGGTCAGTATGACATACATACAGGAATTGGCTTTTTTGACCATATGCTGGAGGGGTTTGCCAAACATGGTTTGTTTGATTTGGCAGTATCGGTACAGGGAGATACCCATGTGGACGCCCATCATACGGTAGAAGATACCGGAATTGTTTTAGGACAGGCTTTTTTGAAAGCATTAGGTGACAAAAAAGGAATTGCCCGTTTTGGTTATTTTGTATTGCCGATGGACGATGCACTGGTACTTGCTTCTCTTGATTTTTCAGGACGCATGTATTTTGCCTATGACGCTGAGTTAAAAGCACAGCGGCTTGGTACGATGGAGACGGAAGTGGTGAAAGAGTTCTTTATGGGACTGGCAAGCGGTGCGCAGATGAATCTGCACATTAAGCAGTTAGCAGGAGAAAACACCCACCATGTAATAGAGGCGATGTTTAAAGCGGTTGCAAAATCAATGGATATGGCTTCAAAAGTAGATGACAGAATCGAAGGAGTCCTTTCGACAAAGGGCGTTCTTTAAACAATAGAGGAGGAAGAGACGTGTCTTATAAAAAACTGATTCCCTTTATTAACGGGGAGAATGAATTAGCTGCCAATGTAGTGACGATGGCAGAAGATTACTGTTTTGCGGGAGCGGATGAATTGTTTTTATACAATTACTCCAAAATAACAGAAGAAAGAGAAGAATTTTTAGCAACCTTAAAAGAGATTGATAAAAAGATTGATATACCATTTATTGTCGGCATGTATGCAGCCCGTTTTGAAGATGTAAAAAAAGCATTTTACACAGGAGCAGACCGTGTGGTTGTGAAATACGAAATCTGCCCGGATGAAGGTGTGATTAAAGAAGCTGCAGCCAGATTTGGTGAAGATAAAATTCTTGTGGAAGTGGATGAAGGTCTTCCGTTTGAAAAAATTGCTTTTCCGGTATCGACGCTTTTATTGAAGCATGTAAATACCGGGGAACCATTAAACCGCAGAATCAAAGCAAGCGGAAAGAAATTTTTGATTCGAGACAGTCTGCTCCGCAACGATTTGGAAGATTTGCTGAAAATTGATGAGGTACAGGGCGTGGCAACCAATTACTTTGAACGCCGCGATTTGTTCAAGGTAAAACGGAATATGGAAGATGCCGGTATCGAGATGAACACATTTAAAAGTGCTATTCCATTTTCGGAATTTAAAACGGATGATAAAGGATTAGTTCCTTGTATCGTGCAGGATTACCGAACCGGTCAGGTGCTGATGCTTGCCTATATGAACGAAGAGTCATATCGGGCTACCTGTGAGACCGGAAAGATGACGTATTTCAGCAGAAGCCGTCAGGAATTATGGTGCAAAGGAGATACTTCCGGACATTATCAGTATGTAAAAGAACTTTCGTTAGACTGTGATAACGATACGATTCTGGCAAAAGTGCATCAAGTTGGTGCTGCCTGTCATACCGGTTCTTACAGCTGCTTTTTCAAAGAACTGGCAAAGAAAGATTACATCGATACCAATCCATTAACGATTTTACAGGAAGACTTTGAGACGATTGAAAACCGAAAGAAAAATCCGAAAGAGGGTTCGTATACGAATTATCTGTTTACGCAGGGAATTGATAAAATTTTGAAAAAATGCGGGGAAGAAGCGTCGGAAATCATTATTGCGGCGAAGAATCCAAACGCAGAAGAGTTAAAGTATGAGATTGCTGATTTTCTTTATCACATGATGGTACTTATGGCAGAATGTGGTCTGACTTGGGAAGACATCACCAGAGAGTTGGCAAATCGCAGATAAACGTTAAACCAATAAGAATAAGGAAGGTGTGTAGAATGGAAAGAACAATTCTGGAAGCATTGGGGTATTATTTGATTCGTCTTTTTATGTTCGGAGTAACGGCAGCTGCCGGCATTGCGGTTGGTATTAAACTTCGTAAAAGCAAAAACGCTAAAGAAGAAGCAAATACAGTAAATTAAGGTGAATCCATATGATTGGAAGAAAACGTAAAAGACTTGGCGATTTGCTGGTAGATGCCGGCGTAGTTACCAGTGAACAGTTAGAGGAAGCACTCAAAAAGCAGCGAGAACTTGGTTTGAAGCTTGGCGAGACTTTGATTGAGTTAAAATTTACCGATGAAAATGAAATTGCAGAAGCCCTTCATCAGCAGATGGGATATCCGGTAGCGAGAATACGTGAGGCGAAAATTGCACCGGAAGTAATTTCGCTTTTGCCGGAGACAATTGTAAGAAAGCACAATGTGGTTCCGTTTGAAGTTGACCCGGATAATCCGAATATTCTGCGTGTGGCGATGGCGGACCCGATGGATATTATCGCAATTGATGATTTGGCAATTGTGACGAATATGCAGATTGAGGCGATGGTTGCGACGCCGTCCGATGTGCGTTTTGGTATTGAGCGCTATTATGGAAATGAGCAGGTTGCCAAAATGGCAGAAACATATTCCAAAGAGCGCAGGGAGCAGCAGAATGCCAGGGAAAAACAGGAGGAAGTAAACGAAGAAGTTGATAATGCACCGATTGTTTTGCTGGTAAATAAAATTATTGAGCAGGCAGTGAACGAAAGAGCGAGTGATATTCACATTGAGGCTCTGGAAGACAGCGTGCGAGTGCGTTTTCGTATTGATGGCGTGATGCAGGAAATGATGCGGTATGAAAAAGAATTGTTAAATGCAATTGTAGCGCGTATTAAGATTATCAGTGGCATGAATATTTCTGAGAAACGAGCACCGCAGGATGGACGTATGACACAGCGTTTTGATCGTGTTGAATACGATATTCGTGTATCGAGTCTGCCGACAACTTTTGGAGAAAAGATTGTAATGCGTCTGGCATCAAAGTCGGCGCTTACGAGAGATAAAAGTGAACTGGGATTTCCGGAAGCAGAGATGCGCCGGTTTGACCATCTGGTTCATCAGCCGCATGGCATTATTTTAGTTACCGGACCGACCGGAAGTGGTAAATCGACAACATTGTATACGGTGCTGAGTGAGCTGAATGAGGGCAGTGTAAACATTGTTACGGTTGAGGACCCGGTTGAGGCCGATGTAGACGGCATTAATCAGGTTCAGGTAAATGAAAAGGCAGGACTTACCTTTGCATCTGCACTTCGTTCCATTCTTCGTCAGGACCCGGATATCATTATGATTGGTGAGATTCGAGATGAAGAGACGGCAAGTATTGCGGTAAAAGCCGCAATCACCGGACACCTGGTAGTAAGTACCCTGCATACAAACAGTGCAGCCAGTACCATTACCCGTCTGGCGGATATGGGTGTGGAGCCATATCTGATTGCCGATTCTACGGTTGGTATCATTGCACAGCGACTGGTGCGCCGTCTGTGTCCGAAGTGTAAGAGACAAAGGATGATAACCGATGAAGATAAGAGGAGACTTCGGATTCGTGGAGAGGGAACACAGCCGATTTATGAGCCTGGCGGACAGGGCTGCGCGTTCTGCAACGGTACCGGTTACCGCGGACGAATTGGTGTGTATGAGATTATGACGGTATCTCCGGAAGTAAGAAGAGTAATTGCTGCCGGTGGCGGTGCCGATGAAATTCAGAAAGTTGCCTTAAGTGAGGGAATGACAACGTTGCGTATTGGTGCAGCAAAACTTGTTTTGCAGGGAATTACCTCGATTGCGGAAGTGGAGCGCATCGCGACAGAATAATGGCAGAAATGGAAATGGGGAGGTCGTAATGACAATTGATGATTTGCTGATTCGAGCAAGAAAAATGGGTGCAAGTGATGTTCATGTAACGGTAGGTATCCCACCGAAATGCCGTGTAAATGGAGAACTTGTGACGTTGATGGAAGGACGGATCCTTCCGGCAGATTCTAAAGCTTTAGTAGAACAGATGATACCGGGGCGTCTGGTAGAAAGATTTAACCGCGAAGGAGAAGTCGATTTTTCCTATGCGATTAAAGGCGTGGGACGCTTTCGTGTAAACATTTTCAAACAGCGTGGAACGATGTCATTTGTTATCCGACTTGTGAATACCGAGATTCCAAGTCCGGAATCACTTGGTCTGCCACAATCCGTTTTGGAGTTAGTCAAGAAAAAGCGTGGCTTGATTTTAGTTACCGGACCGACCGGAAGCGGTAAATCGACGACACTGGCATCTTTGATTCATATTATTAACCAGACACAGAATAAACATATTATTACACTGGAAGATCCGATTGAGTATTTACATAGTCATGAAAAATCAATTGTAAATCAGAGAGAGGTCGGAATTGATACCCAGTCTTATGCAGGGGCGCTTCGCGCTGCTTTGCGAGAAGATCCGGATATTATTTTGGTTGGTGAGATGCGAGATTTAGATACGATTGCTACCGCGGTTACGGCGGCAGAGACCGGACATCTTGTATTATCGACTTTGCATACCATTGGAGCGGTTCCTACGATTGAGCGTATTATCGATGTATTTCCAATGAATCAGCAGGCGCAGATTCGTTTGCAGTTAGCGACTCTTTTAGAGGCGATTATTTCCCAGCAGTTACTGCCTACAGCTGACCGCAAGGGCCGTGTGGCAGCCTTTGAAATTATGTATGCCAACAGTGCGGTCCGCAATTTGATTCGAGAGGCGAAACCGCATCAGATACCATCCATTATCCAGACCAATAAACAAAGCGGCATGATGATGATGGATGATGCACTTTATGAGCTTTACCGCACGCATCAGATTACGGCTGAGGATGCGATGACATTTGCGCAGGATCCATCGAATTTGGCAAGACGTATTCCGGCCGGGAAAATCCCAACACCGTTATCGGAACCTTCGTGGCAGATGGATGACTGGGATGGACCTACGTTTGGGAGCGGTGGTTTTTAAAACACGAGAAAGGGGAGAATGAATTGGCAAAGTATAAATATCTCATTACAGATAAATATGGCAAAGAGAAAAAAGGAACGATGGAAGCTGTCAGTGAAGAGGCAGCAATGCGAAAACTCAAGGGTGAAGGCAGCATCGTTTTAGAGCTTAGCGAAGCATTTGACCTTGACAATGCCAGTTGGAATATTACAATTGGAAATCCGGTCAAGAAAAAGGATATCACCATTTTCTGTAAACAGTTTTACAGTATTTTGACAGCAGGCGTAACCGTCATTGACGGTCTACGGATGGTTCAGGACCAGACAGAAAATAAATATCTTAGAGAAGCCCTTTACCGTGTTATGGTGAATGTGGAAAAGGGAGACAGTTTAGCAGATGCCATGGAAATGGAAAGTAAAATTTTTCCATCTATTTTGATTCATATGGTCGCTGCGGGCGAGGCAACCGGTAATTTGGAAATTGCGTTTGATCGTATTTGTACGCAGTTTGATAAAGATATGAAATTAAATTCCATGATTAAATCCGCTATGATTTATCCAATTGTCGTTTTGGTTGTAGCGGTTGGCGTAATTATTGTTTTGATGACTACGGTAATTCCAAACTTCCAGCAGACTTTTGAAAGTATGGGTGAGGAACTGCCGATGCTGACAAAGATGGTAATTGGACTGAGCGATTTTATGACGAGTAATTTTATTGCGATTGCGCTAGGACTTATTTTGCTGCTGACTTTTATTATCTGCGGCAAGAAGACAGAGCCCGGCAAACAGTTTACCAGCCGGGTTGCGTTAAAAATACCGATGTTTCGCAATTTTTCCGTAAAAAATGCGGCGGCAAAGTTCTCGATGACGATGTCTACGCTTATTATGTCGGGTGTTCCTTTGGTGGAAGCCCTTGAAATTGTGGGAAATGTCATTGAAAACCGAGTGATTCGAAAAGCAGTAAAAGATTGTCGTGAAGAGGTTATGCAGGGAATCCCGATGTCAGAACCATTAGAGGCTTCTGAAGTATTTCCGCCGATGGTAACGCATATGCTTAAAATCGGTGAGGAAACCGGTACGACAGAGCAGATGCTTGACAAGGTTGCCGAATACTACGAAGGAGAAGTAGAGACGGCAACGAAGAACCTTACGACGGCAATGGAGCCGCTGATTATCGTTGTGCTTGCTGTATTGGTAGGTGGCGTAATTGGTGCGGTTATGATGCCGATGCTGAAGATTTATCAGGATGCAGGAAAAGCATAAAGAAATTATGATGGGAGGAATTTAAAATGAAAAAAATATTGTTTCATATGAGTGTACTGTTTTTGTTGTTTGTTGTGGTTGTTATGAATACAGGGGAAAATGCCTCTGCAAGAAGTGCGTATAAACACAAGATTTTTTCTAAAAGTGTTGTTTCAAAGCGCATTGATACAATCAAGCAGTTTTATTACAAGAAATCAAAACAATTAAAAACAAAAAATCAAACGGTTACTTTGAACTTTGAAAAGGGGAAAATGACTTATTATTTTCATGGAAATGACCTAATGTTTTCCTATGGCAAAATCAAAGGAAAAGAGTATAGGGCGTACTACTTGAAAAACCAGTTGATTCAACTCCTTGTAGACAAATCAGGAAAAAGAAAGACATATATTCAGTATTATAAAAAATCTACAAGTAAAATGATGGAAGAATATAATACAGCATCACTATATTTTACAGTTGAAAACTATGCTAGAAAAATGTTGGAAAGTATACAGCCGTCAACAACAAAGAAATCATTTGATGGCTATGCCATTGTTACAAAAATTAGAGGAAGTACTGTTTGGTATCACAAGGTGCATAATTGGGGCAGTGATGGCTCTATTTATAGTATTGAGCCAAAGACTTTTAAAGCAGTGTTACAAGACAAATGCACGATAAAGGATGCTTCAGAAAGTCCTGAGAAGGCATATAAGAGAAGCAGGAAATGGATGAAGAAAAGTGTAGACAAATCTATTGTAGGGCAGTTTGCTGATTTAACAGTAAATAGGGGGAAGATTAAGGGAATAATGATTCCGTATATGCCTTGAATTGTTACAAGGGAGAGAATAATATGCAAATAGTCAGCGGTGAAATATAATGCTGTGAAAACAGCTAAGTTTGTTTTTTTGTGTGTGGAGTATTCGTTTTCACTTTGTTTGGATTCCAGTAATTCCA
>ERZ808240.4035-NODE-4035-length-13509-cov-9.575814_pt1 | contig 13509 bp, 15 predicted proteins | sample MGYA00521084_ERZ808240 | MGnify/ENA primary metagenome ERZ808240 (study PRJEB31516, sample SAMN03275571) | gut metagenome | biome: mammalia-associated habitat; material: feces | host: Papio cynocephalus | place: Kenya | collected 2012-08-06 ... | reverse complement strand
CTCATTTTTTTACTTTGGACTGTTTTGCAACAGCCCCTTTTTTCCCGGGGCGTAAGTCTTTTGTAAAATCTGAGAACTTTGTTTGCAAAATGCAGGAAATGCAGGTTCTGTTTCGTTATGATGGACAGAGCAGAACAACATCTGCAGGCAAATCTATTTTTCAGAGGTAGAATGATGAAGATCTTACTGGCAACCGATACCTGGTCTCCGGCCGTCAACGGCGTGGTGCGTTCGGTGCAGCTGCTGCGCCGGGAACTGCAGGCCCTCGGCCATGATGTGCGGGTGCTGACCCTTTCCGGCACCTGTGAGTCCACCCTGGAGGACGGCGTTTACGCGCTGGGCAGTGTGAGTGCAGAGCAGGTTTATCCCGGTGCGCGGGTGGGCGTGTGCCCTACAAGCAGTCTGCTCCGGGAGCTGGAACGGTGGAAGCCGGATATTGTGCATACACAAAGCGAATTCAGTGTTTTTCTGGCTGCGCGCAGGATTGCACGGCACTGCGGCTGCCCGCTGCTGACCCGGATGTTCTCCCCGAAACTTTTGCAGAAGTACCGCCATTGGACCGGGGAGGGCAGCCATTTCACCCAGTGGTTTGCGCTGGCGATCTTTCTGCCCGTAGCACCGGATGATTTTCTCTGCTATCTGGCAGGCACTACAGCCATGAGCTGGGGCATCTTTACGCTTATTATTCTGGCGTGCAAGCCGTTTGCCATTGCGCTCTACAGTACGGGACTGAATGTGGCAATGCACGCGCTGCTGTCCTGCTGAGGGGAGGATTTTGATATGGCAGTTTATCTTTATACGGGCGGATACAAAACGGGATGCAAAAGCGGCGTAGGCAAAGCGCTGGAACACCAGCGGGCTGCACTGCAGGCAGTGGGCGTGCCTCTGGTGGAAACAATGCCGCCTGCCGGCCCGGATGCCCGCAACTGCGTGGTGCATCTGAACACCGTTCTGCCGGACAGCCTGTGGGCGGCAGCCAAGGCCCGCGCCCGGGGCTGCAAAGTGGTGTATTACGGCCATTCTACGATGCAGGATTTCCGCAACAGCTTCCGCGGCTCCAACGCACTGGCACCGCTGTTCAAACGGTGGATCCTGCACTGCTACCGGCAGGGGGATGTTGTCATTACCCCCAGTACCTATTCCAGAGAGATCCTGCAGGGCTATGGTCTGGGACGGCCGGTTTACACCCTGTCCAATGGGATTGATACCGGCTTCTTTGCACCGAGTACTGCCTGGGCAGCACGTTTCCGGGCGCGGTATGCGCTGGCAGAGGGGCAGAAGTGTGTGATCTCGGTTGGGCACTGGATGGTGCGCAAAGGGCTTCCGGATTTTGTGGAGCTGGCCCGCCGGATGCCGGAGGTACGGTTTCTCTGGTTCGGACAGACAGATGCGGCGCTTCTCACGCCGGAGGTGCGCCGGGCTATGGCGTCAGCACCGGCAAATCTGACCTTTGCGGGGTTTGCAGATGCAGAGACTCTTTGTGACGCCTACTGCGGGGCGGATGCCTTCGCCTTCCTCAGCCAGGAGGAGACAGAGGGGATTGTGGTGCTGGAAGCACTGGCCTGCGGTACGCCTACGCTGGTGAGGGATATCCCTGTGTTTGCGGATTGGCTGCAGGATGGCGTTTCGGTCTACAAGGCAAGAGAACTCGATGACTTTGAGCACACCCTGCAGAAAATGCTGGCGGGAACACTCCCGCCGCTGACCGAGGGTGGACACGCTGTGGCCGATGCCCGCAGCCTGCGGGCGGTGGGGCAGAAGCTGTGCAGCATCTATGAGGATGCCGGATTTTTGAAAGAAGCCATGCAGCCCATTGCTGCGCGGCATCCGCTGCATATCCGGCCGCGCATGACCTGAATAAGAGAAACAGACAGAGGGCCTGCATCGCTGAGATGCAGGCCCTCTGTCTGTTTGCTATGGGAAAAGCGCTTACTGGATACCGGTGACCTTGTAATCCTGGTCCTCAACGGCCTTCTTCAGAACGTCGTCAGCAACCTCGGCGTTCAGGGTAACGATGGCAGTGCCGGCCTCATGGCTGACCACGGCCTCGGTGACCTCGGGCAGAGCTTCCAGGGCTTTCTTGACGCGGGCCTCGCAATGGCCGCACATCATGCCTTCCACATGCAGAGTCTTTTTCATGGCGGAATCCTCCTTGACATTGGATTCAGAAGTATTTTCAATCGCTGCGGGCTGCGTCAGGGCAGCGGGCAGGGAAGAAGCTTTGGGTTTGTGGTCATGCTTGGTGCTGTGCAGATCGAACAGATTCAGCCGCAGCGCGTTGCTCACGACGCAGAAGCTGGACAGGCTCATGGCCGCCGCACCGAACATGGGGTTCAGCGTCAGGCCGAAGGGAATGAACAGGCCGGCTGCCAGCGGGATGCCGATCAGGTTGTAGATAAAGGCCCAGAACAGATTCTCGTGGATGTTGCGCAGGGTGGCGCGGCTCAGCCGGATGGCAGCGGGCACGTCCGAAAGCTTGGAGTTCATCAGCACCACATCTGCTGCATCAATGGCAACGTCTGTGCCAGCGCCAATGGCGATGCCGGTATCCGCGCGGGTCAGGGCCGGGGCGTCGTTGATGCCGTCGCCCACCATGGCCACCTTGCCGTAGCTCTGCAGCTGGCGGATGACGGCTTCCTTGCCGTCCGGCAGGACGCCTGCAATGACCTCATCCACACCGGCCTGTTTGCCGATGGCAGCGGCGGTGCGCTGATTGTCACCGGTCAGCATCACGACCCGGATGCCCATATTCTGCAGTTCACGGATAGCGCGGGGGCTGTCTTCCTTGATGGTATCGGCCACGGCAATGATGCCCAGCAGGCGGCCCGCTCCGCCAAAGAGCAGGGGAGTCTTACCCTGTGCAGCAAGGTCTGCAGCGGCTTTCTGCAGGGCCTCCGGCACGGTGACCTTGGTCTGGATGAAGGCAGCGCTGCCACCGAAGATCTGCATATTGTTCAGTTTTGCAGTCAGGCCGTTGCCGGGCAGGGCGGCAAAGTCGGTCACTTCCGGGGCGTCCAGCTGTTTGTCCTCCACATAAGCAAGCACGGCTTTTGCCAGCGGGTGCTCGCTCTTGCGTTCCAGTGCGGCGGCAAGGGTGAGCAGCTCGGTCTCACTCACGCCCTCTGCAGGCAGCAGATCGGTAACCTTGGGCTCGCCGCTGGTAATGGTGCCGGTCTTATCCAGCGCTACGATCTGGGTGCGGCCGGCAGCTTCCAGCGAAGCAGCCGTCTTGAACAGGATGCCGTTTTTGGCCCCCAGGCCATTGCCGACCATGATGGCCACCGGAGTTGCCAGACCCAATGCACACGGGCAGCTGATGACCAGCACAGAGATGCCGCGGGCCAGCGCATAGCCCAGTTCACGGCCCAGCAGCAGCCAGACGATGGTGGTAACAACAGCAATAGAGATGACGGCCGGTACAAAGAAACCGGAAACAGTGTCGGCCACCTTGGCAATGGGGGCCTTGGTGGCGGCAGCGTCGCTCACCATTTTGATGATCTGGGCCAGCGTGGTGTCCTCACCCACACGGGTGGCCTGGCAACGCAGGAAACCGGACTGGTTCGTGGTGGCAGCAGAGACTTTATCGCCCTCGGCTTTGTCCACCGGGATGCTCTCACCGGTCAGGGCACTTTCATTCACGGCGCTGGTGCCTTCCAGCACGATGCCGTCCACAGGCACATTCTCACCCGGGCGCACCACGAAAATATCGCCCTTCTGCACCTGCTCAATGGGCACGGTGACCTCAGCACCATCCCGCAGCAGGGTGGCTGTCCTGGGGGCCAGTTTCATCAGGCTCTTAAGGGCATCCGTCGTCTTGCCTTTGGAACGGGCTTCCAACATTTTGCCCACGGTGATGAGGGTCAGGATCATGGCAGCAGACTCAAAGTAGAACTCCATCATATAGTGCATGACGAGTTCGTCGTTGCCATGGAGCTGGGCGTCAGTCATTGCGAACAGTGCGTAGGTGCTCCACACAAAGCTTGCCATGGAGCCCATAGCCACCAGCGTATCCATATTGGGTGAGCCGTGGATAAGGCCTTTGAAGCCGTTGATGAAGAACTTCTGGTTGATGACCATCACAATGCCGGCCAGCAGCAGCTGTACCAGACCCATGGCGATGTGGTTGCCGTCAAACCAGTGCGGCAGCGGCCAGCCCCACATCATGTGGCCCATGGAAAAGTACATCAGCACCAGCAAAAAGCCCAGCGAGGCGATCAGCCGCCGCTTCAGCTTGGGGGTCTCGTGGTCTGCCAGCGCATCCAGATCAGCACTGGTGCTGGAAGCCGCTGCACTGCCTGCGGATTTCGGGCTGGCACCATAACCGGCGTCCTGCACGGCTTTGATGATGTCTGCATCCGAAGCGGTTCCTTCCACGCCCATGGAGTTGGTCAGCAGGCTTACGGAGCAGCTCGTTACGCCCGGAACTTTTTTCACGGCCTTTTCCACCCGGGCAGAGCAGGCCGCGCAGCTCATACCGGTTACATTGAATTGTTCCATTGTATTCACTCCTGATTCTAGCAGTATGCCCGGCAGGGCATCATTTCATCAGCCGGGGCAGCAGTTTGATGAGCTCGTCCAGCTTTTCCTCACTGCCGGCCCGCAGGTCATCGGCCACGCAGGTGCCGATGTGCTGGGCCAGCAGCTCCTTGGCAAAACTGTTCAGGGCGGAGTTGGCTGCCGCCACCTGCACCAGAATGTCCACACAGTAGGCGTCCTTTTCCAACATGCCGCGGATGCCGCGCACTTGGCCCTCAATGCGGCTCAGCCGGTTGAGCAGAGCTTTGTATTCTTCCGGGCTGCGGTCCTTATGCCGGCAGCAGGAGGGCGATTCCGCCGGTTCTGCTGCAGCGGCAGGGGAGGCGGGCTCTTCTGCGTGGCAGCAACAGCAGGAAGGTTTTTCGTTCGGGTCCATCCATGTCACTCCTTTACACACCCCTGGGGGGTATCTGATGATTGCGACAAGAGTATAGCACATCATATCCGACAAATCAAGTAGGAAATTGAAAAAATAAAAAAGAGAAGCTTCTCTCCAATGGAAAAGCTCCTCTTCTATGTGTTGGTTATGCTTTGACGTCCAGCATCCGCGGGGCGAACAGGCCCCACATCTTGCCCCACCAGTACCAGTCATGGGAAACATCGCCGCCCCAGATCTCCAGGTGGGCAGGCAGGCCCTGATCCTGCAGCGCATCGCTCAGGGATTGTGTATCTTCCAGTGCGTCGCCCTCGTAGGAGCCTTGCCCGGCGCAGAGCAGGAGCGCATTCTCCTCTGCCTTTGCCAGAGCCTTTTTGTCCACAAGGCCGTCTTCATGCAGATAGACCAGCGGGCTGTTGCGCAGGGCGAGGTCATCGTCTTCGCTGCTGCCCCACAGGCGGGCAAGGTCATACAGGCCGCTCATGCCCACAGCACCGGCAAACAGCTCCGGGCGGCGCAGGCGGCAGTTGACGGCCTGATAGGCACCCAGGTCCACACCGGCACACCAGATCTTCGTGCCTTTTTTGGCTTCGTTCAGTGCCAGAATGCGCGGGGCCAGCTCGGTGGTCAGGTAGAGGAAATAGCGTTCCTGCATGGCAGCACGGCTGCGCAACGGCAGGTCTGCATTCAGCAGACCCTCGCCATCCACGGCATCAGCACAGAACAGCTGCAGTTTGCCGCTGTTCAGCAGCTGCGCCACAGCGTCCGTCATCCCGTTGTTCTCCCAGTCAAAAAAGCGGCCGCCCCGGGCGGGCAGTGCCAGCACCGGCACACCAGCGGTGCCGTAGACCTTGAACTCTATCTCCCGGTCCAGCACGGCGCTCCATTCTTTGTAGTAAGTACCCTGCATCATGATGACATCTCCTTTTTCTCAGACGAACTGATTGCGCTGCGCGTCGTATTCATAGCCCACAGTCCGGAGCTTTTCACACAGGGCGGCCTTGTCTGCATCCAGGTCGCTGCACAAAGCATCCAGCGTGGGGTAGAAGTCCCGCAGCTTGAGGTTGATCACGCTCAGCAGCATAATGGGGTCGTTTGGCAAATCCATGTTCTGCCTCCTTGCATAAACAAAAAAGCCGGTCACTCGACAAAGTGACCGGCAACATACACCAAATTAGACAGCGCGGGTAACTTTGCCAGCGCGCAGGCAACGGGAGCATGCGTAGACATACTTGGGAGAACCCTCCACGACCGCCTTGACACGACGGACATTCGGCTTCCAGGTACGGTTGGAACGGCGATGGGAGTGAGAAACCTTAATACCAAAGGTAACGCCCTTGCCGCAGCATTCACATTTAGCCATGGTACTTGCACCTCCTAGCAGTGAAGTAAGGAATCAAAATAATCAGCTTGACTATTCTACCAGATGCGGCCCCAAAATGCAAGCCTTTTTGCAAAATTTCTCGCAGCTTTTTTACAGATGCGACCAAGGCTCTTGTCTGCAGCGCTAAAAAATAGTATTATAGTAGCATATCGTCCGGCAAAGGCGGACAATTCAGACGTTGACAGGAGAAGAACATGACACGAGCCACCTATTATATCATCCGCGCGCTGGTAGCCCTTGTAGCCATCCCATTCCATGAAGCGGGGCACGCGCTGGCCAGCTGGCTGCTGGGTGACCCTACAGCCAAGCGGGAGGGGCGGCTGTCCCTCAATCCGTTTGCGCATTTTGATCTGCTGGGCACGCTGTGCATGGTCTTTGCCGGTGTGGGCTGGGCAAAACCCGTTTCCACAGACCCGCGCAATTTCAAAAATCCAAAAGTCGGCATGGCGCTCACGGCGCTGGCTGGCCCGGTGGCAAACCTGATTCTGGCGTATCTGGCCATGGTACTGTGGAAGCTGATGTACTACTGGGCTCCGGTCAACCAGTGGACCGTCTATCTCGCGTATTTCCTGCAGTATATGGTGCTGATGAATGTCAGCCTGGCTGCGTTCAATCTGATCCCGGTGCCGCCGCTGGATGGCAGCCGTGTGCTGCTGGCTGTTCTGCCGCAAAACCTCTATTTCGGCCTGATGAAATATGAAAAATACATTATGATCGTGCTGCTGGCAGCGGTGTGGGGCGGCTTTCTGAATACCCCCCTGTACTACCTGAACAATCTGGTCTGGAACCTGCTGGATGCGGGCACCGGATACATTGACAGCATTGCCTGCTCCATGTACTATGCCAGCATCGGGACGGTGATCTGAGGTGACGGAAGAACTCACCTTCCACCTGGAGGATTTCGACGGCCCGCTGGAACTGCTGCTGGCACTGGTGGCAAAGCACAAGATGGACCTGCACAACATTCCCATCCTGGAACTGATCGACCAGTACACCCGGACGGTGGATGCGGCGCAGCCGGAAGACCCGGAGCGCGCCAGTGCGTTCATTGAGATGGCGGCGCATCTGGTAGAAATGAAAAGTTATCTGCTGCTGCCCCGCAGCGAAGAGGGCGAGCGCATGAAGCAGGAGCTCACCGGCCAGCTGATCGAGTATGATCAGTGCCGCCGGATGGCCGCTCAGCTGCGGGCAAAAAGTGAGGCGGCCCCGGTCTTTGTGCGGGAGCCGATGGAGCTGGAGCGGGATAATACCTATACCCTGCATCATGCACCGCAGACCCTGGCGGACTACTGGGCGGCGCTCTGCGGAAGGACGAAACTCCGCCCTTCTGCGCCTACCCAGCAGCAGTTTGAACCGCTGGTCAGCGCGCCGCAGGTGTCGGTCACCAGCCGGGTGGTGTTCATTTTGCGCCGGATGCTCAGCGGCACAGCGGCCCGGATGGAACAGCTGTTTTCCCGCCGGCAGAGCCGCAGCACCAACGTGGCTACCTTTCTGGCTCTGCTGGAACTGGTGCGCGGCGGGCGGGTCTGGCTCGAAGAAGACGGTGCCCTGACCATGCGGCGCGCCCGGGCTGCGCGTATAAAGGAGAAGAAATGAACCAAAAACAAATTCGGGCAGCAGTGGAAGCAATGCTGTTTGCCAGCGGAGAGCCCATCGGTTCAGACCGGCTGGCGCAGGCCGTGCAGCTGCCGCAGACCAGCGTAGAGCTGGCGCTGGAAGATCTGCGCACCCGTTACACCCGGGAGGACAGCGGCCTGTGCCTGCTGCACCTCAACACCCGCTGGCAGCTGGCAACCAAAACAGAGTGGGCGGACTGTGTGCGCCGCGTGCTGGACAGCCGCCGCGCCGCACCCCTTGGCCCCGCCGCGATGGAAACGCTGACGGTCATTGCGTACAACCAGCCGGTCTCCCGCGCATTCATTGAACAGGTGCGCGGGGTGGATTCCTCGTCCAGTGTATCGAGCCTGTTGGAAAAAGGACTGATCGAAGAAGCGGGCCGGCTGGATTTGCCGGGCCGGCCGGTCAGCTTCCGTACAACGGATGCTTTTCTGCGGGTATTTGGGCTATCCAGTCTGCAGGATCTGCCGCCGGTGCACCCGGAGGAAGCGCCTGCGGATCCCGGACCAGAAAAGGAGGTGTGACCATGGGCGTGATCCTTTCCATTCTCAGTGTGCTGGGGGTGGTGCTGCTGTTCGTGCTGAAACTGATCGGCATTCTGCTGCTGATCGTTCTGGTGCTGGCGGTTTTGCTGTTGCTGTGTCCCTTCTGCGCGGACATCAGTTGGGTAGGAGAGACCCTGACCGTAAAGGCGGGAGCACTGGGCATTACCTTCCCGGTATTCCAATACCCGAAACCGGAGCCGCCTGCCGAACCGGAAGAGCCGAAAGGCGTGTTCGGAAAGCTGAAGGCAAAGTTTCGCGCATGGCGCGCAGAACAGAAGCGGAAAAAAGCCGCCCGAAAGCAGAAGCAGCCGCCCAAAGAGAAAAAGCCGGCGGCACCCCGCAAAAAGGCAAAGCTGACGCTGAACATCCTGTGCACTATCCTGCGTGGTGCAGGCCAGCTGCTGAAAGCCGTCTTCGGTGCCATCCGATTTACGAAGATCCGCGTCTGTCTCGGGGTGCGCGGAGAAGACCCTGCTGCAGCCGCACGCAGCTACGGCAAGCTGCAGGCCTGGCTGTATCCGATGCTGGGCTTCCTGGACCGGTTCTTCTATCTGCAGTTTGACGAGCTGCGCATCGTGCCGGATTTTGGCACGGCAGAACCGACCGTGGAGGACCATGTGTCGTTCCGCGTCAGTGCACGGGCTCTGTTCATCGTCATTGCGGCGGTGCGGGTGCTGGTGGAATTCTGGCGTGAAAAGGTATTGGACGTTTTCCTCTGAATATGGTACACTATAAAAAGTGAGTCCTTTTGTTTTCCGGCATCCGGGCTGCATTGGCCCAGGGTGCTTCCTGCGGGGGCAGTGCTCCCTGAATACACAATAAAGGAGACTTTGACTTATGGCTGAGCATCCCATTCAAGGTTTGATGAACATCACAATGGACAAGATCCACCAGATGGTGGATTCCAACACCATCATCGGCAAGCCCATAACCACAGGAGATGGAACCACCATCCTGCCGGTGTCCAAGGTATCGTTCGGCTTTGCGTCCGGCGGCACGGATTTTGACGGCAAGAATGCCGCCAATAAGGATCTGTTCGGCGGCGGTTCCGGTGCAGGCGTCAACATCCAGCCGGTGGCTTTCCTTGTGGTCAAGGATGGCTGTGTGCGCACCATTCAGCTGTCCGATACGTCCAACACGGTGGACCGCGCCCTGACCATGCTGCCGGAACTGGTGGACAAGCTGAGCGCCATGCTGAAAAAGGATGACAAGGCAGCGCCCGCTGCAGAGCCTGCCGCACAGCCCAAGGCTGCAGAATAAAGCCGCATCTGCGGGCAGATGCCCGCAGTGTTGATAAAAGCATACCAGAGCGTATGCAGTTTGAGCGCCGGGAGGCGCACAAGGAGATTCAGATTATGGCAGAAGAACGTATTCAGAAAATTATGAGCGAGCAGGGCCTGTGCTCCCGCCGTGCGGCAGAGCAGATCATTGCTGAGGGCCGCGTCAAGGTCAATGGCCACCCGGTCAAGGTGGGCGACAAGATGGACCCGAACCGCGATGTGCTGCATGTGGATGATGAGCGCATCTACATCCAGAAGGATCAGCAGATGTATTATCTGGCACTGTACAAGCCCCGCGGCTATGTGACCACCGCCAGCGATGAGCTGGGCCGCAAGACCGTTATGGACCTTGTCTCGGATATTCCTGCCCGCCTGTATCCGGTGGGCCGCCTGGACAAGGACAGCGAGGGCCTGCTGCTGATGACCAACGACGGTGCCTTTGCACAGGCTGTCACCCATCCGTCCGGAGGCATCTCCAAGCTGTACCGCGTTACCGTGCAGCCCCGCGCCGATGAGGGCCAGATCCTGAAGCTCAGCTCCGGCGTTGTGCTGGACGACGGCACCAAGACCATGCCCTGCGCCATCAATGTTGTGACCGATGAACCGGGCCGCACCGTGATGGAAATGACTCTGAAAGAGGGCAAGAACCGCGAGATCCGCCGCATGTGCGAGAGCGTGGGCCTGGAAGTGGTCCGCCTGAAGCGCAATGCCGAGGGTGTGGTGAAGCTGGGAATGCTTAAGCCCGGCACCTACCGTGAACTGACCAAAGCAGAGATCGCCGGCCTGCGTGCCGCCGCTGCCAAGGGCCGGGCCCAGACCCGCAGCTCGGCCCAGCAGTCCCGTGCGGCAGAGCGCCGCCCCCGCGGCCCGGTGGAAAAAGCCCCTGCGAAAAAGCGTAAGTAAGCAAAAATTCTACAAAACTCTACCCGATGCAAGATTTATCCATGCGGCGGGAACATATGCGCCGTATAAAATCAGGCAGAAAAGACTTGAGAATTCTGGAAAAAACTAGTATAATATAACTAATTTTGAAAGCTCACATAAACAACCAGGAGGTCTTATCATGGCTTCAAAAATCAACAAGGGAGAAATCCTCGCCAAGTTCTTTGATGACGGGGAATACACTGCGCTGTTTGCTGATGGCGCAGTGAGCGCTGCCTGCGGCTATGCGGCAGGTCAGCAGGCTTATGCTGTTTATCAGAACGGCGAGGCTGTTACGGTCAAGGACATCGAGAAGAATATCAAGGTTCTGGAGATGGCTGCACAGACCGGCTGCCCGGTGGTCACTTTCTATAACTCTGTCGGCGCAAAGCTGGCCGAGGGTCTGGATGTGCTGACGGCTACCGCAAAGCTGAACGCTGCGATCGCCAGGGTCTCCGGCGTGATCCCGCAGGTGGCTGTTGTTCTGGGCGTCTGCGGCGGCACCAGCGCACTGAGCGCTGCCAATGCAGATGTCTGCATCATGGCAGAGGGTGCAGAGCTGTTCTTCACTGCTCCGTTCACCGCTGCTGCCAAGGGCGACAAGGTTGCAGGTGCAGGCTCTGCTGAAGCTGCTGCAAAGGCTGGCGTGGCTGCCATCGTGGCCCCCAACGCTGCCGAAGCTGCCGAGAAGGCTGCCCACATCGTGGGCCTGCTGCCCGCAAACAACCTGACCGGCCCGGCCATCTTTGAGTTCGAGCAGCCCACTGCTGTTCTGGCTGCTGGTGCTGAGCCTGCCAAGGCCGCTGCCGCTGTTGTGGATAAGGACAGCGCTGTGGAGCTGTATGCCGGATATGGCAAGTCTGTCTACACTGCTTTTGCGACCGTCGGCGGCAACGCCGTGGGTGTTGTGGCAACTGGCAAGCAGCTGTGCCACAACTGTGTGGCCAAGGCTGCCCGTTTCGTCCGCCTGTGCGATGCATTCAGCGTGCCGGTGGTCACCATTGCGGACACCGAGGGCTTTGTTCCCAGCGTGACCGACGATATTGCAGGCGGCATCCGTGAGGCTGCCCGCCTGGCTGCTACCTATGCAGATGCCACCACCGCCAAGGTCGCTGTGCTGGCAGGCAAGGCAGTGGGCCCGGTCTACACTGCACTGGCTTCTGCAGATCTGCGCATCGCCGTCAACGGCTGTGTGGTCAGCGCTCTGGAGCCCAGCGCAGCGGTCAGCGTCCTGTACAAGAATGAGATCGACGCTTCCGATAACATCATTGCCGCCACCAAGGCCAAGGCTGCTGCCTACACCGCTGAGGTGTGCAGTGCAGACAATGCTGTGGCCTGCGGCGCTGCGGATATGGTCTGCGATGCAGCCAATGTCCGCGCAAGCGTTGTGGCTGCTCTGGAACTGCTGAGCACCAAGCGTGCTGCCCGCCTGCCCAAGAAGCATGGCAACATGGCTCTGTAAGCCTTTGAATGTACATATAAAAGCTAAAAGCAAACGATTTTGATTTGGAGGATTCTTCCATGAAGTACTACAATATTACCGTCAATGGCGTTGCTTACAGCGTCTCCGTGGAGGAGACTGCCGCAGGCGCTGCTCCTGTTGCTGCTGCCGCTCCGGCTGCACCCGCTGCCCCCAAGGCTGCTCCGGCTCCCGCCGCTGCTCCTAAGGCTGCTGCCGGTGCCGCAGGCGCAGTTTCCGTCAAGGCTCCCATGCCCGGCAACATTCTGGATGTCAAGGTCAAGGCTGGTGCTTCCGTCAAGGCTGGTGACGTGCTGGTCATCCTCGAGGCCATGAAGATGGAGAACGAGATCCTGGCTCCGCAGGACGGCACCGTCGCATCTGTCAACGTGAACAAGGGCGATACCGTCAACTCCGGTGACGTTCTGGTTTCCATGAACTAAGAGAGGTGACAACCATGGCGAAAAAGCCGATCAAAGTGACCGAGGTGGTCCTGCGCGACGCACACCAGTCTCTGCTGGCAACCCGCATGACCATGGATGAGATGCGTCCCATCCTGCCGGAAATGGATAAGATCAATTACTTCTCCGTGGAGTGCTGGGGCGGCGCGACCTTCGACAGCTGCATCCGCTTCCTGGACGAAGATCCCTGGGAGCGCCTGCGCATCCTGCGCAAGGAGCTGCCCCACCAGAAGCTGCAGATGCTGTTCCGCGGCCAGAACATGCTGGGCTACCGTCCTTACGCAGATGACGCCGTCGAGTACTTCGTGCAGAAGTCTGTTGCCAACGGCATCGATGTCATCCGTATTTTTGACGCACTGAACGATCCCCGCAACCTGCAGACTGCGATCAAGGCAGCCAACAAGGAAGGCGCTCATGTGCAGGGCTGCATCAGCTACACCCTGAGCCCTGTGCACAACAACGAGTATTTTGCAAGCTACGCCAAGACTCTGGAAGAGATGGGTGCAAACTCCATCTGCATCAAGGATATGGCTGGTCTGCTCACTCCGTACACCTGCTATGACCTGGTCAAGAAGCTGAAGGAGACCGTCAAGATCCCGGTCGATATCCACAGCCACTACACCGCTGGTCTGGCTTCCATGTCCATCCTGAAGGGCATCGAGGCCGGCGCAGATATCGTGGATACTGCCATGAGCCCCCTGAGCCTGGGCACCAGCCACATGCCTACCGAGAGCCTGGTCGCTGCCCTGCAGGGCACCGATTACGATACCGGTCTGGACCTGAAGCAGCTGAACGTTGTCCGTGCTTATTTCGCAAAGCTGCGTGAAAAGTACATTGCCAACGGCCAGATCAGCCCCAAGTCTCTGGGCGTCGATGCAAACACCCTGCTGTATCAGGTGCCGGGCGGCATGTTCTCCAACATGCTCAAGC